>Ga0081538_10001022_pt1 | contig 29868 bp, 23 predicted proteins | sample TabmetS5T2R1_FD_71022 | JGI IMG/M metagenome (GOLD analysis project Ga0081538, IMG submission 71022) | Tabebuia heterophylla rhizosphere microbial communities from the University of Puerto Rico - S5T2R1 | ecosystem: Host-associated > Plants > Roots > Rhizosphere ...
GCTCGTCCCGCCATTCCAACGGGGAAGCGGCGGGCTCACGACGATCCTGGCCCTGGTCCGCCAGCTGGCCGACCGTGGTCACACCTGCTCGCTCTGGCTCGAGGACCCACACCGGCGCGCACCCGAGTCAGGGCCGCGGGTGGACAAGCGCCTTCGCGACTACTTCGGGGCAATCCCGGCCGAGGTTCACAGCGGGTTCCTGGACTGGGCGGGCACGGACGTCGTCGTGGCAACCGGCTGGGAGACAGTCCCGCGGGCCCTCCTGCTCCCCGACTGCGCCGCCCGCGCCTACCTCGTGCAGGACTACGAGCCGGACTTCTTCCCCGCGTCGGCCGAGGCGCGCTGGGCCGAGCAGACGTACTCGGAGGGCCTGTTCCACGTGACCGCCGGGCCGTGGCTCGCCCAGCTCCTGCGGGAGCGCTTCGGCGCGCGGGCCGACTGGTTTGCGCTCGGGGTCGACCACGACGTCTACCGGCCGCTCGAGGTCGACCGCAGGAGCGACACGGTAATCGTCTACGCGCGACGCTCCACTCCCCGGCGGGCGGTGCCCCTCGCGCTGCTCGCGCTGTCGGAGCTGCATCGCCGGCGCAATAGCATCCGGCTGGTGCTGTTCGGTGAGGAGCATCCGATGCGGACCTCCTTCCCCTACCAGCACGCCGGCGTCGTCCCCGAGCCCGAACTCGCGCGCCTCTACTCGGAGGCGACCGTGGGCGTCTCGCTCTCGCTCACCAACTACTCGAGGGTGAGCCAGGAAATGATGGCCTGCGGACTGCCGTGCGTGGAGCTCGACACACCGAGCGTGCGGGCAGGGCTCGGCGGGGAAGATGCTCTGATCCTCGCCCGGTTCGACCCGCTCGAGCTGGCAGACGCGATCGAGCGCCTGCTTGACGATCCCGATCTGCTGGCCCGCCAGAGCGAGGCGGGCCGGCGGCTCGTAGTGGAGCGGACGTGGGAACGGGCGGGCGAGCAGTTCGAGCACTGCCTACGAGAGGCGGTGGCCGAGACGGCCGGAGTGTCGTTGGCGAGTCGCCGGGATTGAGTGGCTACGTGCACTCGGCCACGTTCAGATTGAAGAGACTCGGGCCAAGCGAACTCCCGTCGGGCAACCGCCCGGCGCCGCCACGCAGAACCTGCGTCGTGGTGACAGACCTAGCGGCCTCCGCCCGGGAGCAACGCTAGGTTTCGGCCCTCGTGACGAGCTACGCCATCCGAGCGCGTTCCCTGCGCGCATCAGCTGGGCGATCGCTTGCGGCGGCGCGTACGCTTCCTCGTCCACTCGTGGCGCTGCTCGCGGTCGCCACGGTTCAGGTCCTGGCGTGGGCGCTCGTGATGCCCCCCTTCCAGGGGCCCGACGAGATGGCCCACTTCGCATACGTTCAGCACCTGGCCGAGACGGGCGAGGCGCCCGAACAGACGGGTGGGGGCGGCGCGAACGTCTCCAGCGAGCAGGCGGAGGCGATCAGGTGGGAGAACCTGCACGCGCTCGTCGGGGTTATCGGGATGCGACCCGGGTGGACGGAGGCGGAGGAGCGGCGTTGGCGCGAGGTGGAAGCCACACTTTCCGACGAGGCGAGCGCGAATGGCGACGGGCCGAACGCCGTCGGCCAGAACCCGCCGCTGTACTACGCGCTCGAGACGATCCCCTACCACGTGGCTCCGGGGGGTTCCTTCTTCAACCGCTTCTACATGACGCGACTTGGCAGCGCGGCAATCTATGTGGCCGCCGTCGCCTTCATGTGGCTGATCGCCTCGGAGCTCTTCCGTCCGCTCTGGGCGAGAACGCTTGCGACAGCAATCGTCGCGTTGCAGCCCAAGCTGGCGATGCTCGGCGCGGCCATCAACGCCGACATCCTTCTCGTTCTCGCATGGACCGCGTTCATCTACGCCGGCCTGCGCATCGTCCGCCGCGGCCCGAGCGTAAGGCGCCTGGTCGGCGCAGGAGTTGCCACGGCGGCCTCCGTGCTGACTCACGGCCGCGGGCTCGCGATCCTCGGCGCCCTCTTGGTCCTGCTCGTGATCGCGTACCTGCGATGGCGCCCGGCGCCCCGGGAGGCGCTGCGGGGGGCCACCCTCAGTCTCGGGATCGCTGGGATCGGGCTGGCGGTCGTGGCGCTGTTCACGTCCGGAGTGTCGGGAGGCGGGACCGTCTATGGCGGCGAGATCGGGCGGATCGGCGAGAAGGCCTTCGACGTCCGCGAGCTCCTCTCCTACGTGTGGCAGTTCTACCTACCGAAGCTCGACTTCATGCAACCGACCATCGGCGTCCAGAACTACGGCTTCCGAGAGGTCTACATCCAGTCGTTCTACGGCGACTTCGCCTCGCTCGAGGTCGAGTATCCCCGCTTCGTGACCGACCTCCTGGAGGTCGCGACGGTGCTTCTGCTGTTCGCCCTCTACACCGTCACGGTCACCCGTCTCGACGCGGTCAAGCGCCACTGGCCGACGATCGCGTTCCTGCTCCTCACCGGCCTCTCGCTGCTCGTCCTACTGCACGTGACGGCGTACAACAGCATGCTGACCAACCCGGCCGATCCGCTGTTCACCGGTCGCTACCTGCTGCCGCTCGTCTCGATCCTGGCGATCGGGGTGACCGTCGTCGTGACGGCCCTGCCGCCACGGCTCGCCGCGATAGCCACCGGCGGCCTCGTGGCGACCGGGGTCGTTCTCTCGCTGAGCGGGCTCGGCATCGCGTTCGTGAGGTTCTATGCGTAGCTCGCCACGGACCCTCGCCGCGCTGGCCGCCGGACTCGGCCTGCTGATTGGCTGCGTCGCGTGGTTCGTGCCTTATCTGACACGAGAGCGCGACGACGTTACAAGCGTGCCCGTGCCGGCCCCCTTCTTCGCCGAGGAGCGGGTGGCGCTGGCTCCCGGCTCGGAGGCCTGCCTCTCGGACGTGGCATTCGACACCGACTCCGAGATCGTCGAGCTCACCGCGCTGGCCGGCAGGCGGCCCCTCCCCCGGTTGGCCGTTGCTGGCGAAGCCCCCGGCTACCGTGCGACGGCCGTCATCGAAGGTGGCTACGTGCCGCCCTCCGCGCTGCATGCCGCGATCGACCCGCCTGAGCGATCCGTGATCGGCACGCTCTGCATTGCGAACCGCGGCCGGCGGCGCGTCGCATTGCTGGGGACGACCGACCCGCGCACCGTCGTCGCTCGTTCCACGACGCAGATCGATGGAGAGGAGGTCGTGCCCGATATCAGCGTGCGCTTCCTCGCCGCCAGCGGAGGGAGCGTGATCGATCGAGCCGGCCAGATGGTGGACAGGGCCGCGGCCTTCAAGCCTGGCCTGTTCGGGGCGCCGGCCCTCCTCTGGCTGGTCCTGCTGCTCGTGGCCTTCGGAGTGCCCGCCGCCGCGGTTTACTCGATGCTGTCGAGCTTCCGAGAGTCCGACTGAGCAGGCTCGGTCACCGCGCCTGCGTTCCGCCGCAGGCCCAGGATGCTCAGCAGGAAGGACGAGAAGAAGACCTGGACCCCGATGATGAACAGCGCGGCAGCGAGCACGGCAAGACGCTCCTCCGACAGCGCACCGAATCCGCGATCCACCCAGACCACGACGATCGCGGCCATCAGCGCCAGGCCTGTGAGCATCAGGACGGCGCCCGCCAGTAGCCCATGTTCCAGCCGGAACCGCGCACGCATCCAGTCGAACCACGCGTCTCGCTCGCCCATGAAGTAGGTCCCATACGCATGGGCGCAGAGCCCGAGTGCGACGGTCTGCGTGCCGACGATCATGAGGAGGGCCCCGGCGACCATCGCGTGGAGGTCCCACTCGCGGCCGAGGATCTCGATCTGGGCCACGACCGTGAGCGAGATCAGCACGCCCAGCAGCGCCATCACTGCGCCGGGTACGATGAACAGCCAGTTGGGGCTGTGCACAAGCAGGAAGCGCAGGTGGCGCCAGCCGTCCCGGAAGCTTGAGAGCTTCGACTCCCCCTGGCGCGGGTGATAGTGAATCGGGATCTCGGCGATCTCGAGCCGCTCCTTGCCCGCTCGGACGATCATCTCTGAGGCGAACTCCATGCCCGTTGTGCGCAGATCGAGACGGGGCAGCACTGCCCGGCGTACGGCCCGCATGCCGCAGTGGGCGTCGTGCACGCCCGTGCGGAAGAAGAGGTTGAGCGTCCTGCTTAGAACGGGATTGCCGACGTAGCGGTGCAGCCATGGCATCGCCCCCGGCTGGATGCCCCTCATTCGGTCGCCCATCACGAGGTCGGCGCCGTTTTCGAGCTCTTCGACGAAGCTCGGGATCTCACCGAAGTCGTAGGTGAGATCGGCGTCGGCCATCACGATGTAATCACCCTCCGCCGCCGCGAAGCCGGCGAGGTATGCGCTGCCGTAGCCACGTCGTGGCTCGTGCACCACTCGCGCGCCGGCACGCTTCGCCAGTTCCGCGCTCCCGTCGTCCGACCCGTTGTCGATGACGATCACCTCACCCCACCATCCCTGGCTGTCGAGGGCGTCGCGGGCCGTAGCGACGCAGCGCTCGATCGACAAAGCCTCGTTGAGGCACGGGATGACAATCGAGACCCTGATGGCCTCGGGGGGCCCGGCATCGGTGGTGGGCGGGCGTCTTGTCTGTTCGACGGTGTTCAGGGGAGAGCCTCGTGCGGCGGGCTGGTTTCCAAACCGCAAGAACGCGTGAACCAGGCGGAAGTCGCGCCTTTCGCGCGGCGATGGTAGCGAACGGTCTGGAAGGCTCCACGCTCCCGTGCGCATCTGTCTGGTCTACGACTGCCTCTTCCCTTACACAGTCGGCGGGGCCGAGCGCTGGTACCGCAATCTGGGAGAGCACCTCGCGGCCGACGGCCACGACGTGACCTACATCACCATGCGCCAGTGGGAACGAGGCCGGCGCGGCGAGGTGCCCGGCGTGAGCGTGGTCACCGTCGCTCCACGGATGGCGCTCTATACGCGCTCCGGCCGCCGCCGTGTCTCGCAGGCGATCGTATTCGGGCTCGGCGTGCTGTGGCACCTGCTTCGCCGAGGACGGCGATACGACGTCGTCCACACGGCGTCGTTTCCGTACTTCTCACTGCTCGCCGCGGGCGCGGTGCAGCCGCTTGCGCGCTTCCAGCTCGTTGTGGACTGGCATGAGGTCTGGAGCAGCAGCTACTGGAACGAGTATCTCGGCCGCGTGGGCGGCCGGATTGGTCTCGCGGTTCAGGCGCTGTGCCTGCGCATTCCACAGCGCGCGTTTTGCTTCTCGCGCCTCCACGCACGCCGGCTGCGCGAGGGTGGTCTGCGTGGAGAGGTAGCAGTGCTGGAGGGCGAGTACGCGGGCTCGCTTGATGCGCGGGAGCCGCTGCCGGCCGAGCCGGTGGTCGTGTTCGCGGGACGCCACATCCCGGACAAGCGCGCGCCGGCCATCGTCCCTGCCGTGGCGGTGCTCCGTCGCACACAACCGGCCGCCCGCTGCGTGATCTTCGGCGACGGCCCGGAGCGGGAGCGCGTGCAACGGCTCGTGCACGATCTGGGTCTCGGCGGGGTGGTTTCCGTGCCCGGCTTCGTGAGCGCGCCGGAGGTGGAGCGTGCGCTTCGCGCGGCCGCCTGCATGGTCCTCCCCTCCCGACGCGAGGGCTACGGGATGGTGGTAGTCGAGGCGGCCTCCGTCGGTACGCCCAGTGTCGTCGTACGCGACGCGGATAACGCCGCGACGGAACTGATCGAGGAGGGCGTCAACGGCTTCGTCGCGCCCTCCGCCTCGCCAGAAGATCTTGCGGCCGCGATCGCTCAGGTGATGGCCGGTGGCATGGAACTGCGCCGATCCACGGCCGCTTGGTTCACCGCCCATGCGCGGCGTTTGTCGCTCGCCTCTTCGGTCGAGCACGTCTCTCAGGTCTACTCCGCCGATTCGCGGGAGCGTTTCTAGACGCTGGGCGCCCGGTTCCGCAGCACCCAGGTCTGATTGCGGAACGCAGAGGCGAACGGCTCGGGCGCCGATGCCGGCCGCCGCTCGACCTCGAGGTAGGCCGTCCGCACCCTGCGGAGCAGCTCGGGCCGGACCGCGCGGATGATGTCGAGCTCGGTGCCCTCGGTGTCGATCTTCAGGATGTCGACCGCCGACGCCGAGTCGAGCACCTCCTCCAGGACGTCGTTGATCCCGACGCAGGCCACCTCCATGGAGCGTCCTGTCTCGACGCCGATGCCGCCGTAGCGGCCGCTATCCTCGACGCCGAATTCGACACGACCGTTCGCTGCCGCCACGGCCACCTGCCGAAGCTCGAAACGGTCCTCGTATCCGCGGAGGTTCCTGCGCAGCCGCTCTACGTTCCGGGGAACCGGCTCGAACAGCCAGCAGCGGCACGAGGGACTCCTCGTCAAGAAGAAGAGAGCGCTGATCCCGATGTTGGAGCCGATGTCGACGATCGTCCGAGCCTGTGGGTCCGCCGCGTAGTCCTGGCGGCAGAACACCTCGTTCATGGTCCACATGTCGTGGGTGCTGTAGAGCGTCGGGGCCACCAGGCCCGCTGGGGTGCGCACCTGGCAGTCATAGGGGTATCCGCCGCGGCCCAGGAAGTAGCGTCCGAGGTTCTCGCGCAAGCCTGGGTACAGGCGCCACATGCGCCACAGCGCGACGTAGTTTCGGCCCCTCAGGACCTCTTTCGCGACCATCGAGGGTGGACGCCCGCCGAGCATTGAAGCGGTCAGGCTAGCGCCGGGCGGCGAGCGCCCGCTCGTAACTGGCGGCGGTCAGCTCCGCCGTCCGGCGCCAGGTGAAGGCGGCCGCCTGTTCGCGCCCCGCCTTGCTCAGCCGTGATCGCAAATCCGAGTCGGCGAGCAGCCGTTCGAGCGCCGCTCGGATCGCCCCGACGTTCTCGGGGTCGAACAGGAGCGCGGCGTCGCCTGCGACCTCTGGAAGCGAGGAGCGATCCGAGCACGCGACCGGCACCCCGCGCGCCATCGCCTCCAGCACCGGCAGCCCGAAGCCCTCGTAAAGCGAAGGGAAGAGGACGCAGGTCGCGGCCCGGTATAGGCCCTCGAGATCCTCGGTCGACAGCCACCCTGGAAGCCGCACGCGGTCGGCGATTCCCAGACTGGCGGCAAGCTCCCGCAGCTCCTGCTCGTGCGGAGTCGGATAGCCCGGCACGACCAGTGACGGCCTGCGGTCGGCAGCGACCCCCGCCACGGCGTGCAGCAGTCGCGGCAGGTTCTTGTGCGGCCGCTTGGCTGAAAGCGAGAGCACTAGCCGCCGCTCTTCGAGATTGAGCTTGCGTTTGAGGGCCTCCTCCGGCGTGGGGGTCACCTCGGCGGGAACCGATACACCAAGGGGGGCAACGTCGACCTTCTCGGGCGGGATGCCCAGATGAAGTGCCAGGTCTTCCCTGGTGGAATGCGCGTCGACGATCACGCGGTGGGAACGCCGCGCGGCGGCCGGCACCAGCACGCGCATACCGAGCGCCAGCGCACCGAAGTGCGACCCCGGCACAAGCTTGTAGATGAGGTCGTGAATCGTCGTAACGCGCATAAAGCGCCCGCGCAGGGGTGCCGTGGACGCAAGACTGTGCACCACATCGCAGCCGGCTCGGGAGGCGAGCCGCGGCAGATGCGTCTGCTCACCCCACACCCACGCGGCTCGATTGCGCGCTTCGACCGGCACGACCTTCATCGGGATGAGGTCCCCCCACGGACCATCGCCGCGGATCTCGGTCTCCCGATTCACGAAGGCCGTGAGCCGAAGCCCGGATAGTGCCGCCAACTCAGGGATCAGCTCGCGCGCGACTACCTCCATGCCGCCTGTCTCCCCAGGCACGAGATATACGAGGTTGAGCCCGACGTGCACCGCTGGTCAGGCTAGCTCGCACCGTGCCTAAGGTTCTCGCGTGCAGTCAGCCGTCAAGAGCGTCGCGCTGAACGCGCTATTCCTCGAGCCCGGCGAATCCGGCGGGCCGGAGACTTATCTGCGCGAGCTCGTACCGGCGCTGGCACGCGAGTACCCTGAAGTACGCCTGGTCGTATTCACGACCGGCCGGGGCAGGAGCGCCCTCTCCCGCGATGGCTGGGGCGACTTTGCGGATGTCAGATCACTGCCTACGGAGGAACATCGCCGGGTGCGGCGCCAGCTCTGCGAGCAGCTCGCTCTACCGGTAGCAGCACGTCGGGTGGGCGTCGAACTTCTGCATAGCCTCGCGAATACCGGCCCCCTCCATGGCCCTGGTCTCGCGAAGGTCCTGACGCTCCACGACGTGATCTTCGCGCAGCTCGCGACCTTCGGCCGAGCGACAACCTGGGGGCTCAACCGCGTCGCCCTGGGCGCTGCGAGGCGGGCCGATTCCCTGATTACGGCATCCGCCAGCGCCCGAGATGAAATCTGCTCGGTCCTCCGCCTTGACCCAGCCCGCCTCACAGTGGTGCCGCACGGCGTGGGCCCGGTCCCGCGAGCCGACCCTGCGGACGAGGCGGTCGTACGTGCGAAGCTTGGCCTGGAGCGGAGGCGCGTCGTTCTCTGTCTGGCGGCCCTGCGGCCGCACAAGAACCAGGGGTTGCTCGTTCGTGCGGCCGGCTCGCTGCCCGACGACGTAGCAATCGTGCTCGCGGGACATCAGGAACCGTATGTCGAGCGGGTGAAGGAACTCGCGTCTGAACTGGCGGTCACGGACCGCGTACGCGTCGCGGGCTACCTGGACGATCCGGAACTCGAACGCCTCTGGTCAATGGCCGACTGCGGGGTGTTCCCTACATTGGCGGAGGGGTTTGGGCTCCCGATCGTCGAGGGGATGGCCCGTGGTGTCCCGATCGCCTGTTCGGACATCCCCGTCCTGCGAGAAGTAGGGGGCGATGTACCCCGCTACTTCGAGCCCCATGATCCCGCGGCCGCCGCCGCGGCGATCACTGCCTCCCTTGGGGATCGCGAGCGCGGGAGGCTCGGTGTCGAGCGGGCCTCGCGCTTTACGTGGAGCGACGCTGCCCGCGGGACCATGGAGGCCTACGAGCGAGCCTCGATCGCCTCGCGGTAGACGGGCAATGCCCCGCGGAGGTTGAGGCCGAGCCCCAGCATCATCGCCGCCGCCTATCCAGGCTGATGAGCCGCCGCTCGTCGATGGCCCTTCGATACACCTCGAGCGTGGCCTCTGCGGTACGGCGCCAGGTGAACAAGCGCGAACGCTGACGGCCGCGCTGCCCCAGCTCGGCCGCGAGACTTCGATCCGCCAAGAGTCGGCCGATCGCGAATCGGATGTCCTCCACGTCGGCCGGGTTGAACATCAGGCCCGCATTTCCAACGACCTCGGGAAGCGAGGACGTGTTCGAGCAACAGACGGGGACGCCCCGCCCCATTGCCTCCAGCACAGGGAGGCCGAAGCCCTCCTGGAAGGACGGCAGGACGAAACACGACGCGATCCGGTAGAGCCGCTCCAGCTGCGGCTCCCCCAGCCATCCTGGGAACCGGACCTGTCCACTGATGCCGAGCTCCTCGGCAAGGCGGCGTAGCTCGAGCTCGTGGCGCGTCGGTGAGCCGGGCAGCACGAGCAGGGCATCGAGCCCGACCATTGCCCGGATCAGGCCGGCCATGTTCTTGTGCGTCCGCTTCTGTGAAACGCAGAGAACCACACGTTGGTTGTCCAGGTCGAGTTGCGCTCTCAGCTCGGACTCGGGGGAAGGCACGGCCCGGCCTTCCACGCGGACCCCGAGCGGCGTTACCGAGATCCGATCTCGGCGCAGGCCAAGCGTCCCGACGATGTCATCCTGAGCTGCCTTCGAAATTGCGATCACGCGGTCGGCGGTCCGAGCGGACGGGATTGCCGAGCATTTCATCGCGAGAATTTCCCGAGAAGTCATCGTTCCCGGGTCTCTGAGCCAGATAAGGTCAAGCAGGGTCACGACGGTGGCCACTCCGGGCGCGACGAGTGGCGCGATGTTCGCCATTCCGTGAATCACATCGAGGCCGCGTCGTAAGGCCCCCCTTGGCTGTGTCGCCCATTGGGCGCGTAGGACGCTGAACCCGTTCCACGCCGGCCCGTGCGTAACGGTCACCGGCAGCCGCACCCATTCAATCTCGGCCGCCCATGGCGCCGAGTGGTCCTCTGCATCGAGCTCGCGCGACACGAAGGCGACGATCCGAGATCCAGGCTCCGCCTGAATCAGCTCCGGGATCAGCTCGCGCGCGTAGGTGCCTACGCCACCTGCTCGGCGGACGAGATAGACGAGGTTGAGGCCGATTCGCAGCGGTCGCATACGGTGATCACAAGGTCAGGGGCTGGAGCACGGGCCGCGACGTTGCGCGATCGCCCGCCGGTATGACGCCAGCGTGGAACGGGCTGTCGCACGCCACGAAAAGCGGCGACACCGCTCGCGGCCCTTGACCCGCATGAGATCGCGTAATGTCCCGTCAGCCAAGAGCCGGTCGAGCGCGAGGGCGATCGCCTTTAGGTCACGCGGATCGAAGAGCAGCGCCGCATCGCCGGCCACCTCCGGGAGGCTCGACACGTTCGAACATGCCACTGGGAGGTCGCGGGCCATCGCCTCCAGCACCGGCAGCCCGAAACCCTCCTGGAACGAAGGCAGGACGAAGCAGGTGGCGAGGTGGTAAAGGCCTTCGAGTTCCTCGTCTGAGAGCCATCCGGGGAAGCGCACTCTGTGGGCGACACCGAGCTCGGCCGCGAGCTGTTGGAGCTCGGCCTCGTGCAGTGTCGGCGTCCCAGGCAGCACTAGCCGCGCGGAGCCGTCCGACAATAGCGCCAGAGCCCGAAGGAGCCCGGCGAGGTTCTTGTGGGCGCGCTTCTGCGCCACGCACAGCAGGATCGGCTCCTCGCCAAGGTCGAGCTTCCCACGCAGATCCCGTTCACCGGTGGGCGTGGGCCGCGGCGTCTCGAGGCGCACGCCCATGTGCGCCACGTCGATCTTCGAACGCGACAACCCCAGCGTCCGCGCGATATCTGCGGCAGCCGACTCCGAAAGCGCAAGCACTCGGTCCGCCCGGCGGGCGGAAACCGGCGCCACACGCAGCATGCCCTTGGTCGCGGCCGCTTCCATCGTCTCGGGATGATGGATCCAGATGAGGTCGAGCATCGTGACGAGGGTCGCCACCCCTGGCGACATCAGTGGCGTGACGTTGGCAAGTCCGTGCACCACGTCCAGTCGACGACGCGCGGCTAGCAGCGGAATCGCGCCCCACTGCGCCGCGACCGCGAGCGCGAAGGCGCCGGGCGGGCCATGAGTTACCTTGACCGGAAGGCGCACGAAGTCGACCGCGCCGGGCCAGGGAGTCTCGAGGACGTCGGCTGGGACCTCGGAGGAGACGAATGCGATGACGTGTGTCTCTGGCGCTTCCTCGAGTAGCGCGCGGAGCAACTCGCGCGCATACGTCCCAGCCCCACCGGAGTCGCGAACTAGGTAGACCAGGTTGAGACCGACCCGCAGTGCCCGGCTCCCACCGGCCGTTCGGCTTGAGGCTGTCATGCGCGGGCGCAGACTACTGCTCGCCTAGACGAGGTTGAGCGCAATTCGGCGCGGCGGCTCACGATTCTGGTGCCCTCCGGACCCGCCGCAGCTCGATGAGCAGCTCCTCCGGTATCGCTCGCAGCAGAAGCAATACCCCGCCGTAGATCAGAGTCGCCGCCGCGATGAGGATCAGGTCCGGGAGCCCGGGGATGAGGGCGAGCGCGGCCGCGGCCGCGCCGGCGGCCGTCACGCTGATAAGAACCTGGAGCTGAGGGCGCAGTTCGCGATGCCGGCCTGCGAGCACGAGGCCGAGACCGATTGTGCCCACGACGTCGGCCGCGAGCGTCGCGACCGCCGCACCGCGCGCACCGTGCGCTTCGCCGAGCAAGAGCACCAGCACGCAGTTAACGATCAGCGTGATGCAGGTAACGGTGAGGAGGGCGCGGTGCTCACGCAGGCTCAGCAGTGCGTAGGACCAGACAGACGACAGGAAGATTGCGAAGACGGTGATGGCCTGGATTCGGAGCACTGGGACTGACGGCGCGAAGTCCGGCCCGGCCACAATCTCGATGATGAAGCCGGCGCCAAGGACGAGGCAGAGTGTGATCCAGCCACCAAGCAGCGCGCAGGCCTCGAACAGGCGCTGCACGCCGTAGCCGAGCCTGCCCCGGTCGTCGCGGGCGGCGCGGGCGAAGATCGGGAACGCGGCCGTGACGACCAGCTGCGGAACAACTACGAGCACCTCGACGACCCGGAACGAGGCGGCGTAGTACCCGGTCTCGTCGGCGGATGCGATCAGCGAGAGCAGGACTATCGCGAGCCGGAAGTAGACCGACCCGATTGCGGTCGCAGCGGCGAAGGGAAGCACATCGCGCAAAAGCGCCCGCCACTCCGGCATGTCAAAGCGCGGGACGATCGGTATCCGACCACGGACCAACATCACGGTGAGGACGAATACGACCGTGGCAGCGGGGATCGGCACCGCAAGAAACGGCACCAACGACGCTCCCGCCACAACTAGCGCGAAGATCAGCGCTATCGAGATCCCTTGGCGCAGCAGCTCCAGCGCAGTAACCCAGCCGAGGCGCAGCTCGACCATCAGCTCCGTCGCGAGGGTGGTCTGCTGGTTCTGGATCACCAGTCCCAGGCCGGCCAGCGCCGCGCCAATAACCATCGCACCCTCGTACCCTGCGGCGCCGGCAAACAGGACGGCGGCCGCCACGCCGCCCGCTGTAAGCCCGAGGCGCAACCCCAGCAGGGACCGGAGGACCTGTTCGCGCCGGTGCGCGGGCCCGGTGGCCAGCTCGCGTATCCCTATCGCCGTAAGACCGAAGTCGGTCAGCCCCTGGACTGTGGCGACGAGCGCCAGGACAGTGACGTACCGGCCGCCGTCGGCCACGCCCAGGTGCCGGAAGAGGACGGCGGCCGAGCCGACGGAGAGCACGACGCCGAGGGCGTATCCCGCTACGCGCAGCACGCCGCCACGAATGGCGGCGGATCCTGCCATGGAGGTGGCGAGCACATCCGGGCGCTCGCCCGGATCGTTCGGCACGGCTCCGGACACCGTGGGGATGCTATGAGCGGTCGGGGGATCGGAGCCGGACGTACCTACACTTTGGCCGCCCGCCCCGTCGCGGATGGCTCATGACCTTGCGTATAGGCCTCCTCACAACATGGAACACGCGTTGCGGCATTGCCGAGTACTCGCGCCATCTCGCTGAGGCCATGCGCCGCCGTGACGATGTCGAGGTAACCGTGCTCGGGTCGCGCAATTTCGGCGAGCGCGCCGTGCGCGAATATGAGGACTGGGCGCTGCCGGTGTTCGACGTCCAGGTCTGGAATCCGAGCCTCGCGTACTCCCTCGACGTGGACCGAATTCTCGAGCTCGAGCTCGATGTGCTCCACGTTCAATACAGCAACATGTTCTTCCACCGCCACTCCCTCGTGGACCTCATGCGGCGGTTTTCAGGCGCCGTGGCGCTTACTTATCACGACAAGATCGTTCCGAAAGCCACGTTCCCCTACCGGCTCGCTGACCTCCTCTACGCGCATCGCGAGGATGTCGGCATCGGCCCGCGCCGCCTGATCCCGCAGGGGGTCGAGGTCCGGCCACCCGTCGTCAAGACGTTTGGCCTGGGCAAGTCGCGCGCCGATGTGGTCGCCCAGATCTGTGAGCGCAACGGGTGGCGATTTGAGACCTCATTCGGCGAGCAGCGCTGGATCGAGACAGAAGAACTGCGCGACTGGTTGCGGGATAGCGACGCCATCGTTCTCTGGTACGACGAAGATCTCACTTCGGGAGGGAGCGCCGCAGCGCCGATGGCTTTGTCTACCCGCCGCCCCGTCTTCGTCAACGATACGGAGTGGTTTCGCGATATCGAAGACGGTGTCAGCACGTTGCGCAAGGTGGGGACCTCGGAGGAACTCGAGACCGCGATGAGGGCCCTCTTCACGGATCCGTACATCGAGACGAGGAGCTGGGATGTGGTGTCCGCGACTCTGGTCGAGGACTATCGTGCGGTCCTCGCCGCTATCCGGAAAGGAGACCGGCAGGGTCGACTGATTCCACTCCGCGGGAGGCTCTTTGCGGCGGGTGACCCCAAACCGCGAATCGCGCGCAAACGGCGGCTCCTCCACCAGGTACCCAGCCCCCGCGAGGGCGGATGAAGCAGTACCTCGACTTCGCCGTGTTACGCGAGCGAGCCGAGATTGATGCTGCCCGACTCGAGCTCGCTCGGCGCGGCTTGGTCCCGCCGCCGCGGTGGCTCGACCGAGCCCGCAGTGGACTCCTGAATGCGCTACGCCGGCCCGACCGACGAGCTCTGATCCGTCCAGATCCAGTCAAGAGCTGGGATGTGAGCCGTACTCTCAGAGCCATCGAAGCATCGGTGAATCGCCAAGAGGCGATCCTGGACGTTGGCAGCTTCGCCTCGGCCATCCTCCCTGCGCTGTCGGTGCTCGGCTACTCGCGGCTGTGCGGCATAGATCTCGACGAACGCGTCGTGGACAGCGGCCGAAACACCGCAATTGAGTACTACGCAGGCGACCTGACCGCGACGGCCTGGCCCAACGGACACTTTACGGCCATCACCGCGATTAGTGTCATCGAGCACGGCGTTCCTCAGGACGCGCTCTTCTCCGAGCTCGCACGCCTGCTACGCCCGGGCGGAGCGTTCCTGTTTTCGACCGACTACTGGCCCGAGAAGATCGACACCTCATCCATCGAGCTGTTCGGTCTGCCGTGGACGATATTCAGCGCCGACGAGATCACGAGTCTTGTCGCACGAGCCCGTGACTATGGTCTCGCACCGGTGTCTGAGCCGACTGTGCGACTTCACGAGGTCCAGGACCGGCCAATTCAATTCGCCGACCGCGAGTACACGTTTCTCTATGGCGCCTTTGTCAAGGAACGTGCGAGGACATGAGAGCGCCCCCGACAAGCCTTCGCACCCGCACGACCTGCCGTATCTGTGGTTCGAGGGAACTCGCGCCTATCCTCGATCTCGGAGACCAGTGCATCGCCGGCGCGTTCGCGGAACCTGGCGGCGAGAAGCCGGTCCAGCGTACGATTCCGCTCGAGCTGGTCCGGTGCGACATGACCCGCGACCAGGACGCGTGCGGCCTGGTCCAGATTCGTCACACAGTTCCGGGCTCGATCCTCTACGAGTCCTACTGGTACCGCAGTGGGGTGAACCGCACGATGACGGAGAACCTCCACGGCATAGCGCACACGGTCGAAGAGCTCGTGGGCCTCGAGGCCGGCGATCTGGTCGTAGATATCGGCTGCAACGACGGGACACTGCTTGACGGCTACTCGACCGAACACATCCGCCCCCTCGGATTCGACCCATCAGACGTAAGCCGGTATGCGATCGAGAAGGGGTACGACGTTGTGCGCGATTTCTTCGGTGCCAACGCCGTGCGCAGGCGCTACCCGGATCAACGCGCCAGGGCCATCACGACGATCGCCATGTTCTACGACCTCGAGGATCCGGCCGCGTTCGTGCACGATATCGCTACGTGCCTAGCTGAGGATGGCATCTGGACAATGGAGCTGCACTACCTGCTCGCCATGCTCGAAGCGAACTCGTTCGATGCGATCGTCCATGAGCACCTCGAGTATTACTCGTTAGCGGTTCTAGAGCGGCTGCTCGGCGAGTCGGGGCTGCAGGTGATCGACGCGGAACTCAATGAGATGAATGGGGGCTCGATCCGGTTGTTCATTTCGCACGCGGATGCCCGAGAACCGAGCCGCGATGCCGCGGATCGCCTCCAGCGCATTCGGCTGCGCGAGTTCGAGCTGGCCCTCGATTCACCGACTCCCTACGAAAGGTTCGCGCGCGACGTGCAACGGGTTCGCGATGAGCTGCGAAGCGTGTGCGAGTCAGCTGTGTCCGAAGGCCACACCATTCATGTTTATGGCGCCTCCACAAAAGGGAACACCATCCTCCAATACGCCGGCCTTGACCGACGCCTCATCCCGCACGCGGCTGATCGGAATCCGGACAAGTGGGGCTCGCAGACGATCCGGACCGAGATACCGATCATCAGTGAAGAGAAGTCGCGCGCGATGAATCCTGACTACTACCTGGTACTCCCCTGGCACTTTCTCGACGAGTTCCTGGATCGCGAGCGCGCGTACCTCGAGAGCGGTGGACGGTTCATCGTTCCCCTCCCCGAGGTACGCGTGATTGGAGCCGAAGAGATCCCCGGCCGCGAGTAGCCACGACGCCGCCATGCGGCGCGCGCATCACCGAGGTCTCTCGGTAGGCTCCTCGCTCCCGTGACCCAAGCCAGGCGCGCGCTCATAACCGGGATTACCGGCCAGGACGGCTCCTACCTGGCCGAGCTCCTCCTCGAGAAAGGCTACGAGGTGCACGGCATGGTGCGCCGCTCCTCTACCGAGACGTTCCAGCGCCTTGCGCACATCCGCGACGCCATCACGCTCCACACCGGCGACCTGCTCGATCAGCGCTCGCTTGGGGACGTGCTGCGCGACTGCGACCCCGACGAAATCTACAACCTGGCAGCGATGTCCTTCGTCGCCGCGTCGTGGTCGCAACCCGTGCTCACCGCCGAGTTCACTGCTGTCGGCGTCACCCGGATGCTCGAGGCGATGCGCGAGGTGGTGCCCCAGGCTCGTTTCTACCAGGCCTCCTCATCTGAGATGTTCGGGAAGGTCCGAGAGGTTCCGCAGAGCGAGATGACGCCTTTCTACCCCCGTTCACCTTACGGCGTCGCAAAGTGCTACGGCCACTTCATCACCGTGAACTACCGCGAGTCCTACGACCTCTTCGCCGTGTCGGGGATACTGTTCAACCACGAAGGCGAACGTCGCGGGCTCGAGTTCGTCACCCGCAAGGTCACCCACGGCGCCGCCGCCATCAAACTCGGCCTCCAAGAGGAACTGGCCCTCGGCAACCTCGACGCAGAGCGCGACTGGGGCTACGCGAAGGACTACGTCGAGGCCATGTGGCTGATGCTCCAGCAGGACGAGCCCGAGGACTACGTAATCGCTACCGGCGAGGCGCACAGCGTACGCGAGCTCGTGAACGTGGCGTTCGACCACGTCGGGCTCAACCCCGAGGGGCATGTGCGGATCGATCCGCGCTACTTGCGACCCGCGGAGGTGGAGCATCTGGTGGGCGACTACTCCAAGGCGCGCGAGAAGCTTGGGTGGGAACCTCGGACGAGCTTCGAGGAAATGATCAGGCTGATGGTCGACGCCGATCTCGAGCTGCTTTCGCGCGGCGTGCCGCAGAAGCAGGCGGGCTGAGATCGCCGCGGCGCCGGGCGAGTGCGACCTCGCCGTCGTCGGAGCCTGCATCCTGGGCCTGGTGGTGCCCGCGAGCTGGCGAGCCGCCGCCCCGTTCACGCTCTCCTCACTGGAGGGCTCGCGAGGAGACCGCAAGCTTCCTGATGCCGCGCACTATGGTGGCTGAATGCGGTGGACGCGCGCGAGCCACTCGGCTAGAGGCCCTGCGAGAGCCTGCCTGGCTCCCTCGAACGCGTGCGCGCCGGTGCCGACACGCAGCACGCTGAAGCTCGAGCAGACCCCCAAGACACGTTGAACCCCGTCGCGAAGATCGTCGCACTGGCCGCGGGGGTGCTCGTCGTCGCCGCCGTCTTGGCGTTGCTTCCGAGCGACGAGGAGACCTCCAGGCGGGAAGCGCCCGCCACCCTCGCCGACTACTGGCGGGGGGACGCCCGGTGGGCGTTCGAGCGGAAGCTGACGGGACCACAGCTCGGCCAGGAGGGCCCCCAGTCCGGGGCGCATATGGAGACCATGGGCGACCGCTGGTACCTGTTCAACCGCGTATATCGCCCAGGAACCTGCCCCGACGGCGAGCCGCGGATGGGCGTGCAGGTGCGGGAGTCCGCCGACCGCGGCGCGACCTGGAGCCCGCCCGCGATCGTGCTCGAGCCCACGCCCGGCAGCGCGTGGTCTTGCGCGGCAACAGACGGCGACGCGTTCTACGACGAGGCGCGCGGCAAGTGGCTTTATCTCTTTCAGTGCAGGGCCGAAGGCGGGGGGTGGAACGGCTGCTACGTGGAGCGCGGTGGCCCCACCCCGATGGGTACGTTCGCCACCGACTTAGAGAACCCGGTGATCCGCTCCGGCGAGCTGTGGGGGGCGATCTGCGATGCGAACGACGACTGCGGCCAACGGACGGTCTTCGAGGAGGGAACGTTCAACATCTTCGATTACGACGGCCGGTACTTCTGGATATCGTTCCACGGATCCGACGGCGTCCACGGCTATCGCGGCATCGCCAAGTCGCGGGACTTCCGCCGGGGCAGCTATGTGGTCGATCGGCCGGCCGAGGGGGTGCCCGCCGACGCGATTCTCGACGCGGCTGACTCGATGGGCTTCCAGGAGCAATGGGCACCTGGGGGACCCATCGGCGCCGGCGCCGGCACGATCGTGCGGGAGGGTGACCACCTCTACACTCTCAACGAGTTTCCCGACATCAGCCTGCGGTGTACCGACGGCCAGAACTGGGATCTGGGCATGTTCCGGAGCACCTCGACCGCCAGTGTCAGGTGGGAGCCCTTTCCGGGCGGCAATCCGATCGTCGCCTCCAGCCGCGCTCCCGAGGCGAACGGACAGCCGCTCGGCTGCAACGTGCTGTACCCGACGCTGTTCCGCGACCCGTCAACGGGCGCGTGGTACCTCATGCACGGCCGCGCGACGACCGACCCGTCGAACCACGGCCTCTACATCTATCGCCTCGTGCGGGATGCGAATCTACTGGAGAACGGCGACTTCGCTAGAGGCAATACCAGAGGGTGGACGTACTCGCCTGTGGGCGGGACAAACGTCGACTTACCGCGCCTGCCGAACGGCTCCCCCGACGGTACGCCGTACCTTGCGTTCAACTGCGGCGCCCCGGGATGCGGTCCCGATGCGAGCGTCTTCCAGGACGTGCCTATCAACAGGAGAGTTTCCGGCCGCCGCTTCGACTACGGCGGCACACTGCGCACGGATGGCAGTGAGGGAACCCTGACGATGGCTGTCCACCAGCTCGATGCTGCTGGCGTCGTCATCCAAACCGACGCGCAAGATCTGCGGCTTGGCCCGGGATTCGTGGACCATGCGGCGACCGGCAGCGTGCGGCCGGGGGCGCGACGGCTGCGATACCAGCTCTATCCGAAGACACCCCAGACGTTCGCGGCCGACAACCTGTTCCTGAGCGTGGCGCGCTAGCCATCGCCGAGGTGAAACCCCTCGCAACGGGAGGCCCCGGGCTAGACTGCTGCGCCCATTCGATCGTGGCGGCATCGTACGTCCATCTGCAGGCCATAGTGGAGACGCGGGACATGGTCCCGGGACCCGGGTGTGTGCATTCGCGCACCTCATGCCGGACGCGCGTGTCGGCGACGAGTGCAACACCTGCGATCACACGTCATCGACAACGGCGTCGTGGTCGGCCACCGGGTCACGATCAAGTCGGGCGTCTACCTTTAGGACGGCGCGGCGTGCCACAGAAGCAGGCGGGCTGACATGGCCGCGGCGCCGGGCGAATGCGACCTCGCCGTCGTCGGGGGCGGGATCCTGGGATTGGCGGTCGCGCGGGAGCTAGCGAGCCGCCACCCGGCCCGCTCCGCGATGGTGCTCGAGCGTGCACCGGAGGTTGCCACCGGGCAGACCGGTCGCAACAGCGGCGTCATCCACGCCGGGATCTATTACGCGCCGGGTTCGCTCAAGGCGCGGATGTGCGTCGCCGGGGCCCGCGCGCTGTACGGGTACTGCGAGGAGCGCGGGGTGCCGTTCGAACGCTGCGGGAAAGTGATCGTCGCCCGGAACGAAGCCGAGCTGCCGCGCCTGGACGAACTGGAGCGGCGGGGCCGCGAGAACGGCGTGCCAGGCTTGCGGCGCCTGAACGCAGCGGAGCTGCGCGAGCTCGAGCCACACTGCCGTGGCCTCGCGGCGCTCCACTCGCCGTCCACGGGCATCATCGACTTCGCGGCGGTCGCGCGCTCGCTCGCGCGCGACCTCGAGGCGCAGGGCGTGCCGGTGGTTACTGGCTGCAGGGTTACGCGCGTCGAGCAGCGGCCCGGGCGGATCGCGCTGCGCCATTCGCACGGCGAAGCGCGAGCCCGATTCGCCGTCTTCTGCGCCGGCGCCGGCTCCGATCGCCTCGCCGTCGCGGCCGGGGCGCCGCACGACCCGCGCATCGTCCCCTTCCGTGGCGCCTACGTCTACCTCCGCCCCGAACGCCGGGAGCTCGTGCGCTCCCTGATCTACCCCGTGCCGGACCCGAGCCTCCCCTTCCTCGGCGTGCACCTCAGCCGCCACATCGACGGCGAGGTCTCGCTCGGGCCGACCGCCCTGCTCGCCCCGCGGCATCCGCGCGACCTGACCTGGCCCGGCACCTGGCGAATGGCGCGGCGCTGGTGGCGCACGGGACTGAACGAGATCCGCCACGCCGTGAGCCGAAAGTCCCTCGCCGCCGCCGCCGCCGACTACGTGCCCGAGATCCGCGCCGACGACTTCGACGGCGGCTACGCAGGCGTCCGGGCCCAGGCCTTGGGACGCGACGGGAAGCTCGTGGACGACTTCGTGGTGTCCGAGACCGAGCGCGCCCTCCACGTCCGCAACGCTCCCTCGCCGGCGGCCACCTCCTCGCTTGCGCTGGCGCGACTGATCGCGGATCGCGCCGATAGCCTGCACGCGCGATGAGGCGGCTCGAGACTCGCCTGGAGGGACCGATCCTGCTCGAGCCCGTCGTCCACGGGGACGAGCGCGGGTTCTTCCAGGAGACCTATCGCCGCAACCTGCTCGCCGAGCTCGGCATCCACGACGAATTCGTGCAGGACAACCACTCGCGCTCGGGTCGCGGCGTCGTGCGGGGCATGCACTTCCAACCGGGGATGGCAAAGCTGTTGCGCTGCCCGCGCGGAGCGATCTTCGACGTGCTCGTGGACGTCCGCCCCGGCTCGCCCGCGTTCGGACACTGGGAGGCGTTCGAGCTGGACGACGAGACCCACCGTCAGCTCTACGCGCCCGACGGCTTCGCGCACGGCTTCTGCGTGCTCTCGGACACGGCGGACGTGATCTACAAGTGCTCGACCTACTACGACCCCGTGAGGGAGTCCGGCTTCCGCTACGACGACCCGGACGTGGGGATCGCCTGGCCCACCGACCTCGATCTCCAGGCCTCGGCGCGCGACCGCGAGGCGCCGCGGCTGCGCGAGCTCGAGGGGGACCTCCCGTTCGCGGAGCCGGCCTGACGCTCGCCGGGCCCACCCGGGCCGCCACGCCCACGGGGCTGGTGAGGGGTGCGTGAGCGGTGACGGCAGGGTCCGGAGGGCGCGGGTACCGCGGCCGGCCCGAAGGACGCGGGCCGGCCGGTGCCGCGAGCGACAATCCTCCACACAACGCCCTCCCAGAGAAGCGTGGCGGATTGTGTGTCCCGAGGACACAAAACCCTCCACGTAACCGGGTGGCCGCGACTTGTGGCGGATTGTGCGCGCGGCGTCCCCCACGAGCGTTCAGGAGAGGTCGAACGCGTGAAGAGTCGCCCCCGCAGCCGCCCGGCCGCCGGCGCAACCACCTCCTCACCAGCCCTGGCGCCCCGACCGCGCAACCGCAAACCGGCCGCCGACGCCCGACCGCCTGCTTGAGCCCGGCGGGCCGCGGCCCGCTTCCGCGAGCCGAGTACGGCGACCTCCCACGGCCGAGAGAAAGCACACTCGGAAGCGGGGCGCCGCTTGCCCGTCACCGCCCGCTGCCGACCAGCCCGCGCACCAGGGCTCGCTCGCGCCGATCGAGCACGATCGCGTAGTAGGCGAGCCAGTACGCGAACAGCCCGCAGGCCGCCGCGCCGAGCACCGCGGGCAGCGTCTCGGGGTCGGCCGTCAGCCGCAGCGCCACGAGCGCCGCCCCCAGCAGGGCCCCGAGCCCGTACGCCGGGAGCCACGCCTGGCGCGCGAGCTCGCCGATCTCGACTCCGGCGCTCGCCCGCAGCCCGACGCCGAGCACCAGCGGGAACGCCAGCGCGAAGGGGATGGCGGTGGCGAGGGCCGGGCCTTCGATGCCGAGCGCCGGGGTGAGCGCGACGGAGAGCACGAGATTCAGCGCGGCGACCAGTACGAAGATGCGCGCCAGGTAGCGCGCGGCGCCGGCGCCGACCAGGAAGCCGGGGGTCACGACCAGCCCGCCGTAGAGCAGCCAGTAGGAGACGAGGATCGTGAGCGCCGCGGCGCCGTCGCCGTAGCGGTCGCCGAGCCAGACGTCGAGGATGGGCTCGGCGAGCGCCATCAGGGCGACGCAGACCGGAACGAGCAGCGCCAGGGTGTAGCGGGTGCCGCGGAGCGCCAGCGCGCGTAGGCGACGGGCGTCGCGGTCCGCGACGTAGCGTGACGCCGTCGGCACGACCGGGACCGCGAGAGCGCCACCGAGCGCGTAGAACAGGTTGTGGGCCCGCACCGGACCCTCGTAGAGCCCGACCGTTCGCGCCGAGGTGAAGGCGCCGAGGATCACCCGCTGGAAGCCGTACATCACGAGGTTCGAGAGCTCGACCACGAGCAGGTAACCGGCGGTCGGGACGATCTCCATGGCGCGGTCGCGAGTGACGCCGTCGCGAGCGAACCAGAACGGGAGCGCAAGCCGCCGAATCACCAGCCCCGACAACAGGCCGCTCAACAGCGGCAGAGACCCGCTCACGGCGATGACCGCCGCCAGCCCCGCGCCGGAGAGGATCAGCACCAGCATGAGACCGAGGTAAACGACGACCGCCGCGATCTCGGTCGCCGCGGCGCGCATGAACTGTCGCTCCGCACGCAGGGCGTCGAGGTAGATCGAGGCGGCGATCCCGACCGCGGTGACGAGTCCCAGACCGACGCCGCCGACGCGAGCGTCGCGGGCGAGCGAGCCCTCGAGGATGAAAGCGGCGATGGCGAGCCCGGCCAAGGCGATCACAAGCCCCGTGGCCAGCCCCACCCCCGCATAGAGGGCGGCGGCGGCGGAGAACATGCGCGCCCGCTCGCCGGAGTCGAGCGCGCCGGCCATCGCCCGCACGGCCGAGCTCGCGACGCTGTTGCGCAGCACGAGCAGGTAGCCGGCCAGCGAGGCGACCAGCCCGTAGGCGCCGAGCTCTGCGACCGAAAGCCGGCGGGCCAGCACCGTCACGATCACGAGCAGGGCGAGCAGCCCGCTCGCCTGGGCGATCTGTTGCACGAGCGCCCCCGACGCCAGCAGGCGGGCCTCGCCGGGCCCCGGCGCGGACGGCGCAACCCCGGGGGGACGCACGGGTTGAGACATTACGCGACCGCCCGGCGCGGCAGGGCCCTCCGCGAACCCGGGTACGCTCCCCACCGATGCAGCGTCCTCAGCCGAAGCCCCACGCGACCGACGGGCTCCCCCAGCCCGCCGCCCGCGTGCGCGCGAGGTCGATCCTCGGCGTGCCGGTAGCGATCATCGACTACGCCGAGACGATCGAGGTGATGGACGGGCTGGTGAGCTCGGGGGAGCGCGGCTACGTGTGCGTCGCTCCCGTGCACGCGGTGATGGTCGCCCAGGACGACGAGGAGATGCTCGGCGCGCTGCACGGCTCGACGCTCGTGGTTCCGGACGGGATGCCGCTCGTGTGGGCGGCGAACCTGCTCGGTGAGGGTCTGCGCGACCGCGTCTACGGTCCCGAGCTGATGCTTCGGTACAGCGACCGCTGTGCCGCGAAGGGCCATCGCGTCTGGCTCTACGGCGGTCGTGACCAGGGCTCGCTCGTACAGCTCGCCCTCAGCATGCGCCGCCGCCACCCCGGCATACAGATCGTGGGCGGCTACTCGCCGCCGTTCCGCTCCCTCACCCGCGATGAAGAGGACGGACTGGCAAACCAGATCAACGACGCCCGGCCGGACGTACTCTGGGTCGGGATCGGCGTGCCCAAGCAGGAGAAGTGGATGGCCCGCATGCGCGACAGGCTCGAGGTGCCCGTGATGTGCGGCGTCGGCGCGGCCTTCGATTTCCACGCCGGTCGCGTTCCGATGGCCCCGCGCTGGATGCAGCAACACGGCCTCGAGTGGGTCTACCGCGCCACCCAGGAGCCGAGGCGCCTGCTTCCGCGCTATCTCAGCACGAACCCGCGCTTCGTCGTGTCGTTCGCCAGGCAGTACCTGGCCGAGCGAAACCATGACTGAGAGCGTCGCCGTCGTCGGCCTCGGCCGCGTTGGCCTGCCGCTGGCGCTGGCGTTCGCGGACCGTGGGCTCGACGTGATCGGAGTCGAACGGCGGGACGCGGTGCTCGAGCAGATCGCGGCCGGGCGCATGCCCTTCCGAGAGACCGGCACGCAGGAATTGCTCGAGCGCGTGCTCGAGGGCGAACGCTTCGAACGTACGAAGACCGTCCAGAACGCCGCCCGCGCGGACCACATCGTGCTCACCCTGGGCACGCCCTCCCACGTCCACATCGAGATCGACATCTCGGAGATCCGCGGCGTGATCGACGACCTGCTGCCGGTGCTGCGGGAGGGTCAATCGCTGATCCTTCGCTCCACGGTCGCGCCGGGCACGACGGAATGGGTGGCGGGCTACATCGAGCAACGGCGCGGCTTCAGGGTCGGCGACGACCTGTTCGTCGCGCACGTGCCCGAACGCATCGCCGCCAATCACTTCCTAGAGGAGATCGCGACGCTTCCCTGCATCGTCGGCGGCGTCGGCGAAGGCTCGGGACCGAGGGCCGCCGACCTGTTCCGGGTGTTCGGCACGGAGATCGTCCAGACCACTCCCACCCAGGCCGAACTGGCCAAGATCTGGACGAACATCCTGCGCTACGCGGAGTTCGCCCTGCCGAACCTGCTGATGATGGAGTGCGAGCAGTACGGGGCGAACGTGTTCGAGGTGATCGACCTGATCAACCGCGACTATCCGCGCGGCGGGATGGCCCCGCCGGGATTGACCTCCGGCGCCTGCCTGCGAAAGGACTTCACCTTCTCCGAGGAGCGCTCGAGCGCGCCGGGCATGCTGCTCGCCGTCTCGCGGGTGCACGAGACGGTGCCGCTGTTCCTCGTCAAGGGGCTCAAGTCAAGGCTCGGCGGCTCGCTGCGCGACCTCAAGGTGGCCGTGCTGGGCCTCACCTTCAAGCGCGACTCCGACGACGCGCGCGACTCGCTGTCCTACAAGGTCATCCGCCTGCTCGAACGCGAGCTCGCGCACGTGGCGCGGCACGACCCGAACGTGCCGGCCGAGTCGGAGCCCCTCGATTCAGCCCTCGAGGGCGCCGACGCGGTGGTGATCGCCACCAACCACTCGGAGTTCGAGGGCCTGGTCGGTCGCCTGCCCGAGGGGACCCTGCTCGTGGATCCGTGGAACGTCACGGGCGCCGGCAGGGTGTTCGGCACGGTGCGCGAGCGCGCGGCGGTCGAGTGACGCGGGTGCTCGTCACCGGCGGCGCCGGCACGATCGGCCGAGCGGTGGTGCGCCGACTGGTGCGCGACCCGCGTTACGAGGTCCGCGTCTCCGATCAGCGCGAGGCGCCGGACTGGATGCGCGAGGCGTGCGAGGTGCACACGGGCAACCTGCTCGATCCCCTCGAGGCCGCCGCCGCGGCCGAGGGGCGCACGCACGTGATCCACCTCGCCGCGATCGTGGGCGGGATCGCGAACTTCCATCGCTTCCCCCACACGCTGCTCGAGGTGAACACCGGGCTCTACAACAGCGTCTTCCGCGCGGCACTGGAGCATCGGGTAGACCGGCTCGTGTACGTCTCGTCATCCATGGTGTTCGAGCGTGCGACGGAGTTCCCGACCACAGAGGAGCATCTCGACGTCTGCCCCCCGCCCCACTCCGCCTACGGCTTCTCGAAGCTCGCCGGCGAGACATATTGCCGGGCGCTGCACGACGAGCACGGGCTGCCCTTCACGATCTGCCGGCCCTTCAATGCGTACGGGCCCGGCGAGCTGCCCGACGACGAGCCGGGGATCGCTCACGCCGTGCCGGACCTGATTCGTAAGGTTCTCTCGGGTCAGCGGCCGCTCGAGATCTTCGGTTCCGGCGAGCAGACGCGCACGTTCGCACACATCGACGACATCGCCGAGGGGATCGTCACCGCCATGTCCCACCCGGCCGGCGAGAACGAGGACTTCAACATCTCGGCGTCGGAGGAGCGGACCATGGCCGAGATCGCGCGGATCATCTGGGAGGCCTGCGGGGAGGACGCGGCCGCATTCGAGCTCGTGCACCTACCGCCGTTCAAGATCGACGTCCAGCGACGCTGGCCGTCGGTCGAGAAGGCGCGCCGCCTTCTCGGCTGGGAGGCGAAGGTGGACCTGCGCGAGGGGATCGCCGCCACGATCGAGTGGATGCGCGAGCACGAGCTGGCCGCCCGCGGCGGGTGAGCGAGCCGGCCTTCGTAACGGGCGGCGGAGGCTTCGCGGGCGAGCACCTGCTGCGACTCCTCGCCGGCGCGGTTGCTCCTGGCCGCGACGAGCTCGACCTGCTGGACGCGCCGGCCGTGCGGGCGGCGGTGCGCGAGACGCGCCCGGCGGCGGTCTTCCACCTCGCGGCGCTTGCGTCCGTGAGTCGCTCGTGGGAGGCGCCGAGCGAGACGCTCACCGCAAACCTCCGCATGACCGTGAACCTGCTGGAGGCGGTGAGGGCGGAGGCGCCCGCCGCCGCGGTCGTGGTGGCGAGCTCGGGCGAGGTCTACGGCCCACCCGAGCGGCTGCCCGTGGCGGAGGACGCGCAGCTGCGCCCGCAGAACCCCTACGCGGTCTCGAAGGCGGCCTGCGACCTACTCGCGGGCCAGTACGCGGACGCCTTCGACATGCGCATCGTTCGCATCCGGGCCTTCAACCACGCGGGCCCCGGGCAGGGCGACGAGTACGTGGTCGGCACCCTCACCCGCCAGGTGGCCGAGGCCGAGGCGGCGGGCGCCGCCGAGGTCGTGCTGCGCACCGGCAACCCCGACTCGGCCCGCGACTTCACCGACGTGCGCGACGTGGTGCGCGCGTACCGCGAGGCCGCCGATCTCCCCGCCGGCGTCTACAACGTCTGCAGCGGGCGAGCCACCAGCGTCCGCGAGCTCGTGGAGCTCGTGACCCGCGCCGGCACCGTCCCGGTCCGCCACGAGGTCGACCCCGAGCGCGTGCGCGCCCACGACGTGCCCGAGCTGCGCGGGTCGGCCGAGCGCCTGCGGGCCGCGTGCGGCTGGCGGCCCGAGATCCCGCTGGAGCGGACGGTGGCGGACGCGCTGGAGGCGTGGCGACGGGAGCTGAGCTAGCTCCCGAGGAAGTCCAGGACGACGTCGGCGAACAGCACACGACGGCCCGCCCTCAAGGATCGCCCGTCGCCGGCGCCCCTCATCTCTCACCCTCGCTGACGGCAACCCGTGGCGGCAGCGACGGCTCCACCCGCAGCAGCCGCGCCGGCCACCGGGGCAGCCACCAGTTCCAGCGGCCCATGAGCGCTATCACAGCCGGGACGATGAGAGCCCGGATCACGGTGGCGTCGAGCAGGATCCCCGCCGCGAGGCCGGTGGCCAACATCTTCACGTCGGTCTCGGGCCCCGAGGCCATCGACGTGAACGACAGGAACAGGATCAGCGCGGCGCTCGTGACCAACCGCCCGGTTCGGCCGATGCCCTGGACGACCGCGCTGTGAGTCGAGCCGGTGCGGTCGTACTCCTCGCGCATGCGGCTGAGGATGAACACCTCGTAGTCCATGGAGAGCCCGAACAGGAAGGCGAACACCATCAGCGGCATCCAGGAGGGGATCGAGCCCGTGGCCTGGATGTCCCAGATCACCTCCGAGCCGTAGCCCTGCTGCCAGACGAGCACGAGCACGCCCCAGGCGGCGGCGACCGAGAGCACGTTGAGCACGATCGCCTTCGCCGGCAGCAGCAGCGACCGGAAGGCCCGCGCGAGCAGGATGAAGGTCGTGATCGTGATCAGGGCGATCATCAGCGGGAAGCTGCCGTAGACGGCGTCGATGAAGTCGGCATTGGAGGCCGGCTGGCCGCCGACGCGCACGTCGGGTCCGGCGGCATGCGCCGTGTCGCGGACGTCTTGGAGCGTGGCCTCCCCGTCGCCCGAGCCGCTGTCGGGCACCGGGACCGCCTCGACGAGCGCGGTTCCGGCGCGCCGCCAGTCCGCGTCGTCGGGGGCCACCGCGCCGTGGATGCCCTCGACGCCGCTCAGGTCGGACGCCACCCGTTCGGGGTCGGTCCCGCCCCTGACCAGAATCTCGTTGGGGAGCAGCGCTCCCTCGCCGATGCCCGCACGCTCGAGCGCCACGAGCCCCTCCTTGGCGTCGCCGGAGCGAGCGACGGTGTCGGCGTCGGACGTGCCGAGCTGGAGGTTGGTGGCCGCGAACGCGAGCGCGACGATCACCGCCATGCCGGCGCCGGCGGCGACCCACCGGCGCCGCGAGACCGCCTCGGCCCAGCGCGTCCAGGCGCGGCTCGCCTTGTCGTCGGTGCGCCGGTGGGGCCAGTCGAGACGCGGACCGAGCTTGGCCAGCACGACGGGCAGCAGGGTGATCGCCACGAGCGTCGAGACGAGCGGGATCAGCATGCCGCCGTAGCCCATCGAGCGCAGGAACGGCAGGGGCAGTGCGATCAGCGCGAAGAGGCCGATCGCCACCGTGATGCCGCTGAACACGACCGCCCGCCCTGCGGTCTCCATCGCCTTTTGCACTGCCTCGTCGCCGCTGCGGCCGTGGGACCGCTCCTCCCGCCAGCGCGAGACGACGAGCAGCGAGTAGTCGATCGCGACGCCGAGCCCGATCAGCGCGATGAGGAACTGGACGATCGGGGAGACGGCGGTCACCTGCGTAAGGCCGTAGAGGAGCAGGAACGTGGTCATGATCGATACCGCCGCCATCACCAGCGGCACGAAGGCCAGGAACGACGCGAACACGAAGCCGAGCACGATCAGCGCACCGGCCGCGCCCAGCACCGCCTCGAGCAGCACGCCGGGTCCCCCGCTGTCCTCGCCGCTCGCCTCCGCGAGCGCGTCGAAGCCGGTCAGGTGCACCGGCTGGCCCGCCACCGTCGCGCCTTCGATTGTGCTGCGCGCGGCCCGCTCCGCCTTGGGGTTCTCTCCGAACGTCGAGTCCCGGTCCGGCCGGGGATGGACGATCGCGTAGACCGTGCGGCCGTCGTCGGAGACGAACGTCTTGTCGCCGGTCGAGGGGTAGGAGGCGATCCGCGACCCAGGTAGGGCACGCTCGAGTCGGGTGTCGAGTCGCGTGAGGTCGCGCTGGACGCCCGGCGAGTCGGCCGTCTGGCCCTTCGGCAGGGTCACCACCGGCAGGAGCGGTGCGTTGTCGCCGCCGGTGCCTCCGTAACGCTCCGCTATCTGGACGTTCGTCTCCCAGCCCTCCTTGTCGGGCACCGAGAGCTCCGTCTCGAGCGCGTCCGAGGCCGGACCCGCGGCTGCCACCCCCGTGATCGTCAGCGCGACCCAGAAAACCGCGACGGTGCGCTTGTGAGCTAGGACCCAGCGTGTAAGCGAAGACATCATGGCCGGCGACGGTACGCGCGCGTCGCCCTGCCGAAAACGCACGAGGGAGTGATCCGCCGTACCCCCTGGGGAGGAGGGTGGGTCCACCGCTGTGGGGATTCAGGCGCATCGAATGGAGCGCTACGCTCGCCTCGAGATGGCGGCCAAGTCCCGCACCGACCGGCTGATCGACACCGCGCTCGCGGTCGCGGTGTTCGCCGCTTCGCTCGGCCTGCTCGCCGCGGGCCGCGAGTGGGAGGGCGGCGGCGAGTTCGACGCGCTGGGCGTGCTATTGACGGCGCTCGCTTCGCTACCGCTGGTTGCGTGGCGCCGCGGACCGCTGGCGGTCTTCGTGATCATCGCCGTCGCGAGCACCGCGCTCCGCGGTTTCTGGGAGCCGGGCGGGCCGCCGATCGGTCCCATCGTGGCCCTTTACCTATTGGCGTTGGCCGGCGACGGGTCGCGCGCCCGCACGCGGCTGACCCTGGCGATCGCTGGCAGTCTGATGGTCGCTCACCTGACGGCAACCGGGCTGGCGGAGAACCGCTT
>Ga0081538_10001023_pt1 | contig 29857 bp, 28 predicted proteins | sample TabmetS5T2R1_FD_71022 | JGI IMG/M metagenome (GOLD analysis project Ga0081538, IMG submission 71022) | Tabebuia heterophylla rhizosphere microbial communities from the University of Puerto Rico - S5T2R1 | ecosystem: Host-associated > Plants > Roots > Rhizosphere ...
TGAGCCCGGCGCCCCGCCGCGGATCCGGGCGAGCGTCATGACCCACATCGCGTGGGTGCCCGAGCGCTGGCTCGAGCAGGCGACCGCCACACTCGCGGGCCTGGCGGAGCGGCATCCATCGCGCACGATTCTGCTCCTTCCCCGTCCCGACGATCCGAGCGACGAGCTCCAGGGCGAGGTCGACCTCCGCTGCTTCGTGCGCGGGGGCGAGCAGCGCGAGGTGTGCTCCGAGGTGATCACGCTCCGCCTGTGCGGCCAGAGGGCGTTCGCGCCCGCCAGCATCGTCACGCCGCTCCTCGTCTCCGACCTGCCGGTGTTCCTGCGCTGGCGCGGTGCGCTTCCGTTCGGGGCGCCGGAGCTCGGCCAGCTGGTCGAGGTCGCCGACCGGCTGGTCGTCGACTCGCGCGAGTGGCCGTCCGCGCAGGCCGACCTGGCCCGCCTTCCCGAGCTCTTCGACCACATCGCCGCCTCCGACATCTCCTGGGCCAGGACGGAGCCGTGGCGCGCCGCCGTGGCCGATCTCTGGCCCGACGTCGCGCAGGCCGCGGCTCTGCGCGTGGCCGGCCCCGAGAACGAGGCGCTGCTCCTGCGGGCGTGGCTGGCCTCGCGCCTCCGGCGGGAGATCCGCCTCGAGCACGAGCCGGCGGGCGAGGTCGAGCTCGTCGAGGTGGACGGCCGCGAGGCCCGCCCTCGTCGGCTCGAGGCGCCGACTCCGAGCGACCTGCTCTCCGACCAGCTAGAGGCGTTCGGCCGCGACCGGATCTACGAGGAGGCCGTACGAAGCTTCTCGTCGCAGCCGACCTAGCCGACTTCGCCGTCGGCTGGGTGGCGGAGCGCGCCCGCGGCCGCTCACCCTTCCGGATCGCGCTGGCCGGCGGGTCGACCCCGAGACCCGTCTACGAACGCCTCGCCGAGCTCGATCTCGACTGGCCCTCCTGGCACGTCTGGTGGAGCGACGAGCGGCTCGTGCCCCCCGACGATCCCGACTCGAACGAGCGCCTGGCCCGCGAGGCTCTCCTCTCCCGGGTGCCGATTCCCGAGGAGCAGATCCATCCGCTGCGCTCCCTCGACGACGGGTTGCCGGACCGCTTCGATCTCGTCCTGCTCGGCCTGGGTCACGACGGGCACACGGCCTCGCTCTACCCCGGGCACGACGAGGAGCTGGCCGATCCGGGCCCGCTCGTGCAGGTCCCCGTGCCGGGCCTCGAGCCGCCGCACCCGCGGCTCAGCTTCTCGCTCCCGTATCTGAACGCGCAGCCGCTCGTCGCGCTCCTCGTTGCGGGCGAGGAGAAGCGTGACGTCCTCTTCCGCGTCCTCGCGGGGGACGAGTCGCTCCCGGCGGGAAGGCTGCGCGCGGAGGAGACCGTCGTCCTGGCCGACGAGGCGGCCGCACCCGGGGTCTAGCAACAGACTGTTACTTGGCCAGGGCGCGCTCGAGCCGTTCGCCCACGGCGAGGACGAGGGCGTCCATCCCCGGACGGGCCGCGACCTGGATCGACGCGGGGAGGCCGTCCTCGGCCGGGCCGCACGGGAGCGCGAGCGCCGGCCAGCCCGTCGCGTTGAAGGGCCGCGTGAGGGAGATCATCCGCTCGCGCAGGGCGAGGTCGCCGATCCCGACGGGGGGAGCGACCATCGGCATCGTCGGCGTGAGCAGGACCTCGTAGCCCTCGAGCGCCGTCGCCGCGCGCTCGCGGTACGCCTCGCGCTCCGCTCGGGAGGCCTCGACGTCCCGCTCCGAGACCGCGAACGCCGCCTCGAGCTTGCGGCGGACGTTCTCCCCGTAGAGGTCGGCGTGCTCGGCGAAGAGCTCTCGATGGACATCGGCGGCCTCCGACTGGAAGGCTGGGTTGAGGTCCCCCGGGAGCGGGAACTCGACGTACTCGACGCCCGGGAGGAGCGCCGTCGCCTCCTCGACCCGTGTCCGCACGAGCGGGTCGGCGTGCTCCGTCCAGGCGAGCGCCGCACGAATCTCGCCGGTCCCGGCGCCCGCGAGGCCGACCAGCGCGCCCATCACCTCGGCACACGCCGTCACGGAGAGCGCCATGGGTCCGACCGTGTCGAAGCTAGGTGCCAGTGGGAAGACCCCGTCCGCCGGCACGAGGCCCCAGGTGGGCTTCAAGCCGACGATGCCGCAGCACGCCGCCGGGAGCCTGATCGAGCCCGCGCTGTCCGTCCCGAGCGCAACCTCGCAGAGCCCGGCCGCCAGCGCCGCCGCGTTCCCACCGCTCGAGCCGCCCGGGATCCGCGCGGGGTCGAGCGGATTCACGACGGCGCCGAAGTGCGGGTTGTCGGACGTGATCCCGTACGCGAACTCGTGCAGGTTGGTCTTGCCCACGACCCCGTAGCCGGCCTGCTCGAGCGTGACCACCGAGCTCGCCGACCGCTCGGGCACGTGCCCGCGGAAGATCGCAGAGCCGTACGTCGTGACCAGGCCGGCGGTGTCGATCAGATCCTTGACGGCGAGCGGGATGCCCGCGGGCGTCTCCTCCGGGACGGCGAGGAACGCCCTGTACGGATCAGCCAACCGCTTCGTAGATCACCGCGATGGCGACCGAGCCGGCGAGGAGGAGGAGCGCGACGCCGAGGAGCAAGAGCCCCAGGCGCATGTTCTTCCTGGCGAGCTCGGGGTCCATTAGTGCCCCTCCAGGCAATACGAGCCTGCTTCTGCCCCGCGATCACGCGGCGCCAGAGCCCACCCTCGCCCTTGCCAAGGCAACCAGCCTTGGCCGCGCGCGAGTGCGGCCTCTGGCTTGGTGCTCGCGACGCAGAATCTGGGCTGAATTACCTGAATGGACACTAACCCACGAGCACCGGATCGATTGCCATGGCCACGAAGAGGAGCGCCAGGTAGGCGAGCGAGTAGCTGAAGAGCCGCCGAGCTCGGGCCGGCGTCGTCCGGTGCTGGAGCGCGAGCGCCAGCCCGACGAAGGCCGCCCCGAGCACGGCCGCGCTCGCGAGGTAGACGGGCCCCAGCGTCCTCCCCAGCACTGGCAGCAGCGTGACCGCGACTAGCACCACTGAGTAGAGCGTGATTGAGCGGGCCGTCTCGCGCTCGCCGCGGACGACCGGCAGCATCGGGATCCCTGCCGCCGCGTAGTCCCGCTTGATCAGGAGCGCAAGGGCCCAGAAGTGCGGCGGCGTCCACAGGAACACGATCAGGAAGAGCGCGAGCGCGGTCAGCGTCAGGTTCCCGGTCGCGGCGGCGTACCCGACGAGCGGCGGCACCGCGCCCGCCGCGCCGCCGATGACGATGTTCTGCGGCGTCGAGCGCTTGAGCCAGCGCGTGTAGACGAGCACGTAGAAGAGGCCGCCGGCCAGCGCGAGCAGCGCGGTGAGCACGTTGACGAAGCTCGTGAGGACGACGTACGAGAGCGCGGACAGGGCGACGCCGAACTCGAGCGCGCGCTCCGGGGGGACGCGACCCGACGCGACCGGCCTCGACGCCGTGCGCTTCATGTGCGCGTCGATGTCCCGGTCGAGGACGTGGTTGAGCGCGCTCGCGCCGCCGCAGGCAAGGGCGAGGCCGCCGAGCGTAGCGAGCGCGAGGCCGGCCGGCGGGAGCCCGCCTGCCCCCACCATCAACCCGCCGGCGCCCGTGATCAGGAGGAGGACCATGATGCGCGGCTTCGTCAGCGTCAGGTAGTCGCGCCATGACGCACGCCGGACCGGACGTCCGCCCCGGAAGGCGACTGCGGCGCAGACTGCCGCGGCGGCGAGCGCGGCCGCGCCGAGCGCGACGTGGAGCCAGGCCGGGCTCCCGGTTAGCGCGGCCAGTCCGGCCGCCGAGAAGAGGAAGAAGGACGCAGCAGCCGACCAGAGGAGCTCGCGGCGGTCCGGGTGCGCCAGCCGTGCGGTCAGCGCGGTCGCCGCGAGGAGGGCAAGCGTCACGTGGGCGGCGACGTCGTGGGCGAGCCCCCACGATCCGGTCGCCACCACCGAGGCGACGCCGGCGGTTCCGGCGACGGCGGTGAGTCGGAGCCAGGGCCCGGGACGCGGGCGCGGCGTCATGCCTTGACCTCCCTGAGCTTCAGGCGCAGGTCGCGAAGCGGCCGCGGGCTGGAGACGTAGGGCACCTTGTCGAAGTTGTACGCCGGCGGCGGGGAGGTCGTGTACCACTCGAGCGTGTCGGCCTGCCAGGGGTCGTTCCCGACGCGCTGGCCGTTGCGCCAGCTCTTGGTGGCGTTCCAGAGGAAGACGAGAAGCGAGATGCCCATGAGGAGCGCGCCCAGGCTCGAGACGAGGTTGTACCACTCGAAGAGCCCCTCGCGCTCGTACGAGTAGACCCGCCGGGGCATCCCCATCAGACCGAGCATGTGCTGCGGGAGGAAGGCCGCGTTGAAGCCGACGAACATGAGCCAGAAGTGGGCGACGGCCAGGCGCTCGTCGTACATGCGCCCCGTGATCTTGGGGAACCAGTAGTACGTTCCGGCGAAGATCCCGAAGACGGTGCCGCCGAAGAGCACGTAGTGGAAGTGGGCGACGACGTAGTAGGAGTCGTGCACCTGGTAGTCCACCGGATAGGCGGCCAGCATGATTCCCGAGAGGCCGCCCATGGTGAAGAGGGCGATGAACCCGAGGCAGAAGAGAAGCGGCGCCCGGAACCACAGGTGGCCCTTCCAGAGGGTCGCCAGCCAGTTGAAGATCTTGATCGCGGTCGGCACCGCCACCGAGAACGACGCGATCATGAACCACCACTGGAGCGGATCGGCCATCCCGACGGTGAACATGTGGTGCGCCCAGACGAGCATGCTGGCGAAGGCGATGCCGATGGTCGAGAACGCGACCGCCTTGTAGCCGAAGATCGGCTTGCGCGAGAAGACCGGGATGATCTCCGAGAGCATCCCCATCGCGGGCAGCACCATGATGTAGACCTCGGGGTGGCCGAAGAACCAGAACATGTGCTGCCAGAGAAGCGCCCCCTCGTCCCCCGTGAAGAAGCTCGTCCCCGTCTGGCGGTCGAGGAGGAGGAGCGTCACCGCCGCCGAGATGGTCGGGAGGACGAGCACGAGCATGATGGCGTAGGCCTCGATCGTCCAGACGAAGAGCGGGATGCGCATCCAGGTCATCCCCGGCGCGCGCATGTTGTGAATCGTGACGATGAAGTTGATCGACCCCGCCAGCGAGGAGAGCGAGGTCAGGTGGAGGCCCAGGATCCACAGGTCCTGGCCCGTGCCGGGACTGAACTCCTCGGTCGAGAGCGGCGTGTATGCGGTCCAGCCCGAGCTCGCGGCGCCCCCGTCGGCGAAGAAGCTCCCGAGGATGACGAGCCCGCCGAGGAGGAAGAGCCAGTACGAGAGCGCGTTCAGGCGCGGGAACGCCATGTCCTTCGCTCCGATCATCAGCGGGACCACGTAGTTGCCGAAGCCGGCGAGGATCGGGACGACGAAGAGGAAGATCATCATCGTCCCGTGGATCGTGAACAGCTGGTTGTAGGAGTTCTCGGTGACGATGTCGCTGTTCGCCTGGGCCAGCTGCGCTCGCATGAGCAGGGCCATCAGGCCGGCCGCGAAGAAGAAGAAGAACGACGTGACGATGTAGAGGACGCCGATGCGCTTGTGGTCGAGCGTCGTCAGCCAGCTGGTGACGCGCCCGTCGCGCCAGGTGGGACTGACGGTCTCGGTGCGAACGGCCACTAGCCGTCTCCCTCCTGCTCCTGCTGCGGCGGCGCCAGGGCCGGGTTCGACTGGATGTACGCGATGAGCGCCTCCACCTGGAACGCCGGCCAGCCGCGTCCCACCGGCGGCATGTAGCTCTCGGCGTCGGGCGTGTCCTGACCCTCGTCCAGGAGCTCGGTGAGAGCCTCGGCGTCGACCAGTGTCCCGCTCTCCGCGACCGGCGGCCCCAGGTCTCCCTCGCCCGCCAGGCCGTGGCACTTGGCGCAGACCCGGTCCCAGGTCTCGCGCCCGAGTGCGAGCTGCGCCGCGCCGGGCTGGTCCTGGCCGCTGAGCAGGCCCAAGCGGCTCTCGTACTCGGACGCAGAGACGACCTCGACCGTGGTCGGCATGACGGTGTGGAAGACCCCGCAGAGCTCGGCGCAGCGGCCTTCGAAGACGCCCTCCCGCTCAGGTGTGAAGCGGAGCACGTTGGTCCTGCCGACGATGGCGTCGCGCTTGCCGGTCAGCTCGGGCACCCACCAGCTGTGGTTGACGTCGTAGGAGACGAGCTCGAGCTTCACGGGCCGGTCGACGGGCAGCACGAGGGTGTCGAGAGCGATCTGGCCGTCCGGATAGACGTACTGCCAGTAGAACTGGTGTCCCTGGACCTCGACGACGAGCTCGTCCTCGCGGGCGGCGGCCGTCGCCTCCACCGCGGACGAGCGCGCGAGCACGACGACCGCGATCCCCACCAGGATCACGGCGGGGATGATCGTCCAGATGATCTCGATCCGCGTGTTCCCGTGGATCTGGGGGCCCTCCGCGTCCTCCGGGGTGGTGCGACGGCGGCGGAAGCGGATGATGAAGAGGACGAGGGCGGACTCGACGAGGACGAACACCACCGCGCAGATGGCGAAGACGAACCAGTAGAGCTGGCTGATCGCCTCGCCGCTCGGCGTCGCCGAGTCCGGGGGCCCGATCCCGCCGTTGTCCGGGCTCTGGCCCAACGCGACAGGCACGGCGCCGAGCGCCAGCACCGCAAGCGCTGCGAGGACGGCGGGCTTCCTCCCCATGGACCGGTGCGATTGTATTCCGCCCGGCGGCAACCCGGCTTCGCCACGAATGTCACCCGATCGAGGGAGTTGCAATTCACCCGTTATGTGGTTCAGTGAGTGCCAGCGGACGACCCTCTTTAGCGGCAGAGGGCCCCGCATCGGCACCGCTGGAAGCTGGGAGAGGTTTCGCGCGCCGAGGGGAGAGATCGCTTGGGGGAACCCTGTTTCCCCCAAGGCCCCTTCACCTCACGCGACTACGCTTTTGGGCGTGCACGACGACGCCTGGATCGTCCCCCTTCCCGCCGACGTGTCCGAGCCCTTCGAGGTCTTCGTCAACGGCGTCCGCCAGGAGCCAGGCGTCGACTACGAGGCCTACGGGGCCGTCCTCCGCTTCTGGAAGCCGCTCGCCCGCGAGGGCCGGCTCGGGCTGCTCCGCTGGGCGAGCATGTTCTTCGGAGTCGCGGGGACGTACCGGAAGAACGACTCGGTCGACGTCGTCTACGAGGCCGGGGGACGCCGGGTCGTCGCTTCCGGGCTCACCATCATCCCGCCAGGCGGGCGAGAACCGTTCCCGTCGAGCTGACCGCGACCGCCGTCGGGACGAGGGCGACCCCGTACTTGCGCGCCAGCTCCGGCTGCCGGGACACGTCGACCGTGACCAGGGCTCGTCCCTCCTCCTGGAAGCGCCGCTCGAGCGCCAGGCACTCGCTGCAGAGCGGGTGCGTGAACTGGACGACGACCTCGCCGTTCGGCGAGAGGCCGAAGTCCTCCAGCTCGACGCGGTCGAGCCGGTGCGAGCGGATGCCGCGGAGGCGGGCGCCGAGCCGGTACGCCTCGCAGCCCGCGCAGAGCCCGGTGACGGCCGCGAGTAGCGCGAGGCCGGCGACGAGCAGGCCGAGGGCGGCGCCGAGCGCCGAGAAGCCGAGCGCGTAGGCGAGCGTGGCGGACCCGAGGACCGCAACTCCGACCATGTTGGCGAAGCGCGGCGGCCGGGAGTCCTCGATAGGCCCCTCGCCGAGACGCGGCTGGACCAGCTCGAAGTAGGCCAGGCAGGGCAGGCAGTACCGGCGCCCGAAGGTCAGTCCGATCGCGAGCTGCCCCGCCAGGACCGCGAGCAGCCACCACCAGCCGGCGAGGACGCCGACGAGGGCGAGGGACCCGATCGTCGCCTGGTTGAACCGCGGCGCGCGCGAGTCGATGACGTCGAGGTCGCGGTACGGGTCGGCGGCTCGCAGTCGCTTCACTTTGTGAAGCTTACTGCCAGACGCCCGCTCGACGCTATGCTCAAAGAGCGGAGTGGAAACCGACCAGATTGACGACCTCAACAGCGGCTTCGTCCAGGAGCTGCTGACCGAGTACCTCGCCTCGCCGGAGTCCGTCGACCCGCGATGGCGGGAGCTCTTCGAGTCCCATCCGGAGCTCGTCCTCGCGCGCCTGCCCGAGGCGGCCCGGGTGCGCGACCTCTCCCGCGACGGCAGCGGCAACGGCGCTCCCGTCGCCCCGGCGGTCGCTCCCGCGCGGGAGCCGGCCGAGGCGCCTGCGGACGACCTCCTCCTGGGAGGCATCGCCGCGGCCATGTCCCTCGTCAAGGCCCACCGCACGCACGGGCACCTCGCGGCGCGGCTCGACCCGCTCGGCGCGGAGCCGATCGGGGACCCCGCGCTCGATCCCGACCGGCTCGAGCCGAGGCTCACGCCCGAGCTCCAGGCAAGGATCCCCGCCCGCTTCCTGCGTCTCTATGTTCCTGCGGAGACGCTGGCCGAGGCGCTGCCGAAGCTGCGCGAGACGTACTGCGGGACGCTGGCCTACGAGCTCGAGCACATCTCGAGCCACGAGCAGCGCCTCTGGCTCCGCGATGCGATCGAGTCCGGGACGTACCGGCAGCCGCTTCAGCCCGACGAGAAGAAGGCGCTGCTCGAGCGGCTCTCGGAGGTCGAGGGCTTCGAGCGCTACCTCCGCCGAGCCTTCCTCGGCCAGAAGCAGTTCTCCATCGAGGGTCTCGACGTGATGGTGCCGATGCTCGACGAGGCGATCGAGCTCGCGGCCGCGAACGGCGCGAACCACGTCGTCGTCGGCATGGCGCACCGGGGCCGGCTCAACGTCCTCGCGCACACGGTCGGCCGCGAGGCAGAGTCGATCCTGCGCGAGTTCGAGGGCGAGCGCGTCCTGGAGGCGGTCTCCGCCGATCTCGAGAGCGGCTCCGGCGACGTCAAGTACCACCTCGGCGCGGAGGCCGTCCGGGAGACGCCGAGCGGCGAGGTCACCGTCACGCTCGCTTCGAACCCGAGCCACCTCGAGTACGTCGACCCGGTCGTCGAGGGCGAGGTGAGGGCGTCGCAGACGAACCACGACTCGCCCGGCGGGGAGCACGACCCCGACCTGGCGCTCGCGATTCTCATCCACGGCGACGCTGCCTTCCCCGGCCAAGGGGTCGTCGCCGAGACCCTCAACCTCGGCGGCCTCGCCGGCTACACCACGGGAGGCACGCTCCACCTCATCGCCAACAACCAGGTCGGCTTCACGACGGACCCCGACGAGGGCCGCTCGACGCGCTACTCCTCCGACCTGGCCAAGGGCTTCGACACGCCGATCATCCACGTGAACGCGGACGACCCGGAGGCCGCGATCTCCGCCGTCCGGCTCGCGATGGCGTTCCGGGAGCGCTTCCACCACGACGTCGTCGTCGACCTCGTCGGCTACCGCCGCTTCGGCCACAACGAGGGCGACGAGCCGAGCTACACGCAGCCGCTCATGTACAAGCTGATCGAGGAGCATGCGAGCGTCCGCGAGCAGTACGCGCAGGAGCTCGGCGAGCTCGGCCTCGTCACCGAGGCGGACGCGGAGAGGCTGCTCGACGACGCCCAGGCACGCCTGCGGGTCGTGCACGAAGAGCTGAAGGCGTCCTTCGCGTCGAGCGCGCGTCGCAAGGAGCGCCGCATCGGCCGGGGCGCGGACGCGCAGATCGACACGGCCGTCCCCGCTGAGCGCCTGCGCGAGCTGAACGAGCGCCTGCTCGAGGTCCCCGAGGGCTTCACGGTGCACCCCAAGCTCGTCAAGCCGCTCGACCGGCGCCGCGCCGCCCTCGGTGAGGCGGGCGGGATCGACTGGGCGCAGGCCGAGGGCCTCGCCTTCGCGAGCCTGCTCCAGGACGGGACGCCGGTCCGGCTGACCGGCCAGGACACGGAGCGCGGCACCTTCTCGCACCGCCACCTCGTACTCAGCGACTACGAGACCGGCGAGAAGCACGCGCCCCTCCAGCACCTGCCGGACGCGCGCGCTCCTCTCCAGGTGCACAATTCCCCGCTCTCCGAGATGGCCGCGCTGGGCTTCGAGTACGGGTACTCCGTCGAGGCCCCGCGCGCGCTCGTGCTCTGGGAGGCGCAGTTCGGGGACTTCGTCAACTCGGCGCAGGTGATCGTCGACCAGTTCATCGTCTCGGGCCTCTCCAAGTGGGGGCAGAGCTCCCGGCTCACCCTGCTGCTCCCGCACGGGTACGAGGGCAACGGCCCGGAGCACTCGAGCGCGCGGCTGGAGCGCTTCATGCAGCTCGCCGCGCAGGAGAACGTCCGCATCGTCAACCCGTCCACCGCCGCCCAGTACTTCCACGTGCTCCGGCGCCAGGCGCTGCACCCGAAGGGCCGCCCGCTCGTGCTCCTGACGCCGAAGGGCCTCCTGCGCCTCAAGGAGGCGACCTCGCGCCTGGAGGAGCTCGCCAACGGCGGCTTCAAGCCGCTGCTCGACGACCCACGGCGCGACTCCGAGGAGAAGCGCGAGACCGGACGCCTCATCCTCTGCTCGGGGAAGGTCTACTACGACATCGTCGGCCACGAGGCCTCGGGCGAGAGCGAAGGCGTCGCGGTCGCCCGCCTCGAGCAGCTGTACCCGTTCCCGGTGGCCGCCTACGACGAGCTCCTCTCCCGCTACCCGTCCCTGACGGAGGTGGTGTGGACGCAGGAGGAGCCTCAGAACATGGGCGCCTGGCGGGCGATCCGCCACCGCCTGGAGGAAGGCCTCCCCGCCGAGGTCGACCTCCGCTATGTCGGCCGCCCGTGGCGCGCGAGCCCGAGCGAGGGCTACCCGACCGCGCACCTGCTCGAGCAGGACCGCATCGCCCGCGAGGCGCTGGGCGCGTTCTAGCGGGGACGACGAAGGGCGCTCGGGCGCGCCCGCAAGAAGCTCGGCAAGAAGGCGATCACGAGCGTGCGCGGGATGGGCTATCGCATGGAACGGCCCTAGGGGCGCTGCGTTGCGCCGCCGGCTCGGCGCGAGTACCCTCGGCCGAACGCCGAAGGAGGTGCCTTCATGCCCGCCGGAACGTCTACGGGGCCGAACGATGCCCTCACCGCGGCGGCCTTCGCCATCACGGTCGACGGCCTCGCGGTCGCGCAGTTCTCCGAGCTGGTCGAGCTGTCTTCAGGCCTCGACCCCTCCGAGCTCGAGCTCGGCCCCAACCAGAGACGCAAGGCTCTCAAGCAGGCCCTCCCGACCATCACGCTGCTGCGCGGCAAGAACAACGACCTGAGCCTGTTCACGTGGCATCACGATGCGCTGGACTCCGCCGACGCCCGTAAGGATGCAGTGCTCACCATGTACTCGACCGCAGGCTTGGCCGTTGCCAAGTACAACCTGGAGAACGCCTGGCCGGCGAAGATCGAGATCACCGGGGTGAAAGCGGGCGCGGCCCAGGTGGTCTTCGAGAAGGTGACGTTCGCCTGCGAGGACCTCCAGCGCGTCGCCCCGTGAGCCGCCCGTAGTACGCTCGCGCGCGTGATCGACCCGACCGAGCGCTGGCCGCGCGGGCACGAGGAGAAGCCCGACTACGCGGGGCTCCTCACGTACGGGGGCTCGCCGTACACGCAGGATCCTGCCGAGCTCGCCGGCGTCGACGTCGCGGTGCTCGGGGCGCCCACGGACGACCTCGTCTCCGACCGGCCGGGCGCGCGCTTCGGGCCGCGTGCGATCCGGGCCGCGAGCTGCCCGCCGGGCCCCCACCTCGAAGCGAAGGTGGACGCATTCGCCGAGCTTTCGGTGGTCGACTTCGGCGATGCGGCCGTGATCCCGGCCGATCCCGTCAGGACGCATGCGGCGATCGAGGCGCTGGTCGGCCAGGTGCTCGCCGCGGGCGCGATCCCCGTCGTCCTCGGCGGCGACCACTCCATCTCGGAGCCCGACATCCGGGCAGTCGCTTCCGCCCGCGGCCCGGTCGGCCTCGTCCATTTCGACACCCACACAGACACGGGCACGGAGGTGTACGGCGTCGAGATCTCGCACGGGACGCCCTTCTACCGGCTCGTCGAGCAGGGCCACCTCGACCCTCGCCGGTACGTGCAGATCGGACTTCGCGGCTACTGGCCGGGCGAGGCGGAGTTCGCCTGGCAGGCCGAGCGCGGCGTCACGAGCTTTTTCATGCACGACGTGCGCGAGCTCGGGATCGGGGAGGTGGTGGGACGAACGCTCGGGATCGCGGGCGAGGGACCCGTCTTCCTGACGGTGGACGTTGACGTCCTCGACCCGGCGTTCGCGCCCGGGACGGGCACCCCGGAGCCGGGCGGGATGAGCACCGTAGACCTGCTCTGGGCCACCCGCACGTTGGCTACGGAGCTCGACCTCGCCGGCGCCGACGTGGTCGAGGTGATCCCGACCGCGGTCGGCTCGGCGGACATCACCGCGCTCGCGGCCGACCGGATCGTGCGGGAGATCCTCACCGGGATCGCGCTCCGGCGGCGCGTTCGGCCTCAGCCGAGCTGACGGTCGAGGTTCGTGGCGGCGCTGATGAGCGACAGGTGGGTGAAGGCCTGCGGGAAGTTTCCGAGGGCTTCGCCGGTCGGGCCGATCTCCTCCGAGTAGAGCCCGAGGTGGTTCGCGTAGGTGAGCATCTTCTCGAACGCGAGCCGCGCCTGGTCCAGACGTCCCGCGCGGGCGAGCGCCTCCACGTACCAGAACGAGCAGATCGAGAACGTGCCCTCGTCGCCCTGGAGCCCGTCAGGGGACGCTGCCGCGTTGTAGCGGTAGACCAGCGAGTCGGAGACGAGCTCCTTGCCCATCAGGTCGAGGGTCGAGAGCCACCGCGGGTCGGTCGGGGAGATGAACTTCACGAGCGGCATGAGGAGGACGGACGCGTCCAGCACGTCTGTGTCGTAGTGCTGGACGAACGCGCCGCGATCCTCGTGCCAGCCGCGGGTCATGATCTGCGAGTAGATCTCGTCGCGCACGCTCATCCAGCGAACGAGGTCGGCCGGAAGCCCGCGCTGGCGCGCGATCCTGATCGCCCGCTCGACCGCGACCCACGACATCAGCCGCCCGTACGTGAAGTGCTGGCGGCCGCCGCGCGTCTCCCAGACGCCCTCGTCCGCCAGGTCCCAGTTCTCCGAGACCCAGTCGACGATCCGGCGGAGATCCTCCCAGGCGTCGTGCGAGATGGGCTGCCCGTACTTGTTGTAGAGGTACACGGAGTCGACGAGCTCGCCGTAGATGTCGAGCTGGAGCTGGGTCGCCGCGCCGTTCCCGATCCGGACGGGCGCGGAACCCCGGTACCCCTCGAGGTGGTCGAGCGTGAGCTCCTCGAGCTCGGGATTCCCGTCGATCGCGTACATGATCTGCAGAGGGCCGGACTCGCCGTGCATCGGCGTCCGGAAGCGCTCCGCCAGCCAGTCGCCGAAGGCGCCGGCCTCCTCGGTGAAGCCGAGGCGCAGGAGCGCGTAGAGCGAGAACGAGGCATCGCGGATCCACGTGTAGCGGTAGTCCCAGTTGCGCTCGCCGCCCAGCTGCTCCGGGAGGCTCGTGGTCGCGGCGGCGACGATGGCGCCGGTCGGCTGGTAGGTGAGGAGCTTGAGCGTGAGCGCCGAGCGGTTGACGGTCTCCCGCCAGCGGCCCGTGTAGCGCGACTGCTTGAGCCAGCTCCGCCAGAAGTCGATGGTCTCGACGAAGAGGCCCCTGACTTCGTCCTCGCCGTACGGGCGCGGGCGGAGGTCGGCGTCTCCGTTCTCCAGGACGAAGGTGACGCGCTCGCCGACCCTCACCCTCACCTCGGCGACTGCGCGACCATCCTGCACCTCGAGCGGGACCCGCGTCGAAAGAGCCAGCGAGCCGGCGCTCGAACGGAAGACGGCGCCGTGCTCGACGGCTGTGGCCTCGTGCTCGGCACGTCCGTAGTCGAAGCGCGGGTCGACGTCGATTCGGAGCCTCAGCTCGCCTCTGATGCCCAGCACCGTCCGCACGATGCGGTCGCGACCGCCGTCCCCGGGCCGCATCACCGGCATGAAGTCGATCACCTCGGCCACGCCTTCCTCCGAGAGGAAGCGGGTGATGAGGATGTTCGTGTCGGGGAAGTAGAGCTGCCGCGACTTCCAGCGGTCGTGCGCGGGCGCGATGCGGAAGTAGCCCCCGCGGCCCTTGTCGAGGAGGGCGGCGAAGACGCTGGGCGCGTCGAAACGGACCGGGCAGTACCAGTCGATCGTGCCGTCGCTGCCGACGAGGGCGACGCTGCGGAGGTCGCCGATGACCCCGTGTTCCTCGATCGGCAGGTAGCCCGTGGGCGCCGACGTGGCGGACGGCTCGGCGGGGCTCAGGATCTCGGTCATGGCTCTATTGTCTCCTTCGTACGGCTGCATCTGCAGGCGGTCTACGCGAGGCGCGCGCTGCCGAAGGCGACGCTGAAGGCGCGGCACCAGATGACGACCGTGCGATGCCGCTCGGTGTCAACCGACCTCTTCACCTCGTACTGCTGGTCGCCCCGGTTTCCCTTCAACCCGCCGAGGTCGACGACATCGCCGAGCTCGTCGACGTTGCCGCTGACCAGGTAGACGCGAAGATCCGGCCCCGGATCCGTCTCGAAGGCGGTCAGCGTGAGCACCGTTCCGCCTTCGGCGAGCTCGATCAAGGTCGCCTTGCCGGTCGTCTCGTGCGCGGCGCTCTCGAAGGCCCCGCGGCCCAGGGCGACGTTTCGCTCGGGGCGTGCTGTTTCGTCCTGCCCGTTCTGCTCGCTCGGCGCAGGCTCAGGCGCGGCAACGGCGACCTGCTCGTCCACGACCTTGTCCACCGAGCTGGCGTAGAACAGGTAGCCCATCAGGCTCCCAGCCGTGACGACGACCGTGCCCAGCACCGGGAGAGCGAGCGGCCGCCAGCGCCACGCGACGACCAGGGCCCCGAAGCCGGCGACGCCCACCCAGAACGCGGTGAGGAGCATGGAGAGCCGGAAGTCGTTGGTGAGCACGCCTCCGGCCACCCAGATCCCGGCGATCACGATCGCCGCCACGAGCGGCACGAGCGCCAGCCGAAGCCAGAGTGGGAAGCGGGGCGAGCGCTGCATGCCTTCTCCGTCTCGGGAGGAGGACGAGACGTTACGGACTCGACCGTTGTCTATCGTTCACGCTCGTGCGCCCGCCGATCATCTCGTGCAGCCAGCTCGTCGAGCTCGTCAGCGATTACGTCGAAGACCGGCTCCCTGTCCAGGAGCGGCTCCGGTTCGAGGAGCACCTCGCCGTGTGCGGGCCCTGCCGCTCGTACTTCGACCAGATGCGCGAGACGATCCGTCTCACCGGCGCGCTGCGCGAGGAGGCGCTCGACCCGGCGCTGCGGGACGCGGCCGTCGATGCGTTCCGCGGCTGGAAGGGGACGTAGCCTGCTCGCCTACAAGTTCCTCCATCCCGGACATCGGGGCCTCTACAGCGGCTACGCCTGGCCGGTGGGGGAGTGGGTGGACGTCGAGGGGCCGCTCGTCCCTTCGCGCCGCGGGATTCACGCGTGCCGGGAGCGGGACCTGGCGCACTGGCTCGACGACGAGCTCTGGGTCGCCGAGCTCGACGGCACCATCCTCGCGGAGGAGCGGATGCTAGTCGCCAGCCGCGGGCGCCTCGTGAGCCAGGTAGCGGACTGGGACGACTCGGCTATGCGCGAGCTGGCGCAGGCCTGCCTCGAGCGGGGGTGGAACTATCCAGAGAGCGGAGGTGCCGAGGGCTGGGCGTCGCACCCCGCCGGCGCGGTCTCCGCCATCTACATGGTCGCGCATGCGGCCGGCCTCGCCGCGGCGGGGGCCGGCGGCGATTACGACGAGGGCTTCGCCGAGGAGCGTGCGTGGCAGGCCGACTGGATCGCGGGCCGCTTCGGCCTCGAGCCGCTCGACTACTAGGAGGCTTTGACGAAACGACGGCTGTGCCGCCGGGCCGCGCTGCTCGCCCCGAGGCGGCGTCCTCAGTCGCGCCCGTAGCTAACTGCTACGGGCGCTCCCTGCGTCCTTGCCTCGGAACGACCATCGCACCCCGGCGACGAGCGACGTTCCGCCAAAGCCTCCTACTAGCCCGCGTGCCTCCAGGCGCGGAAAACGCCGAGAAGCCTTTGGGACGCCTCCGGCGGGACGTGCTCCTCGCGGAGCTCGCCGATCAGCGCGATCGTGCGGCGCATCTGCTCGAGGTACGTCGTGCAGCCTTCGCACTTGGCCAGGTGTTCCTCGAGGCGCGCTCGCTCCGCGGCGGGCAGCCGGTCCTCGAGGTAGTCGCTCGCAACGGCGACGAGGTCCTTGCAGCTGAAATCAGTTGTCTTGTCCCTGGCCACCGGCCACTTCCGTGAGGTAGTTCTCGAGCGCGAGGCGCACCTTTGTCCGCGCGCGGTGCAGAAGCACCCGCTGATTTGTCTCCGAGATCTCCAGGGCGTTACACGTCTCCGCCGAGGTCATCCCCTCGACGTCGCGCAGGGTGACCACGGCCCGCTGGCCCGGAGGCAGCGCCTCGATTGCGGCCTCGATCACGCCTCTGGACTCAGACGCGAGCAGTCGCTCCTCCGGCTCGCCCCAGGGGTCGGGAGACGACTTCCAGTGGCCCGCCCACGGCTTGCCCGCGCCGACGAAGCGAGCCGGGTCCAGCAGCGGCCCTTCCTCGGTCTCCGACTCGAGGTCGGTGAACGGGACCGACCTCCCTTCGCGGACCGCGCGGGTCTTGGCGGTGTTGGTGAGGATGCGGAAGATCCACGTCCGCAGCGAGGACCGTCCTTCGAAGCGGTCGATGCCCTTGAGGACCCCGAGCCACGTCTCCTGGACGACCTCCTCCGCGACAGCCCGCGTCCGCACGAAGGTCTGCGCGACCCGCAGGAGCGCCATCCCGTAGCGGTCCACCAGGTCCATGAAGGCCGCCTCCTCCCGGCGGCGTAACGCCTCGACGAGAGCGAGCTCGTCAGGGGAGGGCGCGCCGAGCGGGGGCCGCTCCTCTTGCTGCCAGCCGGCAGTGCGCATCGCGTGGGCGGAGCGTAACGAACCGACACCCGGTGAGGACTTCCTTCGCATGGGCGAGCTCAGCCTCTCGGGACTGCTCATCGTGGTGGCAGTCGCCTTCGCCGTTCCGCTCGTCCTCGGCCTGGCGCCCGCCCTGCGCCTTCCGTCCGTCGTGGTCGAGCTCGTCGCCGGCATCGTCATCGGGCCGTCGGTGCTGGGGTGGGTGGAGGTAGACGAGCCGATTCGCGTGCTCGCACTCATCGGCCTCGCATTCCTCCTCTTCCTGGCAGGTCTGGAAATCGAGTTCGAGAAGCTGCGCGGCCGACGGCTGATGCTCGTCGGGCTTGCGTTCGTCGCGTCGTTCGCCCTCGCGGTCGTGGTCGCCCTCGGCCTGGAGGCGGCCGGGCGCGTCGACGACGCCCTCTTCGTAGCGATCGTCCTCGTCGCCACCTCGCTCGGCGTCGTCGTGCCGGTGCTCAAGGACGCGAGGAAGCTCGGCTCCGACCTCGGCCAGCTGATCGTCGCGGCGGCCTCCGTCGCGGACTTCGGCGCCGTCATCCTGCTCTCGCTCTTCTTCTCCCGCGAGTCGGGGGGGCTGGGCGCCCAGCTCGTGCTCCTCGTCGGCTTCGCCCTTGCGACCGCGGTCGCAGTGGCCGTCCTCCTCGGCGTCGGGCGCTCGATGGTCTTCGCCCCGGTGCTCGAACGGCTCCAGGACACCACCGCGCAGATCCGCGTGCGCGGCGCGTTCCTCCTCCTCGTGGGCTTCAGCGCGCTCGCCGTCGGGCTCGGGCTCGAGGTCATCCTGGGCGCCTTCCTCGCCGGCGCCGTCCTCACGCTCGTCGACCGCGATCGGCAGATGACCCACCCGGACTTCCGCCGGAAGCTCGAGGCGGCCGGCTACGGCATGTTCATTCCCGTCTTCTTCGTGACGAGCGGCGTGCTCTTCGACCTCGACGCGCTCTTCGCCAGCGGCTCGACGGTCGCCCTCGTGCCGCTCTTCTTGGCGGCGATCGTCGTCGTCCGAGGCGTGCCGGCGCTCCTCTACCGGCAGACGCTGGGTCGGCTCGAGACCGTCGTCGCCGCGCTCCTGCAGGCGACGACCCTTCCGTTCATCGTCGCCGCCGTGATGATCGGCATCGACCTCGGCGCCCTGGACGAGGCGACCGGCGCCGCCCTCATCGCCGCCGGGCTCCTGTCCGTTCTGCTGTTCCCGTTGCTGGCGCTCACGCTCCTGCGCCGCGCCGGGGCCGCTGTAACGGTCGGCGGCCCTCAGAGACTCAAGCCCACGACCAACTGACCCAGGAGGTAGGGATGACCGCGACCGCACCGACACCGACGAGCGACGGGATGCGAGGCCTGAAGGGCAAGAACGTCCTCGTCACCGGCGGCACCTCGGGCATCGGCCAGGCCATCGCCGTCCGCTTCGCCGAGTACGGCGCCAACGTCGCCATCAACTACCTGCGGACGCCCGAGGAGGCGGCGGACACCGAGGAGAAGGTGCACGCCTGCGTCGCGAGCGTCCGGCAGATGGGCGTCCGCGACGTGCTCGTGCAGGGTGACGTGTCCAAGGAGGACGACGTCGTGCGCATGTTCGGGGACGCCGTCGGCCAGCTCGGCAGCCTCGACGTGCTGATCAACAACGCCGGTATCCAGATCTCGAGGCCGTCCGAGGAGCTCTCCGCCGAGGACTTCGACAAGGTGATCGCCGTCAACCTGCGAGGCGCCTTCCTGAGCGCGCGCGAGGCGATCAGGCGCTTCCTCGCACAGGAGACGCCGGGCGTGATCGTGAACGTCTCGAGCGTCCACCAGCTCATCCCCAAGCCGAGCTACCTCGGCTACTCGGCCAGCAAGGGCGGGATGCAGAACCTCACCCGCTCGCTCGCCCTCGAGTACGCAGGCAAGGGCATCCGCGTGAACGCCGTCGCCCCCGGGGCGACGGTGACCCCCATCAACCGCGCCTGGATCGACGACCCCGCTAAGCGCGAGATGGTCGAAGCCCACATCCCCATGGCCCGGGCGGGCACGGCCGACGAGATGGCCGGCGTGACCTGCTTCCTGGCCAGCGACGACGCCGCCTACATCACGGGCCAGACGATCTACGTCGACGGCGGCCTGACGCTGTTCGCCGACTTCCGCGAGCCGTGGTCCTCGGAGTGAACCCAGAGACAGAGCGCTGGTGGCCGTCCCCCTTCGGCCCCGACGACCAGCTCGGCATGCTCAACCACGTCGACGAGGCCAAGCGGCGCGAGGCGCTGGCGCTCGTCCGCCACGGACGTCTCTACGACCTCGGACGCGTCCTCGACGAGAGCTGCCCGGTGTTCCCGGGACGCTACTTCCGCCAGACGCTCGTCACGACCGCCCACCACGGAAACGCGCAGATGCCGGTGGGCGAGAACGAGGTCAACTGGATCACCGAGGTCGTCTCCGGCACGACTCAGCTCGGCACCCACCTGGACACGCTGGGTCACCTCCAGCAGGGCGGCCGCGGCTACAACGGCTGGACCGTCTCGGAGCTCGCGGGTCCCGCCGGACTCACCAGGCTCGGCGCGGAGACCGTTCCGCAGATCGTCACGCGCGGCTGGCTCGTCGACGTGTCGGCGCGGGAGCTGGGCGTAGGCGGCGTCGTCACGCTCGATGACGTCGCGGGCGTCGATCCGCGCCCGGGCGACGCGGTCCTCTTCCACACCGGTTGGGGTGCGCGCTGGGACGACCCCGAGACATACCTCTCCGGCGAGCCCGGCCCCGGGTGCGACGTAGCCGAGTGGCTGATCGAGCACGGAGTCGCGCTGACCGGCTGCGACACCTGGAGCTACGGGCCCGTTCCGGCCGAGAACCCCTCCCGCCCCTTCGAGGTCCCGCAGATGCTCAACGTCCGCCACGGCGTCTTCGTGGTCGAGAACCTCGACACCGCCGAGCTCGCCGCCGCCGGCGTGCGCGAGTTCGCGCTCGTCCTCACCCACCCCAGGCTCCGGGGCGCGACCGGAGCCTGGACGTCCCCGATCGCCCTCGTCTGACGGGAGGAACCGCCATGGAGAACGACTACGACATCATCGTCATCGGCACCGGCGCAGGAGGTGGCACGCTCGCCCATCGCCTCGCGCCCTCGGGCAAGCGGATCCTCCTTCTCGAGCGCGGCGACTTCCTCCGGCGGGAGCCGGAGAACTGGAGCAGCAAGGACGTCTTCGGCCGCGCTCGCTACAAGACGAAGGAGGAATGGATCGACAAGGACGGGCAGCCGTTCCATCCCGGCCAGCACTACTACGTGGGCGGGCAGACGAAGTTCTACGGCGCCGTCCTCTTCCGGCTCCGCGAGGGAGACTTCGGCGAGGTGCGCCACCACGGCGGGATCTCGCCGGCCTGGCCGCTCTCCTACGACGACCTCGAGCCCTACTACGCGGAGGCCGAGCGCCTCTACCTCGTGCACGGCGAGCGCGGCGAGGACCCGACCGAGCCGCCCGCGTCCGGGCCGTACCCCTACCCGGCGATCAGCCACGAGCCGCGCATCCAGAAGCTTCACGACGACCTCGTTCGCACCGGGCACAGTCCCTTCCATCTGCCCGTCGGCGTCGACCTCGACGAGTCGAACCCGGAGAAGAGCGCCTGCATCCGCTGCTCGCGGCTGGACGGGTTCCCGTGCATGGTGGACGGAAAGGCGGACGCGCACGTCCTCTGCATCAGGCCGGCGCTCGAGCACGAAAACGTCACGCTCCTGACCAACTCGCGGGTCGTGCGGCTCGAGACCGACGAGCGCGGCACGTCGGTCACCGGCGTCGTCGTCGACCGCCGCGGGATGCGCGAGACCTACCGCGCGGGCATCGTCGTCGTCTCGTGCGGGGCGATCAACTCGGCGCTCCTCCTCCTGCGCAGCGCCAACGACCGGCATCCGAACGGGCTCGCGAACTCGTCCGACGTCGTCGGCCGCCACTACATGGCCCACATCAACTCGGCGCTCATCGCCGTCTCCAAGGACCCGAACCCGACGCGGTTCCAGAAGACGCTCGGCCTCAACGACTACTACTGGAGCGCCCACGACTTCGACTTCCCGCTCGGGCACATCCAGATGCTCGGCAAGAGCGACAAGGGCATCCTCCGGGCCGGAGCCCCGTGGTACGCGCCCGGCCTCGCCATGGATTACCTGGCGCGGCACGCGGTCGACTTCTGGCTCACGACCGAGGACCTGCCCAGCCCGGCGAACCGGGTCACGCTCGACCGCGCCGGGCGCGTGCACGTCCACTACACGAACCGGAACACCGAGGGCCACAGGCGGCTGCTCGCCAAGCTCAAGGACCTGCTCGTCCACCTGGACATGCGCGAGCACCTGATCCCGAATCAGCTCATCCGGGACGAGCGGATCCCGATCGCCGGGGTCGCGCACCAGTGCGGCACGGTGCGCTTCGGGACCGACCCGGCGAGCTCGGCCCTCGACGTGAACTGCAAGGCCCACGACCTCGACAACCTCTACGTCGTCGACACGAGCTTCTTCCCCTCGTCGAGCGCCGTCAACCCGGCGCTGACGGCGATGGCGAACGCGCTCCGCGTCGGCGACCACCTGCTCGAGCGGCTCGGCGTCGCCGCCCCGGCGGTCGAGCAACCGGCGGCGGCGCTGGCGGGCGGCCGGCCGTGAGCGCGCCCGCTCGGACGCCGGCGCTGCTCACGTGCCTCGAGCTCGTCCTCGAGACGGATGCCCACGAAGGGCCCGTCTACGCGGCCGACGAGCACGCGCTCTACTTCACGACCACTCGTCGTCGCCGGGTCTCGATCATGCGGCTCGACCTGGCGACGCGCTCGGTCTCGGTCGTTCGGGAGGACGCGAACAACGCCAACGGCATGGCGCTCGACCGCGAGGGCCGCCTGGTGGTCTGCGAGCAGGGGAGCTTCAGCGAGCCCGCGAGGATCGTGCGCCTCGACCGCGCAACCGGCGAGGTCGAGGTGCTCCTCGACGAGGGCCTGAGCTCGCCGAACGACGTGGTCGTGGCCTCCGACGGGACGATCTGGTTCACGGACCCGAGCTACGGCTTCCTCCAGGGCTTCCGCCCGCGCGCCGCCGCAGCGGACCGGGTCTGGCGCCTCGACGCCGAGAGAGGCGAGGCGGCGATCGTGGCCAGCTCGCTCGACAAGCCCAACGGCGTCGCCTTCTCTCCCGACGAGAGCGTGCTCTACGTCGGCGACTCCGGCGCCGTCCACGGGCCAGACGACTACGACCCCGACCGGCCGCGCCGAGTCCTCGCCCTCGACGTGGCCGGCGCCCGGCTTGCCGGTGAGCGCCTCTTCGCCGACGAGATCCCCGGCTTCCCGGACGGCCTCAAGGTCGACACGGCGGGCCGGGTCTACGTCTCCTCCGCGGGAGGCGTCCTCGTCTTCGACCCCGACGGCACCCAGGTCGCGGAGATCGAGCTGCCGGGCGCCGTCAACTTCACCTTCGGTGGGCCCGCCCGCAACGTCCTTTTCATCACGCGGGACGACTCCGTCTGGGCCGCCCACCTGCTCGCGAAGGGAGCCTGAGATGAACCCCATCCGCACGCGTCGCGTCATCGGCGTCGAGGGGGCCGAGGCGGTGCTCGCCGCCGCCGAGGCGAAGGCCACGGCCGACGGGCTCCGCGTCGTCATCGCGGTCGTCGACCCGTGGGGCGAGGTCGTCGCGCTTCGCCAGACGAAGGGCGCCCAGATCGCCTCCAGCCGCGTGGCGGTGGACAAGGCCCGCACGGCCGCGATCTTCGTCCGCCCGAGCCGCGAGATGGAGGAGCAGGTCACGAACGGCCGCCTCGGCGCCCTGGCGCTGCACGGCGCCTCGTGCCTCATCGGCGGCATCCCGCTGAAAGTCGGCGACGAGGTCGTCGGCGCCGTCGGCACGAGCGGGGAGACGCCGGACGAGGACGAGGCGGTGTCTATCGCCGGCGCCGCGGCAGAGTTCACGACGACCGAGGTGCCCGCGCTAACCCAGCCCGGCGCCAAGCTCGTGGTGGAGACCGTCGCCGCGGCCGCGGCCACGCGCGGGGTCGCGCCGGTCGTCTCGGCGGTCGACGCCGGCGGAGCGCTCGTGTACCTCCACCGCCCCGACGCCGCCCAGGTGGCGAGCGTCGAGGTGACGACCGACAAGGCGCGCACCGCCGCCATCTATCGCCGGCCCAGCAAGGACTTCGAGGAGCAGGCGTCCGGCGGGCGCCCCTCGGCTCTCCATCTCGCGCGGGCCGTTCCGCTCCAGGGCGGCATGCCGATCCTCGTCGACGGCCACGTCGTCGGGGGCGTCGGCGTCTCCGGCGCCTCCTCGGCCGACGAGGACCAGGAGCTCGCGGTCATCGGCGCCGAGGCGCTCGGGTCGGGCAACGGACGCGCGAACGGCGCGCACTTCTTCTCGAGCGACGACCTCGCCCGCAAGTTCGCGGAGGGTGGGCTCCTGCTCGAGGAGCCGAGCTTCAAGCTCGATGCCGGCCGCCGCGAGGGCCCCGGCTCACCCGAGGTGCACGCCAGCGAGGTCGACGTCATGCGGGTCGTCCAGGGGAGCGCGACGGTCGTCACCGGCGGCGAGATCCGCGGCGACCGGATCGAGGGCGGCGAGGCGCGAATCCTCTCCGAGGGCGACGTGCTCGCTATCCCCAGCGGCGTGCCGCACCAGTTCGTCGAGGCCTCCGATCCATTCCTCTACTTCGTCGTGAAGGTGGAGGAGTGATGGCCGCCGTCGAGACCTTTACCTCCGCCGCGCGGCTCCCTGGGCCCCCGGAGCTCCTGCCCGGCAGGCCCGACGCGATCGTCGATCTCCAGACGGCCGACGGCATAGGCCTCGTCGGCGGCGAGTGGCGCTACGCCGAAGCCCGCGTCGAGGAGATCGAGTTCGTCGCCCTCGGCCACCCCGACGACCCGCTCGGGCCGGGCCTCGAGCCGAACCGGACGTACGACATCGTTCCTCACGCCGAGGGGGCTGACTTCGACGACTCCGGCTGGCGCGTGCTCGCTCCCGAAGAGACGATGCTGCGGCTTTCCGACGGGCGCGTCTGCTTCAACTGGTATCGGCTCGCGGTCACGATTCCGGAGCGCGTCGGCGACTTCGACCCGACCGGCGCGACCGTCGTCTTCGAGACCGTCCTCGACGACTACGCCGAGATCTGGGTGGACGGCGAGCTGCCCGTCGCGCTCGGGGACGCAGGCGGCCGCGTCGTCGCCGGCTTCAACGCGCCGAACCGCGTCGTCCTGACCCAGGACGCCCGCCCGGGGCAGCGCTTCCAGCTCGCCGTCTTCGGCGTCAACGGCCCCATCTCCGCTTCGCCGCGGAACTACATCTGGATGCGGGCGGCGACGCTCGACCTCTACGCCCCCGAGCGGGCGCGCTCGGCGCGCGAGGCGACCCTCGAGGTCGACCGCCTCGATCCGCGCCTCGACCGCCTCGTTCCGCCCGAGACCCGGCTCGATCAGGTCGCCGGCGGCTTCGAGTTCACCGAGGGTCCCGTCTGGACGCGCGACGGCGCCCTCCTCTTCAGCTCGCCGAACACGAACGCCGTCTATCGCTGGACGCCGGAGGGGCGGGTCACGGTCTTCCGGCCCAAGAGTGGTTACACGGGGACGGACGTCGGCCGCTACCACCAGCCCGGGTCTAACGGGCTCACGTTCGACCCGGACGGGCGCCTCACAATCTGCCAGCACGGCAACCGCCGCGTCCTCCGCGTCAACCCGCACGGCGACACGACCGTGCTCGCCGACCGCTACGAAGGCAGGCGGCTGAACAGCCCCAACGACCTCGTCTACCGCTCGGACGGAACCCTCTTCTTCACCGACCCGCCGTTCGGGCTTCCCGATCCGGCGGAGAGCGAGCTCGGCTTCGCGGGCGTCTACCGCGTCGCCGACGGCCGCGTCGAGCTCGTCACGGACGACCTGGACGGGCCGAACGGCATCGCCTTCTCGCCCGACGAGCGCTACCTCTACGTCGGCAACTGGCAGGACGACCGCAAGATCGTCTGGCGGCACGACCTCGAGCGCGGCGAGGGCGAGCCCTTCTTCGACATGACCGATGCCCCGGGCGAGGATGCAATCGACGGCATCAAGGTCGACCGGGAGGGCAACCTCTGGGTCTGCGGCCCGGGCGGCATCTGGGTGCTCACGCCCGCAGGCGAGCACCTCGGCACCCTGCGCCTGCCCGAGGCGCCGCACAACCTCGCCTGGGGCGACGACGACGCCCGCGGGCTCTACGTCACCGCCGAGACCGGCGTCTACCGCCTGCGTGCGGGCGTGCCCGGCATCCGGCCCGAGTGAGAAAGGACGCGACCATGCTGAAGAACCTCAAGGAAGGCGACAGGTTCCCGGACTTCGAGCTTCCCGACGAGAACGGCGTCATGCACCGGCTCTCGGAGCTCCAGGGGCAGAACCCGCTCGTGCTCCAGCTCGGGCGCGGCGAGCATTGTCCGCGCGAGCGGCAGCACCACCGCGAGCTGCTCAAGTTCCACGAGTGGTGCGGGGTGCTCGAGAGCGAGCTCGTCACCATCCTCCCGAACGACCTCCACGACGTGCTCAAGCTGAAGATGACGACCGGGGCGCACTGGACCTTCCTCGCCGACCGCGACCTGAAGGTGCGCTCCGAGCTCGGGATCGAGGAGTACGTCGACGACCATCACACCGCCTCGGTCCCGCACACGGTCGTCCTCGCGCCGGGGCTCGAGATCTTCAAGGTCTACGTCGGCTTCTGGTTCTTCGGCAGGCCGTCGGTCTACGACCTCTGGACCGACCTGCGCGAGCTGCGACGCGAGCACGACTACAACTTCGACCCGCTCGCGCCCGGCGTGCGGGAGGAGTGGGAGCGCCGGCACCCCGAGCGGATGGCCGCCCGGGCGCGGAAGGCCAAGTCAGCCGCGCCCAAGCGCAGCGCCGCGAAGCGCTCGGTCGCCGCAGGAAGGAGCACACGATGACGGGTCTGCAGACTATCGCTGGTGGTCTGGCTGCCGGCCTCGTGGGCACGACGGCGATGACCGCCCTCCAGGAGGTCATGGCCGCGCGCCGTCGCCGCGGCCGCACTGTCGTTGGCGGCAATGGCGCCCGGCCCGACGATCCGTGGGCGAGCGCTCCGGCGCCCGCCCAGCTCGCGCGCATGGTGGTCCGGGGCACGACGGGCCGCGACGTCCCGGCCGAGCGGATCCCGCTCTTCACGAACGCCGTCCACTGGGGCTACGGCACCTCCATGGGCGTCCTCTACGGGCTCGTCCAGCGCACGCGCGCCGGGAGCCCGCTCGTCCGCGGGCCGCTCTTCGGCCTCGGCGTGTGGGCCTCGTCGTACGCCACGCTCGTCCCGCTCGGCCTCTACAAGTGGCCGTGGCACTACAGGGCCGGGGCGATCGCCAAGGACGTCTCGTACCACCTGGTCTACGGCTCCGGCGTCGCCGCCGGCTACCAGCTCGCGGGCAGGAGAGCGCGATGAGCGAGCACTTCGACGTGATCGTCGTCGGCGCCGGGCCCGGGGGCGAGGTCGCCGTCAACACCCTCGCCAAGCGCGGCGCCTCGATCGCGCTCACCGAGGAGGAGCTGATCGGCGGCGAGTGCACCAACTGGGGCTGCATCCCCTCGAAGACCCTGCTCCGGCCGACCGAGCTGCAGGGAAAGGCGATGCGAGCGGCCGGGATCGAGACGCCGGCGCTCGACTGGCCGCGCCTGTCGGACTACCGCGACTACATGGTCTCGAACCACGACGACACGGGGAAGGTGGCGCGCTACGAGGAGCGCGGCATCACCGTCGTCAAGGATCGTGGTCGCCTGCTCGGACCCGGACGGGTCGAGGCCCGCGGGCGCGTGCTCCAGGGCGATGCCGTCATCCTCGCCACCGGCGCCGAGGCCGTGATCCCGCCGATCCCGGGCCTCGAAGCTGCCGGCTACTGGACGAACCGGGAGGCGACTGCCCTGACGGAGATCCCGGAGAGCGCCGTCGTCGTCGGCGGCGGCGCCGTCGGGATCGAGCTGGCGCAGTTCCTCGCCCGCTTCGGCTCCCGGGTGACGCTCGTCCAGGGCGCCGAGCGGCTGGCGGAGCGCGAGGCTGCGGAGATCGGGGCTGCGCTCGCGGAGATCCTCCGCGAGGACGGCGTCGACCTGCGCCTGTCCGCGCGGGCCGAGGCCGTCCGCGTCGAGGACGGGCAGAAAGTGGTCACCCTGGCCGACGGCGACGAGGTCGCGGGAAGCGTCGTCATCGTCGCCACCGGCCGGCGGCCGCGCACCGAAGGGCTCGGGCTGGAGACCGTGGGGATCGAGCCGAGCCGCCGGGGCATCGAGGTCGACGAGCGTTGCCGTGCCGGCGACGGCGTGTGGGCTGTCGGGGACGTGACCGGCATCGCCGCCTTCACCCACGTGGCCAAGTACCAGGGCCGGATCGCCGCCATGGACATCCTCGGCGATCCCGTCCGGGCCGACTACCGCGCGGTCCCGCGGGTCACGTTCACCGACCCGGAGGTCGCCGCCGTCGGGCTGACGACCGAAGAGGAGGCGCGGGCGCAGGGCATCGACGCGGCCGGCGTCACGCTCGACCTGCCGTCCTCGATCGCACGCCCGTACACCTTCCAGGAGAACCCGCGCGGCGTCTTCGGCCTCGTCGCCGACCTGGAGCGGCAGCTCCTCGTCGGGGCCTGGGCCGTCGCGCCGCTCGCCAGCGAGTGGATCCACCAGGCGGTGCTCGCCATCCGGGCGGAGATCCCGATCGCCGTCCTCAAGGACACGATCGCGCAGTTCCCCTCCTTCAGCGAGGCGTTCGGCGCGGCCCTGCGGGCGCTGCCCGACGCTCCGGACGAGCTGATGGAGCACCGCGCCCACCCGCTCATGACCGCGGAACCGGCGGCAGGCCGGGCCTGAGCCCGAGCCGGTCGGCCCGTGGCCGTCTTGCGGCCAAACGCCGATGCCCCCGGCAAGAATCGAACTTGCGCACGCGGTTTAGGAAACCGCTGCTCTATCCACTGAGCTACGGGGGCGCGGCGGTCACGGTAGCACCGGCCGCCGCCGCGGTCGCGACGGCTGAAAGAACGCTCGAGGTCTGATAGAAAGGTGCAAGCATTTTGCCCTTTCTGGGATAGGGGGACAGATGAAGCCAGGCAGGCTGGGGCGTCTCGCGGTGGCAGCCGCGGCGGCCCTCTCTCTCGCTGTCGTCATGCCGACCGCGCTCGGCGCGCAGACCGGGCCGGGCCCCGTCGTGATGGGCGGCGTGACACAGCCCGTGTACGGCTACGCGGACGCGATCCGCGAGCGGCTCTGGGTGACGGCCGACTTCGACAGCGACCTCGACGGCGTGCCCGACGAGATCGCGATGGACATCATCCGGCCGGCCGCGACGGCCGCTGACCTGAAGTCGCCGGTGATCATGGATGCGAGCCCGTACTTCACGACTCTGTGTCGCGGCAACGACTCGGAGTGCATCGCCGACAACGACGGCGACGGCCTGAACGACAAGTGGCCGCTCTTCTACGACAACTACTTCGTCCCGCGCGGGTACGCGGTGATGCTCCTGCACATGGTCGGTACCGGCTTCTCGACTGGGTGTCCGACCACCGGCGGGACGCCCGACAACCGCAGCGCGGTGATGGCGATCGACTGGCTCCAGGGCCGGAGGACGGCTCACGACAAGGATGGCAACGTCGTCACCGCCGGCTGGCACAACGGCAGGGCCGGGATGATCGGCAAGTCCTACGACGGCACGCTCGCGAACGCGGCCGCCGCCACCGGCGTCGAGGGCCTGTCGACCGTCGTGCCGATCTCGGCGATCTCGAGCTGGTACGACTACACCCGCTCGAACGGCGTGGTTCAGCGGGGTAACAGCTACCCGTCCTTCCTCGCGAACGCGGTCACGAACCCCGACCGGCGTGCGTACTGCGCCACCATCCGGAACATCCTCGCCGCCACCGACGGCGACGAGCACGGCGACTACACGCCCTTCTGGGCCGAGCGCGACTACGTGCCCGACGCCGACAACGTGACCGCGAGCGTGTTCGTCGTCCACGGCACGAACGACGAGAACGTCAGGCCCGACCACTGGAGCAAGTGGTGGTACGAGCTGAAGGACACGCCGCGGAAGCTCTGGCTGACCCAGACGGGGCACGTCGACCCGTTCGACTTCCGCCGCGGCGTCTGGGTGGACACGATCCACCGCTGGTTCGACAGCGAGCTCTGGAAGGTGAAGAACGGGATTCGGACAGAGCCCGAGGCGACGATCGAGCGCTCGGCGGGCGTGTTCGAGGACTACTCGCACTGGCCCGACGCCAAGATGGAGAAGGTGCGGCTGCGCCTCGCCGACACGGGCCCGACCACGGCCGGCCTGCTCAAGACCGGCCCGAAGCCCCGCGCGTTCGAGCCCAGGGTCTACCAGACCTTCCAGGACTCGCCCACGCAGAGCCAGACGGCGATGCAGACGAACCTCGAGACGGTCACCCCGAACCGGCGCGTGTTCCTGACGCCGCCGCTTCTGCAGGATGTCCGCATCTCGGGAACGCCGTTCGTCACGCTGCACGCGTCGGCCGACCAGACCGACACGAACCTGGGTGCCCTGCTCGTCGACTGGGGACTCGACACGCGGGTCCAGTGGACCGTCGGTGACGGGATCCGGACGCTCACGACGGAGGACTGCTGGGGCGAGGCGAGCGCGGCCGACGACCCGTGCTACCGCCAGACGGAGACCCGGACGGTCACCGCCGAGATCGAGCGCGTGACCAAGGGCATCCTGGACGCCCGCAACCGCGACTCGCTCACGAGTCCCGAGAATCTCTTTCCCGGGACCGAGTACCAGTTCGACTTCCCGCTTCTGCCTGAGGACTACGTCTTCAAGGCAGGCCACCGGATCGCGTTCGTCGTCGTCGGGAGCTACCCGGGGTACGGGTCGCAGGCCGACCAGACGCAGGCGAACATCACCGTCAACATCACGAAGAGCATCCTCGAGCTGCCGGTCGTCGGCGGCGAGGAGGCCCTCAAGGCGGCAGGTTTGTAGGGCTCGGGGGGAAGCTGCGGTGAGACGGGGCCGGCACTCGCCGGCCCCGTCGTCTGCAGGAGGGTTCTAGGACTGC
>Ga0081538_10001024_pt1 | contig 29834 bp, 29 predicted proteins | sample TabmetS5T2R1_FD_71022 | JGI IMG/M metagenome (GOLD analysis project Ga0081538, IMG submission 71022) | Tabebuia heterophylla rhizosphere microbial communities from the University of Puerto Rico - S5T2R1 | ecosystem: Host-associated > Plants > Roots > Rhizosphere ...
GTTGCCCCGGAGCTTGGCCGGGTGGCGCCCGATCGGGTGGTCGGGGTGCACGTCAACGGCAACCCGGGGACGCTGCCGCCGCTGCCGCTGCCGGAGGAGGAGCTGGCCGGCCTCACCGACGTCGAGCGTGACCGGGTCCGTCGCATCGGGGCGTTCATGCGGGAGGAGTTCGGCTACATCGCGATCCAGTCGACCCGGCCGCAGACGCTCGCCTACGGGCTCACCGACTCGCCGGTCGGGCAGCTCGCCTGGGTGATGGACAGGTTCCGGGAGTGGACCCACCCGCGCTCGGCCCTGCCCGACCAGGTCATCGACCGCGACCGGCTGCTGACCAACGTGATGCTGTACTGGCTGACCGCCACCCCCGGGTCGGCCGCCTGGGTCGGCTACGCCCAAGAGGGCGGATGGGGGGCGCCGAAGGCCAACTCCGGGGTACCGACGGGCGCGATCATGTTCGCCCACGACATCGGGATCCGCCGCTACGCCGAGCGCGAGAACACCATCACCCGCTGGACCGACGTCGACCGCGGCGGCCACTTCGCCGCGCTGGAGGAACCCGAGCTCCTGGTCAAGGACATCCAGGAGTTCTTCCGGTCGGTGCGCAAATGACGCGCGCGGCGGCGAGGGCCGAGCAGTCGCCAGCGTGAACGCGGGAGCAAGGCCGACGAGAAGACGACGGACGCCTGACGAGCAGCGCCAGCGCGGAGTCCCGTCGACCTGGGCCCGCAGCGCGAAGCCAGCGCCCGCGACTACAAGGCCGCCGCCCATCACCAGTACCGGCTGAATCCGCCGCGCGATTATCGGGGTCAGCACCGAGCCAATTCCGATGACGCCACACCGTTGCGCCCCGATGACGCGTCGTAGTCCACGATCCGTCCGCTCCGTTGAACGAGCTTAGGAGGAACGGGTGATTGTCACGCTGCTACGGGTCGACTGCCGCGACGACGCGGCGGCCGACGAGTTCGACAAGCTGACGGCGAGGGTGTTTCAGCAAGTGAGCCACCACGAGCCAGGCACGCTGGTGTTCGCCAACCACATGGTGGCAGGCCAACCGCTGACCCGGGTGTTCTACGAGATCTACCGGGATCAGAAAGCCGCCAACATCCACTCGCGAGGCGAAGCGCTCCAGCAACTCCTCGCAAGCCAGGACGCGTTGGTCGCTGGGTTCCACATCGATCAGCTCACCCTCGAACTGGCCAAAGGCCTGCCACCAGGACGTGTTCCCGGGTCGCCGCGGGTTGGTCAGCCCGGCGCGCAGCCAGATGAAGACGTCGGCGACGGTGGCCGTAGCCGCAAGCCCCTCGGCGAGCTTGATGCCCCCATGTCAAGGGAGGCCAGGTAGGGCCAGGGCGTCGAGGAGCCAGTAGCCAGCTCGACCGGCGATGCGACGAGACCCCTGGCCGGGACGCCGGACTTCCACGGCCTGTTGGTCGCCGGGTCGGACCGGTAGCGGCAGGCCCTACCGCGCTATCGTCCAGCACCAAGCGGGCTGTCCGTATTTCGGCGGGACCTGTCGATTTCGCGGCTCCCCGTTTGTCTCCTAGGCGACCATCCCCAAGAAGGAGGAAGCCATGCAGTACGTGCTGCTGATCTACCACGGCACCAGTCCCGACTCCGTTCCGAAAGACGAGGACAAGCGGATCTATGCCGAGTGGGCGGCGGTGAACAAGACGCCCGGGTTCACCGGCGGCGTCCCGCTGGGGCTCCCCGAGAACGCCACCACCGTGCGGGTGCAGGACGGCAAGACGCTGACCACCGACGGCCCCTTCGTCGAGATCAAGGAGGCGGTCGGCGGCTACGGCATCCTCGAGGCCGACGACCTGGATGCGGCGATCGAGCTGGCCGCGCGGATCCCACCGGCCCGCCTGGGCGGCGCGGTCGAGATCCGCCCCAGCGAGAAGTATTGGTAACCACCCTCGAACAGGTCTTCCGCGACCAGTGGGGCCGTGTGCTGGCTGCGCTGATCGGCTTCCTCGGCGACTTCGACCTCGCCGAGGAAGCCGCGCAGGAGGCCTTCGCGATCGCCACGGAGCGGTGGCCCCGGGACGGAGCGCCCGCCAACCCCGGCGCCTGGCTGGTGACCACGGCGCGCAACCGCGCCATCAACCGCATCCGCCGCGACCGCACCCTGGCCGCCAAGACCCGCCTGCTCCAGGTGCCGGAGGCGGCGGAGGACACCATGGACGCGACGACGTTCCCCGACGAGCGGCTCGAGCTCATCTTCACCTGCTGCCACCCGGCGTTGGCCACCGAGGCGCAGGTCGCGCTCACCCTGCGGACGCTCGGCGGCCTGACCACCGGCGAGATCGCCCGCGCCTTCCTGGTCCCTGAGCCGACCATGGCCCAGCGGCTGGTGCGGGCCAAGCGCAAGATCAAGGCCGCCGGGATCCCGTTCCGGGTGCCTCCCGAGCACCTGCTGCCCGACCGGCTCGCCGCCGTGCTGGCGGTCGTCTACCTGATCTTCAACCAGGGCTACGGCGGCCGGGGTGACCTGGCGGCCGAGGCGATCCGGCTGGGGCGGGCGCTGGCCGGGCTGCTGCCCGACGAGCCGGAGGTGCACGGCCTGCTGGCGCTGATGCTGCTGCTGGACGCCCGCCGGGCGGCGCGGTTCCGGGGCGGCGAGCTGGTGCTGCTGGCCGACCAGGACCGCTCGCTGCTGGACACCGCGGAGATCGCCGAGGGCCGGGCGGTGCTGGACCGGGCTCTGGCGCTGCTGGGCCGTGGTCCCTACGTGGTGCAGGCGGCGATCGCGTCCCTGCATGCCGACCAGCCGCGCGACTGGCCCCAGATCGCCGCGTTGTATGGTGAGCTCTCGCGCCTGACCGGCTCGCCCGTCGTCGAGCTGAGCCGAGCGGTCGCGGTCGCCGAGGTGCGGGGTCCCGAGGCGGGCCTGGAGATCGTCGACCGCCTCTCCCTGGAGGACTACCACTACCTGCACGCAACGCGCGGCGAGCTGCTGCGGCGCCTGGGGCGCACCGGGGAAGCTCGCCAGGCCTACCACCGAGCCCTGGCACTGGTCCACGACGACGCCGAGCGGCGCCTGCTGGAGCGGCGGCTGGCGGAGCTCGACAGCGCCGCCGGCCCAGCAACACGTTCTCACCCTCCGGCTCCTTGAGCCGCTTGACCTCGTCCGCCGCTACGGCCCGGCCGGCGGGCGCGGCTTCGACGCCGTCAGGGGAATCAGCCTCTCGGTGCGCCGGGGGGAGCTGTTCGCGCTGCTGGGGACCAACGGCGCCGGCAAGACCTCGACCCTCGAGGTGCTCGAGGGCCTCGCCCGGCCAACCTCGGGTGCGGTGCGGTGCTCGGCGGCGACCCGTATCGCGACCGCCGCCTGGTCCGGCCCCGGATCGGGATCATGCTGCAAGAGGGGGTTTCCCTGGCGACCTCACCGTCGCCGAGACGGGGCGGCTGTGGTCTGGGACCCTGACCTGGTCGCGCCCGGTCGCCGAGGCGCTCGACCTGGTGGACCTCGGCCACCGGGCCGGCGTCGCCGTCAAGCAGCTCTCCGGCGGGGAGAGGCGGCGTCTCGACCTGGCCGTCGCCATCCTCGGCCGCCCCGAGGTGCTGTTCCTCGACGAGCCCACCGCCGGGCTGGACCCCGAGAGCCGGCGCCGGACCTGGCGGCTGGTGCGCGAGCTGCTGGCGTCGGGCACCACCGTGGTGCTGACCACCCACTACCTGCAGGAGGCCGAGGAGCTGGCCGACCGCCTCGCGATCCTGCACCTGGGAAGGATCCTGCGAAGCGGCACGCCGGCCGAGGTGGCCGTCTCCCAGCCGGCGCGCATCTCCTTCACGCCGCCCGAAGGCACCGCCGAGGCGGTCCCCGACCTCCCAGGCGCCCTTGGTAGCGACGGCGAGGACGGACGGACCGGCCGCCGGGTGGTGGTGCGCACCCGGGACCTCCAGCTGACCCTCACCGCCTTGCGTCCGCCCGCCAGGCGCCGACGCCGGTGGCGCCGGCAGCGGGCTGCTCGGGCTGCGGGAGCGACTGGCCGGTCTCGGTGGGACCGTCAGCGTCCAGGCGGTCCCCGGCGGCCGGTTCCTCCTGCAGGCCCGGCTGCCGCTGCGCCCGGGGTCGCCCGCAGCACCGACCACGGCGGAGCCGGTGCCGTGATCCGGGTGCTCCTCGCCGACGACGAGAACCTGATCCGCTCGGCCCTGGCCGCGCTGCTCGCCATGGAGGACGACCTGGAGGTGGTGGCCCAGGCCGCCTCCGGCGACGGAGGCGCTGGCCATGGCCCGAGCCCACCGCCCGCAGGTCGCGGTGCTCGACCTGCAGATGCCCAGCCTCGACGGCATCGCCGTCGCCGAACGGCTCCGACGCGAGGTCCCCGGCTGCGCCAGCGTGATCGCCGCCAGCCACGGACGGCCCGGTCACCTGAAGCGGGCCCTGGCCGCCGGCGTCGGCGGGTTCCTGCCCAAGACGGTCTCGGCGCACGTCCTGGCCGAGGTCGTGCCGGCCGTGCACGGCGGCGGGCGCTACGTCGACCCCGAGCTCGCCGCCGAGGCCATCAGCGCCGGGGACAGCCCGCTGACCGCCCGTGAGGCCGACGTCCTCGAGCTCGCCGCCGACGGCGTCACCGTCGAGGAGATCGCCCGCCGCGCCTCGCTCTCCCCGGCACGGTCCGCAACTACTTGTCCGCGGCGGCCTCCAAGCTCGGCGCGGCCAACCGCCACGAGGCCGTCCACCTGGCGCGTACCCACGGCTGGATCTGAACCGGCCGGCACCGCCCCACCTCTTGAGCACCGATAGGCATTCCGAGTCCAGCCTGGCCCTCGCGGCCGCCCGCCCCCACCGCGGCCGGGCGCCGCGGTGGCTGCGGTTGGTCGCCTACACGGCGGTCCCGGGAGCGCGCCGTCAGGGTTCTCCCCAGGCGTCGGCGCGCAGGAAGCGGCTGACGGCGAAGGACCAGACCGCCGAGAGGACCGCCACCAGCAGCAAGGCAAGGAGCCACGGCGCCGGTCGCACCCAGCCGACGGCCAGGGCCGCGACCGCGCCTGCGGACAGCGCCAGACGAAGCGGGTGGAACACCTGGAACAGGCGCTCGGCATCGACCAGCGCCTGCTCGGTGAGGATCAGGGCGAGCAGGCCCGTGGCCACGGCACCGGCCAGCAGCCAGCTCGTGCCCGCCGGCGTGCTCGCATCGTGGGCGTGGCCGATCAGGCTGACCATCCCGGCCCCGGCCGCCGTAATCGACAGCGTGATGGGGAGGTGGCTCACCACCCAGCTCGACAGCGCGCCAACGTCGGCCCTGGGCAGCCGGCGGCCCACCAGGTCGAAGTAGATCCACCACAAGCCGAAGCCCATCCACAGCGCCAGCATCCCGGTGACGATCGTCTTGGCATCACGCTCGGCCACCGACAGGCCGGCCACGACCCCGATCACGACCTCGCCGAGGACGATGATGGTGAACAGCCCGAAGCGCTCGACCAGCGAGTCGGTGGGGGTCAGGCCCCAGCGGACGCGGGAGCTCTGGGCGGCCAGCACGATGCCAACGATCCAGGCGACGGCAAGGCCGGCCCACACGACGAGCCGTGGGGTGGCCGGGAGGAGGGCGCTGGCCAGGATCGCCGCCGCCGACACCCCGATGCCGACCACATAGCCCCTCGTGGTCGCAAGGAACTCGGGGCGGTCGCGGCGGTCCTGCCGCCAGACGGTGTACCAGAGCCCTGTCTGGAGGACCTGGTAGGTCGCGTACACGACGGCGAAGCCAGAGCCGCTGCCGTCGGCGGCGTCGGCGGTGAACACCGCCAGCAGGGCGAGGATGCCCATCTGGACGAAGACGATGCTGCGAGTCCGTCCATCCTCGCGGCCGTGCAGCTCCAGGTACAGGGTTCCGTTGATCCAGGCGATCCAGATCAGGGCGAAGACGACGGCGAACTCGGCCAGCCCGCGGACCGAGACATGCTCGGCCAGGTGGTGGGCTGCCTGGCCGATGACGGCCACGTACACCAGGTCGTAGAACAGCTCCAGGTTGCTGACCTGCCGGTCGGTGATGACCTCGCCGTGGGGTCGTGGCGGCCGCCAGAACCACCGCTTGAAGCGTCCGTGGGTCTCGCTGCTCATGGCATCAGTAGACCACCCCGCCGTACGAGCCGGATGCTCGGCGGCGCCCTCGGTACACTGCCTGCCATGGAGGTGCTGGTGGTCGGCGGCCATGGCAAGGTCGGCCTGCGCCTGCTGCGGCTGCTCGCGCGCGACGGGCACCGCGGCCGTGGCGTGATCCGGAAGGCCGAGCAGGCCGGCGACCTCGAGGCGGCGGACGCCGAACCCGTGCTGTGCGATCTCGAACGCGGCGACGACCTGCGCCCGCACGTCGGCGCCGCCGACGCGATCGTGTTCGCCGCCGGCGCCGGGCCCGGGAGCGGGCCAGAGCGCAAGCGCACGGTCGACTACGGCGCGGCCGTCAAGTCGATGGAGGCGGCCACCGACCTCGGCGTCACCCGGTTCGTGATCGTCTCCTCGATCGGCACCCACGACGTCGCCGGCGCAGCGGAGGCAATGCGCCCCTACCTGCAGGCCAAACGCGACGCCGACACCGCGCTCAAGCAGAGCGGCCTCGACTGGACGATCGTCAAGCCGGGCCACCTGACCGACGCCCGCGGAAGCGGCCGCGTCCAGGTCAGCCGCACGTTCGGCCGCCGCGGCGACGTGCCCCGCGACGACGTTGCGCTCGTGCTGCTCGAGTGCCTGCACGCGCCGAACACGATCGGCATCGAGTTCGAGCTGTTCGAAGGCGACGTCCCGGCGCGCGAGGCCGTCCGCTCCCTCTAGGGTGTCGGCGTCGCTCCATGCTCGGAACGGCTGTACGCACGTGCTGTGCTCGCATGTGAGCCATGCGAGAGGTTGCCGCCGCCGATCCAGGGCGGTCCTGCCGTCCCTGCGTTGGTGGTCGGCATGTACGGCGCCGCCCGCCCGTCCGACACCCCGTCGGCACGCGTGGGCGTGATCGCCTTCGTGCACCGCCGTCCATAAGCATCGAAGCGCGGCCTGCTCTGTGCCCTTCAGGCGTGGCGGCGGGCGGCGTAGAGGCGGAGCGGGCCGGAAACGCCCTTCAGCTCGACCGGCCCGACCTCGGTGAACGCCACGGGCCCTCCGTCGGCCGCGTCGACGACCTCCTGGCTCACCAGCACCTCACCGGGCCTGGCGTACTCGGCGATCCTCGCCGCGCCGTTCACCGTCCGGCCGAAGTAGTCACCCTCCTGGAACACCACCGGCCCCGCGTGGACCCCGACGTGTGCCGGCGGAAGGCCGTGGCGCCCGACCACCGCCACCATCTCGAGGGCGGCCAGCACGGCATCCCCTGGCTCCCGGAAGTAGAACATCACGCCGTCGCCGAGCCACTTCACCGGCGTCCCCTCGTGCTCCTGCGAAGACCGCCGGACCAGGCCGGCCATCCGCGCCGCAAGGTCCGCCGCCGCCTCGTCCCCCCGCTCCTCGGTCAGCCGGGTGTACCCGCTGATGTCGAGGAAGCACACCGCCGGCGGACGGTCCAACCGGCGGTACAGGCCCGCCCGTTCGAGCGCGCCCTCGACGTGCTCGACGAACCCCTGGATCCAGGCGTGTTCCTGCTGCCCGTGGTAGGTGGCGAGGACGGCCTGCTCGCGGAGGGGGGCCATCTGGGACCCCAGGTCGGCCTGGGCCTCCAGCACCTCGCGCTCCGTCATGCCCGACGCCAGCAGCGGCGTCACGACCTCGCTTTCCCACCAGGCCGCCTCCGTCTCGGTGATCCGGCGCAGGCTGTCCCCGCAGACCCGAAGCCACCGCTCGATGACCACGGGCCGGAACCCCTTCGCGAGCTGGAGCTGGATCGCCGGCACGACCTTCAGCTCGTTCTGGTGGACGTGGTCCTCCGGACCTGGCTCCGCGAAGCCGAAGGCCTCGCGGACCACCATCAGCAGCTCCAGTGGGATACCGGTCCTTGCGCTCAGCTCCTGGAAGGTCGTGGCGCTGAGCCCCGCGAACTGGTCGAACGCGGTCACATCCATGAAGGAGAACGAAAGCGCCCCCTCCCGGACGGCGGCGGCCATCCCGTCGAGCGGCACACCAGCGCGCTGCAGGCTCTGCACCCACCGCGCCCTGAGCGCGTCACCCGGCGAGAACGCGTCTCCCGCGTCGGGCGTAAGGATTCCGAGCTCGACCAACCGGTCGACGTAGTCGGGGTCGACCCCGGCCCGCTGGGCGACCTCCTGCCTCGTGTGCCCGCTCACGTCTTCGCCAGCATAGCCTGGTGCAGACGAGCAGGCGTCGCGTGCTCACCGGCTTGGACGGACCGCTGCGCGGCCGTTCAGTTCGGCTGCCCTCGCCCTCGGCGCGACGGCCGCGCCCACCGTCACACCTGGTCGATGTCAGCCGCTTGCTGGGGCCTGCTGGTCGAAGATGTGGACGATGTTGCCGGACGGGTCGGCAAACGATGCCGACCGCCCGTCCGGAAGGTCGATGACCTCGCCGACCCACCTGACGTCCGGATGCTGCTTGGTGAAGGCGACGACGTCGTCGACCTGGAAGAACGCCCCCGAGGTCCACCGCTCGCTGTCGTCTGGCCGAGCGTCCAGCATGAGCTGCACCGGCGAGCCGGGCAGCTCGAACGCGACGGTGGACTCGCCCTCACGCCAGGCCTCATCCAGCCCGAGCTCATCGCGGTAGAACGCGAGTGCCGCGGGGAGGTCCTTCACCGACTGGTAGATGAACGTTAGTTTCATGAGCGTACCGTAACGTGATTACGGTAACCCGTCAACGTGCTACGCTGCAAACCATGCAAGGCTGGATTCCTGTCCCGGGCTCGGCCAAGGCCCGGCTGATCGAGGCCGCGACCCACCACTTCGAACGGGCGGGCTTCGAGGCGGTGAAGGTCACTGAGCTTGCGGCCAAGGCCGGGGTAACCACCGGTGCGCTCTACCACCACTTCGGCTCGAAACTCGGCCTGTACGCGATGATCCGAGGCGACCTGGAGAAGCGCATCACCGATCGCATGGAAGGCGCCGCCGCAGGCATCGGCGAGCATGGGCGCCCAGCCGTCCGGGCCGCCCTCCTGGTCGCCTTTGACGCAGCAGTCAGGTTCGATGCCTGCCGCCTGCTGGGTGAGCCGGATCCCACCGACCGGCCGGACCCGATCCAAGGCGCGCTGCGCTCGTTCCTTCCCGAGCACCTCGCGGGTGCTGCCACCGTGCTCGCGGCGGCCTGGCGGGCCGCCCTGCTAAGCGTCGCCGACGGCGTCACGTCCGCAGCCGCGCGTACGGCGCTGCGGTACGCCCTGATGGGCGACGGTGACTGAGAGCGTATTTCCGAGCTTTGGCCGGTCCTTGCTGCTCACCCTGCCCGAACCCGACAGACCGCGGCAAGCCCGGGTCCAAGTACCACCTGCTGTCGACCGCAGCGGCATCCCCTTGGCGGTGCGCCTGTCGGCCGCCAGTACCCACGACTCGGTGCTGCTGAAGCTGGTCGTCGATGCGGTCATACCGGTCAAGGGGCTACGCGGGCGGCCCGCCGGCCGCGCAAGCGCCCCGCCAAGCTGCCGGCTTTGTGTACCTGGCCTGCGCGCTGATGTGCCTCAAGTGGCTGATCCAGCCGACAGGATGAAACCAAGCCCTTGGTGTCAAGACCATTGGGCTGTGGAATGATCTGCGGTCATGGTGGACGAGGAGAACCTCGGGGCGCGATACGAGCTGCGCTACTTGGGCAACGGGCCAGGGGCAACCGGCGGTCGAGGCTGGCGGATGTCGCCCACCTTGTTTCTGAAGTGCCCCCGGTGCTCGCACCTCATCAGCGCTGATCCCACCACGACAGGGACCTGTCCCTGCGGTGCCGTGCACAAGGATGCTGATGCGGGAAGGATCGGCTCCAGCTTTGGCGATGCAGGCATCGAGGTCTTTGAAGCCATCCCTCGCTAACCCGGTGTCATGCGCGTACACGAGCGCATCGCCTCCATGAGCAGAGCGAGCATCAAGCCTGCCGAAGGTCGGAAACACGCTAAGGAACACCTTGAACGACCCAGGAGCTCCGGTGCCTAAGCCCCGCCCGCCGGGCCCGGCCCTGGCGGCGCAGGTCGGCAGCGCAGGCGACGACCGGGCAGCCGGTAGCGGTCGGGGAGGGTTGCGCGCGCTCCGGGTCCAGGATCCGGGCGGGACGTCGCTGCGGCGTGCGGCACGCGTGGCCCTGGTGGTGCCGCTCATGGCAGCCTTCGCTGGGAGCATCGTCGGGGATCCTGGCGCGGCCCTGTTCGCGGTGTTCGGCGCCTTCTCGCTGCTGGGTCTGGCGGACTTCGGTGGGCCGACGATCCCCAGGGCCCGCGCATACGCCATCACCGCCCTGGTAGGGGCCGGGCTGGTCGCCCTGGGAACGCTTGCGTCCGGGAATGCCTGGTCAGCGGTGGCCGGCACGGCGCTGGTGGCGTTCGTGGTGCAGTTCCTGGGGGTGTTCGGCGGCTACGTGGTCGCGGCACAGACCCCGATCCTGCTCGCGTTCGTGGTCGCCGTGTCCGTCCCCAGCCCCGCCGGCGCGGCCGGGGCGCGCGTCGCGGCCTGGACCCTGGCGGGCGGCATCGCGCTGGCCGCCGGCGTGCTGTTGTGGCCTCGGCACGCGCGCACAAAGGTGCGCCAGCGTGCCGGGGACGCCTGCCAGGCACTGGCCGGGCTGCTGGCCGATCCGGCGGCGCCGGCCGTTCAGGATCGGGCTCGCGCCCGGGTCGAGGCGACCCGCCGGGCCTACGACCAGGCACCGCTGCGGCCCGCCGGCCCCGCCAGGCGGGACCGGGCCCTGGTCGACCTGGTCGTCCAGCTGGAGCGGGCGCAGGAGTTCGCCGGCCGCATCGCCGGCGCCAGCCAGGACCGCACCGCAGTTCCCGAGCAGCAGGCCCTGCGCCGGGCGATCGGCCAGACCCTGGAGGCGAGCGCGGGCGTGCTGCGCGGCCAGGCGACCCGTCCGGACCTGGCCACCCTGGACCGGGCTCGGGTGGCCTACCGGCAAGGGCTCGACCGCCAGGCCGGCGAGCGCCTGCGGGCGGGCGACTCGGCCGAGTCGGTGCTCGACGGGTTGAGCGGCGGCATCGTCTGGCGCCTGATCGCCCACGCGGCGCTGGCCATCGCCATCGACGCCGCCGCGGTGGCGGGCCGCACCGTCGACGACCCGCCCTCGCCGCTGCCGCACTGGAGCGCGCCGCGTGCCGGACCCCGGCCGTGGCTCGAGCGTGTGAGGGCCACGCTCCGGACGCACCTGCGCCCAGACGGCGTCTGGTTCCGCAACGGCCTGCGGGCCGCGCTCGCGCTGGGCCTGGCGGTCCTGCTCACCAGGATCACCCGCGTGGAGCACAGCTTCTGGGTGGTGCTGGGGACTCTGTCGGTGTTGCGCTCCAACGCGCTGGGCACGGGCAGGACGGCACTGCTCGCCATCGCAGGGACGGCCGTGGGGTTCGTGGTCGCCGCCGCCCTCACGCTGGCGATCGGGACCAGCGAGGTTGCGCTGTGGATCACGCTTCCGATCGTCGCGTTCCTGGCCGCCTACGTGCCGACCGCCGTCTCCTTCCTGGTCGGCCAGGCATCCTTCACCCTGTTCGTGGTCGTGCTGTTCGATCTCGTCCAGCCGCAGGGCTGGCGGCTCGGGCTGGTCCGGGTGGAGGACGTGGCGCTGGGGGTGGGCGTGAGCCTGGTCGTGGCCGTGCTGCTGTGGCCACGCGGCGCCAGGGGTCACCTGCGGTCGGCGCTCGCGGCGTTGTACCGGGCCGACGCCGCCTGCCTGGACGCCGCCTTCGGGTACCTGTTGGGTCGCCGCAGCCGGCGGGAGGTCGACACCAGCCGGCGGGCGGCCGCCGCCGAGGTGGCGCGGGCCGGCGAGGCGTTCGAGGTGTTCCTCACCGAGCGGGGCTCGCGGGTGCTGCCGACGGTGACCTGGGGCCAGGTCGCCGCCGCCGGCAACGACGTCCTGCTGGCCGCGGACGCGATGGAGGCGATGGGCCTGCTCGGCTACCGGCCCCAGGGCTGCGAGCAGTGCGCCGACCGCGTCCGCGAGGACGCCGCGGAGGTGGTGGGCGTGCTCGCAGGCTTCGCCAGCCAGCTCCAGGCGCGCCGCGTCCCGCCTGCCCCCCGCCTTCGGACGGCGGCCGAGACGCGCGGCGCCGTCGCCGGGTGCCTGCGGGCATGGCGGGGGGCGCCGGGCTCCCCGCTGGGTCCAACCGCCATCGCGCTGGCCACGGCCTGGTTCTGGAGCGTGGAGATCGCCCGCCTCGGCCGTGGGCTGGCCCAACCGCTGGCCGCCGTGGCCGCCGCCGCCCAATCCCCCTGGTGGCACTGACCACCTTGGTGGCGGCGCTCGCCCGGAGCCTGGGCGGCGGTCACGGCCCGCTGGTGAGGACGCGGCCGGCCGCCTGGCGCAGGGCGGCGGCGCTGCGCTCCAGGGCGGCGCGCTCGTCGCCGGTCATGGCGGGCTCGTGCAGCTGCTGGACGCCGCCGGCGCCGAGCACGCTGACCAGCGACAGGGTGACGTCATAGCGCGGCGAGTAGGCGGCCACCGGCAGCACCGCGCGCTCGTCGCGCAGCACCGCCTCGGCCAGCCGCGCCGACACCGCGCCGATGCCGTACTGGCTGGCCCCGGTGCCCTCGATGATGGTGATGTTGGCGTAGCGGATGTCGTGCTCGACCTCCTGCTTGAGCCGCTCGACCGACTCGCCGGACTGACCGAGCAGGTCCAGGACCGGTGAGCCGCCGACCGAGGCCGACGACCACAGGAGCACCTCGGAGGTGCCGTGCTCGCCGACCACCATCGCTTGGACGTCGCGCGGCCGGACCCGCAGCCGGTCGGCCAGGTGGACGCGGAAGCGCAGGCTGTCGATCAGGGTCCCGGTGGAGAACACCCGGTCGTGGCCGGCCAGCCGGCGGGTCAGGTCCGCCAGCGGGTCGGGGGGGTCGGTGACCACCATCAGCACCGCCCGCGGGGCCGCTGCCACGACCTTGGGCACGACGTCGGCGTAGACCTTTGCGTTGGTGTCCAGCAGCCGCAGCCGCCCCTGTGGATCGGACCGGTCGGTGGCGCCGCCGGCCCGCTCGTTCACCCCGGCCGTGATGATCACCAGCGCCGCATCGCCGAGCGCGTCGTAGTCGCCGGCGCGCACGTCCACCGTCGGCGACAGCGGCGTGGCGTAGCGCATGTCGGTGGCGACCCCCCTGGCCCGCGCGGACGCGCGGTCCACCAGGACGAGCTCTCGGCACATCCCGCCACGCTCGATCAACGACAGCGCCGTGGCGGCCCCCACGGCGCCGACTCCGACCACACCCACCTTCACCGTTCCCCTCCTTCGTGCGGTTGGCATCGCGACGTCGGCCGCGCTGCCCAACGGAGCGTAGCCTTCCTGAGACTCCCTTTCGTCCCGCCAGCAGCCGCGACGCGTCCGACTGCCCCAGAGGTACGGTGGGCGCGCTGCTGGTCATCGGCCGCGGAGGGTGGCCACAAGGCCGCCGAGTAGCGCAGGACGCCCGCGCGACCGAGCAGCACCCAGCAGGGCTGGCCGCCGCAGAGGAGCGAGGGGAAGCGGCATGCGACAAGCCCGGCTCGGCCTGGCCGAGCTCCAGGTCTCGGCCGTCGCGCCCATCAGCGTAGCGGTTCGACATCCTGACCGGCTTTGCGTACTCGGCGCGCGCTGATCTGTTTCAAGCACCTGAATAGAACGAAAGCTATTGGCCACGCGCTCAACGGCCGAACCGGAGTTGCACCGCGGCCAGCGCGATCACCAACGCCGCTGCCAGCACCGGAAGCGCGACGTCCACCCGCAGCAGCAGCGCGCCCGCCAGCGCCCCGGCGACCATGAGCCCCACCGCGGCGACGCGCCGCCCTGCCCGGGGGTTGCGGCCACCGGCGAGCCAGGAGTCGGCGGCCAGCCCGGTCAGGGTCATGGTGAGCACGGTGGTGGTGACATCGGGAACCGCCAGCCGGCGCACGGTCGCGTTCTGCAACCCCAGCCCGGCGGCCAGCAACCCGATCACCACGTACCGCCGAGCGCCGCCACCGCCCACCGGCAGCCCGACCGCCACCACCCCTGCCACGACGACCAGCAGCAGCTCGGCCAGCAACGCGACGGTGACCCAGCGGCGCCGCACCGGCGCCGGCGTCTCGGCGCCGGCCGGCCCGACCAGGCTGGCGGCCAGCCGCCCACCGGCGGCGGCGCCGACCAGGAACACCGCCAGCGACACGGTGGGCGCCAGCACCGGCAACTCCTGCGCCCGGGCGGCGCCGAAGGCCAGCAGCACGACGTTGCCGGTCTGGTTGGCGGTGAACACCCGACCAAGCCCGAGGTAGCAGGCGGCATCCACCAGGCCCGTGACGAAGGTGAGCAACGACAGCGCCAGCAGCGGCTGGACCCCTGGCGCGGCATCAGGACGCTCAGAGCTGGCCCCCACCGCCGTACCTTACCTGCCGCCTGGTGTCGACCGTGAGCCAGGGTCATGCTCGCGAAGCATGATCTTGAGCAGGGCAAGCAGCAAGGACCGGCCGAAGGTCAGAAACACGCTCTAAGCGACCACAGCCGGGCCATAACGCCACCCGTGGTGGGACTCCTTGGCGTCAAATACCGTCCAGGAGCCGGTGACCCTGTTCGGGGCGGGGATGAGCGGGAGCGGGTCGGAGCGGGTCAGCCGGATCTTCCGCTCGATCGCGTTGCGGTGGTCCGACTGCACCGACCAGCGTGTCGAGATCCTCGCCGCCGGGGTCAGCGGTGACCTGGCCTACACGGTCGAGCTCGAACACACCTCGGTCTCGGTCGACGGGACCGAGGCTCACGACCGGCGATCGCTGACGGATCAGGTTGGCTGCGCGGGCCCGGCTCAACCTCCGGGAGGCCGTAGCCACGCTCCGGGACCGGGAAGGCGCCGGCAGCTGGGTGTCGTGACCGGTGACCGGAGCATCAGCGGGTGGACCCTGGGGCGTCCAGGGCCCACTCGGGCCGGTTGTCGCCGGCGGCCATGGCCCGGGCCTTGTGCCAGTGGAGGGTGGCGAAGATCTGCTCGCTGATGGCATCGACCGGGCCGACGGCGTTGATCCGGACCAGGATCCCGCGGCGCTGGTAGTAGTCGACCAGCGGGCGGGTCTGGGTCGCGAACACCTCCAAGCGGTGGCGGACCGTCTCCTCGGTGTCGTCGGAGCGACGCTCCTCCCGAGCCCGGCCGGCGAGGCGGGCCAGCAGCTCCTCCTCCTCGATCTCGAAGTAGAGCATCAGGTCGAACGGGATCCCCCTGGCCACCGCCCACCGGTAGGCGGCCTCGGCCTGGGCTAGCGTGCGCGGGTAACCGTCCAGCACGTACCCGCCCTCCTCGTTGGCCTGGACGATCCGCTCCCTGGTCATCTCGATCACGATCTCGTCGGGCACCAGGTCCCCCCGGTCCATGTACTCCTTGGCCACCTTGCCCAGCTCGGTCCCGTCGGCCACCTGCTCGCGCAGCAGGTCCCCGGTGGCGATCCTGTCCAGGTCGAAGTGCGCGGCGATCCGCGCCGCCTGGGTTCCCTTCCCCGCTCCGGGCGGGCCGATCAGCAGCACGCGCATGCGGTGTCCTTCCGGGCGGTCAGTGGTCCTCGGCCGCGTCGGCCTTGCGTTGGCTGGTGGACGGTGCCGGGTGGGCGCTCTGGCCGCCCTCCGGCCCGGCGGCGACACGGTGGGTCACCGGGAACCCGGCTCACCATCCCCATGCGACGTACGAAACCGCACCGCCAGAGCGGGACCGACGGCCTCAGAGGGGTCAGGGACCTCCTGGAGGCCAACCGTACGGGCCTCCCTTGGCGGTGTCGATGTCCCGCTGATCGGGGTAACTGCGCGCGGCGCGCTGGTCATAGGGACCGTGCCCCGCAGTCCGACGACGGCGCGGACGCCAGAGCCGCCCAAGCGCGACCCCTGATCCTGTTCAGCATGACGGCGCACCTCCTCCGGCTGCGCTCCAACTGTCCCCCGGCGCCGTACCCAATGGCAAGGCCGACGAGGTCACCGGTCCATGCTGGTAGTTGACACTAGCTAGTCGATCCTGAATACTTGATCCTGAATACAGCCGAGGAGGCGGAAGATCATGGCCAAGCGACGCAAGGTCGGCAACCCGCTGGCGTTGGCGGTGCTGGCCTACCTGGCCCGCCAGCCCATGCACCCCTACCAGCTGGGCCGGACCCTGCGCGACCACGACGACGACCGCAGCATCAAGTACAACCACGGCTCGCTCTACATGGTCGTCCAGCAGCTGGCCAAGGCCGGCTTCATCGCCGCCCAGGAAACGACCCGCTCCGGCCAGCTGCCCGAACGCACCGTGTACGCGGTCACCGACACCGGCCGGGCCGAGCTCAACGACTGGCTGACCGAGCTGGTCGCCGAGCCCCAGCACGAGTACCCGAACTTCGTGGCCGCGCTGTCGCTGATCGGGGTGCTGCCACCCGGCGAGGTCGTCGAGCTGCTCGGCAGGCGGCTGCGCCGGCTGACCACCCAGCGGATCGAGATCCGCGACCTGATCGACCGCACGCTGGCCACGGGCGTACACCCGTTGTTCCTTGTCGAGGAGGAGTACCGGCTGGCGCTGCTGGAGGCCGAGTCGGCGTTCGTCGAGCGGTTCATCGACCGCATCACCGACCCGGAGGACGGCTGGGGGCCACGGTGGGCGCAGCTTGCCGGCGAGCCTGCGCCCACGCAGGTGCCGGCAGGAGGGGGAGGGTTGACCGACTAACAGCACGCAAGACCCCGGTGCGGTGCGGGAACACCGCGACCGGGGTCGGGACCTCGCACCGATACCCGCGGGAACGGAACCTGGCGCACGAGGTGGCACCGCAAGGATAGCCGGGTCTCCTCCCACGGGCACCACGCCACGACCCGGACCAGAGGAGTTCCGCCATGGCTCGTCCTGCAGACAGCCCCGCCCTGCGCACCAAACCAGCTCAAGCCGCCCGGACGATCCCGCGAACGGCCCGATGGCTCGCGCTCGGCGCTGTCGCCGGCCCGATCCTGTTCACCATCGCCTGGGTCGTTCTGGGTTTCCTGAGCCCTGGCTACACCCTCTTCGGCACCCGGATCGCGCCCTACTCGCCCGTCAGCCAGCCGATCAGCGGCCTGGGCCTGGGCCCCACCGGCCCGTTCATGAACGCCGCCTTCGTGCTCGGCGGGCTGCTGCTCCTCGCCGGCGTGATCGGTGTGTTCCAAACCATCGGGCCGGCGGGTCGGCCCGCGGCACGCCGGGCTTGTGTGGCGCTGCTGGCGCTGACGCCGTTGGGCATGGTGGTCGACGGGATCTTCACCCTCGAGGAGGTGCTTGCTCACCTGATCGGCTTCCTGCTGGCCGTTGCGACCCCGGTGCTGAGCTTCCTGGCGGCGGGGGTGTTGCTCCGCGACATCCCACGCTGGCGGCGGTTCGGCACCTGGCTGCTGCTCGGCAGTCCGCTGACGCTGCTCCTCGTGGTCCTCTTCTTTGGGACCTTCGTCCCAACCGCGGCCGGCGCTCAGGATGGAGTGGGAGGCCTCATCCAACGTCTCCTGGTGATCGAGGTCTTCGCCTGGCTGGTAGCCATGGGCTGGCTGGCCTTCCGCCTTCCCACGCAGCTCCGCGAGCGCGCCGGGGCGGGCCATCCGTAATCGAGCGCTGCTGCAGAGGGGTGGGCGTTGTCGCCGGGGTTGCGGTGCCATGGGGCCCGTTCCAGACTGGCGCGGTGGCGCTCACCAGGGACGATCGCTGAACGAAGGGGTTGCGGGCTGACGTGGTCATCCGGACCCCCGACCGGCGGCTGCGGGTGTTCGTGAGCTCCACCATCGGCGAGCAGGGCGAGCTCGCCGCCGAACGGCGCGCGGTGGAGCGGGCCGTCGCCGCGCTGCGGCTGACGCCGGTGCTGTTCGAGCAGGGCGCCCGGCCCCACCCCCCCAGGACCTCTACCAGGCCTACCTGGCCCGCACGCGGGGCTGGACTTCAGCCTGGAGGCCCGTGGCACCCACGGCGTAACCCTCTGCCTGGCCGCGTTCGCCGGGTTGGCGTTGGCAGAGGGTGACGCGGAGCGGGCGGCGCTGCTGGCGGGGGCGGCCGAGGGCCTGCGCCGGCGGGTCGGCCGGCGGGCCTGGCCGTCGCTGCGCCGGGGGGAGGCCGAGGTGGTGGCCCAGGTCCGCCAGGCGCTGGGCGCGGACCGGTTCGACGAGGCGTTCGCCGCCGGCGCCCGGCTCAACCTCGGGGAGGCGGTAGCAGCCGTCCGGGACCGTCGTCCCACCCCCAGACCTGGGAGGCGTGCATGAGGAGGGCAACCCCCGCGCCAGTGGCGCATCGCACCACCGAGATCGACGGCGTCGAGATCTTCTTCCGTGAGGCCGGGCCGCCCGAGGCGCCGGTGGTGCTCCTGCCCCACGGCTACCCGTGCTCGTCGTTCGAGTTCCGCCACTTCATGGCGGCCCTCGGCGACCGCTGGCGCCTGGTCGCGCCCGACTACCCCGGCTTCGGCTACAGCGCAACCCCGGCGCGGTCGGACTTCGCCTACACCTTCGACGCCTACGCGGGCTTCCTCGCGCGCTTCGTCGACCAGCTCGTACTCGAGCGCTACGCCATCTACCTGCACGACTATGGCTCCCAGTTCGGGCTCCGGCTGGCCCTTCGCGCCCCTGAACGTGTCGCGGCCCTGATCATCCAGAACGGCGACATCTACGAGGACGAGCTGGGCCCGAAGTACGGGTGGCTGAGGAGCTACTGGGAGAACCCCACCGACGAGGGGCGCGAGCAGATGGCCTCGAACGTCAGCGAGGAGGGCTTCCGCGAGGAGTTCCTGAACGACGTCCGCGCCGAGCTGGCCGAGCGCATCAGCCCCGACCTCTGGAAGCTGCACTGGTCGCTGATGACCCCCGAACGGCGCGAGAACGTGGTCAACCTGTTCGAGGATCAGGCAACGACCCTGGGCTGGTTTGGCAGGGAGCAGGCGTACCTGCGCGAGCACCAGCCGCCGACCCTGATCGCCTGGGGCCCCCAGGACGGCTACATGCCCGAGGGAGCGGCCCGCGCCTACCTGCGCGACCTGCCCGATGCCGAGCTCCACCTGCTCGACGGTGGCCACTGGGCGCTCGAGACGAACCTCGACGAGGTCGTCGCGCTGGCCCGTGACTTTCTCGGCCGCGTCCACGGCTGAGGGGCGGCCGGCAGCTCCTTTCACCTGTTCGCGCTGCCCTTGCTGGTGCGCGCCGACACGACCTGACGCCGAAGGCAAGGCCGGCGCATCTCCGTCGGGCTCGGGCCGGGTGGGCTCATACTGCTCTGGCCTCGCCGTCTCTCCAGCGGAGGAACGCATGCGCCGTGTGCTTCGCGACAACGGGCTCTCGATCACCATGTTCGCGCTGTTCCTGGTCTTCCTGACCGCCCAGAGCATCGCCGGCTACCGGGCCAGCAACAGCGAGAACGAGCAGCATGGGCAGCCGCGGGAGTCCTACGCCGAGTTCCTGACCAGCGGCGCGTTCGTCGAGGCGACGTTCGAGAACTGGGAGAGCGAGTTCCTCCAGATGGGTGCCTACGTCGTGCTGACCGCGCTGCTGATCCAGAAGGGGTCGCCAGAGTCCAAGAACCCCGACGGCGACGAGGCCGACGCCGACCCGCGCGACCACCGCGACGACCGCGGCGCGCCCGGCCCGGTCAAGCGCGGCGGCCTGGCCCTGACGGTGTACGAGCACTCGCTGTCGCTGGCGCTGTTCGCGCTGTTCCTGTCGTCGTTCGTGCTCCATGCGCTCGGCGGCCACGCCGACTTCAACCAGCAGCAACTGGAGCACGGCGCGGCCCCGGTGTCGCTGTGGAGCTTCGTCACCGGCTCGGAGTTCTGGTTCCAGTCCATGCAGAACTGGCAGAGCGAGTTCCTGGCCGTGGCCTCCCTCGTGGTCCTCGGCGTCTTCCTGCGCGAGCGAGGCTCGCCGGAATCCAAGCCGGTGGCCGCCCCGCACGCCCAGACCGGCAGCGGCTAGGGCGAGACGACGATCACCACGTTGCCGACCTTCTGGCCCGTCTCGACGTAGCGGTACGCCTCGACGACCTCGTCCAACGGATAGCGCCGGTCGATGAGCGGCTTGAACGCTCCGGACTCGATCAGCTCCTTGAGGTACCGCATCACCGTCCCCCGGTCGCGCTGGGTCGGGATCGGGAACCTGACCTTCCTGCCCCCGAACAGCGGTGTGACGAGCGCCAGGAACGGATTCTGGGACAGCGGGCCCAGGTCCGACGAGACGTAGACCCCGCGCGGTTTCAACAGCCGCCTGCAGCGGCCGAACGAGCTCTTGCCGACCGCGTCGAGGACCGCGTCGTACCGCTGCCCGTCCCTGGTGAAATCCTCGGCGGCGTAGTCGATGACCCTGTCGGCGCCCAGGCCCTTGACCAGCTCCACGTTGTCGGGCCCGCAGACCGCGGTCACGTGGGCACCGAGGCCCTTCAGGAGCTGGACCGCCGCCGAGCCAATGGCGCCAGTGGCACCGTTGACGAGGACGTCCTGCCCGCCCTGGACCTTCGCCGTCCGGATCGCCGAGAGGGCGTACTGCGAACCCTCGGTGCTGGCGGCGGCCTCCTCGTAGGTCAGGCCCGCCGGCATGGTCGCGATCAACCCGTCTTGTGGAACCGCCAGGTACTCGGCATGGGCGCCGAACGAGGCCCCGCTGAAGCCGAACACCCGGTCGCCGACCTCGAAGGTCGTGGCGCCGCTGCCGCGCGCCTCGACCACGCCCGCAAACTCGTTCCCGAGGACCGTCATCCTGGGCCTGGTGAGCCCGATGAAGAACCGGTAGATGAACGGCCTGGCCGCCCGCAAGCCGCAATCCGTCCGGTTCACCGTCGTCGCGTGGACCTTGACGAGCACCTCGTGGTCCTTGGCCGCAGGCTTCTCGATCTCTGAGATCCGGACGACCTCGGGCGGACCGTACCTGGTGTGGACCGCTGCCTTCATGGACGCGGATCAGGCCTCGTCGACGCCCAGCAGCACCTCGGTGGCCTTGATGAAGACCGTCACCGGTTGGCCTTCGGCGAGGCCGAGGCGCTCGGCGGAGGCGCGGGTGATCGCCGAGACGATCTGCTGCCCGCCGACGTCGACGGTGACCTCCGCCATCACGGCGCCGAGCTCCAGGTGGCGAACGGTGCCGCTGAGCTGGTTCCTGGCGCTGAGCTTCATGGCGTCCTCCAGGGTTGATCGATCGGCGCGCCCGGCGGTGGAGTCTACCCGCCGTCGCCCGGCGGGCCCGCCGGCGGGTCGGCAGCCTCCTGCCCGTCAGGCAGGGTAGACGGCGACCTCGGTGGCCTTGACGCTGGCCCAGACCGGGCCGCCGTCGGCCAGGTCCAGCTCGGCGGCCGCGGCGGGGGTGACCTCGGCGACGATCGGGACCGGGCCGGCCACCCGGACCCGGACCCGGTCGCCGACCACCTCGATGGCGTCGGCGGTCCCGGCCAGGACGTTGCGCGGGGTGCCCTCGGGGAGGCGGCGGTGGACGGCGACCGCGTGGGGGTGCACGGCCGCGAACACCTCGCCGTGGTGGTCGCCGGCCGCGATCAGCGTGCCGTCGCCCTCCAGGCGGATGGCGCCGCCCACGGCACGGCCGCGGAACAGGTTGACGCCGACCAGCTCGGCCACGTAGCGGGAGCGCGGCCGGCGGCGGACCTCGTCGGCGGTGCCGGTCTGGGTGACCCGGCCGGCCTCCAGCACGACCAGCCGGTCGGCCAGCGCCATCGCCTCCAGCGGGTCGTGGGTGACCAGCAGCCGGGAGCCGTCGAAGGTGGCCAGGTGACGGCGGAGGCCGCGGCGGACCTCGCTGCGGCTGGCCGCGTCCAGCGCCGCCAGCGGCTCGTCCAGCAGCAGCAGCCTCGGGTCGGTCACCATGGCGCGGGCGAGCGCGACCCGCTGGGCCTGCCCGCCCGACAGCGCCCGCGGCCGCGACCCGGCGTGGCCGGCCAGGCCGACCCGCTCCAGCCACGCCACCGCGCGGCGGCGCGCCTCCACCCGCCCCACGCCGCGGGCGCGGAGCCCGAAGGCGACGTTCTCCAGCGCCGACAGGTGCGGGAACAGCAGGTGGTCCTGGAACACGAAGCCGACCGGACGCCGTTCGGTCGGCACGTGCCGGCCGGTCGCGGTGTCCTCCAGCACCTCGCCGTCGAGCACCACCCGCGCGCGGTCGAGAGCGACCAACCCGGCGAGCGACCGCAGCAGGGTGGTCTTGCCGGCGCCGTTGGGGCCCAGCAGCACCACCAGCTCGCCGGGCCCAACCGCCAGCTCGACCTCCAGGCGCAGCTGCCCAAGGGTCAACCCGAGGCCGGCCTCGAGCCCCAGCAGATCCTCACGTTGGGCCCCGGACCCCGGCCGGCTCATGCCGAGGGAAGGAACCGGTCGCGCAGGACGACCAGCACGGCCAGGGAGATGGCCAGCAGGACCAGGCTGAGCGCGATCGCGGCCTGGACGTCGGTCTCCAAGGCCAGGTAGACCGCCAGCGGCATCGTCTGGGTGACCCCGGGCAGGTTGCCCGCGAAGGTGATCGTCGCGCCGAACTCGCCCAGGGCCCTCGCCCAGCAGAGGGCGATGCCGGCCCCCAGCGACGGGGCGATCAGCGGCAGCGTCACCCGCCGCAGGGTGGTCCAGCGGCCGGCGCCGAGGGTGGCGGCGGCGTCCTCGAAACGCCGGTCCATCGCCCGCAGGCCCGCCTCGGTGGTGACCACCAGGAACGGCATGGCCACGAACGCCTCGGCGAGGATCGCACCGGCGGTGGTGAACGGCAGCGTGATCCCGAACGCGCGGTCCAGCCACTGGCCGACCAGCCCGCGGCGGCCGAACGCCAGCAGCAGCGCCACGCCGCCGACCACCGGCGGCAGCACCATCGGCAGGGTCGTCAGGGCCCGCACCAGGCTGCGGCCGGGGAACTCCACCCGCGCCAGCAGGAACGCCAGCGGCACCCCGACCAGCACCGACACCGCGACCGCGCCGAGCGAGCAGACCAGCGACAGCCGCAGCGCCTCCAGCACCCGAGGGGTCGCCAGCTCGGCACCCAGCCTCCCCCACGGCGTCCGCCCCAGCAGGCCCAGCAGCGGGACCGCGAGGAACCCCACCGCCAGGGCCGCCGGGACGACGAACCAGGCCGGCACCCGTGACCGGACCGGACGCGGGCCGCCGCCCGCGTGCCGGGAGGGGCCCGGCCGACGGCGCACCGCCGCGCCGGTCACGAGGTCGGCGGCGGCAGGAACCCGTGCTGCCCGAGGACCCGCTGGCCCCGGTCGGAGAGGACCAGGTTCACGAACGCCTGCGCCTGCCGCTGGTTCCCGCCGGCCTTGACGGTGGCGATCGGGTAGGTCGCGACCACGTTCGCCTCGGTGGGTATGTCGACCCCCTCGATCCTGTCCCCGCCGGCGCTGACGTCGGTGACGTAGACGATCCCGGCGTCGGCCTCACCCAGCGACACCTTGGTGAGCACCGCCTTGACGTTGTCCTCCAGCGACACCGGCTGGACGCTCACCCCGGCCCGGTCGAGGACCTGCCTGGCGTACTTGCCGGCCGGGACCTCCTCGGCGGCCAGGACCACCTTCAGGTCGCCGCCGGCGAGGTCGGCCAGGCGCTCGATGCCCTTGGGGTTGCCCTTCTCGACCACGATCTGGAGCAGGTTGCTGGCGAAGACCTGCGGGCGGCCGACCAGGTCCTCGACCTTCTCCATGTTGGGCACGTCGGCGGAGGCGAACACGTCGGCGGGGGCCGCCTGCCGGATCTGGTTGCCGAGGGCCTGGCTGCCAGCGTAGTTGAAGGTCACCTTGGTGCCGTTGGCGGCGGTGAACCGCTGGCCGAGCTCGTTGAACGCCGCGGTCAGCGACGCCGCCGCGAACACCGTGATCCCGGCCGGCGACCCCGCGCCGGAGGTTCCGCCCGTGGGGTCGTCGTCGCCGGCGCAGGCGGCGAGCACGAGCGCCGCCACCACGAGCGCGGCGGCCAGGCGGATCCGGGTCCGGGACCGTGGCATGGGGCCTCCTCGGGCTTGGAGCGGCCTGATCGCGGGCGGCTACGGGGACGGGAGCTCGACCACCACGTTGGTCGCCTTGACGACGGCGACCGCCAGCATCCCGGGGGCCAGCTGGAGCTCGTCGGCGGCCTCCCTGGTCATCAGCGACACCACCCGGTGCCGGCCGGCCTGGAGCTCCACCTTGGCCACGATCTCGTCCTTGACCACCCGGGTGACGATGCCGGTGAACCGGTTGCGGGCCGACTGCGCCATCACCTCGTCACGCTCTGGCGCGTGCCGCTGGCTGGTCATGAACTCGGCCAGGGCGTCGCCGTCGACCACCCGCTGGCCGCCCTCGGTCCGCCTCGCCCCCAGCCGGCCCGCGTCCGCCCAGCGGCGGACGGTGTCGACGCTCACCCCGAGCAGGTCCGCCACCTGACCAATTCGATAGCTCGGCATTTGCTGGCTACTCTAGCATGCCATTCGGCTTCCGCACGCTATCCTCGGCCTTCAGGCCGCAACTGCGAGCTACAGCGTAGCCTGCCGCGTCCGTCCTCCCGTCGCCAGCCACCCCACGGGGAACGGCTACTGGCCGACCCGCCCGTCGATCCGCTGGCGCAGCAGGTCGGCGTGGCCGTTGTGGCGGGCGTACTCCTCCACCATGTGGAGCAGGACCCAGCGCAGCGACACCGCTCCGCGCCAGGGATCGTTCCCGGTGACGTCGAGGTCGGGCGCCTCGGCCACGAACCGCTCCGCGAACGCGACCTCGGCCCGCCAGACCTCCCAGGCCTCCGCGATGAGCTCGGGGTCGGGCACGGCGCGGTCGAAGTCCCCGTCGGGGTCGGCGTCGGAGTAGAAGTGCGGCGGCGCGTCCTGGCCGGCCATCACCCGCCGGAACCAGCCGCGCTCCACCTCGGCCAGGTGGCGCACCAACCCGAGCAGCGACAGCGTGGACGGGTCGACGGAGCGACGGGCCAGGCTGACGGCGTCGAGGCCGGCGCACTTCAGTTCCAGCGTGTCGCGCTGCCAGCGCAGGAACGCGGCGATGGTGGCGCGTTCGTCGGCCCGGGTCGGCGGGTCGGCCCGTGGGTCGGCGTCGGGGTCGATGAACATGTCGGCGAGCCTGGCCATGCCGCCATCTTCAGCGATCCGCTTGGAGAGCACCAGCCGCGGCCGCCGACCGTGCGGACCGATCCCCCGCCCGCGCTAGCCTGGTCCTCCACGGAGCACAAGGAGGCAACGCGTGAGGCTGGGCCTGCACTACTGGACCTATTCGACGCCGTCCGATCCGGCGAAGATCGCCGAGACCCTGGCGGAGACCGCTCGGGTCGCCGAAGAGGCGGGTGTCTCCACCTTTACCGTCATGGACCACTTCTTCCAGATGGATCACGTGGGCTCGGCCGACGAGCCGATGCTGGAGGGCTACACCACCCTCGGCTACGTCGCGGCCAAGACCGAACGCATGACCCTCTCGCAGCTGGTCACCGGCGTGATGTACCGCCACCCCGGGCTTCTGGCCAAGATCGTGACCACCCTCGACGTGCTGTCGGGCGGCCGCGCCAGGCTGGGCATCGGCGCGTCGTGGTACGAGCGCGAGCAGCGCGGCCTGGGCGTCCCGGTGGTGCCGGTGGCCGAACGGTTCGAGCGCCTGGAGGAGACCCTGCAGGTCTGCCTGCAGATGTGGAGCGACGACAACGGCCCGTTCCACGGCAGGCACTGCCAGCTGGCCGAGACGCTGTGCACCCCTGCGCCGGTCAGCCAGCCCCACCCGCCGATCCTGGTCGGCGGTGGCGGCGAGAAGCGGACGCTGCGGCTGGCGGCCCGCTACGCCGACGCCATCAACGTGTTCGGGACCAGCCCGGCCGACGTCGAGCACAAGCTCGCCGTGCTGCGTTCCCACTGCGACGCCGAGGGCCGCGACTACGACCGCATCACCAAGACGATCCTGGCGGTCCGGCCGGTCCTGGCCGACGTGGACGGGTTCCTCGCCGAGGCGGCCGAGTACGCCGCGCTCGGCGTCACCGAGATCGAGACGATGCCCGACCGGCACCCGGTCGAGTATGCCGAGCAGGTCGGCGAGCAGGTGCTGCCGAGACTCCGCGACGTCGGCTGACCCGCAGGTCACAGCGGGCGGACGACGCGGGCAGGGTTGCCAACGGCGACCACGTTGGCGGGCAGGTCCCTGGTCACGACCGCACCAGCACCAACGACGGTGTTCTCCCCGATGCTGACGCCGGGACAGAGGATCACGCCGCCGCCCAGCCAGACGTTGTCGCCGACGGCGATGGGCCTGGCCGCCTCGAGCTTGGCCCGGCGGGGCTCGGCCTCGACCGGGTGGGTGGGCGTCAGGAACTGGACGTTGGGGCCGACCTGCACGTCGTCCCCGATCGTGATCGTGGCCACGTCCAGCAGGACGACGCCGAAGTTGATGAAGGTCCGCGCCCCGACGTGGGTCTGGTAGCCGTAGTCGCAGTACAGGGGCGGGCGGATCTCGCTGCCCTCGCCCAGCGAGCCCAGCAGCTCGCGGAGCACGGCAAGCCGGCCGTCGGAGTCCGCAGGATCGCTGGTGTTGAACTGCCGGGCGAGCTGTTCCGCACGCAGGCTGTCGGCGGCGAGCTGGGGGTCGTCGGCGACGTACAGGTCGCCGGCGAGCATCCGGTCGCGCTGGCTGCGCCGGTCGTGCGGTCCTGGTGTCTGGCGGGTCATGAGGCTGCCCTAATGTGGATGGTCTCCTGCGGCTCGGCCGTCGCCCTGGCCTCCGGCCGGGTCGCCTCAGCGCCTGCGACGCAACCTCTGCCATTCGCGCGCCTCCTCCCGAAGAGGCTGCTTAGGTGGGTCACGCCAGCATCCGCCCCGTCCGGGCCGCTCGAGGCAACAGCGACGCCAGCTGATCCAGGCGCCGTAGGTGACCAGGAAGGGACGCCGTCAATGGTCGTGGCGGTCGGCGTCGGCGGTTCGGCTCGCCAGGACCCTGAGCCAGGTGTCGACCCAGGCCGCCACGAACTGTGCCTCGGTGGCGTCGGCCGGCGTCTTGCCGTAGAGCGCCTGGTCCTCGCGGAAGTGGACCAGCGACCCCAGGGCGATGGCCGCCAGCGCGGCCACGTCCCCCACCGGCAGCCCGCGGGCCTGAAGCAGCCGGGTGAAGACGGCGACCGCGAAGTCGTAGCCGCGCTGGACCAGCTGCTGGTGCACCAGCATGGCCAGGTCGGGAAAGTCGGGGCCGTCGCGTTGCAGGAGGCGGAACAGGTCGGCCTCGGCGGCCAGGCCTGCCAGGGCGAACTGGGCGAGCCGGGTGAGGGTGGTTCGTTCGTCGTCGAAGTCGAGCACCTCCAGCAGGTCCTCCAGGGACCGGAACTTGCTCGCGTACCGCGACACCGCCGCGGTGAAGAGCTCCTGCTTGGAGGGGAAGTGCCGGTAGAGCCCGCCGCGGCGGGGGGCCAGCCCGGCGGCCTGTTCGATCGCGCCGACGGTGGTGCCGCGGTAGCCGCGCTCGCCGAACAGGGCCATCGCCGCGTCCAGGATGCGGTCACGGGTTGGCTGGCTGGTGTCCACCTGCCAATCGTATCGCCTCTTGACAGCTGCGTAATCGGAGGATTACAAGGAGGTAATCGGATGATTACAGAAGGAGCGTCAGGGATGCGGCGCCTACTTGAACGAACCTTCGACGTCGAGGCCTCCGCCGAGCGGGCCTGGGCCGAGCTGGTCGCGGCCGAGCAGTGGCCCAGGTGGGCCCGGCACCTCCGCAGCGTCCAGGTCACCCCGCCTGGGCCGGTCGGACCGGCCAGCAGGGCGACGCTGAAGCTGACCAACCGCACCACGGCCAGGGTGCGCGTCACCGAGTTCCAGGACGGCCGGCGGTTCCGGTGGGCGGGCTCGCTCCTGTGGCTGGGTCTCGGCTACGACCACCTGGTCACCACCGACGAGGCAGACCGGGTCCAGATCACCTTCACCGTCGAGGGCGCCGGCGTCGGCGTCGCCACCATCGGCCGCCTCTTCGCCACCGTCTACGCCCGCAACCTCGACCGCGCCATCCCCCGACTGCAGGCCCTGCTTCGAGCACCCGACCCGGCACGACCCAACTAGGCCCCAGCAGGCAACCCGACCCAACGGCACTCCACTTCGCCTACGACCTGCGCTGGCGGTCCGCCTCTTCCCCGGTCACCACCGAGCTGGCCCGCCAGGCCGGCCTGGCGGGAGCGCGCCGCGTGCTGGACTCCGCGCCTGGGTGGATCCGGCCTGGGGTACGGTGTCAGCCAACGCACCCAAGGAGGGTGAAAGGTGGCCCGGCGGCCACGATCCCGGCGTGACCACGGCGCTGGCCAGCGCGGTTGCCAAGGCCCACGGCCGCGACGGCCATCCTTCCGACGCGGGGAGCCGGATGACGAGCACCGACCGAGGCGGGCGGGGGATCCAGGTCCCTGGTCGACCACGTCCCGGTCCTCTGGGTCCAACCCGCCCCACCCCAACCAGCGGCTCCGCTGGCGCTCTGGTTGCCCCCCTGACCGGGATCAAGGAGGACGCCCTCCCGATCCTGCGACGGCTGGCAGCGGCGGGCTTCGTGGCGGTCAGCCTCGACCCGTGGCAGCACGGCCAGCGTGGCACCGAACCAGGCGAGCAGATCGCCCAGCGCGTGTTCGGCAACTTCCGGCGACACATGTGGCCGATCCTTGGGCAGACCACCCTGGACGCGCTGTGGGTCATCGACTGGGCCATGGCCACCCTCGACAGCGGCCCCGGGGTCGTCGCCGGGGGCATGTCCATGGGCGGGGGACGTCGCCGTGGCGCTGGCCGGCATCGACCAGCGGGTCAGCCGGGTTGGCGCCATCGTCGCCACGCCCGACTGGACCCGCTCAGCCACCTCCACGCCGACGCGCACGGCCCGGCGGTCACCTCGAGTGCGGCGCCGACGACACCCACGTCCCGCCCGGTGGGGCGCTGCGCTTCCAGGCCGCCCTGCGCGAGGCCTACCCGGCCGTGGCCGAGCGGGTCCGGGTCACCCTACATCCCGGTGTCGGGCACCTGGATGGGGCGCAGCACCCGGCACTGGCACAGAACTGCCTGGCCTGGTTCCTGGAATCGCCAGCTCCCGCAGCGTGAAGGGAGCGACGGCACCCTGACCGAACCGGCCCGCCTCCCGACCCGATGGTCGTCGCCGGCCAACCCACCCTTGCCGTCCAGTCGGCTCGACCCCGACCTTGCCGAGGCCCTGCAGGGAGGTCTACCGACTCGGCGTTGGAGCAAACATCGGCGACCCGGCGCACCTCCGCCGGATCTCTCCAAATGATCCGACCCATGGGTCCACCACCGGACAACGCCGCCCGCTCGTCGTCGAGCGGGCGCCGACGGCGGCTCACGACCATGCGCGCGCCGCCGTCGGAACGTCGGAACGTGAACTACCGGCGCGCGTGCCGAGGCCGGTGGCGGGCGAGGAACACGACCGCGACACCGGCGGCGAGCAGCCCGACACCGAGCGGGAGCTGGGTGTCGCGCGGGCCGGTGAAGGGCAGTGGCTCTCCTGCAACTGTGGTCGGTGGGGGCTCCACTGCTGGAGGAGCCGGCGACACGGGCGAATCCGCGGGCACTGGCTCGCGGTCGAACGGACCTGGCCGGCGCTCGCAGGCGATCCCGTCGCCATGTAGGCACGAACGCCCAAGATCATGCGGTTACCACAGCCTCATGACCGGGACGGACGCCCGTGCCTGCCGACCCATCATCCCCGATCCCAGCCGCCCTGGCCGAACTCAGCTACGCCGAGCCCCTCCAGGACGCCGACCGTCCACACCTGCTTGCCTGCCTGGCCACCGTCCCCGACCCACGAGCTGCCCGTGGCCGCCGCCACCCATTGGTCGCCATCCTGGGTCTGGCGGCCGCCGCGGTCCTGGCCGGGGCGCGGTCGATCGCCGCGATCGCCGAATGGGCCGCCGA
>Ga0081538_10001025_pt1 | contig 29830 bp, 24 predicted proteins | sample TabmetS5T2R1_FD_71022 | JGI IMG/M metagenome (GOLD analysis project Ga0081538, IMG submission 71022) | Tabebuia heterophylla rhizosphere microbial communities from the University of Puerto Rico - S5T2R1 | ecosystem: Host-associated > Plants > Roots > Rhizosphere ...
GCCACTCGCGGGCGACTGCGTCGGTCGTCGGCAGCGGCAGGTTGGCCAGCCAGTGCTTGGTCTCCGGGTCGGAGCACGCCTCGACGACGCGCGGGAGGTCGTCGTCGCGATAGGGCCGGAGCACGGTCCGCTCGCCGCGCAGCTCCGGAGGCACCAGCCACCGCGTCTTCGGCGAGCCGTCGTCGTCGGGCTGCAGCGACGCGATCCAGGCGTCGATCGCGCGGCCGCGTTCGTACAGCAGCTTCGGCACGGTGCCGTGGAACGTGAAGCCGGTCGACCACGCCGTACGTCGGGACGCGAGGTTGCCGACATGGGCGCGCCAGTGGACGATCTCGACGCCGCCGGTGTCGAACGCCCAGCGGGTCGCCAGCCGGATGGCCCGCGTCACGACGCCCCGGCCCCGAGCCCAGGGGTGCAGGGCGTACCCGATGTCGGCCACACCGACGCCGCGGATGTCGATGTTGCCGGCGAACCGGGCTCGACCGGCGTCGTCGACCGCCTCGATCGCCCAACCACGCCACTCCCCGGTCTCCCAGCCGTGCGGTACGAGCTCCCGGGCGAACCGCCTGGCGTGCTCCCGGTCGTACGGCTGCGGCACGCTGGTCCATCGCGCCATCTCCGGATCGCGACACATCTCGACCATGCCGTCGATGTCGTCGTCGGTGTGCGCGCGCAGTCGCACGGTGCCGTCGGTGAGCTCGGGACGGTCCATGCGCCGATCCTGACCTGCCGCCGTCGGTCTCGCCAAGGCGATATCGCTCAGTCGATGCGACCCGCGCCGGCGGCCGGCTCGACCGGGAACGCCGCCGGGGCGGTGAAGCCTCGCGCGTCGAAGGCCGCCCGACACGCGTCCGCGACCGCCTCGACGCGCTCCGAAGGCACGAGCGCGATCGCGCTGCCGCCGAAGCCGCCGCCGGTCATCCGGGCGCCGAGAGCACCGGCTCCGGTCGCGGCCGCCACCGTCACGTCGAGCTCGACGCTGCTGACCTCGAAGTCGTCACGCAGCGAGACGTGCGACTGCGTCAGCAGCCGGCCGAACCGACTCCAGTCGCGGCGGCCCAGGGCGGCGACGGCCTGCTCCACCCGGTTCGTCTCGGTCACGACGTGCCGGGCCCGTCGCCGCAGGGTGGCGTCGGACAGCCTCTCGACGGCATCCAGCGGCGCGTCGACGAGGGCCGAGACGCCGAGTGCCGACGCGGCCTCGGTGCACTCGCGACGACGGTCGGCGTAGGCGCCGTCGGCGTGGGCGTGGTGGGCCCGAGTGTCGACGACGAGCAGGGTGAGGCCGTCGTCGGCCCAGCGAGCCGGCACCGGCCGTACTGTGAGCGCCGCGGTGTCGATCAGCAGCGCGTGCCCGGCGACGCCGCACAGCGACGCGAGCTGGTCCATGATCCCGGTCGGCACGCCGACGTAGTCGTTCTCCGCGCGCTGCGCCGCCAGCGCCAACTCGACGTCGTCGACGTCCAGCCGGCCGAGCTCCCGGGCCGCGACCGCGACCGCGCACTCGAGGGCGTGCGAGGACGACAGGCCGGCCCCGATCGGCAGGTCCGACGACACCTCGAGCCGCAGCCCCGGCACCGCCTGCCCGGTCGACCGCAGCGCCCAGATCACGCCGGCCACGTACGCCGCCCAGCCGGTCACCTCGCCGGGTTCGACCGCCAGGCCGAAGGTCACCGGCTCGCCGTACGACTCCGACGAGACCGTCACGACCGGGTCGTCGTGCGTCGACGCCGTCACGACGGTCCGGCGGTCGATCGCGATCGGCAGCACCGGCCCGCCGTTGTAGTCCAGGTGCTCGCCGATCAGGTTGACCCGCCCGGGTGCCGCCCACCGGCCGACTCCGTCCGCGACTGCGGGACGGTGGTCGGCTTCGCGCCCGCGAGGACCGCCGCCATCCCGCAATCGCGGGTTCGGTGCGTCGCTCATGCCAGCCTCCGGAGTCGTTCGGCGAGCTCCTCGGGCCGGACGTCGTTGACGAAGGCGCCCATCCCCGACTCCGACCCGGCCAGGTACTTCCAGCGGTCCGCCGTCCGCTGCAGCGAGTACACCTGCAGATGCGCGTACGCGAGATCCCGGCCCGTTCGCACCGGTGCCTGGTGCCAGGCGGAGATGTACGGCAGCGGCCGGTCGTACAGCCGGTCCAGGCGACGCAGCACGTCGAGGTAGACGCCGACGAAGTCGTCCCGCTCCGCGTCGGTCAGCTCGCCGAGCTCGGCGACCTGACGGTCCGGCAGCAGGTGGACCTCGATCGGCCACCTGGCGGCGACCGGCACGAACGCGGTCCAGCACTCACCTCGCACGACGACGCGCCGCCCGTCGCGCAGCTCCATCGCGAGCAGGTCGGCGAACAGGTTGCCGCTGTGCCGCTCGCGATACCGACTCGCCGCCGCCAGCATCTGGCGGGTCCGCGGTGTGACGTACGGATAGGCGTAGATCTGACCGTGCGGATGCCGGATCGTCGCGCCGATCTCGTCGCCGCGGTTCTCGAAGCAGAAGACCTGCTCGACGTTGGGCCACGTCGACAGCTCCCGGGTGCGGTCGGCCCACACGTCGACCACCAGCCGCGCCTGCTCCGGCGACAGCTCGTGGAACGCGACGTCGTGATCGCTCGCGAAGCTCACCACCTCGCAGCGGCCCACGTTCGGCCGGATCAGCGCGGCGACGCCCGTCTCGTCCGGCCGCGGGGTCAGGTCGACGGCGGTCGCCGGCGGCACGAGCGACGGGAAGCGGTTGGCCAGGACCACGACGTCGTAGTCGGACTGCGGGATCTCCGTCCACTGGCCGTCGCGGCTGGGACACAGCGGACACTCGTCCGTCGACGGCAGGTTGGTCCGGTGCTGACGCAACGCGGACACCGCGACCCACTCGTCCAGCAGCCGGTCGTACCGCATGTCCGACGCGATCGACGGCGCGGCCAGGTCGCGGGGATCGACGATGTCGCGCGGGGGCCGGCCCGGTCGGTCGTAGAAGTAGATCTCGCGTCCGTCGGCGAGCCGCCCGTCGGTCCGACGCGCGGTCCGCGAGCCGATCACGCGCCGTCCTGGCGCGCCACCACCAGGTTGCGTACGTGATCGCGCAGCAGAGCGAGATCGGGATCGGAGATGCCCTCGTCGGTCACGAGGACGTCGGCCTGGGAGAGCGCGGCGAACGTGCTGATGCCGACGACCCCCCACTTGGCGTGGTCGGCCACCACGATGAGCTCGCGGGCGGCGTGGACGAACGCCCGGTTGGTCTCCGCCTCCATCAGGTTGGGCGTGGTGAAGCCGCGCCTGGCGTCCATGCCGTGCACGCCGAGGAAGACCGAGTCCAGGTTGAGCGCCGTCAGCGACGTCACCGTCACCGGGCCGACCAGCGCGTCGGACGGCGTACGTACGCCACCGGTGAGCACGACGGTCTGGTCCCGGCTGCCACCGTCGTAGAACACCTCCGCGACCCGGATCGAGTTGGTCACGACGGTGATGCGCGGCACGGCGCGCAGCTCCTGCGCCAGCGCCCACGTCGTGGTCCCGGCGGACAGGCCGATCGCCTGCCCCGGCTGGACGAGCCGCGCCGCCTCGCGGGCGATGGCGGCCTTCTCGGCCAGCTGACGGACCGACTTGGCGTCGAAGCCGGGCTCGTCGGTGCTGCTCAGCTCGGGGGAGGTGGCGCCGCCGTGGACCTTGGTGACCAGGCCGTCCCGGGCCAGCTGGTCGAGATCGCGCCGCACCGTCATGTCGGACACGTCGAGCTCCGCGACCAGGTCGACGACCTTGACCGCGCCGGTGCGCTGGATCAGCTCGACGATGCGAGCGCGGCGCTGCTGGGCGAGCACGTCAGCTCCGAGGGACGGTCCGACAGGTTCCCCGCGATGTCATGTCGCACAGGTTCCAACATTCCTTGACCTCTCGTCAACAGAGTCGCACATTTCGGCGACCGGCTCGACTCCGACGCGAACGCCGGGGAAATCCGAAGGAAACAAAAGCATCTCAGCCTCTTGACAGGGCGGGACGGGCTCGATGGAATGACCGACAGAGCTGTTGGAACGCGTTCGATTGTGTTCGGACTAGCTCGATTCGTGGGTGTACCTACGTGTGAGCAAACGCCGAGGAGTCGTCATGAACCGCCGCCCCACCAACCCCCTCTACGTGGCCGCCAACCGGTCCTCGCTCAGCCGCCGCAACCTGCTCCGCGGCTTCGCCGTCGGCGGATCGCTCGCCGCGTTCCCCGGACTCGCGGCCTGTGGCGATCGTGGTGACGACGGCGGCGACTCGTCCGGCGGAGGTACCGCCACGACACTCGGGTCGAACTTCTCCGACGACCTGCCCAACCAGGCGCTTGCGGCCACGCTCGCGGCGTTCACCGACGCGAAGGGCGTCGAGGTCGACGTCAACACCGTCGATCACGAGCAGTTCCAGGAGCAGATCACCAAGTACCTGCAGGGCGGCCCGGACGACGTGTGGTCGTGGTTCGCCGGATTCCGGATGCGCTACTTCGCGGGCAAGGGCTTCGCCGGCGACCTGACCGGGCTCTGGAGCGACACCCTCGACGGCCAGTTCTCCGAGGCGTTCAAGCAGGCGTCGACCGGCGACGACGGCAACCAGTACTTCGTGCCGTTCTACAACTACCCATGGGCGGTCTTCTACCGGAAGAGCCTGTTCGAGGAGCGGGGCTACACGATCCCCACGACCCTCGACGACTTCGAGGCGCTGTGCCAGGAGATGCAGTCCGACGGGCTGACGCCGATCGCGTTCGCCGACCAGGAGGGCTGGCCGGCGATGGGCACCTTCGACGCGATCAACTTCCGCCAGAACGGCTACGACTTCCACGTCAGCCTGATGGCCGGCGAGGAGTCCTGGGAGAGCGACGAGGTGAAGGGCGCCTTCGACACCTGGGCGACCCGGATCATGCCGTACCAGACACCCGCGACGCAGGCGCTCGGACTCGACTGGCTGGACGCCGCGGCCGACCTGGTGAACAAGAAGGCCGGCATGTACTACCTCGGCATGTTCGTCGGGCAGGCGTTCACGAAGCCGGCCGACCTCGAGGACCTCGACTTCTTCCCGTTCCCCGAGATCAGCCCGGAGTTCGGCCAGGACACCATCGACGCTCCGATCGACGGCTGGATGATGGCGCCCGACCCGGACGACGAGGAGGCGGCGCTGGAGCTGCTCGCCTGGTTCGGCAGCGCCGAGGGCCAGGAGGCCTACCTCGAGGTCGACCCGAACAACGTCGCGACCAACAGCGAAGCGGACACGTCGAACTACAACAACCTGCAGAAGAAGGCCGTCGAGCTGATGGGCAGCGTCGACCACATCACGCAGTTCCTCGACCGCGACACCGACCCGACCTTCGCGTCGACCGTCATGATCTCGTCGATCCAGGACTTCCTGAAGGCGCCGGAGGACATCGACGGCATCTGTGCCAGCATCGAGGAGCAGGCGCAGTCGATCTTCGGATCCTGACGACCGGATCGCCCCATGGCCGTAGACGCCCCACCCCGCCGGGCGCCGCGCCGCAAGCGGCTGCGGCGGCTCACCACGACCGACAAGGTCGTCCTGGTGGTGCTGATCGGTGTGCCGACGGCGCTGCACGTCTACCTGATCTGGGTGCCGACGGTGCTGTCCGGCATCCTGTCGTTCAGCTCGTGGGACGGCCTGGGCTCGATCTCGCTGATCGAGTGGGTGGGCTGGCGGAACTACGACGAGATCTTCACGATCTACCCGGACTTCTGGCCGGCGGTGGAGAACAACCTGCTGTGGCTGGGGTTCTTCCTGGTCGTGCCGACCACGCTCGGCCTCCTGCTGGCCTACCTGATCGACAAGAACCTGCGGGGCAGTCGGATCTACCAGAGTGCGATCTTCCTGCCCGTCGTGTTGTCCAGCGCGCTGGTCGGGTTCATCTGGGAGCTGTTCTACAAGGAGCCGACCGGCCTGCTGAACAACGTGATCCGGGCCACCGTGGACTCCGACTTCCACCGGCAGTGGCTCTCCGACACCGGCAACATCTGGGCGGTCCTGGTCGCCGCGTCGTGGCGGCACATCGGCTACGTGATGATCCTGTTCCTCGCCGGGCTCAAGGCGGTCGACCCGGCGCTGCGGGAGGCGGCGGCACTCGACGGCGCGTCGGAGTGGCAGGTGTTCCGGCACGTCGTGTTCCCCTCGCTGGCGCCGGTCAACGTGGTGGTCGTCGTCGTGACGATCATCGAGTCGCTGCGGGCCTTCGACATCGTGTTCGTGATCAACAAGGGCACCAACGGCCTGGAGCTGGTGAACGTCCTCATCTACCAGAACGTCGTCGGTGAGGCGAGCCGGATCGGGTACGGCTCCGCGCTGGCCGTGATCCTCTTCCTCGTGACGATGGCCGTGATCCTGCCGTACCTCTATCGCACGTTCCGCAAGGACATGCCCTCATGACGGCCCTCGACGCGCAGACCTCCGAACGGGTCGACCGTCGGACCAGGACGTACGTCGCTCCGCGCCGGCGGCGGTGGCCACGGGTGCTCGCGTACCTGACCCTCATCGGAGCCAGCGTCGGCGTCCTCTCGCCGATCCTCTGGGCGGTCTACACCTCGCTGCGACCGTTCTCGGACACCCAGGAGAACGGCTACTTCTCGCTCCCGCGGGAGGGGCTCACCTTCGACAACTACGTCGAGGCCTGGGAGCGGGCCGACCTGCCGAACTACTTCGTCAACACCCTGATCATCGTGGTCCCGTCGGTGATCCTCGTGCTGGCCCTCTCGACGTTCCTGGCGTACTCGCTCACCCGGTACTCGATGCGGATCAACCTCGCGCTGCTCATGCTGTTCACGGCCGGCAACCTGCTGCCGCAGCAGGTCGTCATCACGCCGCTGTACCTCATGTACACGAAGATGTGGATGCCGTACGCGCTGAGCGACGACGGCTACTTCGTCAACTCCCAGGCCGGCGTGATCCTGATCCACGTCGCCTTCCAGATGGGCTTCTGCACGTTCGTCATGAGCTCGTACATGAAGACGATCCCGACCGACCTGACCGAGGCGGCGCTGGTCGACGGCGCCGGTGTGCTCAAGCAGTTCTGGCACGTGATCCTGCCGCTGTGCCGGGCCCCGCTCGCCGCGCTCGCGACGCTGGAGTTCACCTGGATCTACAACGACTTCTTCTGGGCCCTCGTGCTGCTGATCGGGCGCGGTGACCTGCAACCCATCACGACGGCGCTGAACAGCCTCAACGGCGCGTACTTCACCAACGACAACCTCAAGGCCGCCGGCGCGCTGATGGCGGCGATGCCGACGATCGCCGTGTTCGTCGCGCTGCAACGGCATTTCGTCGGCGGCCTGACGCTCGGGGCCAGCAAGGGATGAGCCCCCCGTCGAGTCGACACTGTCACCTGCGTCGGGGTGGCGTCAGCCTGCTGCTCGAGACGTACGACGACCGGCTGCCGACCGTCCGGCACTGGGGTGCCGACCTCGGGGCGGATCTCAGCGAGGCGAACCTCGGCGACCTGTCACGCACCTGGACCGGCTTCCGGGTCCCGAGCGCGCTCGACGACGCGGCCTCGGTCGGGTTGGTTCCGGAGTACGCGCGGGGGTACGCCGGTCGGCCGGGGCTGGTCGTACGTCGGCCCGGCTCGGGATCCAGCTGGGCGCCACGCTTCACCGATTGCGTCCTCACGGCAACCGACGCCGAGGCAGTCGTCGAGGCGACCGACCCCGATCTCCAACTGTCCCTGCGGTCCGAGCTGGCGCTGGCGGAATCAGGCCTGCTGCGGATGCGGCATGCCGTCACCAACACCGGCGGCGAGCCGATCGGCGTCGTCGCGCTGGAGACTGCCCTGCCGGTGCCGGACCACGCGGGGGAGCTGCTGCACCTGACCGGACGCTGGTGCCGGGAGCGGCATCCGCAGCGGCAGCCGCTCGTGGACGGAGCGGTGGTACGGGAAGGGCGGCACGGTCGCACCGGCCACGACGCGACGCTGCTGCTGGTGGCCGGCGAGCCCGGATTCGGCTCCCGGCGCGGGGAGGTCTGGGCCGCCCACGTCGCCTGGAGCGGTGACCACGTCACGTACGCCGAACGCCGACCGGAGTCCGGGTCGATCCTCGGGGGCGGCGAGCTGCTCGGGCCCGACGAGGTCGTGCTCGCGCCGGGCGAGACGTACGAGACGCCGTGGCTGTATGCGACCTGGTCCGACGCCGGCCTCGACGGCGCCAGCGCTCGACTGCACCGCTGGGTCCGGGCCCGGCCGCGGCATCCGCGCCGACCCCGACCGGTCGTGCTCAACACCTGGGAGGCGGTCTACTTCGACCACGACCTCGACCGGCTGCGTGGGCTCGCCGACGTCGCGGCCGGCATCGGGGTCGAGCGGTTCGTCCTCGACGACGGCTGGTTCCAGGGCCGCCGCGACGACACCCGGGCGCTCGGCGACTGGACCGTCGACGAGTCGGTCTGGCCGGACGGACTCGGCCCGCTCGTCGACCACGTCGAGGGGCTCGGCATGGAGTTCGGCCTGTGGGTCGAGCCCGAGATGATCAGCCCCGACTCCGACGTCGCCCGCGCCCATCCGGACTGGGTCCTGCGCGGCCGAGGGGAGCTGCCGCCGGCGTGGCGACACCAGCAGGTCCTGGATCTCCAGAACCCCGCAGCGTACGAGCACGTCCGGGACCGACTGCTCGCGCTGCTCGACGCGTACGCCATCGCCTTCCTGAAGTGGGACCACAACCGCGACCTGGTCGACGTCGCCCATGCCGGCCGGCCCGCGGTCCACGGCCAGACCCTGGCGGTCTATCGCCTGCTCGACGAGCTGCGTGCGGCGCATCCGGAGCTGGAGATCGAGAGCTGCTCGTCCGGCGGCGCTCGCGTCGACCTGGGGATTCTGGAGCGCACCGACCGGGTGTGGGCCAGCGACTGCAACGACGCCCTGGAGCGGCAGGCCATCCAGCGCTGGACCGGGCTGCTGCTGCCGCCGGAGCTGGTCGGGTCGCATGTCGGCCCGCCGACGGCGCACACGACCGGGCGCACGCATCCGCTGGGTTTCCGGGCCGCGACGGCGCTGTTCGGGCACTTCGGCATCGAGTGGGACATCGCGTCGGCGAGCGAAGCCGAGCGGGCCGAGCTCGCCGAGTGGATCGCGCTGTACAAGGCGGAGCGGGACCTGATCCATCGGGGCACGGCGGTGCACTCCGACGACGGTGGCACCGACGGCGGGCTGACCGTGCACGGCGTGGTGTCCGACGACGGGTCGCGCGGGCTGTACGCGGTCGCGGCGTTGACGAGCGGCTCGCCGTCGAGCTCGCGACCGGTGCGGCTGCCGGGGCTCGAACCCACCCGGCGGTATCGAGTCGAGCGAGTCGGGCCGGAGCCGGCGTACGGGTCGTTCGACGCCGGCTGGACCGACGCCGGTGCGGTCGAGCTCACCGGCTCGGTGCTGACCCATCTCGGTGTCCGGCTGCCGATGCTGCGACCGGAGTCCGCCGTGGTGCTCAGGGTGAACGCGGTCTGAGGCCGGTCATTCGCTGAGCGTGACGCATCTGCGGCGAATCGGCGCGTGGGGCGGTCGTGCGGTCACTCCCGTGGGCTCGACACCACTCGTGGTCGCACTAGTCTGGCGCCATGGACGACGGCCCATGGAGACCGTGGCCGGTTGCTCCCGCTGACTGCTCGGGGTGTCGACACCGGTGAACAGCACCATCCTCAATATCTGCCTGGTCGCGTTCTTCATCCTGCTCGGTGGGGTCTTCGCGGCCGCGGAGATCGCGCTCGTCTCGCTGCGAGAGGGTCAGATCAAGGCCCTGTCCAAGCGCGGCAAGCGGGGCCGCGCCGTGGCCCGGCTGGCCGAGGACCCCAACCGGTTCCTGTCGACGGTGCAGATCGGCGTGACGCTCAGCGGGTTCCTGTCCGCGGCCTTCGGAGCCGCGACGATCGCCGACGACTTCGCCCCCCTGCTCGGCGACGCCGGGCTGCCCGACGCCACCGCCGACGTCGTGGCGCTGGTCGCGATCACGCTGGTCATCGCCTACTTCTCGATCGTTCTCTCCGAGCTGACGGCCAAGCGCATCGCGCTTCAGCGCAGCGTGGGGGTGTCGCTCGCGTTCGGGCCGGCGATCGACCGGATGGCACGGTTGTCGACCCCGGTCATCTGGTTGCTGTCGAAGTCGACCGACGTCGCCGTCCGGGTGCTCGGCGGCGACCCCGGCGCCGCGCGCGAGCGCATGAGCAACGAGGAGCTCCGGCATCTCGTCAGCAGCCACGAGACGCTCAGCGACGAGGAGCGGCAGATCGTCGAGGACGTCTTCTCGGCGGGCGATCGCCAGATCCGCGAGGTGATGATCCCGCGCACCGAGGTCGACTTCGTGGACGCGTCGATGCCGGTGTTCAAGGCCGTGAAGTTCGCCGCCGACCAACCGCACTCGCGCTACCCGGTCATCCGGGGTGGCTCGGCCGACGACATCGTGGGCTTCATCCACGTCCGGGACCTCTTCGACCCGGACATCAACGGCCGCTCGCTCCGGGTCGGCGACCTGGCCCGGGACACGCTGATGATCCCGGGCACTCGTGAGGTGCTGGCCGCGCTGACCGACATGCGCCGAGAGGGGGTGCACCTCGCGATCGTCGCCGACGAGTACGGCGGCACCGACGGCATCGTGACCCTCGAGGACCTCGTCGAGGAGCTCGTCGGCGACATCCGAGACGAGTACGACCCGGACGAGGCCCAGGCGCTTCGGCTCGTGAGTGGCGACGTCGAGGTGGACGGCCTGCTGAACCTCGACGACTTCCGCGACGCGACCGGGCTCGAGCTCCCCGACGGCCCGTACGAGACCGTCGCCGGCTACATCGTCGCTCGGCTCGGCCACGTTCCGGTCGTCGGTGAGGAGTGCGCCGTCGACGGGCACGCCCTCACCGTCGTCGGCGTCGACGGTCGCCGGGTGTCCCGCGTACGGGTCAGCCGCCGGCCCACGGTGACGCTGCAGTCCGACGACCCGACGACGGAGGCCGGCTGAACCGACCGCCCAGTGACGTGGACGCGCGGGCCGCTGGCAGAATGCGCGACATGTCGACCCTGCCGCGCGTGCTGTCGGGCATCCAGCCGACCGCCGACTCGTTCCACTTCGGCAACTACCTCGGCGCCCTGCGCCAGTGGGTCGGGCTGCAGGAGGACCACGACGCGTTCTACTGCATCGTCGACCTGCACGCGATCACGGTCGAGTACGACCCGCAGCAGCTCCGGGAGCGCACCCTGCGGTCGGCGGCGCAGCTGATCGCGGCCGGGATCGACCCCGAGCGGTCGACGCTGTTCGTCCAGAGCCAGGTGCCCGAGCACGCGCAGCTCGCCTGGGTGCTGGGCTGCCTGACCGGCTTCGGCGAGGCGAGTCGGATGACGCAGTTCAAGGACAAGTCGGCGCGCAGCGGGGCCGATCGAGCCACCGTCGGGCTGTTCACGTACCCGATCCTGCAGGCCGCGGACATCCTGCTCTACCAGACCCATCGGGTACCGGTCGGCGAGGACCAGCGCCAGCACATCGAGCTCACCCGGGATCTCGCCGGAAGGTTCAACCACCGCTTCGGCGACACCTTCCGGCTGCCCGAGCCGTACATCGTCAAGGAGACCGCCAAGATCACCGACCTGGCCGACCCGACGCTCAAGATGAGCAAGTCGGCCTCGTCGCCGGCCGGGATCATCGAGCTCCTCGACGACCCGAAGGTCTCGGCCAAGAAGGTCCGGTCGGCGGTCACCGACTCGGGCCGCGACGTGCGGTTCGACGAGACCGAGAAGGCGGGCATCTCCAACCTGCTCCGGATCTACTCGGTGCTCGCCGGGGTCGGCATCGACGAGCTGGAGGAGCGGTACGCCGGCCGCGGCTACGGCGACTTCAAGAAGGACCTGGCCGACGTCGTCGTCGATTTCGTGACGCCGTTCCGCGATCGGACGTTCGAGCTGCTCGACGACCGGGTCGAGCTCGACAAGATCCTCGCCACCGGCGCCGACCGGGCCGGCGCCGTCGCCGCCGACACGCTCGCCACGGTCTACGACCGGATCGGCTTCGTCCGCGGCCACTAGGCACGGACCGGAGGCTCTCGCGACTCCGACCGGTTCATGCCCTAGTGTCAGCATCATGCTCACCGTCGGTGTTGCGATCCCGGTCCCCGATCCGTACGGCGTCGAGCTTCGTCGCCACCGGGCGTCGTTCGGTGACGTCCAGGCCGAGTCCGTGCCGACCCACGTCACGCTGCTGCCGCCCACGCTGGTCGAGACCGTGGCGCTGGAGGAGATCGACGAGCATCTGACCAAGGTCGCCTCGGCGCATCCGCGGTTCGTCATGCACCTGCGGGGCACCGCGACCTTCCGGCCCAACTCTCCGGTCGTGTTCATCTCCCTCACCCAGGGCATCTCGGCGTGTGAGCTGCTGTCCGAGGCGATCCGCACCGGGCCGCTGGAGCGGGAGCTGCCGTTCCCGTACCACCCGCACGTCACCGTGGCGCAGGACGTGCCCGAGGACGCTCTGGACCGGGCGTACACCTCGCTGGCCGGCTACGAGTGCCGCTTCGACGTGTCGGCGTTCGCGATGTACACGCACGAGGACGGGCGCGGTTGGGTGCCGCGTCGCGAGTTTCCGTTGGGCGACGTGGTGACCATGACGTGAGCGTGGCCGATGGTTTCAAACGGCGGCTGGCAGCGGCTCGGGAGCGGTCGCGGCTGTTCGACCATCTGATCGCGACCTTCGAGCACTACAGCAAGGTCGATGCCAGCGTGCTCGCCGGCGCGGTCACGTTCTTCGGGTTCTTGAGCTTCTTCCCGATCGCCGCGATCGCGTTCTCGGTCGTCGGCCTGGTGACCGGGGCCTACCCGGATGCCGAGGAGGCGGTCACCGACGCGCTGCAGTCGGTCTTTCCCGGCCTGATCGGCACCGAGAAGGGCCAGATCAACCCGGCGTCGTTCGAGGACGCCGCGGCGACCGTCGGGACGATCGGCCTCGTCACGCTGCTCTACACCGGCCTCGGCTGGCTGTCGGCCATGCGGCAGTCGCTTCAGAACGTCTTCGAGCTCCCGGCGAGCAAGGCGCACAACTTCGTCGTCGGCAAGGTCGTCGACCTGGTCATGCTCGCCGTGATCGGTCTCGTCCTCGTCGTCTCGGTGGCGGCGTCCAGCACGACGGCGGCGCTGATCGACGACATCCTCCAAGGCCTCGGCATCGACGACGTCACCGCGATGAGCCACCTGCTTCGGAGCGTGAGCATCGTGCTCGGGCTCGCGGCCAGCACCCTGCTGTTCTACGTGTCGTTCCGGCTGCTCGCGAAGCCGGCCGTCTCGTCGGCCGCGCTCTGGAAGGGTGCGCTGCTCGCCGCGGTCGGCTTCGAGGTGCTGAAGCAGGCGGCGACGTACCTGATCGCCGCGACCAAGGACAACCCGGCCTTCGCGGTCTTCGGCACGGCGCTGATCCTGCTGGTCTGGATCAACTACTTCTCCCGTCTGGTGCTCGTCGGTGCTTCGTGGGCCGCGACGTCGGACCAGATCAGGCGGCCGAAGGCGCCGGCACCCGCGGCGGTCGGGGCGCCGGCCACGACGGCCGCTGGTGCGGCCGCGGCGACCGCCGGAGCGGCGAGCGTGACGGCGGCCGATGCCGAGGCGCGTGCCGAGGCCGTGGCCGAGCTGGTCCGGGCCGCCGCCGTCGTGATCGGCGTCACCTGGCTGCTGCGTCGGATCATGCGCTCCGAGGAGTGACGCGCCGCCGAGTGCTGGGAGCGCGCACGTTCGCGGGTGGAGAAGGGGCTAGGGAGGACGATGGACATCGAGGACGTCCGGCTCGCGGTGTACGAGCGGTTCGCCCGCACCGGCCAGGCTCCGACCGCGGCGGAGCTGGCGTACCGGCTCGAACGGCCCGAGGCCGACATCGCCGACGCGCTGGCCGAGCTGTCCGACCAGCGTCACCTCGCGCTCGACGGCGGCGGCCGAATCGTGCTGGCACATCCGTTCTCGTCGGTCCCGATGGGCTTCTCCGTCATGGGCCGGTCGACGCTGTGGTGGGGTGGCTGCGCCTGGGACTCCTTCGCCCTTCCGCATCTGCTGCCGGACGAGCCGGAAGTGCTCGTGGCGACGACCTGCCCGGCCTGCCGGCGACCGCACGCGTGGCTGGTCGGCCGCGACGCTCCGCCGCCCGGCGACCAGGTGGCCCACTTCCTCGTGCCGGCCGCCCGGATGTGGGACGACATCGTCCACACCTGCTCGCACCAGCGGCTCTTCTGCGACGAGGGCTGCGTCGATCGGTGGCTCGCCGACTCCGGTGAGCAGCGGGGGTACGTCATGGACCTGACGACGCTGTGGCGGCTCGCGTCGGGCTGGTACGCGGGCCGACTCGAGCCCGGCTACCGGCGCCGGGAGCCGTCCGACGCGGCGGCGTACCTGCGCGGCGCCGGGCTCGAAGGGCCGTTCTGGGGGCTGTAGTCGCGACGAGTGTCCGCCCGGTCCGACGTCGCCGCGCCGGCTGCCGGGCCTCAGACAGCGGCCAGATGTCCCATCGGTGTGCGAGACGTGGCGCGTGGACGTACGGTGGCGGGCTGCCCTGGACGACGCGTACCGCGTCGGTTCAGGATGGTGCCAGTCCGCTGGTGTCCGTGCCGGTCCCAGACCGAGGAGGCCCTTGTGCGCCCTTCGCTCGCCCTCGCCGTCGCCGTCCTCGCCGCCACCGCGGCCGCGACCACCGTCGCCGCGGCGGCACCAGGGTCGCCGCCTCGCTCGAACGCGGACGAGTCGCGCCACGGCGAGACCGTGCGCTTCGCGACGTTCAACGCCTCGCTCAACCGCAACGCGCCCGGTGAGCTCGTCGCCGACCTGAGCACGACGACCAACGCCCAGGCAGCCACCGTGGCGGAGATCATCCAACGCACCCGGCCCGACGTCCTGCTGGTCAACGAGTTCGACTTCGTGGAGGGCGGGGTGGCCGCCGACCTGTTCCGGACCAACTACCTGCAGCGGTCGCAGAACGGTGCCAGGCCGATCAGGTATCCCTACGCGTTCGTCGCACCGTCCAACACCGGCGTGCCGAGCGGCTTCGATCTCAACAACGACGGCACGGTCGGAGGCGGTGACGACGCGTACGGGTTCGGGCTGTTCCCCGGCCAGTTCGGCATGGCCGTGTTCTCCCGCTATCCGATCGACAAGCGCGACGTGCGTACGTTCCAGATGTTCCGCTGGGCCGACATGCCGGGCGCGATGCTGCCGGACGACCCGAGTACGAGCGCGCCGGCCGACTGGTACTCCGCCGAGGAGCTCGAGGTCTTCCGGCTGTCGAGCAAGTCGCACTGGGATCTGCCGCTCAGGATCGGGCGCCGGACCGTGCACTTCCTGGTGTCGCACCCGACGCCGCCGGTCTTCGACGGCCCCGAGGACCGCAACGGCACGCGCAACTTCGACGAGATCCGGTTCTGGGCCGACTACGTGTCCGGTGGCAAGCGGGCGGCGTACATCTACGACGACGAGGGAAAGCGTGGCGGTCTGAAGCGCGGTGCCCGGTTCGTCATCGCCGGCGACCAGAACAGCGACCCGCTCGACGGCGACTCGGTGCCCGGCGCCATCCAGCAGCTCATCGAGCATCGCCGCATCATCGACCCGCTACCGACCTCCGAGGGCGCGGTCGAGGCGTCGGAGCTGCAGGGCGGTGCCAACGAGTCGCACGAGAGCGACCCGGCGTACGACACGGCCGACTTCGCCGATACCGCACCGGGCAACCTGCGAGCCGACTACGTCCTGCCGTCGAAGCGGCTGCGGCCGAAGGACGCCGGCGTGTTCTGGCCGGTGCTGTCGGATCCACTGTCGCGACTGACCGGGGTCTTCCCGTTCCCGTCCTCGGACCATCGATTGGTGTGGGTCGACGTGGCGGTCCGCTGACCGAAACGACCGAGCCCGACGCGACCGGCGGGCCGACCGGCGGAGGGCGTGGCCGATCTCATGCTGCCGGCGGGGCCCGTCCCGCTTAGGCTGCCTCACGTGAACGCGCACACGGAGTCCGGCCTGCCGTTCGAGCCGGTGTACGGTCCGGACGCGCTGGCCGACTGGGATCCCGCCGAGCGGCTGGGCGACCCGGGCTCGTACCCCTTCACCCGCGGCGTCTACCCGTCGATGTACACCGGCCGGCCGTGGACGATGCGCCAGTACGCCGGCTTCGGCACCGCCGCCGAGTCCAACCGGCGCTACCACCAGCTGATCGCCCACGGCACGACCGGACTGTCGGTCGCGTTCGACCTGCCGACCCAGATGGGCTACGACTCCGACTCGCCGACGGTGCACGGCGAGGTCGGGAAGGTCGGCGTGGCGATCGACTCGATCGAGGACATGCGGCTGCTGTTCGACGGCATCCCGCTGGACCAGGTGTCGACGTCGATGACGATCAACGCCCCGGCGGCGCTGCTGATGCTGCTCTACGAGCTGGTCGCCGAGGAGCAGGGCGTCCCCGGCGATCGGCTGACCGGCACGATCCAGAACGACGTGCTCAAGGAGTACATCGCCCGCGGCACGTACATCTATCCACCGAAGGAGTCGCTGCGGCTGGTCACCGACACGTTCGGCTACTGCCGGGTCGAGATCCCCCGGTGGAACACCATCTCGATCTCCGGCTACCACATGGCCGAGGCCGGGGCGACGCCGGCGCAGGAGGTCGCGTTCACGCTGGCCAACGGCATCGAGTACGTCCGGGCCGCGATCGAGTCGGGGCAGGGGGTGGACGAGTTCGCCTCGCGGCTGTCGTTCTTCTTCGTGTCGCGGACCACGCTGCTCGAGGAGGTCGCGAAGTTCCGCGCCGCTCGGCGAATCTGGGCTCGCGTGATGCGCGAGGAGTTCGGCGCCGAGAACCCCAAGTCGATGATGCTGCGCTTCCACACCCAGACGGCCGGCGTCCAGCTGACCGCGCAGCAGCCGGAGGTCAACCTCGTACGCGTCGCCGTCCAGGCACTGGCCGCGGTTCTCGGCGGCACCCAGTCGCTGCACACCAACGCGTACGACGAGGCGATCGCGCTCCCGACGGAGAAGGCGGCTCGGCTCGCGTTGCGGACCCAGCAGGTGCTCGCGTACGAGACGGACGTGGCCAAGACGGTCGATCCGTTCGCCGGCTCGTACGCGGTCGAGGCCCTCACCGACGAGCTCGAGGAGGCCGCCGACGACCTGATGCGACAGGTCGAGGACCTCGGCGGTGCGGTCGCCGCCATCGAGCACGGCTTCCAGAAGAACGAGATCGAGAAGTCGGCCTACCGGATCGCCCGCGACGTCGACGCGGGGGAGCGGGTGGTCGTCGGCCTCAACCGGTTCAAGCTCGACGAGGAGGAGCCGTACGAGCCGCTGCGGGTCGATCCGGCGATCGAGAAGCAGCAGGCCGAGCGGCTCGCGAAGCTGCGCGCCGACCGGGACGGGGCCGAGGTCGAGAGCCGTCTCGAGGCGTTGGCGGCGGCCGCGCGCGGGAGCGACAACGTGCTGTACCCGATGAAGGAGGCGCTGCGGGCCCGCGCCACCGTCGGCGAGGTCTGCGACGCGCTGCGCTCGGTCTGGGGCACGTACACCCCGCCGGACGCGTTCTGACCGCTGTGGCCCTAGCGGTCGTCGTCGCGGATCGTGCCCCGTGCCTTGGCGTCGCCGAGGCGCAGGTGGTGCGGGCGTGACAGTCGCAGCCGGAGCCGCTCGGTCCGCTCCGCCTTGCGGTTGCCGAGCACCTTGACCCGTACGACCCGATGCGTGGTGCCGACCGGAAAGCGCAACCGGAGCTTCCGCGCCCGGTAGTCGCGGTTGGCGGTCGCCGACAACTCCCGGGTGCGTACCCGCACGCTGACCGGCCGGGACGTCGGTCGGGACAGCCGGACGTCGAACCGCAGGTACGCCGGGTGTCGTCGACCCCGTTCCCGTACGGCGTCGCCGCTCACCCGTACCCGAGGCACCGGCGGCTTCGGAACGCCACGGCGGCCGAGCGCCGCCAGGCAGTAGCCGTGCCGGCGGATCGCGCGGACCAGCCGGGGCAGGGCGGCGAGGGTCTGCCCGGAGTTGGCGACTCCGTCGTGCAGCAGGACGGTGTTGCGACCGGGCCTCAGCCGGGCGAGCACCGTCGAGACGATCCGGTCCGCGCTGCGGCCGTCCCAGTCCCTGGAGTCGACGTTCCAGAGCACCGGCCGCAGGTCGAGGTCGCGGACGATCCGGCGGACTCGGTGGTTGATCGCGCCGTACGGCGGGCGCATCAGTCGCGGTCGGGGTACACCGGCCCGATGGATGGCGTGGTTGGTCCGACGCAGGGTGGTGCGGACCCGGCGGCTCGACAGTCGGGTCAGGTTCTGATGGCGGTACGTGTGGTTCGCCGCCCGGAAGCCGAGCCGATGCATCCGCCGAAGCAGCCGGCCGTGGCCCGGGACCCGCTGGCCGACGAGGAAGAACGTGGCCGGCACGTCGCGCCGGACGAGGACCTTCATCACCTTGCGGGTGATCCTCGGATCGGGCCCGTCGTCGAACGTCAGCGCAGCGAGCCCGCGCGAGCACCGCGGGACGCGCGGGGACGAGCCGCCGTGGTCGGCGGCCGCATCGATCATGGGGGTGGCGCCGGCGAGCAGCGCAACGGTCGCCGCGACGAGCAGACCTCGGCGCGTGGTCGGTCCGATCCGCATGCTGGGCCCCCATGTCTTCGGGTGTGTCCCAAGACGCCATCGGCCCCGGGACGGTTGGCGTTACGGCCGCCGAAGTGGGTCGGATCTCCCGTGCGGTCGGGCCGCCGGCCGGTCGGGCCGCGGGTCAGTCCAGGCCGAACGCCGGCCGGCACGGCTCGAGACCGTCGACCTCGATGTCGGTGCGCCGGTACGGCTCCCAGTCGGCCCGGCTCAGCCGAAGCTGGATCTGCTCGGCGACCGACTCGCGCCGGACCTTGCGCGAGCGGCCGTTGTCGCGATAGCCGAGCTTGCGGGAGACCGCGCGCGACGCCGTGTTGTCGATCCAGGCGGCGGAGTTCGCGTACTCCGCGCCCAGGTGGACGAACGCGAACTGCAGGATCGCCGAGCGCATCTCGGTGCCGATGCCCTGGCCCTGGTGCCGCCGACCGAGCCACGATCCGGTGTCGACCTCGCGCCGCAGCCGGAATTGGTCGGCGTCGATGCCTTGCACGCCGACCGCCCGACCGTCGACCAGCACGGCGAGGTTGAGCGACCACCTGTCGGGGCCGAAGCCGGCGAACTGCTGCCAGTGGAACTGCAGGAAGCTGGCCGGCAGCTCGGCCGCCGACGCATCGGTCCACGGCTGCTCGAACGGCATCGTCGCGGGGTCGTGGATGCCGTCGAGCGCGACGTCGACGAGGTCGTCGAGGATCGCCTCGCCGGGCAGCCGAAGCTCGAGGCGGGGCGTGCGGATCCGCAGCCCGAACAGTGGCCAGTGCCGCGACATGGCCCCATCCTCGCGGCCGGACCACGCCCCGGTCAGCCGAGTTTCGACGGCTCGAGCGGCCGTCACGCAGCGTCGTCAAGCCGCCACGCCCGGTTTGTGCAATTCGGACGTAACGGATGGGGGCATTGCGTCGTCGGTAAATCTGTGTTGCAGAACGATCTAGCCTGTGGACGCAACGAAGCGCCGAGCTCAGGGAGCGGTAACCTCACCAACGTGTCCAGTCATTCTGACCTGGTCGTCACCGTTGACGACCTGACGCCGTCGCTGATCTCAATGCGCCGCAAGATCCACGCGCACCCCGAGCTGGCGTGGGAGGAGAAGCACACCACCGAGCTGATCGCGGCCGAGCTCGACGCCGCGGGGGTAGCGTTCCAGCGGCTCCCGACGACCGGGCTGATCGCCGACCTGGGCTCCACCGACGTGTCGACCCGGCGGGTAGCGTTGCGGGCCGATCTCGACGCCCTGCCCGTGCAGGACACCACCACCGACCCGTGGCGGTCGACCATCGACGGCGTCGCGCACGCGTGCGGCCACGACGTGCACACCACCGCCCTGCTGGGCGCCGGCCTGGCGCTCGCGCGGCTGGACGCCACCGTCGGGCTGCCGGGTCGGGTTCGGCTCCTCTTCCAGCCGGCCGAGGAGATGATGCCGGGCGGTGCCACCGAGCTGATCTCCGGTGGCGCGTTGGACGGCGTCTCGACGATCCTCACCGTGCACTGCGATCCGACGCTCGACGTCGGAGAGGTCGGGCTCCGCGAGGGCGCGATCACCGGCGCGGCCGACATGGTGTCGATCCGGATCAACGGGCGAGGCGGTCACACGTCCCGACCGCACCTGACCGAGGACCTGACGTACGCCTTGGGCGTGCTGATGACCCAGCTCCCGGCCGCCCTGTCGCGCCGGCTCGACCCGCGGGCCGGGGCCACGCTCGTCTGGGGTCGGGTCCACGCCGGCGAGGCGCCCAACGTCATCCCGATCACCGGCGAGATCGCCGGCACCCTGCGCATGCTCGACATCGGCGCCTGGCACCAGGCCGAGCAACTGGTCCGCGGCCTCGTTCGCGAGCTGCTGGCGCCGTACGGCATCACCGCCGACATCTCGTACGTTCGCGGCGTCCCGCCGGTCGTCAACGACGCCATCGCGACCGAGACCCTGCGGCGCGCCGTGATCGCGACCCTCGGTCCCGAGGGCGCGGCGACCACCACCCAGAGTCTCGGAGGCGAGGACTTCGCGTGGTACCTCGAGTCGGTGCCCGGCGCACTGGCCCGACTCGGCACCCGCACACCCGGCGGCGCGACCTACGAGCTGCATCAGGGCAGCCTTCGGGTCGACGAGTCCGCGATCGCGGTGGGGGCGAAAGTCCTGGCCACGAGCGCACTCCTCGCACTCGCCTGATCACGCTCCGACACAGGTCACAAACGAGTATCGAGTCGCCAAGGGAGACTTTGGTCCCTGGTCGATTCGCCCCTCCAAGGCGCTAGAGTGCCCTGTCGACTCGCGGCTGGTGGTCGCGTACGACACCGTGAAGCATCGACTGGCCACCGGGTCAGACGGTGACTTGAGCAGGGACTAGGCCCCGCCGAATCTCGGGGCCTCGGCCCCATCCGTACAAGGAGGCACCAGTGCGTTTAAGCACTCGTTTCGCGTTGGCCTTCGGCGTTGCCGCCCTGGTCCTGACCGGCTGCGCCGGGAGCGATGACGACGGCGACGGCAACGGCGACGACTCGAGCGCCGGCGGAGAAGACATCTGCGAGTCCGCGGATGGTGACGGCCCGCGAATCGGTCTGGCCTACGACGTCGGCGGACGCGGCGACCAGTCCTTCAACGACTCGGCGTACGCCGGTCTCGAGAAGGCGGTCAACGACCTCGACGCGACGTGCACCGAGGTCGAGGCGAACCAGGGCGAGAACGACGCCGACCGCGAAGAGCGGCTGCGCCTGCTCGCCGAAGAGGGTTACGACCCGATCATCGCGGTCGGATTCGTGTACTCCCCGGCCGTCGACACCGTCGCGGCCGAGTACCCCGACCTGAGCTTCGGGGTCGTCGACGGATTCTCCGAGGCCGCGAACGCCGCGAACCTCACGTTCGCCGAGAACGAGGGTTCCTTCCTCGTCGGTGCCGCGGCCGCGCTGAAGACCGAGGCCGGCAACGTCGGCTTCGTGGGCGGCGTCGACGGGCCGCTGATCCAGAAGTTCGAGGCCGGCTATGTCGCCGGTGTCGAGGCGGTCGACCCGAGCATCGAGATCCAGATCCAGTACCTCAGCCAGGACGACCCGGTGAAGGGCTTCGAGAACCCGCCCGGCGGGCAGACCGCCGCGACGGGCATGTACGACAACGGGGCCGACATCGTCTACCACGCCGCCGGCAAGTCCGGTCTCGGTGTGTTCGACGCGGTGGAGGCCGCCGGCGAGGGCAACTGGGCGATCGGTGTGGACTCCGACCAGTACCTCACGGTCGACGACGCGCAGAAGCCCTACATCCTGACGTCGATGCTCAAGCGGGTCGACGTCGCGGTGTTCGAGTACGTCCAGGCGTACCAGGACGGCGAGGCGCCGACCGGGTTCGTGACCTACGACCTAGAGTCCGGCGGCGTCGACTACGCGACGTCCGGTGGGTTCGTCGACGACATCTCCGACCAGCTCGACGACTACAAGCAACAGATCATCGACGGTGAGATCGAGGTTCCTGTCGAGCCGTGATCAGCGGCAGCTAGCCGTGGCCCGGGTGACGCGATAGCGTCCCCGGGCCGGGCATTCTCCGAACTGATGGTGTCGCCAGCGGACGGAGCAACATGAGCGAAACCGTGACCACCGTCGAGGCTCCGGTCGTCAGCCTCGAAGGCATCGGCAAGAGCTTTCCAGGCGTCGTGGCCAACGACGACGTCTCGGTCACGGTGCGATCCGGCACCGTCCACGCCATCGTCGGCGAGAACGGGGCCGGCAAGTCGACGCTCATGAAGATTCTCTACGGCGTGCAGAAGCCGGACGAGGGGACGATCTCGGTCGGTGGTGAGACGGTCTCGTTCGCCTCGCCCGCCGACGCCATTCGGCTCGGTATCGGGATGGTCTTCCAGCACTTTCAGCTCGCCGACAACCTCACCGTCGCGGAGAACATCGTCCTCGGCGCCGAGGGCCGGCACGGCATCGGCGACGAGGCCAAGCGGGAGATCTCGCAGATCTCCACGGCGTACGGTTTCGACCTCGATCCGGACGAGCTCGTGGAGACCCTGGGCGTCGGCGAGCGGCAGCGGGTCGAGATCCTCAAGGTGCTCTACCGCGGAGCGACCACCATCATCCTCGACGAGCCGACGGCCGTCCTGGTCCCGCAGGAGGTCGAGGCGCTGTTCGCCAACCTCCGCGAGCTGAAGCGAGAAGGGCACAGCCTGCTCTTCATCTCCCACAAGCTCGACGAAGTGCTGGAGATCGCCGACGAGATCACCGTGCTTCGACGCGGGACGACGGTCGCGACCGTACGACCCGGCGACGTCACCGCCCACGACCTCGCGGAGCTCATGGTCGGCGCCGAGCTCCCCAGCCCGAGCACGGCGGAGTCGACCGTGACCGACCAGGTGGTCCTTCGGGTCGACGACCTTCGGGTCGAGGAGGCCGTCGGTCGTGCCGTGCTGTCCGACCTGAGCTTCACGATCCACGCCGGTGAGATCCTGGGGATCGCCGGGGTCGAGGGCAACGGCCAGACCGAGCTGGTCGAGGCGATCGTCGGAATCCGACGGCCCGCCGCCGGGCGGATCGAGCTCTCCGGCACCGACGTGACGTCTCGGGACGCCCGGGGTCGCCGGACCGCCGGCGTCGGTTACGTGCCGGAGGACCGCCAGCGCCACGGCCTGCTTCTCGAGTCGCCGCTGTGGGAGAACCGGATCCTCGGTCACCAGACCCGGCCGCCCAGCGCCTCCGGACCCTGGATCGACCGCGGTGGCGCCCGCAAGGACGCCGAGCGCATCATCCAGCGCTACGACGTGCGTACGCCGGGGATCGAGACTCGCGCCGGTGCGCTCTCGGGCGGCAACCAGCAGAAGTTCATCATCGGGCGCGAGATGAGCGGCGACCCGGTGCTGTTGGTGGCGGCCCATCCGACCCGAGGAGTCGACGTCGGCGCGCAGGCGGCGATCTGGGACGACATCCGCGAGGCGAGACGCCGGGGCTTGGCCGTCCTCCTCGTGTCGGCCGATCTCGACGAGCTGATCGGCCTGTCGGACACGCTGCGCGTCATCCTGCGCGGCCGGCTGGTCGCCGAGTTCGACCCCCAGCACGTGACCCCGCAGCAGCTCGGCGCCTCGATGACCGGCGCGGGCGAGGAGGCGTCGTGAACAGCCTGCTGCGCCGCGTGGCGCTCGCCGCGGCGGCCCCCGTCCTCGCCTTCGCCGTCGCGGGACTGGTGACCACCCTCGTCCTGTTGGGTGCCGGCGACTCTCCGGGCGACTTCTGGAGCACGATCTTCACCTGGCCCGAGAACCGCAACATCGTCAACATCATCAACAACGCCGCCATCCTCTATCTGTCGGGGCTGGCGGCCGCGATCGGGTTCCGGATGAACCTGTTCAACATCGGGGTCGAAGGCCAGTACCGCGTGGCGACCTTCGCCGCCGCGGTGTTCGCCGGCGAGGCGTTCCTGCCGGGCATCGCCAACACGGTCGCCACGATCCTGGTCGCGATGCTGGTCGGCGCCGCGTGGGCGGGCATCGCCGGTCTGCTGCGGGTGACCCGAGGCGTCAGCGAGGTCATCTCGACCATCATGCTCAACGCGATCGCGCTGTCCCTCGTGGCGTACCTGCTGCGCGAGGTCGGATCGCGGCGCGGCCAGACGATCGTCACCGACACCATCCCCGAGTCGGCGTGGGTCTCCGGCATCCCGCTGTTCCCCGACGAGGTGAACGAGATCTACGGCCTGTCGCTGCTGGCCCTCGCGGCCGGTCTCGCCTACTGGGTCGTGCTCAACCGCACCCGGTTCGGCTTCGACCTCCGGGCGACCGGGCAGTCGGAGACGGCCGCCGTCGCCAGCGGCGTCAACGTCAAGCGCATGGTGCTCTACTCGATGCTGCTGTCGGGCGCGGTCGCCGGTCTCGTCGGCATGCCGCAGCTGTTCGGCGACTCGCACGAGTACGGGTCGACGATCCAGACCGGCATCGGGTTCACCGGCATCGCGGTCGCGCTGCTCGGACGCAACAACCCCTTGGGCATCGCGTTCGGTGCCCTCGTGTTCGCGTACCTCGCCGAGCAGGCCAACCCGCTCGGGATCCTGGCCGACATCTCGCCGGACATCGTCGCCGTCATGCAGGGCGTCGTCGTCCTCTCCGTCGTCATCGCGTACGAGGTGGTGCGGCGCTATCGGATCCGGCTGGAGCAGCAACAGGTGGCCCGCGCCTTGTCCCGGGAGCGACCGGAGGAGGTGCCGGCCTCATGAGTCTGGTCCTCACCCCCGGTCAGACCGTCGAGCCGACTCCGCCGGCGCGGGTGTCTCGACCGGCGCAGCGGGTCTGGCTCTGGATCGGGTTGGTCCTCTTCGCGCTGGCCACGACCCGGGTGCTCACCGGAGCCGACGACATCGGGTCGGCCGGCACCATGCGGGCGGCGCTGGTCGCCGCCGTGCCGATCGCGCTCGCGGGTCTCGGCGGCCTGTGGTCGGAGCGCGCCGGAGTGATCAACATCGGCCTGGAAGGCATGATGATCCTCGGGACGCTCGGCGCCGGCTACTACGGCTACCACTGGGGCGTCTGGGCCGGCCTGTTGGGCGCGGCGCTGTTCGGTCTGATCGGCGGTGTCCTGCACGCCGTGGCGACGGTCGTGTTCGGCGTCGACCACATCGTGTCCGGTGTCGCCATCAACATCATCGCCGCCGGCATCGCGCGATTCCTGGCCGAGGCCTGGTTCAGCGACCTCGAGGGTGGCGGGCCCACCCAGTCGCCCTCCATCGACTCGCCGCCGACGATCACCGTACCGGGCCTGTCGGACTGGTCGGCCGACCTCGCCGACAAGGAGTGGTACCTCGTCTCCGACGCCGCCGCCCTGGTGAACGCGCTGGTCGAGGACATGTCGGTGTTCACCCTGCTGGCACTGGCGTTGATCGCCGGCACCGGCTGGCTGCTGTGGAAGACCGCTTTCGGACTGCGGCTGCGCTCCTGCGGCGAGGCTCCGGTCGCGGCCGAGACGCTCGGAGTGAACGTCTACCGCTACAAGTTCATCGCGGTGACGATGTCCGGTGTCTTCGCCGGCCTCGGCGGTGCCTACCTCGCCATGGTGGCCTCGTCCGGCTACCAGAACGACATGACCAACGGCCGCGGATACATCGGCCTGGCCGCGATGATCTTCGGCAACTGGCGACCCGGCGGCCTGCTGGCCGGCTCCTTGCTGTTCGGCTACACCGACGCCGCGCGACTGCGCAGCGGTGGCGAGTCCATCCACGCGCTCATGCTGATCCTCGCGGTGGCGCTGATCGCACTCGCGATCTGGCAGTGGCGCCGTCAGCAGAAGGTGATGGCCGCCGTGACCGCGGGCATCGGCGTCGTGTCCGGCCTGGTGTTCGCGCTCACCGACGAGATCCCGGGCGACTTCACCGAGATGTCGCCGTACATCGCCACGATGCTCGTGCTGGCGCTGGCCTCGCAGCGACTACGGGTGCCGGCGGCCGACGGGAAGCGATATCGCCGCGGCGAAGCGACATGAGCGGCGCCCCCGAGTCGATCGACCGGGTCGGGCTCGGCCCGCCGACGGTGTCTTGAGCTCGCCGACGGACCCTTGAGCTCGCCGACGGAGCCGCGGACCGACCTGGACCTCACCGACCGGGTCTTCGTCGCCGACCCCTATCCGGCGCTGGCCGAGCTTCGCCACCGCGGTCCGATGGTGTGGCACGCGCCGACCGAGATGTGGCTGGCGACGACGCACGCGGCGGCGACGGCCGTGCTGCGCGATCGCCGTCTGGGTCGGATCTGGTCCGATCGCGAGCCGGCCGAACGGTTCGCCGCGTTCAACGCCCTGCATCGCCACCAGATGATGGAGAACGAGCCACCCGTACACACCCGGCTCCGACGTCTTGTCGCCGCGGCGTTCGGGCGCGGCCATGTCGAGCGGATGCGGCCGCGGATCGCCCGGCTCGCCGCCGACCTGCTCGACCAGCGGTCTGGTGACTCGATCGACATCCTGGCCGACTACGCCGAACCGCTCCCGGTCGCGGTCATCGCCGACCTGCTCGGCGTCCCCGAGTCCGGCCGGCCGCGACTGCGGGAGTGGTCGCAGGCGATCGTGCGGATGTACGAGTACCGCCGCACCGACGAGTTGGAGCGGGCCGCCGTCAGCGCCAGCGAGGAGTTCAGCGAGTACGTTCGCGAGCTGGTGTCGGAGCGGACGGCACGACCGGGCGACGACCTGATCAGCGACCTGATCGCCGTTCGGGACGAGGGTGGCCGACTGTCCGAGGACGAGCTGGTCGCGTCGGTCGTCCTGCTGCTCAACGCGGGACACGAGGCGTCGGTCAACGCCTTCGGCAACGGCCTGGTCGCCCTGCTCACCCACCCGGACCAACGAACGCGGGTCACCTCCGGCGCGGTGCCGGTGGCCATGGCGCTGGAGGAGATGCTGCGCTACGACGCGCCGTTGCAGTTGTTCGAACGGACCGCGACCGACGACGTCGAGATCGCGGGCATCCGGGTCCGCCGGGGGCAGAAGGCGGCCGCGCTGCTCGGGTCGGCCAACCGCGATCCCGAGGTCATCGCGGCCGCCGACACGTTCGACGTCGGACGAGACCCGAACCCGCATGTGGGGTTCGGGCTCGGAGTCCACTACTGCCTCGGCGCGCCGCTGGCCCGCGTGGAGCTCGAGATCGCGCTCCGGTCGGTGCTCGACCGGTGGCCAGACCTCGAGCTGGTCGGCACGCCGCGTCGCCGTCCCACGTTCGTGCTGCGCGGCTACGAGCGGGTCGACGTCCGGCTGGGTCGGTAGGTCCCTGGCGGGTCGTTGTGCCGTACCCGGTCCGGCGCCCGAGCCGGCGGCTGGGCCGGCGCGTCGGGTCAGCGCCGCGGGTCAGCTCTCCGGCATCGGCGCGTCCAGGAACGCCTGCACGGCGTCGAGGACCATCGCGGTCCGGGACAACCCGAAGAAGTGGGTGCTGCCCGGGAAGATCGCGAGCTGGGAGGACGGCACCCCGACGAAGTCGCCGTTGACGTCGCCTCCGCGCAGCCGCAGGAACCGCACCGCGTGGTCGAGCAGGACGGCGTCGCAGTCGCCGTACGTGATGAGGGTGGGCGCGGCGATCCCCTGGATCTCGGCGTCGGACCAGCCGGCGAAGTCCGGGTCGAACGAGCTGAGCTTGTCCAGCAGACCCTGCAGGTGCTCGCGGTCGGGATGAGGTGACTTGGCGAGGTACGCCTGCTCCATCGGGGTGCCGGCGATCATGTCGACGGACATGGAGCCGGCCGCGTCCTTGTTCTCCGGACGGTCGCCGTCGGGGTGGAAGGACACCGACGAGACGATCAGCTTGCGGACCAGCTCGGGGTTGCGGATGGCCAGGTGGAGCGCGACCGCGCCGCCGACGCTGAAACCGAAGACATCGGCGCGCGCCACGTCCAGGTGCCGCAGCAGACCGATCACGTCCGACGCGAGGTCGGCGACGGTGAGCGGCCGGTCGATGTCGTTGGTCCGCCCGTGCCCCTGGAAGTCGGCGGCGATCACCTGGCGGCTCGCGGCCAGGCTCGGCAGCAGCTCGCCGAACTGCAGGTCGATGTCGAACAACCCGCCGTGCAGCAGCAACAGCGGAGTGCCGCCGGAGCCGTGGATCTCGTAGTACATCTGCAGGCCGTTGACCGGGGCGTACCCCGTCTGCGGCTCGGGTGTCGCGTCGGTGACTTCGCTCATGGCGCGGCTCCTTGGTCTGCGGGACGGGGGTTGCGTCCGGAGCATACTCAGCCGCCGGTCAGGCCGACGCGACCCGACCCCCTAGGCTTCGAGTGTGTCTGAGATCGACTGGGACGCGCTGCGCGCGCGGGCGGCCGAGGTCATGAAGCGGGCGTACGCGCCGTACTCCCACTTCCCCGTCGGCGCGGCCGCACTGGTCGACGACGGTCGCGTCGTCGCCGGCTGCAACGTCGAGAACGCCGCGTACGGCGTCGGGCTGTGCGCCGAGTGCGGTCTGGTGTCCGAGCTCGTCGCGACCGGCGGCGGTCGCCTGGTGGCGTTCACCTGCTGCAACGGTGCCGGCGAGCGGCTGATGCCGTGCGGTCGGTGTCGGCAGCTGCTGTGGGAGCACGGCGGTCCCGACCTGCTCGTCGACACGCCCCAGGGCATCTGGCGGATGGCCGACGTGCTGCCGCAGGCCTTCGGGCCGGAGGACCTCGAGAAGGGGCGGGTGCGGTGACCGAGGCGCACGACGCGGTGGACGTGATCGCGACCAAGCGCGACCGCGGGGAGCTGTCCGACGCTCAGATCGACTGGGTGATCGACGCGTTCACCCGAGGTGACGTCCACGCCGAGCAGATGTCGGCGCTGGCGATGGCGATCCTGCTGAACGGCATGAGCCGACGCGAGGTCGCCCGGTGGACCGACGCGATGATCCGCAGCGGCGACCGCATGGACTTCTCCGGCCTCTCCCGGCCGACCGTCGACAAGCATTCGACCGGTGGCGTCGGCGACAAGATCACGTTGCCGCTCGCGCCGTTGGTCGCCGCGTGTGGCGTCGCCGTGCCGCAGCTCTCGGGCCGCGGGCTCGGTCACACCGGCGGCACGCTGGACAAGCTCGAGTCGATCCCCGGCTGGCGCGCCGACCTGTCCAACGACGAGATGCTCGACCAGCTGGAGTCGGTCGGCGCAGTCGTCTGCGCCGCCGGGAGTGGGCTCGCTCCGGCCGACAAGCGGCTGTACGCCCTGCGCGACGTCACCGGAACCGTCGAGTCCATCCCACTGATCGCGTCGTCCATCATGAGCAAGAAGATCGCCGAGGGCACCGGCGCCCTGGTGCTCGACGTCAAGGTCGGCTCCGGCGCGTTCATGAAGTCGCTGTCGGATGCGCAGGAGCTCGCTCGGACCATGGTGGATCTGGGCTCCGACGAGGGCGTACGTACGGTCGCGCTGCTGACCGACATGGCGACGCCGCTGGGCCGCACCGCGGGCAATGCGCTGGAGGTACGCGAGTCGGTCGAGGTGCTGGCCGGTGGCGGTCCGGCGGACGTGGTCGAACTGACACTGGCGCTGGCCCGCGAGATGCTCGCCGCCGCGGGCGTCGACGATGTGGACCCGGCCGACCGGCTCGCCGACGGGTCGGCGATGGACGCCTGGCGGTCGATGATCCGAGCGCAGGGCGGCGACCCGGAGGCGGAGCTGCCGGTGGCCCGAGAGCAGCAGGCGGTGGCGGCGCCGAGCGATGGCGTCGTGGCGCGTCTCGACGCGTACGCGGTCGGCGTGGCCGCCTGGCGACTCGGCGCCGGCCGGGCCCGCGCGGGGGACGCGGTCCAGGCCGGCGCGGGGGTGGAGATCCACGCCAA
>Ga0081538_10001026_pt1 | contig 29811 bp, 37 predicted proteins | sample TabmetS5T2R1_FD_71022 | JGI IMG/M metagenome (GOLD analysis project Ga0081538, IMG submission 71022) | Tabebuia heterophylla rhizosphere microbial communities from the University of Puerto Rico - S5T2R1 | ecosystem: Host-associated > Plants > Roots > Rhizosphere ...
CCCCCCCGGACGGGCGGGGGGCGGCGCTGACCCGCGATGAGCTGCTCGCGCTCGACCAGGTGACAGCCGAGCTGCCGATCGCCTGCGTGGAGGGCTGGTCGACCACCCAGACGTGGACCGGCGTCCGCCTGCGCGACCTGGCAGAGCTGGCCGGCGCCCCGGACGCGAGCCAGGTCGAGGCTCGCTCTCTGCAGCCGCGCGGTGTTCTCCGCGCCGCGACGCTGAACCGTGGCCAGCTCATGAGCGCCGACTCGATGCTCGCCCTGAAGGTGGGCGGCGCCGACCTGTCGCTCGACCACGGCTACCCGGCACGCATCGTCGTGCCGGCAGTGCCCGGCGTGCATTGCACGAAATGGGTGGGGAAGCTGGTGTTCAGCTGATGGGCGGCCGCCTCCGCCAGGGCTACGGCGCCGGTCCGCTTCACCTGCTCGCCATCCTCGCGGCCTTCGCGGTTGCCGGCTACGCGCTGGAGCGCGCGCTCGAGCTCACCTCGAACCCCGATCGCATCCTCCTCTGGCTCGGCGGCTCGATCGTCGCCCACGACCTGATCCTGTTTCCGCTGTATGCGCTGGCCGGCGTCCTCGTGGCGACCGCCTTCCTGCGCGGTGACCCTCGCAACCGGCTGCGCGTCGCGGCGCTCAACCACGTGCGGGTCCCGGCCCTCCTGTCCGGCCTGCTCCTCCTGGTCTGGTACCCGCTCGTCGCGGGCCCGGCGGACCGTGGCTTCACTCGCCTGACCGGTCTCTCGAAGGACGTCTACTTCGAGCGCTGGCTGCTGCTGAGCGCGGCGCTGTTCGCGGGCTCGGCCGTCCTCTTCGTGCTGCGGCTGCCGGGGCTCAAGCGAGCGGCAGGCACACCCGGCAGAAGTCCTCGCCGAACGGGGTCAGCATGATCGAGCGGCGCACCGTCTTGGCGCGCCCGCCCTTCCGCTTTGCCTCGATCACGTCCGGCTGGGCCTCCAGAACCTGGTAGTCCAGGGGGTCCTCGAGCGGCTCGCGTGAGAACCAGATCAGGCCGAGCCGGTACAGGTTGTTGAGGTAGGCCGGCACGCGGTCGAGGTAGCGGCAGCCGGCCTCCGCGCCGATCATGTTGAGACCGGGCGCGACCATCTCGGACCCGATCCCCAGCGACTTGCTCGCGCGGACGTCCACGGCCGGCTGAGCCCCGCGAGTGGCCAGCAGGCGAAGGATGCGCGCCTCGTCCGGCGCGAGCTGGGACAGGATCCGCTCGTAGGCGGGGTGAAACTCCTCCTCGTAGTCGACGTCGGAGGACAGCTCGAGGAGGGCGGCGCCACGTTCGCGCAGGGATCGCGGCTGGGCTGCCTCGCTCTCGCCGGGCGGCGGCGACGGCGCGACCTCGGCGGTCTCCTCCGGCGGCCGCGCGCCGTTCTCGGACACGAGGTCCACGCCGATCAGCTTGCCGCCCGTGCGAAGCGAGGTCTCGGCCGCCCAGCGCACGGTGCGCAGGCCCGCGCCGACGGCGAGCCGGGCGATGCCGGGCGCGCTCTCGAGCAGGCCTTCCTCGTCGCGCCGCTCGCTGTCGCGCTCCTCGCTCACACCCCGAATATGCCCAGATGCAGGAGTCCTGCACCGAACCCGAGCACGGCGCCGTGCAGGAACAGGAGCCACTCGTCCTGCTTGATCGCCGAACGGAGCATCTCGGCGAAGTCGTCCGACGACATCTCGCGCATACGCTCGGCGATCAGCTCGCGCACCGCGCCGCTCTGCTCCCGGTTGAACTCCGGGTCGATCAGCGGCGTGATCGTGTACTCCACGGCCTCGGTCGCGACCGACTCGCGGATCGCGTCGTACTCGCGCGTGCCGACCGCCACCCGCACCAGCGGCCGAACCACGCCGGAGGCGCGATCCACTGCGGGCCGGAGCGAGCGCTCGAGCATCCGGCGCGTGCGGTCCGAGCTCGGTCCGTGGAGCAGCTCGTGGCCGATGTTCGCGACCGTCACGATGTCGTCGGCGATCACCCCCGCGTACACGTCGGCCACCTCGCGCTGCCGGCGCAGGAACAGCCCGTGCAGCAGGAGCGGTCCGAGCTTCCTGCGCTCGATCGGCCTGAAGATCATCTCGATCGCGAGCCAGTTGGTCGTCCAGCCGATCACGGTGCCGGCGATCGGCAGCACCCACCAGTACGGCAGCGCCTCCACCAGGAAGACGACCGGGATGCCGCACGCCAGGCCGAACCAGAAGCCGAAGTTGATGATGAAGCGGAGCTCCTTGCGGCCGACGGCGAGGAAGATGCGGTTGGCCAGCTCCGGCTTCTCCTCGATGTGCCGGATCACCATCAGCTTTACGTCGAGGAGCTGGTCGATGTTGTCGCCGATCTCCTCGGTGACCTCGTGGACGATCTCCGGGAGCTGCGCGCGCACGCGGTCGTGCACGGCCTCGCGCACGCGCGGCGGCAGGTCGCTCCACAGGTTCGGGTGCTCGCGGCGCATGATGCGCTCGACCACGTCGTGGATGTCGCGCTCCGAGGTGGCGAGGATGTGCTCGGCGATCGACTCCGGGTCGAGGCGGCTGTAGAAGTCGCCCGGGCCGCCGAGCTTCGCGATCCCCTTGTCGACCGCGATGCTCCCCATCTTCGCCGCCCGCGACGGGATGATCCCCTGCCACCCCACGCCGCCGTGCATCACGCCCGGCACCTCCTGGAGCTTGCGCGGCAGGAGCTGGGCGAACGCCGCCAGGCCGGGAACGCGCAGGCCGCGGAAGCACAGCGGGTTGAACAGCATCCACACCCCGGTCCAGTTGGTCAGGTAGCCGATCGCCCCGGAGAACAGCGGAATCGTGAGCGCGCTGATCAGGTGAGAGTCGATCGCCTCAACGTACCCGGCGCATTCCGCCCGCGCGCCGGTCAAACTCTCGGCATGCTCGGAGGCGTGATCCGCACGCTCACCGTCGGGCCGCGGCTCGTGCAGGCCATCCTGGTGCTGCCCGACCTGCTGCGCCGGATCGAGGAGATCGAGCGGCACACCTACGCGATGGTGGGCAACACCGGCAACATGGACCGCTCCACGGCCTCGCTCGCCACCAAGGTGCCGGAGCTGGTCGACCTGTCGAAGGTCGTGGCCGAGCTCCAGATCTCGCTGGTCGAGATGGAGCGGAGCGTCCAGCTCCTCACCCAGGCCACCCAGCCGCTCGGCCGCCTGGCGGGCCGGCTGCCGGGCGGGCGCCGGAGCGAAGCGCTTCCGTAGTGGCGGCGCACAGCGTAAGCATCATCTAACGTAAGCGAGTGCTAACCTCCGGCCTCGATGGAGGCCGTCGCCCACGCGATCGCCGCGCCCCGCCGGAGGGAGATCCTGCGCCTCGTGCGTGGACGAGAGGTGTCGGCCGGTGAGATCGCGTCGCATTTCGAAGTCACCCGGCCGGCGATCTCCCAGCACCTGCGGGTTCTCCGCGAAGCGGAGCTGGTGATCGAGCGGCGTGACGGCGCGCGACGGCTGTACCGGGCGCGTCCGGAGGGACTGGCGGAGCTTCGGGCTTTCGTCGAGGACTTCTGGGACGAGGGACTGCCGCGGCTGAAGGCCGCGGCCGAACGCGAGCAGAGGAGGCGTGACCGTGGCCGTGGACTCGACTGAGGCGGTCGAGCGCGAGATTCGCATCGACGCCGCTCCGGAGACGGTGTTCGGGTTCTTCACGGACCCGGAGCTCTTGCTGCGCTGGAAAGGCATCGAGGCGACCCTCGAACCCGAGCCCGGCGGGGTCTACCGAGTCGTCGTCAACCCGCGGCACACCGTGCTGGGCCGTTTCGTCGCGATCGAGCCCCCGACGCGGGTGGTGTTCACGTGGGGCATGGTCGGCGAGGACCCGCTCGTCGCCCCGGGGGCGAGCACCGTCGAGGTGACGCTCGCCGCCGACGGCGACGGGACGCTCCTGCGCCTGGTTCACCGCGACCTGCCCGCGGAGGCGCGCGAGCAGCACGCTCGCGGGTGGGAGCACTTCCTCGAGCGGCTGCGCGTGGCCGCCGCGGGGAACGATCCCGGCCCCGACCCGTGGGCGTCTTGACATTGCGAGCGATGAGGAGGACGGATGCCTGACTACACCGCCAAGCGCTTCGACGAGATGGAGCCCATCCTCGGCGGCTTCTTCCTGCGTGCGCGGGCATCGCTGGGTGCGAGCTCGTTCGGCATGCAGGTCCTGCAGATGCCTCCGAACGGCGGCGATTTCTACCCCAATCACGACCATGCCCACGACGGACAGGAGGAGGTCTACGTGGTGCTGTCGGGCTCGGCCGAGTTCGACATCGACGGCGAGCGAGTGGCCGCGGAGCCCGAGACCGCGATCAGGGTCGCGCCGGGAACGAAGCGGCACATCAACCCAGGCCCTGACGGCGTGCGCATCCTCGCGGTCGGCGGGGTTCCCGGGGGCGCGTACCAGCCGCCGGAGTTCACGCAGCTGGGTGGTCCTGAGCCGGCGCCCTCCCAGTAGGAGCGGCGGCGCGAGAATATGACCCCTCATGACCGAGGCATCGAGGGGCACCGCCGCCTCGCTCGAGGCCGGGTGGGCGGAGCTCGCTGACGGCAACTGGGACGCGGCGAGGGCGACCTTCGAAAGGGCCCTGGCTGCGGAGGAGACGCCGGAGGCCTTCGAGGGGCTGAGCTGGGCGGCGTGGTGGCTCGACGACGCGGACGTCGTGTTCCACGCGCGCGAGCAGGCCTACCGCATCTACAAGCGGGCCGGACGGGCGCCCGCGGCGGCGCGGATGGCGACCTGGCTCGCCTGCGACGAGCTCGACTTCCGCGGGGCCGCGACCGTGGCCGGCGGCTGGCTGCGGCGTGCGCACCGGCTGATCGACGCGCTCGAGCCGGGGGCGGACCACGGCTGGCTGTGCTTCTTCGACGGATACCTGGCCTACGCCGGCGGCAAGACCGCGGAGGCCACCGAGCTCGGCCGTCGCGCGACCGAGCTGGGCCGGCGCTTCGAGGTGCCCGACCTGGAGATGCTCGGGCTCGCCCTCGAGGGTGCGACCCTGGTGGCGCGCGCGCGTGTGGACGAGGGAATGCGCTGCCTCGACGAGGCGACCGCCACGGCGCTCGAGGGCGAATCCGCGATCCCGATCTCGGGCGCCTGGACCTGCTGCTTCCTCGTCACCGCCTGCGTCGCCGTGCTCGACTACGAGCGGGCGCGCGAATGGTGCGCCCGGATCGCGGACTTCGCGGAGCGATACGGCAGCCGCTACATGCTGGCCTTCTGCCGGGCCGAATACGGGGCGGTCCACATGTGGCAGGGCCGGTGGCCTGACGCGGAGACGGTTCTCGAGGCAGCCGTCGAGGACTTCCTGCGCTCTCGCCCGGCGTCGGTCGGCGGCGCGCTGACCGGCCTTGCGGAGCTGCGGCGCCGCCAGGGCCGCGCCGAGGAGGCCGCCCAGCTGCTCGACCAGGCGGGCGCCTCTTCGGCGGCGCAGCTGTGTCGTGCCCGCATGGCGCTCGACCGGGGAGATCCGGGCCAGGCGGCGGAGCTCGCCGAGCGCGTGCTGCGGCAGCTGCCCGAGCACGCGCGGCTCGGCCGTGCCCCCGCGCTCGCCCAGGTCGTGCGTGGGCGCGCGGCGCGCGGCGAGCTCGAGGAGGCGCGGTCCGCCGTCGACCAGCTGCGCGAGCTCGAGCGGACCATCGGAACCGTCCCGCTGCGCGCGAGCGCCGACCTGGCAGAGGGTCTCCTGGCGGCGGCCGGTGGCCACCACGACCGGGCCCGCAGGCTGTTCGAGGACGCCGCCGACGGGTTCGAGCGCAGCGGAGCGCCCTTCGAGGCCGCGGTCGCGCGAGTCGAGCTCGCCACCAGCCTCGCGGGGCTCGGCCAGGGCGGCGAGGCCGAGCGCGAGGCCGACGCGGCGCTCGATCGGCTCCTCGAGCTCGGGGCGGTGGTGGAGGCCGAGCGCGCGCGCCGGGTCCGGGACGCCGGCGCCCGAGGCGACGCGGTCCCACTCGCGTTCGCCGAGCTCACGCCGCGCGAGCGCGACGTGCTGCGCCTGCTTGCCGAAGGGCTGACCAACCGCCAGATCGCCGAGCAGCTCGTCTTGAGCGAGCACACCGTGCACCGGCACGTGACGAACATCCTGCGCAAGCTGGGCCTCGCGTCCCGCACTGCGGCGGCCGCCTATGCGGTGCGCGCGGGCGTTCGCTAGCACCGCCGGAAGTAGCCAATCCTGGCTATGCGCGAAGTTGGCCAGATCTGGCGAAGCCGACGCCGGCTCGCCGCCCTACGGTCGCGGCATGGAAGCGCAGACGACCCAAGACCCGAAGGCCGGGGCCCGCGCGATGTGGGCGCTCGGCGACTATCACCGGTTTGCCAAGGCGACGGTGTGGGAGCTCGGACCGGTGCTCGTCGAGGCTTGCGGGATCTCGGCCGGCCAGCGGGTGCTCGACGTGGCGGCGGGCTCCGGCAACGCCGCGATCCGCGCCGCCGAGCAAGGCGCGCAGGTTGTGGCGTCGGATCTCACTCCGGAGAACCTGGCGGCCGGCCGCCGCGAGGCCGCTGCGCACGGGGTCGAGCTCGAGTGGGTGGAGGCGGACGCCGAGGCGCTTCCCTTCGCCGACGGCGAGTTCGACGTAGTCACATCAGCGGTCGGGGCGATGTTCGCCCCGGACCACCAGGCGGTCGCCGGCGAGCTGGTGCGTGTGTGCCGGCCGGGCGGAACGATCGGCATGATCAACTTCACGCCCGAGGGCCTGGCGTCCGACTTCTTCGGGCTGTTCGCACCGTACGGGCCGCCGCCGCCGGGACCCGTCCCGCCCATCATGTGGGGCAGCGAGGACCACGTACGCGCGCTGTTCGGCGACCGTCTGGAGGCCCTCGACCTGACTCGCCGGACCTACACGGAGAGGGCTCCCAGCCCCGAGGTCTACCGCGACTTCTTCAAGGCGACGTTCGGCCCGGCAGTTGCGATCTACCGCGACCTCGAGAGCGAGCCCGACCGCGCCGCCGCGCTCGACCGCGACTTCCTGGACTTCGCCACGCGCGCGAACGAGGGGTCACCGGGCGGGCCGGCCGAGTATCGGTACGAGTACCTCCTGGTCCTGGCGCGCACGCGGAGCAGCTAGAGGCCGAGACGCTCCACGAGCCAGTCGGTCTGGCGCGCGCGCTCCGCGTGATAGGCCTCGGTGCCCGAGATCTCCTCGGCGATACGGGCCGCGACGAAGCCCAGTAGCGCGGGGCCCTCGGGTACCGACGGCTCGACGACGGCATCCCAGTCGTCGAGCGGCGGCGAGGCGCCCCGGGCCAGCTCGTGCGCGCGGTCCGCGCACATGCGCGTGTAGGCGTCGCGCGTCGCGTCGTCCCAGGCTTCGATGCGCCGGGTGAGACGTCCGCGCTCCGCCACCAGCTTCATTCCCTCTTCGACGATCTCGCCGTCGAGCTCGACCTCGTAGAGCGTCCTGCCGACCCACAGCGGCAGCTGCGCGGGCCGGCACGCGTGGATGCCGCTCCGGCAAGGCTCGGGGCGGTCGGCGACCCATTCGCCCGGCCCGCCATCGGGCAGCGGCCAGCGGAAGCCGGTGAAGACGCTGGTGCCATCCGGCCGGAGGAACTTGTACGCGATCACGCCCGCCTCCAGTCGCGGAAGGCCGACATGAGACGCTCGCGCGCCTCGGGCGGGAGGTCCTCCTCACGCACTCGGGCCGCCGCCGCGATCGTGGTCCGCAGCTGGTCCACGTACCAGACGCAGCCGTCGCAGAAGTTGAGGTGTTGCTCGAAGAGCGACGCCTCGTCGGCGGACATCGCATCGTCCAAGTACTCGGTCACCAGCTCCACGACTTCCCGGCAGGTGATGTGCTCGTGCGACTCAGCCATCGAAATGCCTTTCCAGTGCGGCGCGGACCCGGGAGCGGGCGCGGTGCAGGAGCACGCGCTGGTGGGGCCCGGCGATGTCGAGCGCGGCGCAGACCTCCTCGGCGTCGCAGCCGTGGATGTCGCGCAGCGTGATCACGGTGCGCTGCGCGTCCGGGAGCTCCTCGATCGCGCGCGTGACGACGGCGAGCGTCTCGCGCCCGAGCAGGGCCTCCTCCGGAAGCGCGGTCCAGTCCCCCGGGTAGGCGCGCCAGTGGCCCGGGAACGCGTCGTCGGCGCCGCGGAAGCGCTCGGGGTCGAGGGCGGCCTCCTCGCCCTCGGCCGCGAGCGACGAGAAGGGCACGCTGCGCGCCTCGGCGCCGCCGCGGCGCATCGCGGTGTTGGCGACGATGCGCATGATCCAGGTCCTCAGCGAGGAGCGCCCCTCGAAGCCGTCGAGCCCGCGGAGGACGCCGATCCAGGCGTCCTGCACGACCTCCTCGGCGACGGCGCGGCTGCTCACGTACGTGCGCGCCACGGCGACCATGGCGCCGTAGTGACGCTCGACGAGATCCTCGAACGCCTGCTCGTCCCCGGAGCGCAGCCTGGCGAGCAAATCGGCCTCGCCGCCGGAGAGCGCGGGAGTGGATTCCGTGCCGGCCTCCACGTGCATAGCTTTACCGCATGCGCCTCGACTCGTTCGCCCGAGAGCCTCTTCTCTTCGGCCCGTCCCCCGTCCACCCGCTCGACCGCCTCACCGCCCATCTGGGCGGGGCCAGGCTGTGGGCCAAGCGCGACGACTGCAACAGCGGCCTCGCCTACGGCGGCAACAAGACGCGCAAGCTCGAGTACCTCGTCGCGGACGCGGTCGCCAAGGGCTGCGACACGCTCGTCTCGATCGGCGGCGTCCAGTCGAACCACACGCGCCAGGTGGCCGCCGTCGCCGCGCGCACGGGGCTCGGCTGCGTGCTCGTGCAGGAGAGCTGGGTGGACTGGCCGGACGTGGTCTACGACCGCGTCGGCAACATCCAGCTGAGCCGGATCATGGGCGCCGATGTCCGCCTGGTGCGCTCGGAGTTCGGGATCGGGTTCAAGGAGAGCTGGGAGCAGGCGCTGTCCGACGTGGAGCGGGGCGGCGGCAAGCCGTACGCGATCCCGGCGGGGGCCTCCGACCACGAGCTGGGCGGGCTCGGCTTCGCGCGCTGGGCGCAGGAGGTGGCGGAGCAGGAGCGGGAGCTCGGCGTCTTCTTCGACACGATCGTGGTCTGCTCGGTCACCGGCAGCACGCAGGCGGGCATGGTCGCCGGCTTCGCGGCGCAGGAGACGGAGCGGCGGGTGATCGGCGTGGACGGCTCGGCGAAGCCGGCCGAGACGCACGGGCAGGTCGCGCGCATCGCCCGGGCCACGGCCGCGCTGATCGAGGTGGGGCGAGAGCTGCGCGACGACGAGCTCGTGCTGGACGAGCGCTACCACGCCGGCACGTACGGCATCCCGGATGAGCGGACCCTGGAGGCGATCCGGCTTGCCGGCCGCCTCGAGGGCATGATCACCGACCCCGTCTACGAGGGGAAGTCGATGGCCGCGATGATCGACCTGGTGGCACGCGGCGAGATCGAGCGCAGCTCGAACGTGCTGTACGCCCACCTGGGCGGCCAGCCCGCGCTGAGCGCGTACGCCGGCGTGCTGGGCTGAGCGGCCGCGCTAGTGAGGGTGCCCGGCCGGCAGGCACTCGGGGTGCAGGTGCACCCCGGCCAGCCGCATGCCGTGCCCGGCGAGCGGCTTGCCGCATGCCGCGCACACCGTGTGGGATCCGGCCCGCTGGGTGAGCGAATGCGAGCGGCTGCGAAGCAGCACCTCCAGCCGATGGACTTCCTCCCACGGCAGCCTGACGCTCAACGGTCTTCCCCCTCTTTTCACACCCAGCTCCACCTGAACGACCCTCTGTCCTTGAGTTCGGTGGGGCGGGGGCCCCCTCCGCCGATGGCCCGAGCTTACCCTTTTGGTTTGCAGGGAAAACCATTCCCCGAAAAGGGGCTCCGGCGCCTTATGGGTTGCCGTTCGCGATCGCCTCGTACACCAGACCGGTGACCGTCGCGTAGACGAGGTGGTGGAAGGCGTCGATGGCGATCTCCTCCTTGGGCCAGAACACCGCCGGCGGCGCGATCTCGAGCGCGGGGAGCGTCACCTGGGCGGAGCCGTAGATCGCCGCGCCGTGGAGCGCCGTTGCGGTGCGCGCGGGCATGCCGGTCGCGCCGAGGAGGCCGCGCAGGACGCCCCACGAGGTGCCGTAGCCCCAGTGCGAGAGGTCGTTGAAGCGGGCGGCGGCGAGGTCGCTGTCGAACTCCTTGATGCCGAGCACCTTGGCCGTCGCCCGCGCCGGCGCGGAGCTCGGGGCGCGGCCGCGGAGCTTCGCCTCGACGGTGCTCGACACGGTCATCGCCGCCGTTCCGATGAGCCCGGCGGCCAGGCCCTTGCCCACGTCCTCCGCGACGGTGCGGATCAGCGCTCTCACGATGCCACCTCCTGGGGCTTGCTGTTCGACCGGGTCGCGGCGGCGGCGCTCGCGCCGAGCCGCTCGAGCAGGTGGTCGCCCACGCGCAGCGCATTCGCCATCGCCGTGAGCGCGGGGTTGACCGCGCTGGACGAGGGGAAGAAGCCGGTGTCGACCACGTAGAGGTTGTCGAGCTCGTGCGCCTTGCAGTTCACGTCGAGCACCGACTCGGCCGGGTCCTCCCCGAACCGCACCGTGCCGCACTGGTGGGCGATGCCGGCCAGCGGGATCTGCTGGTCGAGCACCGAGAAGCGCGGGATCGAGCGCGCCTCGCAGCCGAGGTCCGACAGGAGGCCCTTCAGCTTGCCGAGCAGGCGATGGTGCGACTCGGTGTTGAGGTAGGTCTTCGACAGGTGGATCGCGCCGTCGCGGTCGACCGTGATCCGGTTGCCCGGGTGCGGCAGGTCCTCGGTGGTGATCCAGAAGTCGATCGCGTGCCTCGACATGTAGTCGAGCGCGAGCCCGGGCGCGAACCACGGCGCGCCGGCCCTCAGGATGTTGCGGTCCGACTTCCCGAGCATCTGGATGTGACCCAGGGGGAAGTCCCAGTCGGGGGCGCCCCAGTAGTAGTCGTTCACGCCGAGCGTCTTCTGGAACTTGGTCGGGTTGGGCGTCTTCGAGAGCGCCACGACGCCCGAGTTGATGTGGGCCATGTAGTTGCGGCCGACCTGGTCGGAGCCGTTGGCGAGGCCGTTCGGGTGGGCGTCGCTTGCCGAGCGCAGCAGAAGGGCGGCGGAGTTGATGGCGCCGCATGACGACACGACGACGTCGGCCGAGTAGGTCTCGCGGGCGCCCTTGCGGTCGACGACCACCTCGGTCACCGTCCGGCCCCCCGGATCGGTGACGAGCCGCTCGACCTTCGCGTGGCGGAGCAGGGTGACGTTGGGGTGCTCGAGCGCGGGCCGCACGGCGCACACGTGGGCGTCGGCCTTGCCGTCGGTGAGGCAGGGGAAGCCGTCGAACTTGGCGCAGCGCACGCACTTGCCCTGCTCGGGGTCCTCCTCGTTCAGGTCGACGCCGACCGGCAGGTGGAAGGGGTGATGGCCGGTGCGCTCGAAGTCCTCGTGGAGCTGCTGGATGCGCGGCTCGTGCGAGACGGGCGGGTGCGGGAACTCGCCCGAGCGCCACGGCTCGGTGGGGTCCTCGCCGGCCTGGCCGTGGACGAGGTAGAGGCGCTCGGCCTCGGTGTAGTAGGGCTCGAGGTCGGCGTAGGAGAGCGGCCAGGCCGGCGAGACGCCGCCGTGGTGGATCACCTGGTCGAAGTCGCGCTCGCGGAGGCGGAAGAGGATCGCCCCGTAGAACTTGGTGTTGCCGCCGACGAAGTACTGGGCGTGCGGCTCGAAGGCGGTGCCGTGCTTGTCGAACCAGGTCTCGCCCGAGAGGTAGCGGCCCTTCAGGAAGACCTCGGCGGAGTCCCAGTTCTCGGGCTCGCGGGGAGCGTAGCCGCCGCGCTCGAGCAGGAGGATGCGCTTCCCGCTCGGGGCGAGCCGGTGGGCCAGCGTGCCGCCGCCCGCGCCGGTGCCGATGATGATCACGTCGTAGTGGTCTGAGCTCATGCGGTGGCCTCCGTCAGACGAGGGCGATCGGGGACGTCCAGGCGCCGGTGGCGCCGCGCAGCTTGGGGTGGGTGAGGATCAGGGCGAACTCGCTTGCCTCGGCGGCGGCGAGCTCGGCGAGGTCGAGGTTCTCGACGATGAAGACGCCGTGCCTGGCGTTCAGCTCCTGGGGGACCTGGAAGGGCCGCTCGGGGTCCTCGGCGGGCACCGGGCCGAAGCTCCAGGTGTCGCAGCCGGTCAGGGCGACGCCGCGCTCGGCGAGCCAGGCGGCGAGGGCCAGGCCTGGGCCGGGCTCCCCAGCCAGATAAGCCTCGGGATCCGCCCACTTCGCCCCCCAGCCGGTGTGGAACAGCACCGCGTCGCCCGGCTCGGGCTCGAGGCCGGCCACGTGGTCGGGGGTGATCACGTCGCCCGCGCTCAGGCCTTCGACGTCCACGAGCCAGCCTCGCGTCACGATCTGCGGCACGGTCTCGACCCCGAGCTTCGTGACGCCCGCCGTGCCGGCCAGCTCGGCCACCGACCAGCCGTTGTAGCCGCGGTCGCCGATCTGCAGGTGGCTGAGCGCGTCCAGGTGGGTGCCGAGCTGCATGGTGCCCGCCACCTGCTCGGTGAGCCAGTTCACGTGGTTCTCCCCCACGCCGCCGTTCCCGTTGGCGTGGTGCGCGGTCGTCACGAGGGTCTGGCGGAAGTAGCGGCCCGGGAAGACCGGCACGCTCTCGTCGAGCACGCGCCCGAGGTCGAACAGCCGGCCCTCGCGGACGAGGCCGAGCGCCTGGCGGCGCTTCGCCTCGTCCACGTGGTTCAGCATGCCGAGCTCGTCGTCGGCGCCGAACTGGGAGGGCCACCAGGTCATTCGGACGACCAGGGCGTCAGGAAGCTCGGGAAGAGCGTCAGCCCGCCGTCGACGAACAGGGTCTGGCCGGTGATGTAGGCGGCGTCGTCGCTCGCGAGGAAGGCGGTGACGCCCGCCATCTCGTCGGCCGTACCGGCGCGGCGCATCGGGATGTGCTCCTCGACCTGGGCCTTCTTCGCCGGGTCCTCGACCCACGCCCGGTTGATGGGCGTGATCGTGGCGCCGGGGCCGACGCCGTTCACGCGGATCCCGCGGCCCGCGTACTCGAGCGCGAGCGTGCGGGTGAGGTTCTGCATGCCGCCCTTGCTCACCGAGTAGCCCAGGTAGTCGGGCTTGGGGATGAGCTGGTGGACGCTCGAGATGTTCACGACCGAGCCGGGCTTCTCTGCGGCGAGGAAGTGCCTGATCGCCTCGCGGGCGCACATGAAGGCGCCGCGCAGGTTGACCGCGAGCACGGTGTCGAAGTCCTTGCTGGAGAGCTCGTCGCTGGGACGAGAGATCTGGATCCCCGCGTTGTTGACGAGCACGTCGACGCCGCCGAGCTGCTCGACCGTCTCGCCGACCATCCGGACGACCTCGTCCTCCTTGGAGACGTCGGCGCCGACGAGCACGTCGCGCACGCCCTGGCGCTGGACCGTGGCGACGCAGGCCTGGACCTGCTGCTCCGTGTCCGCCGCCTCCTCGGGCTGCCGGAGGTAGTTGATGGCGACGTTCGCGCCGTACTCCGCGAACCGCACGGCGATCGCCTGGCCGATCCCGGAGCTGCCGCCCGTGACCAGCACGTTCTTCCCCTCGAGGCCGCTGAGGCCCGGGGTCCGCCTTTCGCTCAGAACCTGTTCCATGCGGTGTGGTCAGGCGGCGGCGAGGGGCGTTACACCGGCCACGACCTCGGGACCGGCCGCGGTCAGCACGAAGGTCTCCTCGGCCTTCGCGCCCGTGATCGAGGGGTTCCAGGCGAACGCCATGCCCGGCTCGATCTCCACGTGCGTGTGCGTGGTCGCGATCACCTCGCGCGACGCGTAGCCCGTGATGCCGCCCTGGTGGTGGAGGCGCCATTCGTCCGGGAAGCCGGCCTCCGCGTAGAAGCGCTGCACGTCGCCGAACGCCTCGGCGAGCGACCGCCCCGGCCGGGTGGCCTCCGCGCGCGTGCGCGCGAGGATGAGGTCGCAGGCCGACTGGCGCCGCTCGATCTCCGGGTCGGGCTCGTCGAGCCAGACCATGCGGGTGAGGTTGGCGTACAGGCCGCCGCGCTGCGCTGAGGCCACGATCATCGCGCGCCGCTCGAGCGGCGCGCCCGTCGGGAGGGGATGGCGGTGGCGCGCGATGCGCTCGTGGGTCGCCGCGAGCAGCACGGTCGGCACGAGTCCGCGCGCGCGGCAGGCGTCGGCGAGGTGACCGGCCGCCTCGTGCTCGGTCATGGCGGGCGCCAGCGCGGCCGCGACCTCGCCGAGCGCCGCGGTCAGGTCGGCCCCGACCGCGCGCAGCCGCTCAATCGATTCGGCATCCAGGATGCGCCTGAGCGCCGCCACCTCTTCGCCCAGCTCCCGCGCGGCGGCGATCGAGACGTCCGCGCCGATCGGGACGTCGCCGATCAGATCGCGCAGCGCTCCCGCCGGCCCCTCGTGCCAGGGGTACTCGACCACCTCGAACCCGACCGCCTCCTCGGCGCGCATGCGCGGCGCCTCGATCGTGCTCGTGAGCACCCACTCGCCCTGCGGCGTCACGACCACGTCGGCCACGCCCTCGGGCGCCGCGTACTCCACGCGGCTGTTGCCGCCGCCCGTGTACCAGGCGAAGTTCTCGGGCCGGCGCAGCACGACCGCGCCGAGGCCGTTCAGCTCGATCAGCTCCAGAAGGCGCTCGCGCATGCCCGCTTGGTCGCCGCCCGACCGCCCGGCGTTACGCTGACGGCATGTGGCCGCCGGAGGCGCTCGAGTTCCTGCGCGAGCTCGAGGCGAACAACGACCGCGACTGGTTCAAGGCCAACCGCGCCCGCTACGACGCGCATCTCGTCGAGCCCGCGCGCGAGCTCGCCAGCCGGCTCACCCACCTCGGCGAGCCGCACATGTTCCGCCCCTACCACGACACGCGCTTCCACATGCGGCCGCCGATCAAGGAGCAGCTCGGCGTGGCGATCGGCTACGGCGGCTCGGGCGGCTACTACTTCGAGCTTTCGCTGGACGGCCTGCTCGTGGCCGCCGGGCTGCACCAGCCGGCCTCAGACCAGCTCGAGCGCTTCCGCCGCACGATCGACGACGGCCGCCGCGCCGCCGGCTTCGAGCGGGCCGTCGCGGGGGCCGCGGACGAAGGCCTGGAGCTCGCGCCGCCGGAGCTGAAGCGCGCCCCGCGCGGCTTCCCGATCGACCACCCACGGATCGACCGCCTGCGCCTGAAGCAGCTCACCGTCTACCGCCGCCACCCCCTCGAGCCCTGGCTCCACGAGCCCGCCTGCGACGAGCTGATCCGCACCGAGCTGGAGGCGGCCCGCACGCTGGTGGCCTGGCTCGGCAAGCACGTGGGCCCGCCTCAGGAGCCCAGCCGGCGGGCCGCCTCCGCCACGAGCTGAGCGTTGTCCCGGGCAACGGAGCCGTCCGGCATCAGCGTCGTGTCCTCGAGGCCGATGCGCACGTCCCGGCCGCGCGCCCGCGCGGCATCCAGCATCTCCCAGGCGTCCGCGCCGGCGCCGTGGTGGAGCTGCGGGGCGGACACCCCCGCGGCCACGAGCATCTCGTCGATCTCCGCGGCCGCCGCCACCGGGTCCTCGGCGCCGCCGTCGCTCGTCTCGACGAGCACCCGCAGCGGCGCCAGGCCACGGTCGATCAGCGTCTGCGCGTCGGCGTGCGTCCATACGCCGGCCTCGATCCCGACCCCGCGCGCCGTCAACAGCGCGCAGAGCTCGGCCGAGCCCGGCTCGCCCATGTTGACCGACGCGTAGTCCGGCAGCTCCGGCCAGGCCTCCACGCGCGCGTGCCGGAGCTCGGCGTCCCCGTCCGTCGTCCACAGGCCCGTCGTGAGCCCGAGCGGCACGCCGGGGCACGAGGCGCGGATCGCACGCACCGCCGCCGCGACGGCCTCGGGCTCGACCGTGTCGCGCCCGCTCTCGGCGCGCGGGTGCGCGTGCAGCTCCTGGGCGCCCGCCGCCACCGCGCGGGCGGCGTCGGCGCCGAGCTCCGCCGCGGTGAGCGGGACCGCCGGGTGCTCGCCCCGGGAGCGCTGGCCGTTCAGGCAGGCCTGGAGCATCCCGGGCTAGGCTCGCGCTTCCGGCAGCGCCCCGATGTCGCGGTAATACCCGATCGCCCCTGTCGCCTCGAGGTCGTCGAGCAGGATCGCCTCGACGTCGATCACGATGTCGATCTCGTTGCTCGCCACGACGCCGCCGCCGGGGATCTCGTCCTGCCAGGACACCCCGAAGTCGTGGCGGTTCACACGCGTGGTCGCCTCGAATCCGATTCGGCTGAGCTCGCCGCGGTTCACGTCACCGTCCCAGAAGGGCGTCTTCCACTCGCCCAGCCACGCCACGTCGAGCGGCACGGTACGCGTCACGCCGCGGATCGTCAGCTCGGCCGTGGCCTTGAAGCGCTCGGCGCCGGTCTGCTCGGTGAAGTGGCCGGCGAACGTGATCGCCGGGTGGTTCTCGACGTCGAAGAAGTCGGCGCTGCGGAGGTGCGCATCGCGCGTCGGCTCCCCGGTCCAGAGCCGCGTGGCGTCCATGCGGCCCTCGAAGCTCGTGTCCCTGGGCCGGTCGGGGTCGAACTCGACGACGCCGCGCACGTCCTTGAAGAGCCCGCGCACCCAGGTGACCATCATGTGGCGGGCGCGGAACTCGGCCTCCGTGTGGCCGGGCTCGAAGATCCAGCTGCCCACCGGGTCAGCCCTCCAGCTCGAAAACGACCTTGTCCTCGTAGCACCAGCACCACGTCTCGCCGGGCTGGGCCGAGCGGACGATCGGGTGGCTCGCCGCGGCGGCGTGCTTCGACGCGTGCTTGTTGATCGAGGAGTCGCAGCAGCCGACGTGGCCGCAGGTCAGGCAGACGCGCAGGTGCACCCAGCGGTCACCTGTGCGCAGGCACTCCTCGCACCCCTCTACCGAGTCGGGGGGATCGATGCGGATCTGGTCGAGGTGGCTGCAGCCGGCCATGCACCCGAGGATACGCGGCCCGACTCGGCGGCCATCGCGCGGCGCAGCAGGGTCAGGCCGGTGAGCGGGAAGATCACCACCGAGAGCAGGCCGGCGGCGATCAGGGCGGCGCCCTCGGCCGAGCTGAGCGCGCCCAGCTCCATGCCGATCGCGGCGGCGGCGACGATGAACGGCAGCGAGGTCGCCTGCAGGACGCCCGCCACCGTCGCCCGGCGCGGTCCGACGAACCCGCGGTAGATCAGCGCCGGCAGGCCGCGGACCGCGAGCAGGGCGGCGAGGAAGATGGGGACCATCGCGAGGTTGGCCGGATCGTCGAGCAGCGCGTCGAGGTCGAAGCGCAGCCCCACGGTCACGAAGAAGACCGGGATGAAGAGGCCGAAGCCCATCGCCTCGAGCTTGGTGCGGAAGCTCGGGTGGGTGACGCGCTGGTCGCGGTCGAGCAGGGCGAGCAGCGCGCCGGCCGCGAACGAGCCCAGGATCAGCTCGAGGCCGAGGCCCTCGGCCAGCGCGACGAACGCGATCATCAGCACCATCGCGGCGCGCACGCGGATCTGGGCGCTCGAGTCCTGCAGGCGCAGCAGGTCCTCCCCGACCCGCCGGGAGCGCTCAGCAGTGCGGATCGCCAGGAACGCGACCGCGAGCAGGCCCGCGAAGATCGCCAGGAGCACGGCGGTCGAGGCCGGACCGCTCTCCCCCGAGAAGAAGAGCGACAGGAGGATCACCGCGCCGAAGTCGGCGATCGAGGCGGCAGCCAGCACGAGCTGGCCGAAGCGCGTGTTCAGCTCGCCCACGTCGGCCAGCACGGGGACGATCACCCCGAGCGACGTGGCGCACAGGATGATCGCCACCAGCAAGGGGGTCTCCACCAGGCCGACCGCGCTCAACCCGACCCCCACCAGGGCCGCGATGCCGAACGAGATGGCCCAGCCGGCGAGCGCCAGCCCGAGCAGGCGGCCGCGCAGCTGCGAGAAGTCGATCTCGAGCCCGGCCAGGAAGAGCAGGAAGGCGAGCCCCACGAGCGCGAGCACCTCGATCGTCTGGTCGATCTCGACCCAGCCCAGCACGGCCGGGCCGATCACGATGCCGGCGACTATCTCCAGCACCACCGAGGGCAGCCGCACCCGCGGCGCGAGGCCGAGCAGGAAGGGGGCGGCGAAGGCGACCGCCACGACGACCAGGAGGCCGCTGAAGCCGGGCTCCGCCATCACTCGACCCACCCGCGGAAGGCGACCAGCAGCTCGTCGCGCTCGGAGTCGGAGAGCTCCTCGGGCGGAAGCTGCCCGAGCTCGGCGATCGTCCGGCGCATCTGCTCGAGGTGGACGGCACAGTCTCGGCACTCGGCCAGATGAGCCTCGAACCCCTCGCGCTCGCTCTCGCTCAGGACGCCGTCGAGGTAGGCCGTGACGAGCTCCGCCAGCTCCCTGCATGTCGGTTGCACCACCTGAGCTTGGTACGGGCGAGACATGCCGCGTTACAGCAGGCCAAGCTCGCGGCCGCGCTCGACCGCCTCGGCGCGCGTGCACACCCCGAGCTTGCGGTAGATCAGCCGGGTGTGCGTCTTGATCGTGTTGAGCGAGAGGTAGAGCGCCTCGCCGATCGCCCGCTGCGAGAGCTCGCCGGCCATCAGCCGCAGCACGTCGAGCTCGCGCGCGGTCAGCTCCTTGCCCGCCGAGGCCGGCTCGCGCGCGGCGGGGCGTAGCCGGCGCTCGGCCTGCACGAGCATCGCGGACAGGATCCCGGGGTCGGGACAGCCTTCGACCACGCCGCGCGCCTCCGCCACGAGGCCCGCAGCCGTGCCGGAGGCGCCGGCGAGCTGCGCCTGCCAGAGCAGCGAGTAGGCGATCTCCACCGCCGCCACGCCGCGGCGCGCGAGCTCCGCCGCGCGGCCGATCTCCTCCCCCGCCTCCCCGGCCCGACCGCGATCCTCGAGCGCCCGGCCCCGCACCACGCGGGCCATCGCCGTGGCCCAGTGCCGGTCCAGGCTGCGCTCCTCGGCGAGCGCCAGCGCCCGCGCAGCGAGTTCGTCCCCCTGCCGCAGGTCTCCGGCCTCGGCGTGGATCGCCGCGAGGCCGGCGGAGGCGTGGATCACGGCGAGGTGGTTGCCGCTCGAGTCCGCGAGCCGCACGGCGTGCTCGAGCTCGACGGTGGCGTCGCCCGGCCGCCCGCTCCAGAAGAGCGCGATCCCGAGGACCGGGCAGCCGACCGGCCGCCAGGGGGTGTCGCCGCGCTCGACCGAGCGGAGGCCCGCCTCCACCGCCCCGGTCACGTCGCCGTTCATGTAGCGGTGGATCTCGTACAGGCTCGCGATCCCGGACGCGACGACCGGGTCCTCGGGCGAGCGCTCCGCGGCCAGCTCGGCCGCATCGATCCAGCGCCGGACGTCCTCCAGCCTGCCGGTGTTCACGCCGATCCATGCCTTGGTCAGGCACAGCCCTGCGTCCGCCCGCACGGCCTCGTCGCCCAGAGCGTCGAGCCAGCCCGCCACGGTCTCGATGCGGCCCCGCTGCAGGAAGGCGTACCAGTGCTCGGTGATCAGGTCGCTCGCGAGCGCGGCCTCGCCCGCGGCGATCGCGTGGTGGATCGCCTCCGACGCCGCGCCCCGCTCGCGGTACCAGGCACAGGCGAGGCGGTGCAGCTCGGGCACGAGACCGGGCTCCGCACGCCCCAGCTCGTGCCGCAGCAGGCCGCGGAAGAGGTGGTGGCAGCGGTACCAGCGGCGCTTGGCGTCGAGTGGCACCAGGAAGAGGCCGGCCCGCTCGAGCCGGTCGAGCATTGCGGCCGAGTCGCTCGAGCCCGCGACGGCGTCGCAGAGCGGTCCGGTCAGCCGCTCGAGCACCGAGGTGCGGAGCAGGAACTCGCGCACGTCGTCGGGCTGGCCGTCCAGCACCTCGAAGCCGAGGTAGTCGACCACGGGCCGGTCGTCGCCCGCGAAGGACGAGATGAACGCCGAGGCGTTCTCCTGCCGGTCGAGCGAGAGCGCGGCGAGGTGGAGCCCCGCGGCCCAGCCCTCGGTGCGCTCCTGCAGGCGGGCCACGTCGGACCGGTCGAGCTCGAAGCCGAGCGCGTCGCCGAGCAGCGCGCTCGCCTCGTCGTCGGTGAAGCGCAGGTCGTCCGCCCTCACCTCGACCAGCTGGCGGCGCACACGCAGCCGGGCGAGCGGCAGCGGCGGCTCGGCGCGGGTGGCGAGCGCCACCTGGAGCGTGGGGGGCGCGTGGTCGAGCAGGAACGCCATCGCCTCGTGGGCGCGCCCGCTCTGCACGAGGTGGTAGTCGTCGAGCGCGAGCACGAGCGGCCGCTCGAGCGCCGCCAGCTCGTTGATCAGGGACGGCAGCACGACCTCTGTGAGGCCGGCGGGGCCGGCCAGCTGGCCGAGCGCCTCGCCGCCGATCCCCGGCTCGACCATCCGCAGGGCGGCGATCACCTCCTCGAACAGCTTCACCGGGTCGTTGTCGCCGGGATCGAGCGACAGCCAGGCGAACGCCCGCTCGTCCGACGGCGACGAGCGCCACTCGTTCAGGAGCGTGGTCTTGCCCCAGCCGGCCGGGGCCAGCACGAGCGCCAGCTTGGCCTCCGCGGCCGAGGTCAGCGCGGCGACGAGCCGCTCACGCGGGACGAGCCGGCCGTGCGAGCGTGGCGCCTGCAGCTTGGTGACTGCAATCGGAGGGCCGATTGGACGATCGTAACCGCGTTCAACCGACCGCGCCCACGGTCACCCACGAGGTCAGCAGGCCGAACCCGCCCCAGGCGAACGCGCGGTGCGCTGCGTGGTCGCACAGACCGACCACGCAGCGCAGTCCGAGCGCGCCCGTCGCCTCGAGCCCGAAGTGGATCAGGACGTCGACGAGCATCTTCCGCGACGGCCTACGGCCGCACCTCGTACACGTTGCTGAACGGGTCCTCGGCGATCCTCCGGACGGTGGTGAAGCCTGCCTCGAGGGCCAGCTCGCGCATCCGCCCCTCGGGGACGCCGCAGGTTCCGAGCCCCGCGCCGCCCTTGGCGAGCGAGGTCGTCATGCAGTAGAGGACGCTGAAGCCGTACTTCAGGGCGGCCATCGGCCCGACGTTGTCCTCGAGCTGCTCCTCGCTAGCGATCTCGAGGCAGACGTACACCCCGTCCGGCTTCAGCCCGCCGCGGACGGCTGCGAGCACCCCGCGCGGGTCGCTCGCGTCGTGCACCACGTCGAAGGTGCAGATCACGTCGTAGCGCTCGGGCAGGCCGGCGCTCGCGTCGAGCAGCCGGATCTCGACCCGGTCGTCCACGCCGGCGGCCTCCACCGCGGCACGCGCCCCCTCGACCGCCGCCTCGGCCACGTCGTAGCCGTGGAAGCGCGAGTTCGGGTAGGCCTCGGCCAGCCGGATCAGCGCGCGGCCGGTGCCGCAGCCGACGTCGGCGACGAGCACCCCCGCCTCCAGGCGCTCGTGAAGCCCCTCGATCGAGGGCACCCAGCTCTGGACGAGGCCGTGGTCGAAGCTCGTGCCGGTCGAGCGCTCGAGCCCGGTCCAGAAGTTCCCGTCGTACTCGTCGATCGAGACGCCGCCGCCCTTCCGGAAGGCGGACTCCACGCCGTCGGCCGCGGCGGCCATCCCGCGCGTCAGCTGAACGGTGCCGCCCAGGTAGGCGGGAGTCGAGGGGTCGACGAGCACGAGCGCGTGCTCGAGCGGAAGCTCGAAGCGCTCGGTCTCCGGGTCGTACTCGATATAGCCGGCGCTCGCCATCGCGGCACACCACTCGCGCACGTAGCGCTCGACGGCGCCGGTGCGGGCGGCCAGCTCGGCGCTGGTGGCGGGCCCGCCGCCGGCGAGCGCGCCCCACAGGCCGACGTTGTCGCCGATCGAGGCCAGCGTGCTCACGACGGCCGCCGAGAGATCGTTGACGATGCGGCCGGCGAACTCCTCGACGCGGGACTCGTCGATCGCGGGCTGGCTCGGGGATGAGATGGCCATGGAACCTCCTAGAGTCGTTTCCCCTCAGGCGTAACTCGGCCATGAACGATCCGTACGGTGTGCACCACTCCCCGCTCTCCCTCGGACGGGAGAACGAGCTCGGGCGGCTGCGAGCGGCGCTGCGCGGGGCGCTCGACGGCCGCGGCGGCCTGGTGCTCGTGACCGGGGAGCCGGGGATCGGGAAGACCCACCTGGCCGAGGTGGGCGCCGCCGAGGCGCTGCGCGCCGGCGCTTCGGTCGCCTGGGGCCGCTGCTGGGAGGCCGGCGGGGCGCCCGCCTACTGGCCCTGGATCGAGGTGCTGCGGGCGCTCGGCCACGATTTCGCGGCCCTGGTTCCCGACCCCGGCACGGAGCGCTTCGAGCTGTTCGACAGGGTCGTGCAGCTCCTGCTCGAGGCCGCGGCCGAACGGCCACTCCTGGTCATCCTCGAGGACCTGCACGCGGCCGACCCCACGTCGCTGCTCCTGCTCGAGCTGCTCGCTCCGCGGGTCCGCACCGCGCCCCTTCTCGTGCTCGCCACCTACCGCGTGGGCGATCCAGGCACCGACCCGGCGGTCGAGCGGCTGCTCGGCGGCCTGACTCGCCGCGGCGAGGAGCTCGCGCTCGGCGGGCTCGACCCCGAGGCCACGCGCGCCCTGGCGACCGCAAGCGCGGGCGTCGAGCTGGCCGACGAGACGGTCGCCGATCTCCTTCGGCGCACCGAGGGCAACCCGTTCTTCGTGCAGGCCCTGGCCGGCACGATCGGCGAGGGCCAGGTCGTCGGGGGGCCGCTTCCGGCGGGCGTCAGGGAGGCGGTGCGCCGGCGGCTCGATCCGCTGAGCCCGGGGGCGCGCGCCACGCTCGCGGCCGCCGCGGTGGTCGGCCGGGAGTTCGCGGTGGAGCGGGTCGCCGGGCTGCGCGGCGTGTCGCCGGACGAGGCGCTTGCCCTGATCGAGCCCGCGCTGCGCGTCCGCCTCGTGGAGGGCGGCACGGGGCAGCTCCGGTTCACGCACACCCTGATCCGCGACGTGCTCTACGAGGAGCTCGACCCCTCGGAGCGCGCGGAGCTCCACCGCCGCGAGGCGGAGGCGCTCGAGCCGCGCGCGGAGCGCGACTCGGAGCTGCTGCACGAGCTTGCCCATCACCGCGTGGCGGCCGTGCCCGTGGGCGCGGCCGGCGCCGCGCTGGCCGCCTGCGAGCGCGCGGCTGCGCATGCGCTCGCCGGTCTCGCGTTCGAGGACGCCGCGGCGCTGTACCGGCGTGGCCTGGCGGTGGCGGACCGCGCGCTCGAGCCGCTCTCGCCGTCGCGGCGCGCCGGCCTGCTGCTGGCGCTCGGCGACGCCCACATGCGCGCCGGCGACGCGGGCGCGGCCCGCAACGCGTTCGCCCAGGCCGCGAACGTGGCCCGCGCGAACGGGATGCCGGGGGAGCTGGCCCAGGCCGCGCTCGGCTTCGGGCGCGTGGTGGTGCGCCCCGGGGAGAACGACGAGACGCTCGTCGCCCTGCTCGAGCAGGCGCTGGAACAGGTTCCGGAGGGCGACCGGCGCCTGCGAGCGCCCCTGCTCGCAAGGCTCGCGCGCGAGCTCCACTTCGGCCCCGAGGTCGAGCGCCCCCGCGCCCTCGCCGCCGAGGCCGTGGTGCTGGCCGACGCGGACGGCGACCCCGGCCTGCGCGCCTATGCGATCTCGGCGTGGCACGTCGCCCACTCGGTGCCCTGGACCGTGGACGAGCGCGTGGACGCGGCGCGGCGGGTGATCGAGCTCGCACGCGAGGCGGGAGACCTCGAGCAGGAGCTGGAGGGCCGAATGCTGCTGGCGGTCGACCTGCTCGAGCTCGGCCGCCCCGGCGCGGCGGCCGGCGAGGTCGAAGCCGCCGAGCCCGTCGCGGCCCGGCTGCGGCAGCCGGCGCTCACCTGGCGGGTGCTCCAGCTGCGCGGCACCCTGGCGCTGCTCGCGGGTCGCCTCGACGAGGCGGAGCGGCTGTTCGGCGAGGCGCATGCGCTGGGCCACCGGGCCCGCGGGCGCGGCGCCGATCGCTACCGGCTCCTGCACGAGATCGAGCTGCGCTACCTGCGCGGCGGGCTGGAAGGGCTCGAGGACGAGGTGCGGGAGCTGGCGGCCGAGACCCCCGACACGTGGTCCTTCTCGCTGCCCCGGCTGCTCGCCATGATCGGCAGGCTCGACGAGGCCCGTGCCGGCTTCGACAGCATCGCGGCCGCCGACTTCGGCGGCCCGGTCGACGACATGGCGGCGCTGCCCGTCCTCGCGCGCTGTGCCGAGATGTGCTCCGCGCTGGGCGACGCCGAGCGGGCGGAGCCGCTGTACGAGCGCCTGCTTCCCCACGCCGACCGCTGGATCGTGGTCGCCAGCGGGCTCACGGCGGGGACGGTCCAGCTGCGTCTCGGCATGCTGGCCGCCACGCTGGGCCGACTGGACGAGGCGACCGCGCACCTGGAGGCCGCGGCCGCCGCGCACCGCGCGGCGGGAGCGGCCCCGATGACGGCGCTCGCCGAGAACGAGCTCGCACTCGTGCTCCGCCGCCGGGGCGAGACCGATCGTGCCGACGAGCTGCTCGGCCATGCGCTTCGCACCGCCCGCGCCCTCGGCATGACCCCGCACGTGGAGCGGATCGAGGCGGCGGCCGCCGGCGCCGACCGGGCGCCGGCGGCGGAGGGCCGGCTCGAACGCGAGGGCGAGTATTGGATCGCGGGCTTCGCGGACCGCGAGGTGCGGCTGCGCGACCGCAAGGGCATGACCTATCTGGCCCGGCTCGTGGAGCATCCGCACCGGGAGCTGTCCGCGCTCGAGCTCTCCGGCGCCGGGGCGGCCGCCGTGGGGGACGCCGGCGAGCTGCTCGACGCCGAGGCCAAGCGCGCCTACCGCGCCCGGCTGGAGGAGCTACGCGAGGAGATCGACGAGGCCGAGCGGTGGAACGACCCGGAGCGCGCCGAGCGGGCCGCGGCGGAGATCGAGCTGGTCAGCACGGAGCTGTCACGGGCGGTGGGCCTCGGCGGGCGTGATCGCCGCGCCGCTTCCGCGGCCGAACGCGCGCGGGTGAGCGTGACGCGGGCGCTCCGCTCCGCGATCGCCTCGATCGAGGAGCAGCACCCCGACCTGGGCCGCCACCTCGCCGCCGCCGTCCGCACCGGCACCCACTGCCGGTACGCCCCCGACGCAGGGGAAGAGGTGACCTGGCGGGTCCGGAGCTGATCGCCGCCGGACCTCCCCCCGGCTCGCGCTCGTACTCCGTAAGCCGCCGTTAAGAAAGCGCGGCCACGGTTACTCCCATGCCTCGCCGACCCCTCACCGGTGCGGCCGCGCTCGCGGCCGCCTGCACGCTCGCCCTGGCGGCGTGCGGCTGGCGCGAGCTCGACGCGCGTCTGACGGCGCCGGTCCCGCCGACGGAGAAGGCCGGCAAGCCGATCGAGTGGAAGACCTCCGTGGCGGTCGGGTCGCCGGCGGCGGGGCGGCTCGAGCGCGGCGTGCGGCTGCCGGCCGCCGGCGAGCATTTCTTCACGTGGGATCCGGTCCTGCGGCGCTCGCCCAACCGCGCCTGGCGGCGCTGGGGCACGGACACGCTGGTCCGGCTGGTCTTGCGGGTCGCGCGCGAGTACGGGGAGGCGCATCCCCGTGCCCCGCGCGTGGGGGTCGGCGACCTGAGCCGCCCGCACGGCGGTGACTTCGGCCCGCAGTTCGGCTACATCGGGCACGCCACCCACCAGAACGGCCTGGACGTCGACCTCTATTACCCGCGCGCGGACGGCCGCGAGCGGGCGCCGCGAGACGCGTCCGAGATCGATCGGCGCCTCTCGCAGGACCTGGTCGACCGCTTCGTCGCCGCCGGCGCCGTCACGGTGTTCGTCGGCCCGAACACCGGCCTGACCGGGCCGCCGGGCGTGGTCTCACCGCTCGTGAACCACGACAACCACATCCACGTCCGGATCGCGCCCGGAGGCTAGAGGCCCACGGGGCGGGGGCGCGGCGGCTGTGCGAACAGCCTCCACAGCCCGGCCTCCGCGATTCGCTCGACGGCGAAGCCGGCCGAAGCGGCCTCGGCCTCGAGCAGCGTGGCCAGCCGCGGAATCGTCGCGAAGCGGCTGACAGCCACGACCGAGCGGAGCCGCACCGCGAGCGGCCGCTCGCCGGACCAGAGGATCACGATCGGCGGCACCGGCATGGGGCGGCCGGAGCGGGGGTCGCTGGTGGGGGGCGACTCGCGCACCTCGACCTCGATCTCCCCTCGAACGAGCTCGGTACCTCTCAGGAAGGCGCGCACCGCGCGCTGCTCTCCGATCACCTCCTGACCCTAGGATCGACCCCGCCGATGCGCCACTCGGCAATCCGTCTAGAACACTGCTCCGAAGGGGACTCGCGTGTCCAGGCCTTCGCTCCCGGGCGCGTGAACCTCATCGGCGAGCACACCGACTACAACGACGGGCTCTGCCTGCCGTTCGCGATCGAGCGTGGCGTGACCGTCACCGCGACGCCGCTCTCGGGGCGGGAGATCGAGGCGGATGCGCTCGACCTCGGCGAGCGTGATCGCTTCGAGATGATGCCGCCCGGCCGCGCCGCTGCGGGCTGGCGCTGCTTCGTGCGCGGCGCCGTCGGCGAGCTTCTGCGTGCGGGGATCGAGCTCCGCCCGTGCCGGCTCGAGATCGCGGGGGACGTGCCGCGCGGGGCCGGCCTCTCGTCATCCGCCGCGCTGGCCGTCTCGCTCTGCCTGGCGCTCTGCGGGGTGGCGGGAGCCGAGCCGCCCGAGCGCGTGGCCCTCGCCAGGCTCTGCTCCCGGATCGAGAACGACTGGTGCGGCGCCGAGACCGGCCTGCTGGATCAGCTCGCGTCGTTGTTCGGCGAGCGCGGGCGGGCGCTGCGGATCGACATGCGCGGGCCTCTCCTGAGCACGGTGCCGCTGGCGCTCGACGGCCACGCTCTGGTCACGCTCGACTCGGGCGCTCGCCGCAGCCTCGCCGCCTCCGGATACAACGAGCGACGGGAGGAGTGCCTTGCCGCCTGCCAGAGGCTGGGCGTGGACTCGCTCCGCGACGCGCCCGGCCACGAGGAGCTCCCGAAGCCGCTGGCGCGCCGCGTGCGCCACGTCCTGAGCGAGAACGAGCGCGTGGACGCCATGGTGGCCGCGCTCGAGGGCGGCGACCTCGGCCAGGTCGGCCGGCTGCTCGATGCCTCGCACCGGAGCCTCCGGGACGACTACGAGGTGTCGGTCCCGGAGGTGGAGCGCGCGGTGGAGGAGTGCAAGCGGTCGGGCGCGCTGGGGGCGCGCATCATGGGCGGCGGCTTCGGCGGCTCCGTGCTCGCGCTGTTCCCGCCAGGCGCGCAGCCGCCGCGCGGAGCGCTCACGGTCGAGCCGGGGCCCGCGGCCCGCCTGGGCCGTGTCTGATACAACGGAGCGCCCGTGGACCGCCGGCTCGCCATGAAGAACCTCCGGACCGGCCTGATCGCCGGCGCGATCGCCGTGATCGTGTTCGCGCTGTCGTGGGTCGTGGGGCTGATCTACTGATGGCCGACGAGCGGGTCCACACCGGCGGCCCCGAGGCGCCGCCGGCGGGCGAGCCGATCCACCTCCCCGGCCCGACCTACCTGCCGGTCGTCACGGCCGCCGGCATCATGACGGCCGTGATCGGCGTGGTGATCTGGTGGGTCCTGGTCGTAATCGGCCTGCTGGTCACGGTCGTCGCGGTCTGGCGCTGGATCCGGGACACGCGCCGTGACATGGCCGAGCTCCCCCTCGAGCACCACTAGCCGCCTGCAAACCGTCGCTCGCCGGCGTCATCGGGCCTCGCCGCGCCTAGCACAGCTTCGCCCCTCTTCCTTGTCGAGCTCGGTTTTCGGCGGCTAGCTGGCCGCTTGGTAATCGCGCGGCAACTCACTCGTCGCGCCGTCCGAGACCCAGCAGCGCACGATGTCTCGCATCGAGAGGACGCCGACCATCTCGCCGCCATCCACCACGATCAGGTGGCGGAAGCCGCCCCGGACCATTGCCTCGGCCGCGCGTTCCAGCGACCAGTCCGGCGAGGCGAAGGTCAGGTCCGCGGAGAGGTGCTCGGAGACCCGTTCCCTGTCCGGATCCTGGCCCTGGCCGATCGCCTGGAGGATGTCGCGCTCGGTGACGATGCCCGGCCCGGGCTGCTCCGGGTCGATCACGACCGCCGCGCCGACGCTGCGCTCGGCCATCGCGCGAGCCGCTTCGCGCAGGGAGTGTCCCGGATTGACCGTGAGGACCATGTCGCTCATTCCGGTACGGACCTGCATGCCACCTCCTAGTGACGATCGGCTCAAGCCAGAGTACAGAACTTCCGGGACGCCACGAGGGAAATCCGTTCGCCCAATCCGAACGTATACCTCCCCGTGCGGAACTCCACACGGGTCAGACGGCGCGCGCTCTTCGACGACGCCGTCGCGGCGATAGAGCTGGGCTACGCGGACGCGGAGATCTCCCTCGGCTCCGTCGCGCGCTCGATCGCGACCTCCCGGCGACAGCTCCAGCGGGTGTTCGGCGAGCACGGGACCAGCTTCCGGCGCGAGCTTCAGCGCGTCCGGATGACTCGTGCGGCCGAGCTGCTGCGCGACCGCGCCCTGCCGGTCGCCACGGTGGCGCGGGCGGTCGGCTACCGGCAGCCGGCCCAGTTCTCCAAGGCCTTCCGGCGCCACCACGGGCGTCCGCCCTCGGCGCTGCGCGGGACGACCGGCTCGCTGGCCGCCTGACGCATCGTCCGCCGTGCCGCAAGCACCCGGCTCGGCCGGGTGCGCGCGGACTGACTCCCGGGTCCAATACACTCGCGCGCCGATGAGCGAGAGGGATCCAGCGGCCGGGACCACGGTGGGTCCGCCGGAGGAAGACCCGCGGATCGAGGGCGAGAAGCACCCGATCGCGAAGATGCTCGCGATCGGGATCGTGGCGTCCGTGATAGGCGTCGCGATCACCCTCGTCATGGACTGGTTCCCGACCCAGGCGTCGGGTGCGGCCGGCACGATCGACACCGTCTACGACGTCCTGCTGATCTGCTCGGTCCCGGTCTTCGTGCTCGTCATGACGATCGCGATCTATTGCGTGTGGCGCTTTCGCGCGAAGCCCGGCGACCTCCGCGACGGCGCGCCGATCCACGGCAACACCCGGCTCGAGATCATCTGGGTGACGATCCCGTTCTTCATGGTCAGCGCCCTGGCCGCCTATGCCTGGATCGAGCTCGACAACATCGAGGCCGCGCAGCCCAACGAGCTCGTCGTGAACGTGACCGGCCAGCAGTTCACGTGGACGTTCGAGTACCCCTCCGAGGACGTGAGCTCGACCGAGCTGGTCCTGCCGGAGGACCGTCCGGTCGATTTCCGGATCGACACCCGGGACGTGATCCACTCCTTCTGGGTGCCCGAGTTCCGGCTCAAGTCGGACGCGGTCCCCGGGCTCACGACCAAGATCCGCCTGACTCCCGACAGGGTGGGCCGCTATCAGGTCGTGTGCGCGGAGCTGTGCGGGATCGGCCACTCCACGATGCGCCAGAACGTGCGGGTCATCGCGGCCGACGAGTTCGACAGCTGGCTCGAGGAGCAGCGTCAGGCTGCCGACGGTGGGGGGGCGGCAGCACCGTGATGGGGTACCTTCTGGAGGCGCAGCGATGACCCTCACCCGTCGTCTCCTCGCACCCGGCTGGTACCGCGCCGCGCTGTTCACCGCGGCCGGATTCGGCGTGGGCATGGGCCTCGTGGTCGCCGTCCGCGCCCTCTACGGGTGGGACCCGATCCTCGACTGGGACGCGATCATCACGGTGGGCGCGCTGATCGCGGCGCCGCTCGGCTACCTGGTCGGCATCGGCTGCTTCGACTACTGGTTCTACTGGGCCTCCGGCAAGCCAACCCGTCCGGAGGACCACTCCGGACACGGGGCCCGCAGCTGGCGCGACTACTTCCGCGTCAACACCGACCACAAGGTCATCGGCATCCAGTACATCGTCACGACATTCTTCTTCTTCGTCGCGGGCGGGCTGATGGCGATGCTGATGCGGGCCGAGC
>Ga0081538_10001027_pt1 | contig 29805 bp, 21 predicted proteins | sample TabmetS5T2R1_FD_71022 | JGI IMG/M metagenome (GOLD analysis project Ga0081538, IMG submission 71022) | Tabebuia heterophylla rhizosphere microbial communities from the University of Puerto Rico - S5T2R1 | ecosystem: Host-associated > Plants > Roots > Rhizosphere ...
CGAGCGTCTTGAAGCCGTGGCCGGAGTCGACGATCGCGTAGACGTTCGGCAGGGCCCAGTCGCACACGGGGTAATTGTCGGGGGTGTGGGCGACGATGCCGCCGGCGGCGGTCACGCGCCAGTCGTCGGTCCGGCCTCGGAAGCGCCGCAGCGCGGTCGCGAGGCCCGAGATGAAGAACTCCGGGAAGGCGGCCTCCGCCGCATGCTCGGGGTTATCCGGACCGTAGGGGTCCAGGTCAGGATTCGAGAGCAGCACCGGCAGGCCGCCACCGGTGATTCCCGTGCCCGTCCGACCCATCCTGAAGTAGATCCCCCACGCCCCCTCCACCAGCACGCGACCGTCGCGGTCGGAGCGCAGCGGGCGCGCCTGGTCGAGGTGGACGACGGGCGCCTCTCTGCCGGCGGGGCCGCTGAGGCCGACGCCGCCGAGGGCGAACTCCCCCTCCTGGGCCTTCCAGTAGGACAGCAGGGGCCGAGGGTCGAGGCCCAGCATGCTCCAGACGCGTGCGACCCAGGGGCCCGGCGCCACCACCACCGTCTCGCACTCGAGCCGCCCCTCGCTCGTCACGAGCGCCTCCACGCCGCCCTCCCCGAGCTCGAAGGCGCCAACCTCCACCTCCTCACGGATCTCGGCTCCGGCGGCGCGGGCCCGCTCGGCGAGGCGGCGGACGGTCTGCATGGAGTCCGCCCAGCCGCCGCGGCGCTCGTGCAGCAAGGCCTCCACCGGCGCGTCCCAGTCCGTCCAGGTCCAGGAGAGGTACTCGCGGCAGCGCTCGCCGCCCACCACCAGCTCGGACTCGTAGCCCGCCCGCTCGTGCTGCTCGCGGATCGCCTTCAGGTCGTCGACCTGGGCGGCCGGGACGGCGGCGAGGTAGCCCGCCTGGCGAAAGCCGTAGGCCTCGGGATCCTCCTCGAACATCTCCACCGAAAGGCGGACCAGCTCGGTGATCGCCTCCGCGCGGTAGTAGTTGCGCACGATGCCGCCGGCGATCCCGGAGGCGCCGCTCCCGATGCGCCCCTTGTCGAGCACGATCACGTCGGCGCCCCGCTCGGCGAGGCCCCAGGCAACGGACAGGCCGTTGACCCCGGCCCCGACGACGATGTGAGACGACATCAGGACCAGGGGTACGGGCTGTTCGAGACCGGATGCAGGTCGCCGGTCGCGAAGCGCTCGTAGCGGAACGGGTGCAGCAGCGATGAGTGCTCGCCGCCCAGCACGCGGGCGATCTCGCGGCCCACGGCGATCATCTTGTAGCCGTGGTTCGAGTCCGCGGCCACGAACACGTTTGGCCGCATGTAGTCGAACACGGGGAAATTGTCGGCGGTGAAGGCGCCGGCGCCGCCCGAGCGCGTGTCCCGGTACCTCGCCCGGTCGCCCTCGAAGCGCTCCATGCAATGCGAGAGCGCCGCGCAGAAGAGGTCCGGGAATCCCGGCTCAACGGTGCCGGTCGGGTACGGGTCGAGCTCGAACTCGTGCCCCTTCGGGAGCGGCGACGCCCCTCCCTGCACGCTGTGCTTGTCCTGCTTCACGTAGATGCCCCACTGGTCGGCGGTGACGAGGCGGCCGTCATCGTCGTGGAGCGGCGCGTGGCTGTCGACGTGGAGCACCGGCGGGAGCTTGCCGTCGGCCGTGACGAACAGGCTCGGATCGACGTCGATCTCGCCCTCCTGGAGGTACCAGTAGGTCCACATCTCGCTCTCCTCGCCCGCAACCTCGAGGCGGCGGGGCAGACCGAGCAGCTCCCACAGCCGCGCGATCCAGGGCCCGACGGCGACCACGACCTGCTCCACCGCGATCGGGCCGGCGGACGTTTCCACGCGCGCCACCGCGCCCGAGCCGTCCATCTCGAACCCGGTCACCTCGATGCCCTCGGCGATCTCCGCGCCGGCCGCCCGCGCCTTCGAGGCGAGCCCGAGCATCGAGTCGCGGTTGAAGGCGAAACCCCCGCGGTGCTCGTGCAGGCAGACGGTCAGCCCCGGCGCCCGCCAGTCGGGGAACAGCGAGCGCATGTGCTCCGCCACCTCGGCCTCGCCGAGGATCAGCTCGGACTCGTAGCCGATCCTCTCCTGGCGCTCGCGGACCGTGGTCAGATCGTCCTCCTGGGCGCCGTCGCCAAGGGCGATATAGCCCGACCCGTGGTAGTGGAACATCTCGGGATCGGACTCCCAGATCTCGACGCAGGCGGCCATGAGCTCCGACATCGCGGGCTGAAAGTAGTTGTTGCGCACCACCCCACAGGCGATGCCCGAGGCGCCGGCGGCCACCGCGGTCTTGTCGACCACCAGCACCTCCTCCCCGCGGTCGGCGAGGTGCCATGCGGTCGACAGCCCGTGAACGCCCGCACCGATCACGAGGTGCTTGGCGGAGCGCATCAGGGAAGCGGCTGCTTGGCGGGGCGCATCAGTGAAGCGGCGGCTCCCAGCCCTCGAGCACGGGCGGGCGCCAATCCTCGCCGACGGTCCGCGTGTCCTCGACCCAGGGCCCAAGCTCCGGCTGCGGGAACTTGCAGTGCGCCTCCTTCAGCCGGACGCCGTAGGAGTTGCCGGCCTGAAGGTGGGCGATCAGCACCTTGCGGGCGATCTCGTTCTCGCGGCCCTCGGGAATCGGGAAGTAGATCTTGAGGAAGGAGTTCGAGTAGCGGTCGAACACCGCGGGCGTGCCCTCCTCCTCGAGCAGCTCGATGTCCTCGAGCCAGTTGATGTCCTGCCCCGGCGTCGCCGCCTCCAGATCGATGTCCTCGACCTGGGCGATGTCCTCCTGGTAGGGAAAGCGATGGCCCGCCAGGTACTCGGCGTCGATCGCGACGACCTTCTGCGGCTCTGTCGTGCGGGAGGGCGCGGGCTCGGCCCGCGCCGGACCGATGTTGTTCATCGCTCGACCCTCTCCGTCTCGGGAAGCCGGTCGATCGGGTTCTCCAGGTAGCGATCGAGCATCGTCTTGATCTCGCCCAGCGCGCGCTCCTCGGACACCCCGGGGATGTAGTCGGTGCCGGCGAGCGGGACCTTGGCCATCGCCGCGGCCTCGGTGGTGAGCGCCGCCAGGTCCTCCGGCTCCAGCGAGTGCACGTTGGTCTTCCCGCACGCGCGCGCGAGCATCTGGACCTCGAGCGTGAGCGTGTGCAGGAAGTTGTAGACGCGCTGCGCCGCCTCGTCGACGTGCAGGCGCTTGCGTAACTCCGGGTCCTGGGTCGTGATCCCCACCGGGCAGCGGCCGGTGTGGCAGTGGTAGCACTGGCCCGCGGGCACGCCGATCGTGCCCTCGTAGTCCGTGACGCCCGGAATCTCCTTGTTGCAGTTCAGCGCCATCAGCGCCGAGTGGCCGATCGCGACGGCCTTGGCCCCGAGCGCAAGGCATTTGGCCACGTCGCCGCCGTTGCGGATGCCGCCGGCCACGACGAGGTCGATGTCATCGACCAGGCCCACGTCCTCGAGCGCACGGCGCGCCTCCGGGATCGCGGCCATCAGCGGGATGCCGGTCTCCTCGGTGGCGATGTGCGGCCCGGCCCCGGTGCTGCCCTCGGCTCCGTCGAGGTAGATCACGTCCGGCCCGCACTTCGCGGCCATGCGCACGTCGTCGTAGACGCGGGCGGCGCCCAGCTTGAGCTGGATCGGGATCTCGTAGTTGGTGGCCTCGCGGGTCTCCTGGACCTTCAGGGAGAGATCGTCGGGGCCGAGCCAGTCGGGATGGCGGGCCGGCGAGCGCTGGTCGATCCCGGGCGGCAGCGAGCGCATCTCGGCCACCTGCTCGGTCACCTTCTGGCCCATGAGATGGCCGCCCAGGCCGACCTTGCAACCCTGGCCGATGAAGAACTCCACACCGTCGGCGAGCATCAGATGGTGCGGGTTGAAGCCGTACCGGCTCTGGATGATCTGGTAGTACCACTTGGTCGAGAGGTCGCGCTCGGGCGGGGTCATCCCGCCCTCGCCCGAGCAGGTGGCTGAGCCCGCCATCGAGGCGCCCTTCGCGAGCGCCATCTTCGCCTCGAGGGAGAGGGCGCCGAAGCTCATGCCCGTGATGTAGATCGGAATGTCGAGCTCGAGCGGCTTCTTGGCGAAGCGGCCGCCCAGGACGGTCTTCGTGTCGCACTTCTCGCGGTAGCCCTCGATCACGAAGCGCGTGAGCGTGCCGGGCAGGAAGATCAGCTCGTCCCAGCCCGGCATGTCCTTGAAGACCGAGAAGCCGCGCATGCGGTAGCGGCCGAGCTCGGCCTTCATGTGGATGTCGTTGATGACCTCCGGGGTGAAGATCTTGCTCTGCCCGAGGACAGTGCGGCGGGAGGGTGCGTTCTCGTCGGCCATGCCGTCCCTCCCTTCAGAGAACGAGCTTTCGCTCGCTCGGCTCGAGGTTGTCGTAGTTGTAGAGCTTCTTGCCGCACACGAACTTGCGCAGCTCCGGCGGCGAGCCGAGCTCGTAGATGCGGAACTTGCGCTCCACCAGCTCGGTGTCGGCCTCGGTCCACTCGCCCTCGACGCAGTCGATCCCGAGCGAGGCGATCTTGCCGCCCACGTAGATCGTGCCGTCGTACATCGAGTCGCCGAGCCCCGGTCCCACGTCGCCGCAGATGATCTGACGCCCGCGCTGCATCATGAAGGCCGTCATCGAGCCGGCGTTCCCGAGCGCGAGGATCGTTCCGCCCTTCTGGTCGATCCCGGTCCGGGCGCCCACGTGGCCCTTGACCACGAGGTCGCCGCCGCGCAGCGCGGCGCCCGCGAGCGAGCCGGCGTTCGACTCCACGACCACCACGCCGGACATCATGTTCTCCGCCACCGACCATCCCACCCGTCCGTTGATCTGGACCTCGGGGCCGTCGATCAGGCCCACGCCGAAGTAGCCGAGGCTGCCCTCGAAGGTGATCCGGCAGCGGGTGAGGATGCCGACTCCGAGCGAGTGGCGGGCGCTCGGGTTCAGGACCGTTACGTCCTTGACGCCCCGCTCGTACAGCAGCCAGCGCAGCTCGGCGTTGATCTTGCGCGTGGAGAGCTCGCGCGCCTCGAGCACGGCGCGGCCGCCGTCGATCTCCGAGATCTTGGGGACGGTTCCGTCGAGCTCTACGAGCCCGCGGGCGTCGTAGGTGGCACTCGCTACCGAGTCCACACCATCACCTCGCCCTCGTAGGGGTCATGGGTCTCGATCTCGCGATCGATCACCTTGCGGATGGCGATCTCCTCGGACGCCAGCGCGACGATCTCGTCCGACTCGTAGAGCACGAGCGGCTTGGCGCCGAGCTCGTCCTTGGCGACGCCGAGCGCGTCCTCGGTCACGCAGATGTAGGTGAACACTCCGTCGAGGTCGGCGAGGCTGCGGCGCATGGCGTCCTCGAGCGAGTCGCCCCCCGCCATCCGCTCGGCGAGGTAGACGGCGATGATCTCGGAGTCGCAGTCCGACTGGAAGCGGTGCCCGGCTCGTTCGAGCCGCCTGCGCCACTGGTGGTAGTTCGTCAGCTGCCCGTTGTGGACCACTGCCACGTCCGGGAAGGGGTACGCCCAGTACGGATGCGCGTTGGCGATGTCGACGTCCGACTCCGTCGCCATCCGCGCATGCCCGATCGCGTGCGTCCCGACGAAACCGTCGAGCCCGTAGTCGCGGGCCACCGTCTCGGCGTCGCCCAGGTCCTTGACGATCTCCAGCGAGCGCCCCAGCGACAGCACCTCCGCGCCCCGGATGTCCTCGACGTAGTCGGCGAGCTCCTTCAGGTCACCGTCGTGCTGGAAGGAGACCGTCATGGCGTGCTCGGTGCTCCCGTCGATCTTGTCGATCCGCGCCCCGAGGGCCCGCATGCGAGTCTCGATGTCGGAGCGCTGACGGCGCAGGCGCCCGGCGAACTCGAAATCCTGGCTGCCGTTCGCCTCGGCCAGCTTGACGTGCATCACGTAGCCGTCCGCGCTTGGACGGTAGAGCGCATAGCCGCTCGAGTCGGGACCGCGGTGCTTCATCGCCTGGAGCATGCGGGTCATGTCGCGGCCCACCCGATGGGCCCCGCCGCCGTCGCGATAGATGATGCCGGCGATGCCGCACATGGCTAGGGCACCCCCGTCACGGAAGCACCTCCAGGTACTCCTCGCGCTCCCAATCCGTGACCGCCGCCAGGTAGCGCTCCCACTCGTCGCGCTTGTAGTGATGGAACACGTTCCACAGCCGCCCGGGTATGGCGCTCCGCACGACCTCGTCGCGCTCGAGCGCCACCAGGGCGGCGCCCAGGCTCTCCGGGACCCGCTGCAGCGAGTCCCCGTCCTGCTGCACGAGGTCGTAAGTGTTGGCGCTCTGCGGCGGCCCCGGGTCGATCTCGCGCCGGATGCCGTCGAGGCCCGCCACGAGCAGGCCCGCCACGGTCAGGAACGGGTTGCAAGAGGCGTCCACCCCGCGGTACTCGAAGCGCCCGCCAGACGCCACCCGCACCGTGCAGGTGCGGTTCTGCCAGCCCCAGTTCTTGTACACGGGCGCCCAGAAGCCCTCGTCCCACATCCGGCAGTAGGAGTTGACCGTCGGGTTGCCGAGGCACATCAGCGCGCCGAAGTGCTCGAGCATCCCGCCGAGGAAGTGGCGGCCCGTGTCGGACAGCTTCGCCGGCCCGTCGGGATCGTGGAACACGTTTGTGCCGTCATCCTCGACGAGCGTGAAGTGGTGGTGGTGCCCATTCGCCGACACACCCACGAACGGCTTGGGCATGAAACACGCCAACAGGCCGTGCTTGCGGGCCACCGCCGCGCAGATCTGGCGGTAGGTGGTGATGTTGTCGGCGGTGCGGACCGGCCGGTCGAAGCGGAAGTTGAGCTCGAGCTGGCCGGGCGCGTCCTCGTGGTCGCCGTAGCTCATGTCGAGCCCCAGCGCCTGGCCGTACTCCACGACGTCGAGAAGCACAGGACGGAGCTCCTCGAACTGGTGGATGTGGTAGCAGTACGGCTTCGTGACGCCGTCGGCGCTCGTGCCGTCCTCAGACCGCTTGAGCCACATCATCTCGGGCTCGATCCCAATCAGGAAGCTGTAGCCGAGCTCCTGCTCGAACTCCGACACGACGCGCTTGAGGTTCTGGCGCGGATCGGCATCGAGCAGCTCGCCGGACTCGGTGTCGTAGCAGTCGCAGTACACCCGCGCCACGCGCGGATCCCACGGCAGCGTCGCGAACGTGTCGAGGTCCGCCATGGCGGCGAGCTCGGACTCCTCGGGCCCGAAGCCGATGTAGTTGCCCACCCGGTCGACGAACAGGTTCGCCGTCGCGCCGTAGACCAGCTGGTATCCCTTCTCGGCGACCTGCGGGAAGAAGGACGCCACCACGCCCTTGCCCATCACGCGGCCCGTCACCGAGACCTGCTGGAAGAACACGTACTTGATGCCCTCGGACTCGATCCGACGAGTGATCTCCTCGATCTTCTCGCGCCGCCCGGGCCGGCTGCGGGCCTCCTCGAGCGTGGTGGGCGGCATCTCCGTCCTCGGAGTGTCGAGGACCGTGCGGACGTCGCCGCCGAAGGTCAGCGGGGCCTGGGCGTCGACGCTGACGCTGGCCTCGTAGGAGTCGCTCATACCCCCTCCTCCGGGTGTCGAATGGCCTGCCGGGCCGCGCCGCCCGGATCGGAGGCGACTATACCATTTGAGCCAATTTGTACAGGCTACTGAGGCCGCAGCGGCGACCCACGCCCGATCGCCGGGACGGGCGGCAGGTCCTCGAGCCAGCGCATCACGTGGAGGTCGAGGCTGCGCGGGAGGAAGATGTCGACGGAGTGCTCGACCGGGCCCCCCTCGGCCGTGCAGGTGACGTGTTCTATCTCGAGGGCCGCGGTCGTCTCCGTCACGCCGAGCGCCCTCCCCACCCGGTCGCGCTTGGTGACAACTCGCGCCAGGATGTGCGCGCGCGTGTAGGCCACCGGGACGCCGTGCTTCAGGAGCACGTCGAGCACCATCTCGCCCCGCTCGAGCGCCTGTCGGACGCGGGCGAGGGGCGGCAGCTCCACCCGGGGGTTCACCACGTCGCGCATCCACGAGCCGGGCTGGCCGTCGAGCAGGAGCACGCGGGTGACCGTCACGGCCGGTGTCTCGGGATCGAGGTCGAACAGCTCGCCCGCCTCGGGACCCAGCCGTTGCTCCTCGATGTGGAGCTCCCCCAGCTCGAGGGTCACGCCGCGCCGGCGCGCCAGCTCGCTGTAGGAGACGAGCTTCTCGAGTCCCTCGTCGAGTGTGGTCGAGGCCGACCGGCCGACGTATGTGCCGCTCCCCTGGCGGCGCACGATCTCGCCGCTTTCCTCCAGCCGCCGCAGGGCGGTGCGAAGGGTCCCGCGCGAGATGCCCAGGTGAGCCGACAGCTCCTGCTCCGGCGGCAGCCGCTCCCCAGGACGGTGCCGCCCGGTGGCGAGCCAGGTGCGCAGGGCCTGCTCCGCGACATCGACCAGCGATGGCCGGCGCTCACGGACGACGCTCGCGGTGTCCCCCCCGATCGTCATCTCGGTTCAGATACTAGTCCGGCCCGCGGCCCGCTCAGTCCCTTTAGAAGAGCCCGACGGTGCGGCCCTCCTCGTCGATGTCGACGTTCAGTGCCGCCGGGGTCTTGCCGAGGCCGGGCATCTGCTGGATGTCGCCGGCGAGGGGGACGAGCCATCCGGCGCCCGTGTAGGCGCGCATGTCGCGCACCGGGAACTCGAAGTCCTTGGGCGCGTTCAGCAGCTGGGGATCGGCCGACAGCGACAGGTGGGTCTTCGCCATGCAGATCGGAAGCTTGTCGAGCCCGTCCTCCTCGTATTGCCGGATCTTGCGGCGGGCGTCGAGGTAGAAAACCACCTCGCCCGCCCCGTAGACCTGCTTCGCGACCTTCTCGATCTTGACGGCGATGGGGTCGTCGTCGGCGTAGGTGAACTTGAAGGAGCTGGGCTGGTCGCACGCGTCCGCGACCGCCTCGGCGAACGCGGCAGCCCCCTCTCCGCCCTTCTCGAACCCCTCGTTCACCTCGGCGGCGTGCGCTCCGCCCTCGAGCGCGAGCGCCTTGACCAGCTCGACCTCCTCGTCGGTGTCGCCCGGCCGCCGGTTGACCGCCACCACGCAGGGCAGGCCGAAGCCGCGCACGTTCTCGAGGTGGCGGTTCAGGTTCTCGGCCCCGGTGGCGATCGCGGCCAGGCCGCGGACGCGCTCCACGCGCGGGTCGTCCTCGATCCCGCCGTGGTGCTTGAGCGCGCGGACCGTCGCGATCAGGACCACCGCGCTCGGCTGCAGCCCGCCCTTTCGGCAGACGATGTTGAAGAGCTTCTCCATGCCCATGTCCGAGCCGAAGCCCGACTCGGTGATCACGTAGTCGCTGAGCTTCAGCCCGATCAGGTCGGCTATGAGCGACGAGTTGCCGTGGGCGATGTTCGCGAACGGGCCGGCGTGCATGAGGCACGGCTGGCCCTCGAGCGTCTGGATCAGGTTGGGCTTGAGCGCGTCCTTCAGCAGCACCGTCATGGCCCCGGCCGCGCCGAGGTCCTCGGCAGTGACGGGCTTGCCGCCGTCGTAGCTGTGGGCGACCGTGACCGCTCCGAGGCGCCTGCGCAGGTCGTGCACGTCACGCGACACGGCGAGGATCGCCATCACCTCGGAGGCGGCGGTGATGTCGAATCCCGTCTCGCGCGGGTAGCCGTTCGCGCGGCCGCCCTGCCCGATCGTGATCTGCCGCAGGGCGCGGTCGTTCATGTCGAGCGCGCGCTTCCAATCGACCCGGAGGGCATCGATCGCGTGCGGGTTGCCGTGCAGGATGGACGCGTCGAGCAGCGCCGCGAGCAGGTTGTTGGCGGCCCCGATCGCGTGGATGTCCCCGGTGAAGTGGAGGTTGAGGTCCTCCATCGGCACCACCTGCGCCAGGCCGCCGCCGGCGGCCCCGCCCTTGATGCCGAACACCGGGCCGAGCGACGGCTCGCGCAGGCACAGGAGCGGCTCCTTGCCGATCGCGCCGAGGCCCTGGGTGAGCGACACGGCGGTGGTGGTCTTGCCCTCACCGGCCCTGGTCGGCGTCACGCCGGTCACGCAGACGAGCTTGCCCTCGGGAGCGCCGCTCAGGCGGTCAAGCACCGTCCGCGACACCTTTGCCTTGTGCCTGCCGTAGGGCTCGAACTCCTCCGGCAGGAGGCCCATCCGCTCGGCGATCTGCTCGATCGGAAGAAGCTCCGCCTCCTGGGCGATCTCGAGGCTGCTCTTCATCAACTCTCCTCTCAGTGGCTCACGGCCGCGGCGGCCAGCTCGGACACCAGCCGGTCTTCATAAAAGCGTTCCAGCGCGAACGGTGCAATCAGGTCGGGCGTGCGCTCGCTGGCGACCAGCTCGGCAAGCGTCTTCCCCACTATCGGCGCGGCCTTGAAGCCGTACGTCCCCCAGCCCGAGCTCACGTGGAAGCCCTCCACCTCGGTCTTGCCGAGGATCGGGCTGTAGTCGGGGCTGAGGTCGCACAGGCCGGCCCAGCTTCTCAGTATCCGCGCCCGTTCCAGCTGCGGGAACAGCTCGAGGGTGTGGCGCGAGACCTCCTGCAGGAAGTTCAGCGTCCCCTGCGTGCGGTAGGTCGTCCAGGGCTCGATCTCGGCGCCCATCAGGAACTCGCCGCGATCGGTCTGGGAGATGTAAACGTGCATTTGCGACGACACGATCACGACATCGAGCAGCGGCTTGAGCGGCTCCGTCACGCACGCCTGGAGGATGTGCGTGGTGATCGGCAGCTCGACGCCGGCCATTCCGGCCACGAGTGAGCTCCAGCCGGCGGTGCAGCTCAGGACCACTCCTGTCTTCACGGAGCCGCGGTTCGTCTGCACCGCCTCCACCCGTCCGTTCGAACGCTGGATGCCGGTCACCTCGGTGTATGGGTGGATCTCCGCCCCGCCGCGGTCCGCCCCCCGCGCGAACCCCCACACCACGGCGTCGTGCCGGATGATGCCGCCGGGCGGGTGGTAGAGGGCGCCCTGGACCGGATACACGGCGTCAGGGTTGTCGACCTGCATCGCCGGCGCAAGCTTCTTGATCTCGTCCGGGTAGATCAGCCGCGAGTCGATTCGGTTCAGGCGGTTGACCTCGGCCCGATTGGCCATCACGAACATTGCCCGGTCGGAGTGCGCGAGCGTCAGATGGCCGCATTGCGAGAACAGCAGGTTGAAGTCGAGCTCGGCGGACAGCCGCTCGTAGAGCTTCACGCTGGCGTCGTAGAAACGGGCACCCTCCGGCGTCTTGTAGTTCGAGCGCAGGATGGTCGTGTTCCGGCCGGCGGCGCCCGAGCCGATGTAGCTCTTCTCCAGCACCGCGACGTCCGTAATCCCCATCTGCGCGAGGTAATAGGCGGCGGCAAGTCCGTGAGAGCCGCCCCCCACGATCACGACGTCATAGGAGTCCTTGAGCTCCGCGCGCGGCCGCCACATCCGCCGGGTGCGAAAGAGGTCAAGCACGGCTCGGCGCCTCGCCCTCGATCCGCGCGAGCGCGTCGACGCCCACCGGCGCCCCGCCGAGGCTGTCGGCGGCGTCCGCCACGACCGTCCAAACGTAGCGGCCCAGCGCGGCGCCGAACAGCATCAGATAGCGCTCCTCAGCCTCGCGGAGGATCGCTCCGGGCACGCGCGCCAGCGAGCCGGGGCGGAAGCCGCGAACCGGCGTCACCTGCGGGCGCAGATCGATCGCGGTGAAGCGCGCGAACAGGTCGCGCGCGAGCGGTCCGACGATCGCGAGCGCCGCATAGGCGGTCGTCACGTCGACCACGCCGGCCGGCCCCTGCACGGCGCCGGCGGCGTCCTCGAGGCTCTCGCGCAGGGGCACCGCATCCGCCGGATCGCACAGCACGAGCGCCCGCTCGGCCGTGTACGGGCACCACCAGGCGCCGCCCGCGCGGGTCGCGCGCCCCGGCTCTAGCCGCTCGCCGCGGGTGCCGACGGCAACGACGGCGGTCAGCTCCGAAGCGCTCGCCTGGACCTCGAGCTTGCAGAGTGCGGACCGGTCGGCGAAGCCGACCGTCTCCCGGCACACCAGGCGCTCGCGCTCGGGCCGGTCGAAGGCGACCGCCACGTTCCAGCCGTGGCGCCGCTCCATCCGCGCCCCCACAGCGAGCGCCTCGCGCTCCATTGGGCTGCGCGCCACGGCGTCGCTCGAAGGCGAGAGGAAGTCGAGGCTCACGAGCGGAGCACCTCGCCGTCGGGGTCGTAGAACGGCTTCGTGGCGACGCGGGCCCGCAGGCGAAGGCCCTTGTCCGAGATCGTGACCTCGGCGCCGTCCTGTGCCAGCGTGGACGGCACCCAGGCCATCCCGATCACCTGCCCCAGCTGGGGCGAGCGTCGCGCGCTCGTGACCTGGCCGACCTGACCGTCCCCCGTTTCGGGCAGCACCGCGGCGCCCTCCGTCGGCACCTCGCCGTCCGGCAGGGTGAAGCCGACGAGCGCCGTCTCGGGCACCTCCTCGGCCGCCCGCTCGAGCGCCCACTTGCCGATGAAGTCCTGCTCCTTGTCGAGCTTGACGATCCAGGGCATGGCGGCGCTGTAGGGCGTCGACTCCGAGTCCGTGTCCTGGCCCACCAGGATGTGCATCTTCTGGAGGCGCAGCATCCGCTGCGGCTCGAGCCCGAAGGGGCGCAGGCCGAACTCGGCGCCGGCCTCGAGCAGCGCGTCCCAGAGGTGCTCGCCGTGCGCGGCCGGGCAGTGAATCTCGTAGCCCACCTCGCCGACGAACCCGATGCGGAGGATCAGGCTGGGCGCCCCGGCCACCTCGGCCTGCTTGCCGTCGAGATAGGCGAACGCCTCGCTCGAGCAGTCGACCTCGGTGACCTTCGCCATGATCTCCCGCGCGCGCGGGCCCGCGAGATTCACGGCCGCCAAGCCCTGGGTCACGTCGGTCAGGTGCACGCCGAGGCGCCAGTCGGCGAGCCACCACGAGAACCACTCGTATACGGCCCCGGCTCCGCTGGAGGTAGTGGTCACGTAGAAGGTCTCGTCGTCGAGCCGGCAGATGGTGCCGTCGTCGATGATGCGCCCGGCGTCGCTTGTGATCACCCCGTAGCGGACCCGGCCCGGCTTCAGGTTGGAGAAGCGGTTCGGATAGAGGCGGTCGAGGAACTCGCCCGCGTCCGGGCCGCGCACGATCAGCTTGCCGAGGGTGGACACGTCGATCAGGCCGGCGGCCTCGTGGACGGCGAGCGCCTCGCCGCGCGGGTCGCCGTAGTCGTATGCCCGGCGCCAGTCGCCCGCCCACATCACGTTGGCGCCGAGGTCGCGGTGGCGGCCGTGGATCGAGGAGCGCTTGGCCGGCTCAAACGGCCGGCCCGCGAGGACGCCCATCGGCACCGCCTGCCAGGGCGGTCGCGCGGTGGTGGTGCCCACCTGCTCGAGGCTCTGACCGGTCTCGCGGGCCATCAGGCGCACGGCGGGGAGCTGGCACATCCGGCCCTGACAAGGACCCATGGTGGTCGTCGTGTAGCGCTTCGAGAGCTCGATCGAGTCGTAGCCCTCTTCGACGCTCAGGTGGATGTCCTTGGCGGTCACGTCCTCGCACAGGCAGGCGAAGCACTTGCCCTCCCTGTCGCTTGACACGGGCGCCGGCACGGCCACCTCGGATGGCCAGGCGGGCTGCGCGTCGAGCCGCTCACGGCCGCTCGCCGCGCGACCGCGGGAATCCCCGTCGCCGAGGCCGAGCGAGTGGGCGGCCTCGGCCCCCGCCACGGCACCCGATAGCTCCGCTGCCCCCAGGTCCCCGTCGCCCGCCACCTCGCCGGCGGCGAGCACGCCGTCCGGCAGCCCCGCGAGGGCGAAGAAGCCGCGATCGGGTTCGTATGCGGTGCTCGCCCCGGCCTGGGACAGCAGCGATGTCGCGGGAGCGCCGCCGCCCGAGACCACCAGCAGGTCGCAGGCCACGACGCGCTCGGCGCCGTCGTCGCCGGGAACGCCCAGCACCACGCCCTGAACCTGCCCCCGCCCGCGGGCCTCGAGCGCGCTCGCCCCACGCACGACCTCCACACCGTGGCGCACGAGGGCCTGGGCCGGCGCCGCCGCCCCATTTGCGCGAACGTCCGCCACGCAGGCGACCTCGACGCCGGCGTCCAGCAGCGCCAGCGCGGCGTGCAGCCCGCGGTCGCAGACGGTGGCCACCACGGCGCGCGTGCCCGGTTTGACCGCGTAGAGCGACATCAGGCGCCGGGCCCCGCCGGAGAGCATCACGCCGGGAAGGTCGTTGCCCGGGAAGAGCAGCGGCTGCTCGATCGCGCCGGTGGCGTACACGTGCCGCTTCGCGCGGACCTGGTGGAGCGTGTCCTCCTGCCAGACGGGTACGAGCCCGTCGAAGGCGCCGAGCGCCGGAGCGTTCACGAGCAGCTCCACGCCCACCGCGCTCGCCCGTTCCGCCAGCTCGCACGCATACGCCCGGCCGCCCTCGCTCAGGAGTCGGCCGCCGGGCTCAGGACCCTCGTCGGCCAGCACCACGTCGGCGCCCAGCTCGGCCGCGGCGGCGGCGGCGGACAGGCCGGCGGCCCCGCCGCCCACGACAAGCACGTCGGCGTGACGGCGCCGATATTCGGTGCGCCACTCCCGCTCCGGCTGGCTCTTCCGCAGCCGGCCGAGCCCGGCAGCGTGCCGCAGCACCTTCTCGTAGAGCGGCCACAGGCGCCGCGGGCGAATGAATGTCTTGTAGTAGAAGCCCGGCGGCGTGAACGGCCCGCCGACCAGGTCGGTGGCACGCATCACGTCGAAGTCGAGCGACGGCGACGCGTTCATGTGCTCGACCCTCATCCCCTCGCGCACCGGCTCGGTGCAGGCCCGCACACCGGGAGCGCCGTCGACCTGCACGAGGCAGTTCGGACACTGGCCGGCGCAGCAAAGCAGGCCGCGCCGGCGGTGGTACTTGAAGCTGCGGGAGAAGGTCCGCTGCCCCGCCGCGAAGAGGGCGGAGCCGATCGTGTCGCCCTCGAGCGCCTGGACGGGCTTACCGTCGAAGCTGAAGCCGAGCGCCCGGCTGCGATCGATGCGCTCGTCCGGCTGCGGAGCAAGTCGGCTCACGGCAGCTCCGTGAACAGCACGTCGTTCGTCCGCGTGTCGCGCTCCGCCAGGAACCAAGCCCCGCAGCCGGAGCGGTGGAACCACCACTCCCGCTGAACGCCCGCGACGTTGCGGCGGAAGTAGTTGTAGGCGCCGAGCTCATGCTTATCCGGGCGCGACGTGGGGCGCGGGTTCACCTCCCCGCCGAAGCTGAAGTCCGTGACCTCGCGCGGGCCGCAGTTGGGGCAGGTCAGGACGTAGGACATCGGCGGTCAGCCCTCACTCGCCCGGCATCGTAGTACAAATAGGTTCAACTGTTAACAGCGGTCCCGGCACCCGGGATCCAGCTGGTCCCGGCGAGCGGAACACGGGCCATGGCAGCCGCCTCGACGCTCACCGCGACCAGGTCCTCGGGTTCCAGGTTGTGGAGGTGCGACTTACCGCACGCGCGCGCGATCGTCTGCGCCTCGAGCACCATCGTGTGCAGGTAGTTCGCGAGCCGCCGCCCCCCGAGTTCGGGGTCGAAGCGGGCGGCCAGGTCGTCGTCCTGGGTCGAGATCCCCGCCGGGTCGCGACCCTCGTGCCAGTCGTCGTAGTAGCCGGCAGAGGTCGCAATCTCCGCGTATCCCTCCTCGTGCGCCGGCGAGTTGTCCCCCAGCGCCACGATGGCCGCCACGCCGATCGACGCGGCGTCGGCGCCGAGCGCCAGCACCTTCGCCACGTCCGCGCCCGAACGGATGCCACCGGACACAACGAGCTGGACTCGCCGGTGCATGTCGAGGTCCTGGAGCGCGTCGACCGCGGGCCGGACGGCCGCGAGCGTCGGGATTCCGACATGCTCGATGAACACCTCCTGCGTGGCCGCCGTCCCGCCCTGCATGCCGTCCAGCACCACCACGTCGGCGCCGGCCTTGACAGCGAGCGCCGTGTCGAAGTACGGGCGCGTGGCTCCGATCTTCACGAAGATCGGCTTCTCCCAGTCGGTGATCTCCCGCAGCTCGTGGATCTTGATCTCGAGATCGTCGGGACCCGTCCAGTCCGGATGCCGGCAGGCGCTGCGCTGGTCGATCCCCTTGGGCAGGTCGCGCATCTCGGCCACCCGGTCGGAGATCTTCTGGCCCAGGAGCACCCCGCCTCCGCCTGGCTTCGCCCCCTGACCGACCACGATCTCGATCGCGTCTGCCCGCCGCAGGTCGTCCGGGTTCATCCCGTAGCGCGAGGGGAGCAGCTGGTAGACGAGCACGCTTGAGTGCTCCCGCTCCTCGGCCGTCATACCGCCGTCGCCGGTGGTCGTGCTGGTCCCCGCCTGGCTCGCGCCGCGGCCGAGCGCCTCCTTCGCCGGACCGGAGAGAGCCCCGAAGCTCATCCCCGCGATCGTGATCGGGATATCCAGGTGCAGCGGGCGCGACGCGTGTCGGTCGCCCAGCACCACGTCGGTGTCGCAGCGCTCGCGGTACCCCTCGAGCGGATAGCGCGACATGCTCGCGCCGAGGAACAGGAGGTCGTCGAAATGGGGCACGGCCCGCTTGGCGCCGAAGCCGCGGATGTCGTAGATGCCCTCGCGCGCGGCACGCTGGATCTCGTGGATCACGTTGCGGTCGAACAGCGCCGACTCGCGCAGGCCGGGCCGCCAGCCCCGCTGCGAGGCGCGGCGCTCGCGCTCGTCGCGAGCCTTGCCGAGCGTGTCGAACTCGGTCATCAGTGGTGCCGCCGAAGCGGGTGCGGGGTTGCCGGAGGTTCCACTAGTCTGGGCCGGCGTCGTCGACCTGGAAGTTGTAGAGGCGCCGCGCCGAGCCGTAGCGGCGGAAGTCTTCCGGCTCGCAGTCGTCGATGCCCGCCCGCTCAAGCAGCTCGCGCAATTCGCCGCGGCACCGATCGTCGAGCTCCTTCTCGATGCAGTCCGCCCCCAGCCCTGCGACCTTTCCGCGGACGTAGATTTGTGCCTCGTAGATGGAATCGCCGAGCGCGTCGCCGGCGTCGCCGCAGATCACGAGGCGACCCTTCTGCGCCATGAAGCCGCTCACGTGCCCGACGGAGCCGCGGACGACGATGTCCACGCCCTTCATCGAGATGCCGCAGCGCGCCGCGGCGTTGCCTCGTATCACCAGCATGCCCCCGCGGCCGGTGGCGCCCGCCGACTGGCTCGCGTTGCCGTCGACGACGACGGCCCCGGACATGATGTTCTCCGCGGCCCCGGTGCCGCAGTTGCCGTGCACGCGCACGACGGCGCGCTTGTTCATGCCCGCGCAGTAGTAACCCACGTGGCCGTCCACGTCGACCTCGATCTCCGCGTCGATTCCCGCCGCCACGGCGTGCGCGCCGCGCGGGTTGAGCACGCGCCAGCGCCGCGGCCCGTCCCCGTCGACCGCGTGCAGCCCGGCGTTCAGCTCGCGAAGCGGCGTCTCCGCCAAGTCGACGGTTACGTAACCCGTGCCCGCTCCCACACGTACACCCGGCCGGGCTCGGGTTCCCACACGGCCGCCTCCTCCGCGCCGGGCAGCACGGCGATCGCGCGGTACTCGGACGCCATCGCCACCCAATCGTCGGTCTCCGCCATCACGGCGGGCTTGCACGCGATCGGATCGCGCAGCACGGCGAAGCCGTCCGCCGTGCCGACCGCGAAGGTGTAGAAGCCGTCGAGGTCCTCGAGGCAGCCCTCGAGCGCCTGCTCGAGCGACGCCCCCTCGCGGAGCCTGTACGTGAGGTAGCCGGCGGCGACCTCGGAGTCGTTGTCGGTCTGGAACTCGATCCCCTCGCGCCGCAGCTTGATCCTCAGGCGGTTGTGATTCGAGAGCGATCCGTTGTGGACGAGGCAGAGGTCGAGCCCGGTCGAGAACGGGTGCGAGTGCTCCGTGGTCACGCGGCTCTCGGTGGCCATCCGGGTGTGGCCGAGGGCGTGGCTGCCCTGCATGTCCGCGAGCGCGAAGCGCTCGACGAACCGCCGCGGCGAGCCCTCCTCCTTGTAGATCTCGATGGTCTGCCCGGCGCTCATTACCCGCAGCTCCGGATAGCGCTCGCGCAGCCACGTTTCCGCCTCGGTGGCCTCGGCCTCGACGACGAGCACCGCATGGCTGGCGCGCACCTCGGGCTCGCCCGCGCCGAAGGCGTCCGCGAGCGCGTCGCGCATCCCCTCCCAGTCGTAGCCGGGGGCGGGCTCGAGCAGCGAGACCTTGCACGCGCCGGCGGGCGCGGGGTCGCGGTAGAAGGCCACGCCGGCGCTGTCCGGGCCGCGGTCGCTCAGCTGCAGCAGCATCTCGCCGAGATGGCTTCCGAGGCCCTCGTTGAGGTCGGTCGACTTCGAGAACAGTCCGGCGATCCCACACATGACGCGCTTCCGCGGCCGAGTCTAGGGGCGCCCCGCGAGCGCGCCCATGGTCCCGGGCGCACAATTCCCGCGAGCGGAGTGTGCGCTTTTCACATTGGCCCTACCCCGTGAAGTGGATAGCTTGCCGCCCATGAACGGCCAGCCCTTTACCGCGCCAGAGTCGCGCGAGGACGTCGAGCGCTACCTCCGCGAGCACGATGTGGAGTTCCTCTTCGCCCAGTTCGTCGATATGTACGGCAAGCCCAACGCGAAGCTCGTACCCGCGCGCCTGCTCGACGGCCTGCTGAGCGAAGGCGCCGGCTTCGCGGGCTTCGCCGCGGGGGCGATCGGCCAGCAGCCAAACGACCCGGACATGGCTGCGATGCCGGACATCACGACGCTCACGCCACTGCCGTGGCGCCCCGAGGTGGCCCGCTTCGCCTGCGACGTGCACGTGGAGGGGAAGGAGTGGCCCTACTGTCCGCGCACGATCCTGCGCCGCCAGCTCGAGCGCGCCCGCTCGCTCGGCTACGAGTTCATGCTCGGCACCGAGCTCGAGTACTTCCTCATCCGCAGGCGCGACGACGGCTCGATCGAGCTCGCCGACCCGCTCGACAACCTCGATCAGCCCTGTTACGACATGCGCGGCCTGACCCGCAACCTCGACTTCGTCTCCCAGGTCGCGCGCAACGTCACGTCGCTTGGCTGGAACAACTACGCCACCGACCACGAGGACGCGAACGGGCAGTTCGAGCAGAACTTCGACTTTGCGCCGGCGCTCGTCACCTGCGACCGCGCAATCTTCTTCCGCTACATGGTCGAGTCGCTGGCGCAGGAGCGCGGCCTGCTGGCGACGTTCATGCCAAAGCCCTTCGACCACCTGACCGGCAACGGCGCCCATTTCCACATGAGCCTGTGGCGGGACGGCCAGAACCTGTTCGAGGTCGATCCCGCCGACGACCCGCGCGGGATGGGGCTGTCGGAGCTGGCCTACCAGTTCATCGGCGGGCTGAAGGCTCACGCCCGGGCCTACATCGCCGTGACCGCGCCCACGGTCAGCTCGTACAAACGGCTCGTGGTCGGCACCCGCAGCGGCTCGAGCTGGGCCCCCGTGTATGTGAGCTACGGCTACAACAACCGCACCCAGATGCTGCGCGTGCCCGGGCCGGGCCGGGTCGAGGACCGCACCGTCGACGGCTCCTGCAATCCCTACCTGGGCGCGGCCGTCGTCCTGGCCGCCGGCCTCGACGGCATCGAGCGACAGCTCGACCCGGGCGAGCCGACAACCGAGCTCAACCTCCACGAGCTGACCGACGAGCAGCGCGCCGAGCTGGGAGTGGAGCTCCTGCCCGCCAACCTGCTCGACGCCACCCGTGAGCTGGAGCGGGACGACGTGATCCGCGCCGCCCTCGGCTCAACGCCTCACGGGGACTACGTGGACTACTTCGTCCGCACCAAGCAGGCCGAGTTCAAGGAGTGGCACGACCGGGTCACTCAGTGGGAGCTCGACCGCTACCTGCAGCTGTTCTGACGCTTGCATGTGCAGTCGCCGGTCTTTAGGTTCTGGATGACGCTCCTGACCGTGAGGTAGGGCGCATGCAGGACATCGCGGAGTTCCTGAGAAGCCACGAGCCGTTCAGCGGACTCGACGAGGAGGCCTTGGAGCGGCTCGTCGAGCGGGTGGAGGTGGAGGACTTCGAGGCGGGGGCCACCATCTTCAAGCAGGGCGAGCGGTCTCAGGGCAGGGTGCTGGTGGTGCGACGAGGGGCGATCGAGTTGGTCGACGGCAGCCGGGTCCTCGACGTGCTCGGGGAGGGGGAGCTCTTTGGACACCCCTCGATGCTGTCGGGTCTGCCGTTCGGATTCGAGGCGCGCGCCCAGGAGGACAGCCGCTGCTATTCGATGGCGGCCTCCGATGTGATCCCGCTGCTGGCGCGGCGGTCGAGCCTGTCGTATCTGACGCGGTCGCTGCTGCAGCGTCGGGAGCCGGGGGGGACGGCCGCCGAGGCCGACGTCGCCAGCGCAGAAATGACGCAGCAGCCGGCCAGGGCCCTGATCCGTCGCGAGCCGGTGACGTGCGCGGCGGATCGCCCCCTTCGCGAGGTTGCCCGGCAGATGTCGGATGAGAACGTCAACTCGATGATCGTTCGGGCGGAGAACGGAGAGCTGGGAATCGTCACGGACAGCGACCTGCGCTCCCGCGTTGTGGCCGGGGGGATGTCGGTGGACGTGCCGGTGGGCGAGGTCGTGGCGGCACCCCTCATCACCGTCGGTGCGGACGCTGCCGGCGCCGACGTGATGCTGGCAATGCTCGACAACGACGTCCGCCACGTTGGCGTCCTCTCTCCCAGGGGCGAGTTGCTCGGAGTGCTCGGCGGCATCGACCTGGTGGCCGCCGAGGCACGCACGCCCTTTGCGCTTCGGCGCGAGATCGCGCGGGCGCGGGACAAGGAGGAGCTGAGTGAGGCGGCGCAGCGGCTGCGCTCCACGGTGGTCGCGCTGCATGCCACGAAGCTCCCTCCCCAGCAGATCGGCCGCGTGATCTCGGTCGTCGCCGATGCGCTGGTCAGGCGCATGATCGAGCTGGCGATCGAGTCCAAGGGCACGGCGCCTGCGCAGTTCGCCTGGCTTGCGCTGGGCAGCCACGGCAGACGGGAGACCGTGCCCTCTTCCGATGTCGACTCGGGGATGGCCTGGCAGGACGAGTCCGAGCAGGAGTCCAGCGGATCGGACCCGCGACGCGCGATCGCTTCCGACGGCGTTGTGGGCTACATGCGGACGATCGCCGCCGACGTGGAGGACTGCATCCGGGTCGTTGGCTGGCGTCTCGATCCACACGGCGTAACGGCGTCCGGTGAGTTCTCCGCCAGCTCGATGGGTGTATGGCGCCGGTCGATCGGGAATTGGCTGCAGGACGCGGGCGACGAAAAGGTCCTGATCGCGACCTCGATCCTGCTCGACGGCCGCACGGTTTACGGGCCGGCGGAGCTGGACCCGCGGGCGATCCTGCTGGAGCCCGCAAATCGCGCCAAGCTGCTGCCATCGATGCTCCGTCTTGCCCTGGCGATGAAGCTACCGACCGGATTCAGAGGCAACATCGTGCTCGAGAGCTCCGGCGAGCACCGCGGGACCTTCGACATCAAGCACGGCGGACTGCTTCCCGTCGTCGACATCGCCCGCTTTGCGGCACTTAAGGCCGGCGCCAAGGTCACGACGACGATCGAGCGGCTGCGGGCGGCGTCCGAGCTCGGGGCGCTCGAGCCCGCCCATGCCCGGACGCTCGAGGAGGCCTACGACCTCTTCACTGCGCTCCGGCTCGAGCACCAGATTCGGCAGCTCGAGCGGGGAGACGAGCCAAATGACTACGTCGACCCGAAGGACCTGTCGGAGCTCACGCGGCGGTATCTGCGCGATGCATTCCGCGAGGTCGCCGCCGTGCAGAAGTCGCTGTCGAGCGGTCGCGCCTGGGGAACCTGAGCGAGATCGGGTCTGCTGCGCCTTGTCTCAGGTAGGCGGCCAGCCCCGCCAGCGCGGCGAGCACCGGCAGGGCTCCGGCCAGCGCCAAGGTGGCGCGCGCCCCCAGTGCCGCCACCAACACTCCGCCCGACGCGAGCGCGACGAGCTCGGCGCCGTTTCGCAGCCCGTTGTAGGCGGCGAAGGCGCGCCCGTGGAGCCGAGCCGGAACCCGTTCCTGGATCAGCGTCCGTGCGAGCACGTTCTTCACGCCGTGCCCCACCCCGCCGGCGAACCACATTGCACCCGCGAAACCGACCGCGAGCCAGACGGTGGGAAGCCCTAGTCCGGCGCCCTGCACGGCCACTGCCACGAGGGCCACAACCGCCATGGCGCCCGCGGGGACGCGCCGAGACACCACCAGCGCCCCGAACACCATGCCCACCATCCACGACGAGAACAGCACGCCGTAGAGGACGTCGCCCGCGCCCAGGTCCTCCTTGAGGAAGAACACCTCCGCGGTGATCGAGGCGCTCATGAACAGCAGAGAGACGAACACGACGCCGAGCACGGTTCCAAGCGTGCGATCGCGGAACAGGTGGACGATTCCATCGCGCGCCCGATCGTCTCCGGCAGCGCCCGCCGCGGGTTCGCGCCGGGTGCGCAGGAGGCCACCGGCGACCGCCACGCAGGCGAACGTCGCCGCGTTCACCAACATCGCCGCGGCGGTGCCCCCGGCCGCAGCGAGCCCGCCTCCGATCAGCGGCCCGGCCGTCATGCCCAAATAGCGCGCCGTCTCGACCCGTCCGTTCACGGCGGCGAGGCGGCGCCGACCCGCGATCGCCGGAACCAGGGCGAACTCGGCCGGCTGCGCCACCGCGAAGCCGACTCCGAGGAGCGCCGCCAGCACCAAGATCGCCGCGACCGAGTCGAGCGCCAGTGCGAGCGAGGCGGCGATCACCGCCTGCGCCAAGGAGGCACAGATCAAAACCCTCCGAGTCTCGACGCGGTCGGCGAGAAGGCCCGCGGCCGGTGCGAGCACCACGACGGGCGCCCAGAGGCAGATCATCAGCGCCGCAACCGCCAGGCCCGACCCGGTCATCTGCTGCAGATGCAGCGTCAGCGGGATCCAGAGCAGGAAGTCGCCCAGCGCCGAGATCCCGACGGCCCCGACGATCAGCCGGGCGTCGCCGCGATCGGCCTGCTCAGGGCGCGACGTTGCCGCCGGCACGGAACACGTTCTCCGGATCCCAGTCGGCCTTCACCTGCGCCAACCGCTCGTAGCTGCGCTCCCCGTAGCCGGCGCGCACGCGCGCCCGCCCCTCGTCGCCGATGAAGTTGAGGTACACGGCACCCGTCGCGAAGTCGCGCAGATCGGTGCGGAACGCGCGCGCCCAGGCGATCAGTCGCTCGTCGTCGGCGGGGTCGTCCCAGAGGGCGAACGGGTGCACCACAAACCTGGCGTCGCGGCCGCCCAGCGGCGAGACCTCCTCCGAGGCTCGCGCTACGGCTCCGCCCCAGGCCACGACGAAGAGCTGTGCCGGTCCCGGCGGCAGCTCCTCGGAGCGGCTGGCGATCGCCTCGATGGCAGCATCGGGAAGGTCCCTCAGGTGCTCGGCCGTCCAGTAGTTCCGATAGCCGGGTGGGTCGTCGAGCATGCACTGGAAGTCGGGGTACGGCGTCGGCCCGAAGTGGTCGACCTCGGGCGGTCCGAACTCGCGAACCGCCCGCAGGGCCTCCTCGCCCTCCTTCACCGGGCCGGCGTACATGCCGGCGACGCCGACCACGAGCCGGCCATGCAGGTGGTCCGGAATGTCCGGCTCCGCCGGGGCGGTGAGATAGAGGTACGCCAGGCTGAGCTCCTCGGGCGCGTCCCGCATCACGTCGCGGTAGAGCGCCAGGAGCTCGCGCCCGCGCTCGGCGGGATAGAGCGCCAGCCCCGCCAGAACCTCGGACTCGAGCGGGTGCAGGCGGAACTCGAACGACGTGACGACGCCGAAGTTGCCGCCGCCCCCGCGATGCGCCCAGAACAGGTCGGGATTCTCGTCGTTTGAGGCACGCACCAGCTCGCCGTCCGCGGTCACGAGCTCGACCGCCAGCAGGTTGTCGCACGCCAGCCCGTGCTTGCGCTCGAGCCAGCCGCTGCCGCCGCCCAGGGTCAGGCCGGCCACACCTGTCGTCGACACGCGGCCGCCCGTGGTCGCAAGCCCATGCGGCTGGGTGGCGCGGTCGAGTTCGGCCCAGGTGGCCCCGGCCCCCACTCGTACGACCCGCCGCTCGGGATCGACCGCGATGTCGGACATGCCGCGGACGTCGATCACGAGACCCTCGTCCACCAGCGACAGGCCGGCCACCGAATGGCCGCCCGCTCGCACGGCTACTTCGAGCCCGCCCGCCCGCGCGAACGCGAGCGCCGCGACAACGTCGTCAGGGGCGGCGCAGCGGGCCACGAGCGCCGGGCGCCGCTCGATCATGGCGTTGAATAGCGTGCAGGCCTCCGCGTACTCGGGAGTGCCGGGCTCGTACACGGCGCCGCCCAGTCGAGAACGAAGTTCGTCGAGTCCTATGTCGGTGCGCGAGATCATGTCGTCCACGCTACGAATGGACGGCCGCTCGGGCTTCGCCATTCCCGGCCATCGGCCAAGATGGCCGGAACCGGCCAGGCGGGGCTGGATCTAAAGCACTCCGGCGCGCGCCGCGTACGCGACCGCCGCCGCCCGCGACGGCAGCCGCAGCTTCAAGCGGACGTTCGCCACGTGGCGATGCACGGTGTGCTGGCTCAGCACGAGCCGCTCGGCGATCTCCGCGTCGCTGAGCCCCTGGGCGACCAGGCGCAGCACCTCGAGCTCCCTCGGCGTGAGCTCACAGACGGAGCGCGGGGCGGCGGCCGGTCCATCCTCCGACGCTGCGGCATCGAGTCGAGCGACGTCGCGTTCCGCCCCCAGGGCGACGAGCGCGTCCCGCGCGGTACGCGTCTCGGCCGCCGCCGCCTCGTCGCGCCCGAGCGCGGTGAGAGCGCGGGCGAGCTCGAGGCGGGCGAGCGCCGCCTCGTGGGTCGCGCCCGCCTCCACGAGCAGGTCCACCGCGTCCTCGCAGGCCCGGCGGGCGTGCTCGTGGTCGCCCCGAGCGGCCGCCACCCGCCCGGCCACGAGGCGCGTCCTGCCGCGCACGTAGGGCGTGCCGAGATCGGCTCCGATGCGCTCGAGCTCCGCGCAGCCGGCCACCGCGGCGTCGAGGTCGCCCAGGGCCGCGCGGGCGCCCACAAGGAGCTCGAGCGCCGGCAGGCGGTCGAGCGCCGCCGCCTCCGACAGGCGGCGGAGCACGCGCTCGGCCGCGTCGGCCGCTACGGCCGGATCACCGTCGTCGAGCGCCAGTCTCCCCAAGCCGATCAGCGCTCGCGGATGGGAGCTCGCCCGCTCGAACAGGGCGCGCGCTTCGCCGGCGCGCCCCTGACGGGCGCGCAGCTCGCCGAGGCGGGCAAGCCCGCCCGCGGCCATCGCCGGCCGAGCGGCCTCGAGGTCGCCGACCGCCGCGGTCAGCTCGAGCTCGGCCGCGGTCCAGTCCCCGTTGGTGGCCAGCACGTTGCCGTAGGCGCTGCGACAGGTCCCGATCAAGTGGCGCGCGTTCAAGCGCTCCGCGATCCGGAGCGATGCCTCGCACCACTGCGCGGCCCGCGGAAAATCGCCCACGCCCTCACAGGCGGAAATCAGGTAGCAAAGCGCCCATCCCTGCGCAATCGGCCAGCGCAGCTCTTCGCCGGCAGCGATTGCCGAAGCCTCGTCGAGCTGACGCATGCCGGCCCCGACCTCTCCTCGCCGCACCACGGTGATGCCCTCGAGGGCGAGCCCGACAGCCTCCAGATCGGGCACGCCGAGGGCCCGCCCGAGCGTCGCGCCCCTCCGGGCCAGCCCGGCGGCCGCGACCAGATCGTCGTTGACGTTCATCTCAAACGCGCCCTCGTTGAGCGCGAGCCAGCCGTGATCCTCCCCGTCCGGGAGGTCGTCGAGCATGCGATGGCTGCGCTCGAGCCAGCCCCGGGCCACGGCGTCCTCTCCGCGAAATTCGAGGAAGTCGGCGGCAAGCCAGGCCGCCACCCGCCCAGCGCCTGTCGGATCGCCGGCGGCGCGGAAGGCGCGGTAGGCCCGCTCCCGTGAGCCGATAGTCAGATCGGCATCGTGGAGCCAGTAGCCCGCCCAGCCGAGGCCCTCCCACCCCTCGGCGGACTCATCAGCGGCGAGCGCCGCCTCGAAGTGCCCCCGGGCGGCCTCCCAGGCACCCCGTCGCAGCGCCTCGTCGCCGGCGGCGAGCGTCTCCGCGGTCTGCGGCTCTGCGGCCATGGAAGCCCATCGTCGCACGACCGCTATCGCGCGCGCCAGCGCTCACCTACGTCTTCGGTTCGATGTTCTGGTTCACGCGGAACAGGTTGTACGGGTCATAGGTCGCCTTGATGCGGGCCAGCCGGTCGTAATTGTCGCGATAGCTGGCGCGGACCCGCTCCTGACCCTCGTCCATCATCATGTTCACGTAGGCACCGCCGGCCGAGTACGGGTGCAGCGCCTCGAAGTAGTCGATGCTCCACCTCCGAATGATGTCCACGTTCGCACGGTCGGGATCGACGCCGGCGTAGACGGCGCCCCAGCGCGCGTCGCGATAGCTCCAGGCGGTGTCGGACGGGGACACGTCGTGGGCGGCGCCGTCGACCGGGTACAGATGCATTGTCGACTTCATGGTGGGCATCTCGGCGCCGAACTTGGCATGGAGCTCGGCCGCGACATCGGGAACCTCCTTCACGAAGTCGGCCCGCCAGTACCACTGATCGCCGGGCGGGTAGAGGCCGTCGAACGCGCTCTGCAGCGCCGGATGCGGCATCGCGTGAACCCCGTGCAGGAGCGGCTCGGGCAGAGCGTCGAGCAGCGGCGCCATCGCCTTCGCCGCGTCCTCCTCGCCGCCCAGGTAGCACCAGACGATGCCGCAGACCTTCCGCAGGTGGATCTCCCCGGGGAAGGGGGGCGCCGGGGGCACGGTGTGGAAGGCGAAGAAACCGTTCAGCTCGCGGGGTGCGTTCGGCAGGAACTCGCGGTACACGGACAGAACCTCGGCGCCGAGCTCCACCGGCCAGAACGTCGGGCCGCCGATCACGGTGTCGACCTCGTGGAGCCGGAAAAGGAACGAGGTGACCACGCCGAAGTTGCCGCCGCCGCCGCGGATCGCCCAGTAGAGGTCGGGGTGCTCGTCGGCGCTCACGCGGACGCGTTCGCCGCCGGCCAGCACGAGGTCGGCCTCGAGCAGGTTGTCGATCGCGAGGCCGTACTTCCGGGTCAGATGGCCGAGGCCGCCGCCGAGGGTGAGGCCCCCGACGCCGGTCGTGGAGATGATCCCGCTGGGCGTGGCGAGACCGTGCTCGTTCGTGGCGCGGTCGACCTCACCCCACGTGCAGCCGCCGCCGACTCGAACCGTGCGCGCGTCTGGATCGACGCGCACCTCGTTCAGCGGCGAGAGATCGATGACCACGCCCTCGTCGCAGGTCCCGAGTCCGGCGCCGTTGTGGCCGCCGCCGCGGACGGCCAAGAGCAGTTCCCGCTTGCGGGCGAAGGCGACCATCCTCGCCACCTCCTCGGGGCCGGTGCAGCGCGCGATCAGTGCGGGCCGTCTGTCGATCATGCCGTTGTAGACGCTTCGCGCGTCCCCGTACTCCGCATCCTCCGGTCCGATCAGCTGCCCGCTGAAGGCGCTTCCGATCTCCCGGCGGGCCGCCTCGGCCGCCGTGACCAACATGCTCATGCCGTCTCCTCTCGGTTGGCTTTGTCATCCAGGCGTGAACCGGGACGGAACAGTTGTGCCGCCGTGCCTCCTCAGAGCGACCAGCGAGGCGGCGCCTCGCCGGGAGGCGCGTAGGAGCAGAAGCGCCCGGTGCGGATCGAGGCCGTCAGGTGCTCTGCAAGCGGATGGGAGTGCTTGTCGATCAGCTTGATTGCGGTCCTGATCGCCTTCGTCACGTTCACGCGGGCGCGCTCCGCCGGGGAGGACAGCGGCCGGTCGCGGTCGCCGAGCCCGGCCGCCCGTGCGAGCTCGCCCACCAGCGCGTCGATCTCCTCCTCGAGACGCGCGGCTCGCTCCTCGTCGGCGAAGCGGCGCGCCTCCTCGAGGTCGCTGCGCAGGTCCTGGAGCCGCCGCCGGTACTCCTCCCTCGCCCGCCGGTCGAGCATCGGGCCGAGGTCCGCTGGCCGCCCGTGACGCAGGCCGTCACCGACGGGCTGGGCGCGGCCGTCCACGGCGTATCCCTCCGCTGCGGCGACCAGCTCGAGCACGTGTAGGTCCGCGCCGGGAGAGGCGAGCAGGAAGGCGATGTAGCGGAGGCCCTTCACGTCGCGCAGCCGCATGGTCTCCCCCGCGTAGGCGAGCGTCCAGAACTCGCCCTCGCGGGCGAACCCCGCCTCCACAGGAGTCGGCCCCCGCACCGGCCCCTCGGGCGGCTGGAGGGCGTCCATCCGACGCACCAAACCCGGAAGGGCGAGGTCCTCGCCCAGCCGACGACCCTCGGCGAGCAGGGCGGCGGCGCGCTCGGTGTCCCCCTGGCCCGAACGCGACACGAGGGCCCGCGCGTATTCCAGGAGCACCCGCGCGCGGATTGCCCGCGCGCCCAGCAGATCACATCGGGCGAGCGCCGTCTCGAAGTGCTGCTCCGCGTCGTCCCAGCGCTCGAGCATCGCCGCGAGCATCGCCAGCCGGAGCGCGACGGGCCCGAACGGCTGCTGGGTGTACGTCACGGCGTTGCGGCCCGGGTACGGGAGCAGGAGACGGTAGAGGATTCGGGCGCTCGCGCGGTCCTCCGCGACCACACATGCCTCTGCGAGGGAGCACAGGCGGATCAGCCAGAACAGGTCTCTCGGAATGTCGGCGAAACCGCTGCCGGCATGCCGCGCGATCTCCGCCGCGGCCGCGCTGCGGTCGCCGCGCTCGGCCGCCGCCAGGGCGTCGCGCCAGCGCGCGATCCAGAGGTGGCGCTCGCCGTGATCGGCGACCTCGGGCCAGTACTCGTCGAGGCGGCCCTGAGCCCAGCGAATCGCCAGCATCTGCGCGTACCTATAGATGTAGGCCGCGTACTCGCTGTGCCGGAGGCGGGCGATCCGCAGCGCCTCGCGCGCCAGCCGCTCGGCGTCGCCAAAGCGCCCATCCAGCTCCGCGCGAATAACCTGCAGGCAGACGCCGTGCCAGCGATAGAACGGCTGTTGGATCCGCTCCCCCAGTTGCGTCACGGCCGCAATCTCGGCGTCTACGCCGGGGCCGTCGCAGTGCTCGAGGAAGCAGTGGAAGCGGGCATTGTGTGCGAGAAACGCGAGCTCCTGGTCGCCCAGCTCCGCCGCCACGGCCAGCATCTCCTCGGTCTGCTCGAGTCGCTCGTTGAGCATCTCGGGCGCTCCCAAAGCCCAGTGACGCGCGTGCAGGGCCGTTACCAGCGCCCCTGAGTCCCCCAGGCGCCGCGACATCTCGATGGCCTCGGTGCTCACCGCGAGGCGCCGCTCGACCTCGTGCGACGTGTACATCTCGACGGCGAGGCGCGCCAGCAGCCGTGCCCGGAGCGGGCTGTCCTCCCGCGGAAGCGCGGCGAGCGCCTCCTCCAGCACCCCGACCCCGGTCGCCCCCGCCTCGAAGCGGGCGAACAGCAGGAAGCCCCCGAGCCCGACGACGTAGCCGAGCGCGGCGCGCGCCAGCATCTGGCCGTCGCCCAAGCGGCGGGCGAGCTCCGCGGCCTCCTCGAAGCTCGCGCGCGCGGCGCGGGTGTCGCCGGCCCGCCAGCGGGCATCGCCGAGGCGGAGGAGCAGCTCGCAGCGGCGTTCCCGGGAGGGCTCCGTGTCCGCGCGAAGGAGGCCAAGCGCCCGCTCGTAGTGGGCCCCCGCCTCCTCATAGGCGAGGATGCCGGCCGCGCGGTCGCCGGCCCGCACGAGGTAGTCGATCGCGGCGGAGGCGTCACCCACCGGCGCCGCAAGGGCGTGGTGGTGGGCTATCTCCGAGAGGTGCGGATCGAGATCGTTCCGGTACAGCTCCTCGAGCACCCCGCCGATGGACCGATGGAGCTCGAGGCGCATCGCGGAGGGCAGGTCGTC
>Ga0081538_10001028_pt1 | contig 29786 bp, 30 predicted proteins | sample TabmetS5T2R1_FD_71022 | JGI IMG/M metagenome (GOLD analysis project Ga0081538, IMG submission 71022) | Tabebuia heterophylla rhizosphere microbial communities from the University of Puerto Rico - S5T2R1 | ecosystem: Host-associated > Plants > Roots > Rhizosphere ...
CGTCGTGGCGATCGGCAACCCCCACGGTCTCGGCGGCTCGGTCACCGCGGGCGTGATCTCGGCCCTGGGCCGCTCGCTGCCCGCCCGCACCAGGCGCGGCGGCCGGATAATCGACAACGTGATCCAGACCGACGCCGCCCTCAATCCCGGCTCGTCCGGCGGCGCACTCGCCGACTCGCGCGGCAGGGTCGTGGGCATCAACACCGCCGTGGCCGGCGTGGGGCTGGGCCTGGCCGTGCCGATCAACGACGCCACCCAGCGAGTGATCGCCGAGCTGATGCGCGACGGCCGCGTCCGCCGCGCCTACATCGGCGTGGCAGGCGGACCGCGACCGGTGCCGCCCCAGGCTCGCGCGGAGGTCGGGATGTCGACCTGCATCGAGGTCGTCGAGGTGGTCTCGGGCAGCCCCGCCGACCGGGCCGGCATCCGGCCCGAGGACCTCATCCTCGAGGTCGACGGCACGCCGACCGCCCGGGTCGAGGACCTCCAGCGCCTGATGGTCGCCGAGCTGATCGGTACCCCGGTCACGGTGCGCCTGCTCCGGGCCGGCCGCCCGAGTACGGCGGAGCTCGTGCCCGCGGAGCTCGACTAGGGCTAGAGCCCCGGCACGTGCCGGACGGCGTAGCCGCTCGTGCTGACCGGTGTGTCCTGCCAGCGCGTGCCCGCCCGGCCCTGGCCGCTGGTGTCGAAGCGCAGCCCGGCGACGACCATGAAGACGTGCCCGCTGTTCGCGTAGATCGTGATCCAGCGGCCCGGCCCCGGCTCGCCGTAGCTCGCCAGCAGGCCCGAGGTGAGCGGCCGGTCGAGCAGGCCCGCGCCGGCCAGCGCGAAGGACACCGAGCCCGAGCAGTCGTAGCCGTTGTCCCGCCACGCGCCGTGCCCGCCGCCCCACTTGTAGGGGAACTTGGCGATCTGGTTCGCGGCCAGGATCACCCGCTTCACCACGCCCGGCGCGTTCGACGGCGCCTGGGCGGTGCCGTCCGGAAGCACCCTCGCCCGCGCGCCGGTTGCCAGGTAGGCGGTGGTGTTGAGGAACTGCTTGAAGCGGCTGAGCGCGGCGCGCGCCTCCTTGAGCTCGGCGCGCACCTCGGCGTCCGTGGGCGCTCCCGGGCTGGGGGCGTCGTCGCCCGGCTTGACGCCTGACAGATCGGGCTCGACGCCCACGCCCTCCAGCTCGACCACGCGCGCCTTCGAGCGCGGCGCCGGCGCCTCCTGTCCAGCCCGCTCGCGCGCCTTCGCGGCCGCCTCCGGCGTCAGCACCACCTCGCCCGCGGCGTCAGGGCCGCCGTCCGGGCCGCCGCCCTCCTCCCTGCCGCAGCCCGCCGCCGCGAGCGCCAGCAGGCAGGCCGTCAGGATCAGGAGGCCGGTCGCTCTGGCTCTGACTGGTAGCGCGTCTTCCATTCCTCGTAGGGCATTCCGTAGACGATCTCCCGCGCCTGCGGGTCCGGCAGCTCGATCCCCCGCTCCTCGGCCGCCTCGCGATACCAGCGCGACAGGCAGTTGCGGCAGAACCCGGCCAGCTCCATCAGGTCGATGTTCTGTACGTCGGTTCTTTCCCGCAGATGCTGAAGAAGACGCCTGAAAGCGGCGGCCTCGAGTTCAAGGCGCGTGTGATCGTCCATCGATCTGGAACGATAGGGGGGATGACTGAGCCAGACCCCAGGCACCGCCCGGTGCCCACCGACCCCAGCGGGATCGAGGAGCCCCACGACGTCCTGGCGGCCGACGAGTTCGGCATCGGCACGCGCGAGGGCCGCCTCCCGCCCGACCCCAGCGGCATCAGCGAGCCTCATGACGTGCTCGCGGCGGAAGAGTTCGCGATGCCGGCCGGCAGGGAGCCCCACGACGAGGCGAGCCGCTTCGACCCGCGCACGCTCGTGCCGCTGCTGCTGCTCGCCGCGCTGGCGGCGTTCCTGCTGCTCCGCCGCCGTTCCTGACGTGCCTGAGCTGTCACAGCAGAACAGGATCGAGGTCAGGGTCGACCGGGCCCTCTGCATCGGCTCGGGCGACTGCGTCGACACGGCGCCCGACGTCTTCCAGCTCGACGACGAGGACAAGGCCGTGGTGGTCGATCCCGACGGCGCGCCCGTCGACGACGTGATCACCGCCGCCGGCAACTGCCCGGTCAGCGCGATCTTCGTGGTGGGCGAGTCCGGCGACCTGTATCCGTAGGGCCGCAAGCACCCGGCTCGGCCGGGTGCGCGCGGATGGCTTCACAGGCGACAGAACGAGGTGCGCTTCCGCGCGCCCGTGCGGTCCACGCTCTTGCGCGGCCTGCCCTTCTCGGTGAAGCACGCCGAGGATGCCCATCCGGCGCGCGAGCGCGCGTGCGTTGCCGGCCGGGAGGCGTCCAGGTGCCAGTCCACCGCAATCCCCCGGGACCTCCGTCCGCCGGACCCCGCAACCGAGCTCGGCCCGAGCTAGCGCTTGCCGCGCCCGCGCCCGTAGACGAGCTTGAGAAGGCGCTCGATCAGCTTCGTCGTGCGGGCCTTGTACGGGAGCATGTGCAGGTCCCGCTTGGGAGCGAAGCGCGTGACCAGCAGCGCCTGCCTCTTCGTGTACTTGCGGATCCCGTCCGCCCCGTGGCGCGCGCCGAGGCCGGACTCCTTCCAGCCGCCCATCGGCAGCTCCAGCGCGACGTAGTTGACTTGGGCGTCGTTCACGGTGACAACGCCTGCCTCGATCAGGCGCGCCAGGCGCTCGCCCTCCGCGGCGTCCCTGGTCCAGACCGAGGCCTGCAGGCCGTAGGGGGAGTCGTTCGCCAGGCGCACCGCCTCGTCCGCGTCGCGCACCTTCATGACGGGCAGCGTGGGGCCGAAGGTCTCCTCGGTCATGCACTCCATCGAGTGGTCCACGTCCACCAGCAGCGTCGGCTCGTAGAAGTCGCCCGGCCCGTCGGCGCGCCGGCCGCCCACCAGCGCCCGCGCACCCTTGGCGAGGGCGTCCCTCACGTGCTCGTCGATCAGGTCCATCTGCGGCGGCGAGGTGATCGCGCCGATGTCGACCTCGCCCCGCGAGCCGGGCACTCCCTGGCGCAGGGCGCGCATCTTCTGCTCGACCTTCGAGACGAACTCGTCGTAGACCGGCTCCTCGACGTAGACGCGCTCGACCGAGATGCAGGTCTGGCCGCCGTTCTGCATCGAGTAGTGCACGGCGGCGTTGGCGGCGCGCTCGAGGTCCGCGTCGGCCAGCACCAGCATGGGGTCCTTTCCGCCGAGCTCGAGCCCCACCGGGGTGAGCGTGCGCGAGGCCCGCTCCATCACCTTCTTGCCGACCTCGGTCGAGCCGGTGAACATCACGTAGTCCACGTGGTCGATCAGCTCGCCGCCCACGTCGCCGCCGCCGGTGGCCACGATGAAGACGTCCTCCGGCAGGCCGCACTCCCGCAGGCCCTCGGCCATGAACAGCGAGGTGAGCGGCGTCAGGCTGGCCGGCTTCAGGACGCACGAGTTGCCGGCGGCCAGCGCCGGGATGCAGTCGCCGAACGAGTTCGTCAGCGGGTAGTTCCAGGGCCCGATCACGCCCGCCACGCCGACCGGCGCGTAGCGGACCACCAGCTTGCGGCCCAGCACGAACGGCGAGGACGAGCGGATCTTCTCGTCCGCCATGAACTTGGGGGCGTTCTTCGCCCAGTAGCCGAAGGCGCCGGCCGCGTAGCCGACCTCGGCCAGCAGCGCGTCCTCGTAGGCCTTGCCGGTCTCGGACACGATGGTCTGGGCGATGCGCTCCGAGTTGTCGATGACCCACTTCTGGGCGCGGCGCAGGATGCGCCCGCGGCCCTCGAAGCCGAGCCCCTCCCAGCCGGGCTGCGCGGCACGGGCCCGGGCGACCACGCCCTCGACCTCGTCCACCGACAGGGCCGGGACCGAGGCGATCACCTCGCCGGTGGCCGGGTTCTGAACCTCGATCTGGCGCGTCGCTGTCTCGAGCACGGTGGTCAACTCCTTCGTTCGGCTCGCCGGAACCCTAGCCGGAAGCAGCCGGCTCGGCCGGCTGCGCTCGGACCGCCTTGGCCGCTCAGCCGAACGTGAAGGCATAGCCCGTTACGCCGGGCGGCAGGCGCAGCGTCAGGCGGCGGTCCTCCACGCGCGGAAGCGAGACCAGGCGGTAGAGCCGCTCCTCGCGCACGGTGACGCGGCCGTGGCGCACATCGTCGCCGGCCTCGGCTGCCGTGACCGGGCGTCCGTCGAGCAGGACCTGCACGTCGCGCGGGCGGCGGCCCGCCGAGCTCAGCACCAGGAAGACCTTGCGGGCCGTCACCCGCGCCTGGATTCGAGCCGCGCGCACCGCCGTCGCGGACTCGGCGGAGACGTTCCAGGCGCCTTCCAGCGCGAAGCTGACCGGCGGTAGCTCCTCGACCCCCGGATAGCGGCCGAAGCCGGGGCGCAGCGGACCGGGCAGGAACCCCGCGGCGCGCTCGTGCCCGAGGTAGGTCTCCGGCGTCCTGAGGCCGGCCGACACGGTCTCCACGCGCGCCTCCGCCATGTCGCCGAGCCGGTCGGCGCCGGCCTCTGCCAGCAGCGCCCGGATCGCGGCCTCGGTCTCCTCGTAGGCGCCCTCGCCGAAGTGCGCGTAGCGCACCCGCCCGCGCGCGTCGATCAGGTACTTGGCGGGCCAGTACTGGTTCCCCCACGCGCTCCAGGTGGCGTACTCGTTGTCCTGGGCGACGGGATAGCGCAGCCTGTTCTGCCGTATGGCGCGCGCCACGTTGTCCGCCTCGCGCTCGAAGGCGAACTCCGGGGTGTGCACGCCCACGATCGTCAGCCCCCGGTCGCGGTAGGCGCCGTCCCAGGCGCGCAGGTAGGGCAGCGTGCGGATGCAGTTGATGCAGGTGTAGGTCCAGAAGTCGATCAGCACCACCCGCCCGCGCAACCCCTCGAGGTCGAGCGGGGCGCCCGCCGGCGTGTTGAACCAGCGGTCGTTGCCGGTGAAGTCGGGCGCCCGGCCCAGCACGGGCAGGCCGGCCTCCCGGGGCTGGGTGCTCGCCTCCTCGAAGCGCGGGCGCCCGCGCAGGTCCGCCAGGCGGTCCTCCACCGCGCCGGAGCTCTCGAGCCCGCTCGTCGGGTTCACCACCACGTCCGGAAAGTCGTCGGCGAGCGCGGTCTGGAAGCGGACGTCGAGATCTGTGGCCACCGCCACCGCGGTCGCAACCATCACCACGCCCAGCACGCGCTGGACGGCGGGGCCGCGCCCCGCGGCGCGCAGCCGGTCGAGCACGCGCCGCCCGCCGTAGGCGAGCAGCAGCAGCACCAGCGCGGAGCCGGCGGCGTAGCCGAGCGCCACCGCTACGAGCTCCGCCGTGGCGCCCTGAGTGGCCGAGACCGAGACCACCGCTGCGAGGATCGGCCCGGCGCACGGCGCGTACACGAACCCGAGCCCCGCGCCCACGAGCAGGCCCGACCAGAACCCCTGGCCGCGGTCGCGCGGGCCGAAACGCGCCAGGCGCGACAGCGGCGCCTCCACGCGCGCCGCCAGGCGCGGCACCAGCAGCGACAGGCCGAAGCCGAGCAGCACGAGCACGGCCAGCGTGCGGACGGTGCCGCTCGGCAGCCCCACACCGTCCACCAGCGAAGCCAGCGCCACGATCGCCACCGTGAAGGTCGCGGCGAGCCCGGCGATCACCCCGAGCGGCCGCCGCCGGCCGCCGCTTCCCGCCGAGGCAAGCAGCGCGGGCAGCACCGGCAGCACGCACGGCGTCAGCGCGGTGCCGGCGCCGGCGACGAACGCGAACAGGACGAGCAGCGCCATCGCCTACATCATTCGCGACGAAGCTTTCGATCGGATGACAGACTCCCGGCCATGCCGACGATCGAAGCGAACGGCCAGACGCTCTACTACGAGGTGCACGGGGACGGCGAGCCGCTCCTGTGCGTCCAGGGGCTGGCCGCCGACACCCTCGCCTGGGCGCTCCAGGTTCCCGCGTTCTCCGAACAGCACCGCACTGTGATCTTCGACAACCGGGACGTGGGGCAATCCTCGATGGCCTCCGCGGAGTACGGCATCGCGGACATGGCGGGAGACGCGCTGGCACTGGCCGATGCCCTCGATCTCGACTCCTTCCACCTGCTGGGCGTGTCGATGGGCGGCGCCATCGCCCAGGAGCTCGCGCTGGCGGCGCCGGAGCGGGTGCGCACGCTCACGCTGGCCGTGACATACGCCGCGGGCGGCGCCTGGGCGCGCAAGCTGAGCGAGGTGTGGGGCGCGCGCGTGCAGCGCATGTCGCGTGAGGAGCGCGTGGACGAACTGATGCTCCTGTGCCTGTCGGAGGCCTTCTTCGAGAACGCCGAGGGCGTCGCGTTCCTGCGCGACCTGATGCTCCAGAACCCCCACCCCCAGGCGCCCGAGGCCTTTGCCCGGCAGCTCTGGGCGTCCGCCCGTCACGACGCCGGCGCCCGCCTCGGCAGCCTGACCATGCCCATCCACGTGATCGGCGCGGAGTACGACATCCTGGTCCCGGTCTGGAAGTCGGCGGAGCTCGCCGACCTGATCCCGGACGCCAAGCTAACCGTGCTGGAGGCCTGCCCGCACGGCCTGAACCTGGAGCGCGCCGAGGAGTTCAACCGAGCCGTGCTCGACTTCATCGCCGAGCGGGCCGGCGCGCCCGCCTAGGCGGTCTCGGCCAGCGCCTCGTCCAGCGTCTCGTGGACCGGGGCGGCCCGGTCGAACTCGACGATGTCGAGCACCCGCGCCACGGGCCTGCCGGAGGTGGCCACTACGCGCAGCTCCTGGCGGCGGCTGCCGAGCTTGCGCGCGAGCCCGAACAGCATCGCGATGCCGCTCGAGTCGATGAAGTCGAGCGAGCTGAAGTCGATCACCAGCGCGCGCGCCGACGTCGGCACCGCGTCATGGATGCGCTCGCCGATCCCCGGGGCGCCGGCGATGTCCAGCTCGCCGGACAGCCGCGCCACCACGACCTCACCACGCTCTTCGATCTCGAGTTCGACCAGGTCCGTCACGGCCCTCCATTCGCGTCCGAGTCCACCCCTTGCAGCGTCCTTCTCAGCCGCACCGTCGTCCCTTCCGGCGTCGGCGAGACCTCAACGGTATCCATCAGGGCGCGCATCAACGACAGACCCCGTCCGTGATCGCCCATACGGGGCTCGCGCCAGGCCCCGTAGTCGCGGATCGTGATGACCACGTCGCGGTCCTCCATCCGCCCCCCGACCTCGAACGGAGCTCTGCCGCCGGCGCCGGAGTGCTCGATCGCGTTCGTGGCCGCCTCGCCGCAGGCGGTCACGATCTCGGCGATCTGCTGGTCGTCGCCCCCGATGTGCCGGAGCCAGCGCCGCAGCACGGCGCGCATCGAGGCGAGCGCCTCCGGCGCCGCGGCGAACTCGACCCTGAAGCGGTCGGTCATCGGGATCGTCCGAAGCGTCAGGAGCGCCACGTCGTCGGGCGTGCCGCCGTGAGGCACCAGCGCGTGCAGGACGTGGTCGCAGAGCTCCTCGGGTGCGCTCGGAGCCTCCTTGACCGCGGTCACGAGCCGTCCCAGGCCCGCGTCCATGTGCTCCCCGGCGCGCTCGACGAGCCCGTCCGTGTAGAGGACCACCGCGCCGCCGGGATCGAGCCGCACTGCGACCTCCTCGAACTCGGGGAAGGGCAGCACGCCCAGCGGCACCGAGCTGCCGCCCTCGAGGTACTGCGGCGACTCGGCCCCGTTCACCAGCAGCGGGGGCGGGTGTCCCGCGTTCACCCAGCGCACCTCGCCCTCGGCGGGATCCACGACCAGGTAGATCAGCGTGGCCATCTGGCTCTCGTCGGCCTCCGTCCAGATCAGCCGGTTGAGCTGCTCCACCACGCGCGCCGGGGCGTGCCCCTCGAGCGCGTAGGCGCGCAGCGCGCTGCGCAGCCGACCGACCATCGACGCGGCGGCCAGCCCCTTGCCGGCCACGTCGCCCATCACGAGGCCGACGCCGCCGCCGGGCACCGGCAGCACGTCGTACCAGTCGCCGCCCACCTCGGCCTCGTCGGCCGCCGGGATGTAGCGCGCCGCCACGTCCAGACCCGGCAGGTGCGGCAGGCGCTCCGGCAGCAGGCTCCGCTGGAGCGTCTCGGCGATCCGGTGCTCGCGCTCGTAGACGCGCGCATGGTCGATTGCGAGGGCCACGCGGTCGGCCGCGAGACGCAGCAGGGTGAGGTCGTCGGCCGACAGCCGCCGCGAGCGGGCCGCGCACGCCACCACCACGCCGCGCACCTCGCCGCCCGCCAGCAGCGGCACGCCGATCAGCTCGTTCGCCTCCTCCGACTCGCGGTCGTGAAGCGGCTCGCGCGCCGCCGCGACCCGCTCCGCGAAGCGCTCCCCGGTGAAGGGCCCCGAGCCCGGGTTGCCGTCCGACGCGGCGCGCAGCACGAGCCGGTCGCCCTCCTCGACGAGGTGGATGGAGGCGGCATCGGCCTGCAGGACGCCCCGTACCCGGGTGACGAGGTCGGACAGGATGTCGTCGAGCGTCCGGTGCGCGAGCGCCGCGTCCACGAGGAGCTGCATCCCGCTCACGAGCTCGGCTACGCGCTCGGCCTCCTCGCGGGCCGCCTGCTCGCGCATCAGCGCCTCGCGCTCCTCCTGGCGGCGCAGGCGATCCGTGACGTCGCGGATGAAGCCCGCCGCCAGCACCTCCCCGCGCACGTCCACCTTCGACACCGTCGACTCCGCCGGGAAGCGCGTGCCGTCGCGTCGCTGGAGCTCCACCTCGAAGGTCTGGGTGGCCACCGGGTCCTCGCTGTCCACCAGGGCGGCGCGCCGCTCGTCGTGCCGGTCGCGGAACTCGGGCGGGGTCACGAGCGCCCGGAACGGCTTGCCGATCGCCTCGGCGGCCGACCACCCGAACATCCGCTCCGCGGCGACGTTCCAGCTGCGGATGATCCCGTCGCGGTCGAGCGTGATGAAGGCGTCCGGCGAGTTGTCCAGCACGAGGCGGGTGCGGGCCTCGCTCTGCCTCAGCTCGCGGGCGCTCTCTGCGGCCTCGAGCTGCTGCGCGCGGAGCCGGTCGGTCATGCGCGAGATCAGGAGCCCCGCGATCAGGGGCGTGCCCACGGCGAGCAGCCAGCGGATGGCGGGGCTGTCCGGGTCCTGGATCGCGAGCACCACCCCGTAGCCCAGCCCGATGTAGACCATGTGGGCGAGCGCAACCCGCAGGGCGAAGAAGTAGAACGCGTAGAGCGCGGTCCACGTGTACAGCAACGGGTAGAGCGACGTGCCCGTGTAGTAGTTGGCGAAGCTGAGGATCGTGGTCCCCGCCGCCAACACGAGATGCAGCTGCCACTCGCTGACCCGCTCCGCCTGCACGTAGATGAGCGAGGCGATGGCGATCGCGATCGCCGCGAGCACGTAGAGCTGCAGGTCCTGCACGCCCTCGTCGTGGGGCAGGATCAGAGTGAGGAGCCCGAGGCAGGCCCCCGCCACGAACAGGTAGGCGAGCGACCTCGCCTTGACGCCCAGACTGAACAGCTCGGGCAACTCCCTCACCGACCCCGAAAGCCTACGCCTCCAGTCCACCCCCACGTGCCGACAGGCGCGCGAGTGCCTCGTGGCACTCGACGACGCGGCGCTTGACCGGATCGTCGTCCGGGCGGTCGTGCACCAGGTCCCACGTCTTGTCGGCCACATCGCGCGCGGTGTCCGGCGTGGCCTGCGCGCACAGCATGTCGACCAGCTGGAGCTCGAAGGCCTCGAGCTGGTCCACGGGGTCGCCGGGCGGCATGCGGGGCAGCGGCTCCTGCGTCCCCTCGCGCCACATCTGTGTGGCCATCACGAGCCGGTTGCGCAGCTGCATCTGGTCCACGGCGATGTGAGGCTACCGCGCCCGGAGCGCCAGCCTGCGCAGGAGCGGCAGCGGGTCGAGCGGCCTGCCGGTCGTGCCGTTGCCGACCCGCATCTCCAGATGGAGGTGGTCTCCCCAGCACGACCCGGTGCAGCCCACGGCGCCGACCCGGGCGCCCCCGTCGACGGCGTCGCCGACCGCGAGCGAAGTCGGCGCGCGCATGTGGAGATAGACGAAGGTGCGGTCGACCTCGCGGCTCCAGATCGCGACGTAGTTGCCGCGCCCCCCGTCGTCGCCGGTCTCGACGACGCGTCCGTCGCGCACCGCCACCAGCGGCGTCCCCGCGTCCGCGAAGACGTCCTGGCCCTCGTGCCTGCGGCCCCCGCGCCACGCGCCGAAGCGGGCGTCGTACTGGCCGAAGTCGATCGTCCCGCGGACCGGGAACCACTCGGCCGGACCGACCTCGACGCCGGCGGCCGTGCGCGCGAGCCGCTCGAAGGCGCCGCCCAGCGAATCCGGGGTGCCGAGGGCGCCCGGCTGTGCCGCAGCATGTGAGGGGACGGCGACCGCGATCAGGATCGCGAACGCCGCGATTCGGGCGCTTCCCACGGCCAGACCGTACCCTGAACACGTGACGGCTTTGCATCTCCTGCGGGTCTTCTGCGGCGACGATGGGTCCGCCGGCAACGGGCTGGCCGTCTTCCTCGACGGCCCGGAGATCCCCGTCGAGGCCCGTCAGGCGGTGGCCGCAGAGCTCGGCCTGAGCGAGACGGTCTTCGTCGACGACGCGGCTCGTGGCCAGGTGCGGATCTTCACGCCGAGCGTCGAGCTCGACTTCGCCGGCCATCCGTCCGTGGGGACCGCCTGGCTCCTCGCGGAGCGGCGCGCGCCGATCGAGACGCTGCGACCGCCCGCCGGCGACGTCGCGGTGCGCTACGAGAAGGGGGCGAGCTTCGTTACGGCCCGCCCGGACTGGGGCCCGCCATGGGACTTCGTCCAGATCGACTCGCCCGAGGAGGTCGAGGCCCTCCCCGGCCCGCCGGACGGTCACGACCTTGTTGGGGTCTGGGCATGGCTCGGGGAGGAGGGCGGCACCGTCCGGATGCGCGTCTTCGGGCCGCGCATCGGCATCCCGGAGGACGAGGCCACCGGCAGCGCCGCGGTGCGCCTCTGCCTGGCGCTGGATCGCCCGCTCACGATCCACCAGGGGCGCGGTTCGCTGATCCACGCGCGGCCGCTGGGCCGGGGCTTCGCCGAGATCGGCGGGCGCTCGGTGCTGGACGAGACGCGCGACTACGCGTAGAAGTCGCGCACCCAGCGGTGGGCGCGGAGCTTCGCGCGCTGCTCGTCCGGCAGCGTCCGCCCGTCGGAGACGGCCACGTTGCGCTCCACGTTGCGGAGCGAGCGCATCCCCGGGATCACGGTCGTGACCGCCGGCTCGGCGAGCACGAAGCGGAGCGCGGTCTCGGCCAGCGCGTCGAGCGGGATGCCCAGCTCCGCCGCGATCGCCGTGGTCCGCTCGTGCACCTCGCGCTTCCGGTCGCCGCGGAAGTAGTTCGCACGGAAGTCGTCGCCCTCGAACTCCGTGCCGGGTTCGATCCGCCCGGTCAGGCCGCCCTCGTCGAGCGGCACTCGCGCGATCACGCCGACGTCGTGCTCGCGGCAGGCCGGGAACAGCTCGTCCTCGGGCGACTGGTCGAAGACGTTGTAGATCACCTGGACGGTGTCGACCGCGCCGCTCCCGACCAGGCGCAGGCCGTTCGAGGGCTGGTGGTCGTTGATCGAGATCCCGAAGAAGCGGATCCTGCCGCCCGAGCGAAGGCTCCCCACCTCGTCGAGCAGCTCGCCGCTGTCCGCCCAGTCGTCGTTCCAGACGTGCAGCTGCAGGAGGTCGACGGTGTCCATGCCGAGGTTGGCGAGGCTGCGCTCGGCACACTCGCTCACGTATCCGGGCGGGAACACATCGTCGAGCGCGGCGCCCTCCTCGGCCGGCCAGATGCGGTTCTTCGGCGGCACCTTGGTGGCCACGTGGACGGTCTCCGAGCGCTCCCGCACCACGCGGCCGACCAGGCGCTCGCTGCGGCCCTCCCCGTAGGCGAGCGCCGTGTCGATGAAGTTGAGCCCGAGGTCGATCGCCCGGTGAAGCGCCTGGATCGACTCGTCGTCGTCGGCCCCGCCCCACTGGGCGCCGCCGATGCCCCAGGCGCCGTAGCCGATCTCGGACACCTCGATGCCGGTCCTGCCGAGCCTGCGGTAGCGCATCAGACGGTGATTGCCCCGGGACCGGGTGTCATGAACGCGATCGCGGGCCCGAGCCCGGCGTCCTTGTTCAGCGTCGCGATGCGCCTGCCGGGCTGCACGGCCTCGCGGGCCTCGCCGAGCAGGCCGCCCAGGGCTGTGGCGGTGTGCTCGAGCTCCTCGACCAGGAACGAGATGCCCCACAGGCGCGCCGGGCCGCTCGGGTCCGAGCCGATCCCCGTGCCGGCCGGTGCCTCGACCACCTCCAGGATCACCTCGCCCATGCGGAAGAACGCCTGGCGAAGCGAGCCGCCGGGGGTGGGCCCTTCACGCACGCGGCGCAGGTCGAAGCCGCCCTCGCGCAGGCTCGAGGCGGTCCGGTCGAGGTCCGGGCTCATCACGACGACGTGGTCGATCGAGATGACGCCGTTCGGATGCGTCCCGCCCGCCGCCGGCGGGGCGTCCGACGCGGACGTCGGAAGCCCGTCGAGCTCGAGCGATCGGGCGCCGCGCACGGACCACTCGACGATCCCGCGGCCGCGCCCCGGCCCCTCGAGCCGGATCCGCACGCGGCCGACCTCGCACAGATCCCCGTCCACCTCGAAGCCGGCCGCGCGCCAGGCGGCCGGATCGTCCGCGACGGTCAGCGTGTCGATCGTGGGCGACGCGGACATGCGGCCCGCGGACGGCTCAGTCGAGCTCCGGCGGAGCGCCCCGCTTGCCAGTTGGCGGCACCGGCGGCGCAGCTTCCAGGATCCTTGCGTCCCCACGCTCGGCCCGTAGGCGGTTCGCCTGCGGTTCCGGTCTCGGCACGGGCGGGCTCGCCTGCTCGCCGGTGCCGCTCCTCTCCGCGTTCGCCGGCCGCTCCGGCTTCTCCGGCTTGATCGCCTGCCGCTCGGCCTTCTCCGGCTTGATCGCCTGCCGCTCGGCCTTCTCCGGCTTGGCCGGCTTCGGCGGCTTCGCGGGCCGCTGCTTGTCGACCTTCTCCGGCGGCCCGCGTCTCACCGGCGTTGTGCCCGGCGGTGCCGCGATCGGCCCGCGGCCGCGCGCCTGGGCGGCTCGGTCGCGCCCCGCTGCTGGTCTTCCGTCCTGCGCCCGCGCGGGCTTGGAGCCTTCGCGGCCGGAAGCATTCTCGTGCTCCCGCGCCGGGGCGGACCGAACCGCCGCGGCGGGCGCCGGACCCTCACCTGTCTTCGGCGCCGCCTGCGCCGGCACCGGTCGGGCAGGGGTCGCGTGGTCCCTGTCCACGACGGCCTCGCCGGCCACGAGACCACCACCGGCCAGAGCCCCGGCGATGGCGACCTTCGCGACGGTCGCGCCGGCGAGCGCGCCCGCGAGGCCGGTGGCGCCACCGGCGGATCCGCCGAGCCCGACCGCCGCCAGGATGCTCGACTTCAGCGCGGCCGTCGGCACCACCGGCAACGCCACCGCGAGCATCTGGCGCTGGCGCGCCACCTCCTCGCGGTACGCCTGGCAGCCGGGGCAGTCGCGCAGGTGAAGGCGCAGCTCGTTGCGGCGAAGCGCTCCGCCGCGCAGCGTCGCGAGTTGCTCGCGGATCTGCTCGCAGGGCGTCTCGCGCGCCTCACGGCGGGCGATGAGCTGCGAACGCGCCTGGAACACGAGGCCCTTCACGCGTGTGCCCTCGCAGTCCAGGACCTCCGCCACCTCAGCGTGGGAGAGGTCGCCCAGCTCCGTGAGCAGGAGCGCGGCGCGCTGCTCGTCCGGCAGCTCGCGCACGTCGGCCACGAGCCGGCGCAGCTCGGCCCGCCGCTCGACCTGCTCGGCCAGGCCCTCGGTCGCGACGTCGCCCGCATCCTCGACGGGCGTGTCACGCCGGGCGCGCAGCGTCGAGACGCACCGGTTCCGGGCGATGGTGAAGAGCCACGGCTTGAGGGTGATCTCACGCCGGTCACCCTGCCGGAGGACGCGGTAGGCCGCCGCGAACGTGTGCTGGACGGCGTCCTCGGCCTCCTCGGGCGAGCCGAGCATGTGGCGGCAGAAGGCGAGGATCCCGGGGCCGTGCCGCTCGAACGCGACCTCGAAGGCGGTCTCGTTTCCGCGCCTGATCTGCTCGACCAGACGCTGGTCGCCGGCAAGGCGGAGGAGCCGCCGTGAGCGGGGACGGGCGCGGGCATCACTCATTTGAACGCCATCGGTAGCCCGAGGTTCGGGAGTAACTCCCCAACCCCGGGTCTCGTCGAGCGTTTCAGCTGGCATGAAGAAGATCCTTACAGCATGCGTTTTGGCCGCCGCACTCGTTGTACCCACCGGCGCCGTGGCCAAGCCGGACAAGTCGGAAAAGCAGGCCGCCAAGGCCGAGTGCAGGGACGAGCGCGGCAATACCAGCGCAACCCGTGAGGCATTCAGGACGAAGTACAAGGGCTTCAGCGACTGTGTGCGCCAGACCGCCCAGGAGGAGGAGGCGGAGAACGAGTCCGCGCACAAGAACGCCGCCAAGGAGTGCAAGGCGGAGCGCTCGGAGGATTCGGCCGCGTTCAAGGAGACCTACGGCACGAACGAGAACGGCAAGAACGCGTTCGGCAAGTGCGTCTCCAGCAAGGCCAAGGAGAAGAAGGCCGAGATGGACGCCGAGGACGCGGAGGACGCGCAGGAGCTCAAGAACGCCGCGAAGGCCTGCGCCGCCGAGCGCGAGGCGATGGGGGACGAGGCCTTCGGCGAGGAGTACGGGACGAACGAGAACGGAAAGAACGCCTTCGGGAAGTGCGTGTCGCAGAAGGTGCGCGAGGCGTAGCTGTCTCGCCCGGCGGGAGACCGCTGGCGAGCGAACGGATTCGCCGCTCGCGGGGCGAACGGGGGGCTCCAAATGGAGCCCCCCGTTACGTTCATGGGCTCCGCACCACCCCCGGCGCCTGCTCGAGCAGCTCGTGCGGGAACGCCTCCACGCTGTTCCCGTCCCTTCCCGTGGTGGGCTCGGCGGCGCACAGCGAGTTGAGCACCGCCTCGTGCACGACCTCGCCGGCGGCCTCGAAGAGGTCCCGGAGCTCGGCGGCGTCGTCGCGCAGGAGGCGGAGGTCGGAGTGGGGCGAGTCGCTCCGGTGCGGCACCCGGTGGGCTGTGGAGAACGCCACCACGTACTCGCCGCTCGCGTTGCTCGCGAAGCTGCCGGCGCGACCCAGCCCGAACGTAGCCCGCGCCGCGAGCCGGCGCAGCTGGCGCTCTGACAGCGGGGCGTCCGTGCCGAGCACGATCATGATCGACCCTCCCTGCGCGGGCGGCTCGGGCGCGCCGCGGTTGGAGTCGCCCACCGGACCGACCAGCAGGTGCAGGTCGCGCCGCGCCCCGTAGTTGGCGCACACGAGACAGCCCAGCACCCCCTCGCCGGCGCGGCGTGAGGCCCCGCCGATGCCCGACTTGTAGCCGAAGCAGGTGGTGCCCGCGCCGGCGCCCACGCCCCCCTCGCGCGTCTCCTCGGCCGTCGCCGCGGCGATCGCCTCGAGCGCGTGCTCGGCCCGCACAGGCAGCTCGCGGGCGTCCGACAGCCAGCCGTCGAAGCACTCGCCCACGATCACGTTGAGCGTGTCGCGGTCGCGTGCCGCGTCGGGGTTCTGCGCGAGCAGGTGGCGCAGCCCGCCCTCCCAGACGGGACCCACGGAGAGGGTCGAGGTGAGCAGGATCGGGCTCTCGACGGTGCCGAGCTCGGCCAGCTGCGAGAGCCCGGCGGCCTTGCCGTACCCGTTCACGACATGGCAGGCGCCGAGCACCTTCTCCGCGTACAGGTTCCCGCCGTGCGGCAGGATCGCCGTGACCCCGGTGCGGAGCCGCTCGGTGTCGTCGAGGGTGCGGTGCCCGACGAGCACGCCCGGCACGTCCACGAGCGCGTTGCGCTCGCCCGGCGGAAACCGGCCGACGGCGTAGCCGAGCTCGCGGAGGCGCCTGCGCACGGTGGCGCAGCATATGCCGCCGCTAGCTGACGGCGCGCGTGGCGGCGGCTCCTACCGCCGCCACCAGCACGACCACGAGCAGCGGTGCGCGCAGCAGCACGGCCACCGCCGCCACGGCGAGGCCCGCGGCGCGCGCGTCGACCGTCAGCTCCCTCCCGTTCGCGAACGTGTCGGTGACGATGAGCGCGGTCAGGAGCGCGGGGGCCAGCAGGCCGATCACCGCGAAGGCCCCGCGCGGCAGCTCCCGGCCGCCGAGTGCGAGGGGGCCGGCCGCCTTGATCGCCAGCGTGGTCGCGGCCAGCCCGGCGATGGTGATCCAGACCTCGGTCACCGGTCCGCCCACAGCCCGATCAGCGCGGCGGAGGAGGCCAGCAGCACGGGAAGCCCCGGCGGGAGGAAGGGCGTCAGCGTTAGCGCTATGGCCCCGCCGAGCAGGGCGGCCGCCACAGCCCGCGGGCGGCCCAGCTCGGCCGCCAGGAGGCCCAGGAAGAAAGCCGGGAAGATCGCATCGAGGCCGAGCGCCTCGGGGTCGCCCAGCGCGCTCCCGCCGAGCACGCCGAGCACGGTGCCGGCGACCCAGGCCGGGTACTGCGGGATCGTGGCGCCGAGCATGAGCTCGCGGTCGAAGCCGTTCTCGCCGCGCACCGCGAGCGCCCACGAGGCGTCCACGATCGCCTGGCCCTCGGCGGCACGGCGCAGCGGCCGCCCGCGGAGGCCCGTCGCGGCCGCCACGCCCATTGGGAGGAAGCGGGCATTCAGCATCGTGCCGGCCGCGATCGCCGTAAACGCGTCGCCTCCGGCCGCCAGCACGGCGGTTGCGCCGAACTGCGCCGCGCCGGCAAACACCACGGCGGACATCACGATGGGAGCGACCTGGCCCATCAGCGGCTCCGCGAGCACGCCGAACGAGACCCCGAGGACGAAGGTCGCGAACGCGAAGCCGACCCCGGCCTTGAGGCCGGGCCGGTACGAGGCGAGGCGGGTCAAGGCCCGCGGATGCTACCAGCTAAGCGAGTTTGAGGGTTACGGATACACTGCGCGCACCTTGGCCCGGGTGCTCGTACTCGTCCTGCTCGTCCTGCTCGCGCTGCCGGCAGTGGCCCAATCGCGCGACTTCCCGCGGGACTTCCTCTGGGGGACCGCCATCAGCGCGTTCCAGACGGAGGCCGGCGGCCGCCCGGCGAACGCCGACCGGCGGAGCGACTGGTGGGTCTGGTCGCACGACCGGGACAACATCGCGGCCGGCCGTGTGAGCGGCGACCTGGTGGAGCGCGGCCCAGGCCACTGGCGCCTGTACGAGCGCGACGCGGCGCTGGCCCGCCGCCGGCTCGGCGCGAACGCCTTCCGCTTCTCGATCGAGTGGAGCCGTGTGTTCCCGCGCCCGACCGGGCGGGCCCGCACGCCGCGCCAGCTCGACCGCCTGGCCGACCCCGCGGCCGTGCGCCGCTACGCGGCCGAGCTCCGCGCGATCCGCCGCCGCGGGATGGAGCCGGTGCTGACGCTCAACCACTTCACGCTGCCGACCTGGCTGCACGACCCGGTCGCCGTCCGCGACGCGTTCGCGGGAGTCGGCCCCGACGACCCGCCGCCCGCGGTCGAGCGAGGTGGCTGGCTGGACAAGCGAACCGTCAGGGAGTTCGGCAAGTTCGCCGCCTGGGCCGCCTGGCGCTACCGGCGCCAGGTGGAGCTGTGGGTCACGGTGAACGAGCCGGTCGTCGTGGCCGTGCAGGGCTACGTGAACGTGCCCGGCGTGTTCGCCAGCTGGTTCCCGCCGGGTGTCTACTCGCTGCCCGCGGCGGTCAGGGTCATCCGCAACCTGGCGAAGGCGAACGCGCTCGCCTACGACGCGGTGCACCGCCACGACCGCCGCGCCCGCGTGGGGCCGGTGCACAACATGATCGCCTTCACCCCGGCCGACCCCTCGAGCGACAGCGACCGGACCGGCGCCGAGCACGCGGACTACGTCTTCAACCGCGTCTTCCTGGACGCGGTGGTACGGGGTCGCGACGACCGCGACGTGGACGGCCGCATCGAAGCCGGCGAGCACCGCCGGGACCTGCGCGGCAGGGCCGACTTCATCGGGCTGAACTACTACTTCCGCAGCCGGGTCACGGGGCTCGGGGCGCCGGTGAGCACGACCGTCCCGCTGTTCGACTTTCTGCCATCGAACACCTACGCGCACCCCCAGAACCCCACAGCGCCGCCCTGCCCCACCACCTGCACCGAGTTCGGCTGGGAGGTCTTCCCGCAGGGGTTGCGGCGCTCGCTGCGGACCGCGGGGAGCTACGGCCTGCCGGTGTACGTGACGGAGAACGGGCTGGCGGACGCCGACGACGACATGCGCCGGCGCTACCTCCTCGACCACCTGCGCGCGGTGCGGGGCGCCATGCGTGACCGCCTCGCGCGAGTGAAGGGCTACTTCGCGTGGTCGCTCGTGGACAACTTCGAGTGGGCGGCGGGCTACTACCCGCGCTTCGGGTTCTTCTCATACGACCCGGGCACGCTGAACCGGCGCGAGCGGCCCAGCGCCCGCCTGTTCCGGCGAATCGCGCGTACCGGGACGATTGAGGCAGCGCGTGGGGGGTAATGAGGTCCATGTCAACCCACCGGGAGGAAGGGAAGCCATGTACATCGGTGTCGGAACGATCGTCGCGATTCTGGTGATCGTCCTGCTGATCGCGTTCGTCTTCTAGCTCGGCGCAGGAAACGGCAGCCAAGCCTCCTCGGCCAGCGAGTCGAGCGAGTCCGCCTCCAGTCCGGCGTCCGACAGGGTGAACAGCCGCCCGGCCGCGACGAAGGAGCGGAGGATCGGGGCGTTGTCGTGCGAGGCACGGCCGGCCTCCTCGATCCCCGGGCCGCGGCGGACCCGGAAACCGACCGCGCCCTGGAAGAAGTCGCCGCCGTAGGCGGTGAGCGGCACGACCGCGAGGTCGCGCGGCGCCCACCAGAGGAACGCGTGGTGGTCGAACTCGGCGGCGGAGCTCGAGTTCGAGACGGACGCCTGGTGGAGCCGTCTCGGCCGGCTCGGATCCGAGACGTCGAACAGCGACAGCTGCGTGCCGAGCTGGACGCCCCTGTCGGTGGCGTCCTGGCCCACGCCCAGCAGCAGCCCGTCGCCGACCGGGTGCAGGTAGGCGGAGTAGCCGCGGATCTTGAGCTCACCGCGGACGACCGGCTGCGACGGCCGCTCGAGGTCCACCACGTAGAGCGGATCGACCTGCCGGAAGGTCACCACGTAGCCGGCCGGGCCGATGAAGCGCACCGCGAAGATGCGCTCGCCCCGGCCCAGCCCGCCGACCTGCCCGATCCGCACCAACCTGCCGTCGCGCTCGTCGAGCACAGTGACGTGGCTCTGGCTCTCGTCGGCCGGTCCGCCTCCCCACCAGACGGGCCACGTGGTGCTGGCCGCGCGTAGCACCCCGCCGTGCTCCGAGAGCGAGAACTGGTTGAGCAGATAGCCGGGCACCTCGCCGCTCGAGCGGTAGGCGGTCGCATCGGGATCGCCCGTCGCGAAGCGGTGGATCGTCGTGGTCGAGCGCGGCGGGTCGGCGTCGCTCACCGGAGCGTCCGGTGCCCAGGTCTGGGTGGCGACGTAGAGGCTGCGGTCCGACGCGTACACCACGTGCCCGCCGCTCATGATCGCGTCGGAGTCGACGGCGGGCAGTCCCTTCTCGAGGTCGACCGTCAGCACCGTGACCATGTCCGTGCCCGAGTACGACGCGGGGCGCAGCACGCGGCGGCAAGGGGCGGCCCGGCGATAGCTCGGCCTGCCCCTGCCGCGCCGGCGTAGCGCGCGGCGCGGCAGCCAGCCCCGCAGCGCGGGCCGCAGCTCGGGCTGGTAGGCCGCCCGCGCCGGCGTCCACACGACAACGCGGGCCGTCCGGCCGGTCAGGCGGGAGCTCACGTGAACGCCGCGGATCCGCTCGGTCCGGACCACCCGCATGGCGGCTGGATCGCTCACGTCGACCTCGGTGAGGACCGTCACGCCCGGAGCGAACCCGTCCGCGACGCGCCCGTCGGCCGGCTCGTCGCCCGCCGGCGCGTCGTGTGAGATCACCAGCAACCGGTCGCCGCGCAGCAGGAGCTCGTGGCCCCACCCGGTGAGCTCGAGCGACCCAAGCAGCCGCGGCCCATCCGCGTGAACGGCGTGGAGGCGGCCCGCGGCGACGGCGAAGATCCGCGACCCCGCCATCTTGACCAGGTCGGGCTCGTCGACGCCGGCCTCCTGCACGTTCGTGCCGGAGGCTGCCTCCTCCTCGGCCAGCGGCGCCGCCCCGGGAGCGGCATCCGGCACCAGCGCGTCACCCTCGAGGGGCGAGACCCGGATCGGCATCGGGGCCGGCGCGGCCGGAGGAGGCGGGGCCGCCCCCGAGCCGCGGCGCACGTGCGCCCTTCCGTACCGCACCAGCGCCTCGCAGGAGCCGAAGGCCTTCAGCCCGGCTTTGCCGAGCCGCGCGCGCTTCTCCCCGTCGCGCGCGTCGATTCCGGCCGCCGCCGGCGCTGCGCCGAGCACGAGGAGGAGCGTCGCGGCCAGGGCGATCGTGCGCATGCCGGGCGACGGTACCCCGCCGCGAGCCCCGGCGCCAGGGGGGTTACCGCTTCCTAACCCGCCGCGGCCGCTTGGACGAGCTGGGCCGCTCCAAGCATCCCGAGCAGGTTCGGATGCACAGGCGCGGCGGCGTTCGCCGGGATCGCCGGCTCCACCCAGCGGATGCCGGGCGGCTTGCAGGCGTCGTGACCGATGCTCGCCTGGTACCAGTCGATCACCTCGACGCCGTGCAGGCCTGCCTGCTCGACGAGCATCGCGTTCAGCTCCTTCTGCTTCTCGCGCAGGTAGACCATGTCGCCCTCGGCGACCGGCATCTGCGGCCAGCAGCCGAGCAGGTCCCCCTCGGGGAAGATCGCCGCGTAGGTCAGCACGAAGACGCGAGCCTGCGGGGAGCGCGCGTGGATGCCGTCGAACACGGCGGCCACCAGCGGCGCCGTGGCCTGGATCCGCTCGCTGATCTCGTCGCGGCCGTTCTGCACGTACTGGTCGCGGCACGGCGAGCCCGTGCGCTGGAACGTGAAGCAGTCCTCCGCGATGCTCGAGAACCCGATGTCGTTGCCGCCGATCGTGATCGTCACGAGCTCGGTGTCGGGCTGCAGGCTGTCGAACTGCGGCGGGTTGGGTCCGGGCGTGACCCCCTGGGGCTGGGTCATGTCCTCGGTCTCGGCGCCGCTGCAGCTCGGGTCGCGGAACTCCGCGAAGGCCAGCGTGCGCTGGGCGATGTGCGCGTAGTTGTTGTTCGACTTGAGGCAGCCGAACGGCTGGATCTGAAGCGGAATCAGCGGCCCGGCCGTGTACGAGTCGCCGAGCGCGACGTAGTCGGCGGCCGCCGGCGCCGGCGCGGCCAGCGCGACGATGGCCACGATCAGCGCGATCCCCCTGCGCAGCATGCCGAGTCTTTACCCGCCCGCGGGCGCGGTCACACCCGGGTGGTATCGTCGGTGGTGGCCCTCGCGGGCCATCGTATGCGTGACGTTCGCTGACAGTCGCCAGGAGTGACCGACCGGCTCGCCCGGTCGTCGCGGCTGTCCCTCTTCGTCCGTCCCGCGTCCGAGAGGAGCCACATGCCGTCGACCCTGATCGACGCCCGCGGCATAGTCCGCCGCCACCGCACCCGCACCGTCCTCGACTCGGTCGACCTGCGCGTGCACTCCGAGAGCCGCATCGGCCTGATCGGGCCGAACGGGTCGGGCAAGTCGACGCTGCTCCGAGTGCTCGCCGGGGTCGAGCCTCACGACGGCGGCCGCGTGGTCCGGCGGGGCAGCGTCGCGTTCCTGCCGCAGCTGGCAGGCAGCGGTGGAAGCGCGACGGTGCGCGAGACGATCCTGGAGCGGATCGGTGTCGGGCCCGCGGGCAGGGAGCTCGACCGGCTCGCCGACGGGCTCGAGGCCGGGGAGCTCGACTTCGTGGAGCCGCACGCCGCGGCTCTCGAGCGCTGGCTCGCGCTGGGCGGGCCCGACGCCGAGGCCCGGCTGGGCGCGGCGACGGGAGAGGTGGGCCTGGACCCCGCCCTGCTCGACCGGCCGCTCGGCACCCTGTCCGGCGGGCAGGCCGCGCGCGCCGGACTGGCCGCGCTGCGCACGGCCCGCCACGACGTCGTGCTGCTCGACGAGCCGACCAACCACCTCGACTCCGACGGCCTCGCGCTGCTGGCGGCGCTGCTCGCGGAGCGCGCCGGCGGAGTGGTGCTCGTCTCGCACGACCGGGCCTTGTTCGCCGAGACCGTGGACGAGCTGGTCGAGCTGGATCCGCGGACCGGGCGGGCCACGGCGTACGGCGGCGGCTGGGAGGGCTACGAGCGCGAGCGCGACGGGGCGAGGCGCCGGGCGGTGGCCGAGTACGAGCGCGCCGTGGCGGCGCGGGCGCAGCTGCGCGCCGCGGAGCAGGAGGCCCGGCGGCGGGCGGTGGAGAGCTCGCAGCGGGTACGGCGTCGGCCGAACGACGGCGACAAGTTCGCGCGCCAGTGGGTACGCCAGCGCGCGGACGGCGTGGCGCGGCGCGCCCGCGTGGTGGCATCCCGCGCCGAGCGGCACGGGGTCCCGGACCGTCCCTGGACGCCGCGCCCCCTGGGGCTCGAGCTGAGCCCGGGCGAGCTGAGAAGCGGGCACGTGGTCGCCCTGGAGCGGGCGGTCCTGCGACGCGGCGAGTGGCGGCTGGGCCCGCTCGACGTGGCGCTCGTGCACGGCGAGCGCGTGGTCCTGACCGGCCCCAACGGGAGCGGGAAGTCGACGCTGCTCGCGGCGCTGGCGGGGCGGGTCCCGCTGGAGTCGGGCGCACGGCGGCTGGCCGCGAGCGCGGTGATCGCCGAGCTCGGCCAGGCCCGCGACGCGCTGGTCGCGGACGTCCCGCTGGTCGACGCCGTGCGGGTGCTGGGCGAGCTTGACGTGACCGCCGCGCGGACGGCGCTCGCGGCGTTCGGCCTCGGCGCCGAGGTGGTCACGAGAGCGGGCGCGACGCTCTCGCCGGGCGAGCGGACACGCGCCGAGCTGGCCGTGATCGCCCAGGCGCGCGCGACCTGCCTGCTTCTGGACGAGCCGACGAACCACCTCGACATGGAGTCGCTGGAGGTGCTCGAGGCCGCCTTGGCGGACTGGCCGGGGACGCTGGTGGTGGCCACGCACGACCGGCGGCTGCGGGAGGTGCTGCGGCTGGAGCGCGTGGTGCGGCTCTAGCGTAGGCCGGCGAGGCGGAGGTGTTTCCGTAGGCGCGTGCGGTCGGCCGCGAGGCCGCGGGAAACGACGGCAATGAAGCGGACACGCCCGCGCCGCATGCCATATGCGAACCGCCTGCCGCCCCCGGCCGGCCGCAGCCGAAGTCGCGCCCGCGACGCCTTCGCGCCTGGGCCGATCCGGCGTGCCTTGTGGCCGCGGGCGGTGCTTCCCACCATCACTGCCCTGCCCTTCGTACTCAAGACCGCGACCACCTTTGACGCGCGCTTCCGCTTCCCCTTCACGCACCAGCGCCAAGTGCGCCCGGCGCGGCGCTGCGGCTGCCCCGCCCGCCGCAGGAGCGCCTCGCTCGCAAGGCCCAGCCGCACCCGGCCGAGCCCCCGGCGCGTGAAGCGCGCTCGCGCCGCGCGGCAGCTCGGTCCCGGCACGCCCACGGCGCGCTCCCACATCTGCAGGTAGGCCTCCGCGCCGCGGGCCATGTCGTTCACGATCTCCTGCCCCGCGATCATCCTGAGGTCCTCGACCCAGTCCGGGTAGAGCCCGTAGTGCGCGACCCCGTCGAGGTTCACGTCGAAGACCCGCTCGCCGCTTCGCTGCCGGTCCAGCGTGACCGCGCCGTCGAACGACCGGAACGGGTAGGAGACCGGGTTACCCTCGCCCCGCGGGCCGCCCTGAGCGCCGAACCCGTTCATGTCGGCCCCGTAGCCGAAGCCGAAGAAGAAGCGCGGGTCGCGCATCGGCTTGGTCGCGCGCCACTCCTCCACGAACCCCTTGGACGAGCCGGCGTATGGGGTCACCACGCCGCCGAGCTCGTAGATCCGCGGCACCGCGTCGGGCGTGCTCCAGCTGTGGCTCGACACGATGCCGGAGTAGCCCTCCGCCTCCACGACGTTCAGGAGCTCCTGGCGCGCCCGCACGCTCAGGTGGTCGGGGTCGATGATCATGCCCTTCTCCATCATCCGGCGCACCAGGTGCTCACCGAGCCCGCTCAGGCCGCGCAGGTTGCAGTGCGGCGGCGCGGGATAGACCGGCGCGGCGCCCGGCGGCAGGAAGACCTGCAGGCCGTTCCCCACCAGGCTGTCGCGAGCCACGCCCGGCAGCGTCTCCTGCTGACGGTCGTGCACATGAGGGTGCCCGTCCGAGCAGGTCTGCATCTGCCAGAAGCGGCCGGTCTCGTAGAAGTTCGCGGCGTTGACCGCGATGCCGGTCTGCCCCGCGTCGCCCGCCACACCGCCGAGCGCGTTGTCGAACTTGTTGACGAGCTCGAGGTCACGTACCCCGAGGTCGTAGACCTCCTGCAGCTGGCGGTCGATCTGCTCGGTGTCGCACTCCGGCTGCTCGTTGAACAGCCCGCACCCGAACAGCTTCGAGGTCTCGATGCCGAGCACCACGGCGAGCTTCCCGTCGGCGATCACCCGGCGGGCCTCGAAGGGGTCGGTCACGATCCGGAACCAGCCCTTCCCCGGTCCTCCGCTCTGGGCATCGATGTAGTCCTGCAACTCGCGGATGCGGCGGGCCTGCAGGCGCACGCTCTCCATCTCGTCGCAGCTGTTCTTCTTGAGCGGGTAGACCTCGCACAGGACGGCGTTGTCGACGAACAGGTTCACGAACACGCGCAGCCCGCCCCGCCAGGCCCGCTCGAGCCACTTGTAGTACGACCCCTCGTGGGTCAGCGAGGCATGGTTCGGCCAGCTCCGGAAGGTCGGCCAGCCGACCGGGTCGTGCGTGCCGACCGGGTTCCCGTAGGAGATGGTGTTCTCGAGCACCGCGCCGCCGCCGTTCGGGTAGTGGTCGGGGCAGTCGACGAGCGCCTGCGGCGCCCCGTAGGGGTGCCACGGCCGCCCGCAGTGGGCTCGGCCGCCGAGGAACTCGAAGGCCATCATGTGCATGTGCGCGTCGAGCAGGCCGCGCACCTCGCCGAACGGGAAGCGGCCGCGCGAGGGCGTTCCGCTCGCGTTCGTCTCGACCTCCGGGTAGGAGGCGCAGCCGTCGGCGGCCTCGAAGGAGAAGCGGGCGGCCCCGCCGGCGGCCGCGGGCTCGGCCAGCTCGAGGCGCCCGCCCGGCCCGGTCGCGGCGAGCACCCGCCCGCCCGCGGCCGGCAGGACGATCCGGAACGCGCCGCCGCCGGCGTCGTCCACCCGCCAGTCGGCCTTGTCGCTCGGCTGGGCCGCCGTGCCGACGCCCTCCGCGGTGAGCAGCGGCAGTGTGCCGGGCACGGCCGCCATGAAGTCGCCCGCACGCGTGTAGAGCAGGTAGCGGCCGAGCGTCGTGGCCTGCATCCGGAAGCGCTCGGCGCCGCCGGCATCCGCGGCGGACGCCGACCAGCTCCCGCCCGCGGCCTTGGCGACGAGGCGTCCCGGCTCCTCCGCGCGGAGCGCGTAGCAGCCGCCGGCCAGCGCGAAGCGCGGCTCGGCCGCTGCCGATCCCGCCCCGCCCAGTAGCACCAGCACCGTCAGAACCGATGCGGCCGCCCCCCTCACGGGGACGATTCAACCACGACTCTCCGTCCGCCGCGCAGGATCCACACGGCGGGCAGGGTCACCAGCACCGCGCCCCCGATGGCCAGGGCGGCCACGCCGATCTCCGACAGCGTCAGCCCGCCCGCCAGGGCGAGCGCGGCGCCGGTGCCGCCGGAGAGGAGGTCGTTGAAGCCGAGCAGCCTGCCCCGCTCGGCGGGGCGGGTGCTGTCGGCGAGCTCGGCCGTGGCCGCCACGAACGAGAAGTTCCAGCCGAGGCCCAGCCCGAACAGCGCGACCGAGATGGCGGGCACGCTGTCGATCCACACGAGGCTCGCGGCCGACGCCGCCATGATCAGGAGCCCGCCGCCCAGCGCGGGGGTGCGGCCGATCCTGTCGATGATGTCGCCCACCACGATCACCAGCGCGTACATCCCGATCACGTGCGCGCCGATGATCGGGAACACGTTGTGGCCCTCGTGGCCGTGATGGTCCACCACCACTGCGCCGGTCAGCGTCATCAGCGCGACCATCACCGCGAAGCTGGCCTGCGCCGCGAGCAGCGCGGGGATCACGCCGGGACGGCGCAGCAGCTCGCCGAGCGAGGCGGCGGGACCGACATCGTGCCCGTCGTCGGGGGCGATCAGCGCCGCGATCCGGCGCGGGTCCGGGCGGACCGAGGAGACGAGCGCGAAGCCGCCGACCATGATCGCGCCCGCGGCGAGCCACAGCGGCGCGAGCGCCTCGCCGTCCAGGTCGCGCCCGGCGAGCAGCGGGCTGAACACGGCCGGCCCGAGCAGCGCGCCGAACACGGCGCCGAACAGCACGAGGGCGATCCCGCGCGCGCGGCGCTCGGGCGGGTACATGTCGCCCGCCGCGGTGCGAGCGAGCAGCGCCACGCCGCTGGCAGCGCCCACGCCGGCCAGCCCGACGAGCACGGCGGGCGCGGACTCGGTGGCGCTGCCGAGCGCCGCGAGCCCGCAGCCCGCGGCGCCGACCACGTAGCCCGTGGCCAGCACGGGCACCCGCCCGAGACGGTCCATGGCCCGGCCGGCGGGCAGCGCCGCCAGCGCGCCAGACGCCAGCACGATCGCCGGCCCCAGCCCGAGCAGGCCCTCGACGTCGAGCACGAGCACGAGCGTGATCGACGCCACCGCGGCCGACAGCTGGAGCATCGCCGAGTTCGCGGCCAGGGAGGCCGAGAGCAGCACCGTGTTGCGGCGGATCGGGAGTCCGGAAGGCTCGTTCAGGAGACCGTGCGCCGGAACAGGAAGAAGCACACCCCGGCGACGATGGCAGCGATGATCGGGAGCCACCAGCCGAGCACGCCGAACACGGCGAGCAAGGCGCTGATCACAGCCACCGCGCCGGCGCCTCCGCCGACCAACACGAGCTGGTAGGCGCGCTGCTCGCGGGAACGCCGCGAGGGAGGCCCGCCGGGACGTCGAGTGAGGTCGCCGCTCATCAGTACGTAACGGTACCTGCCGGCGGACTTTTACGAGCTCGGCGCCGGAGCCTCGGACGGCGGCGCCGCGGCCGGCTCGTGCCGGTAGAACTCGATCGGGTCGGCGGGGAGCGGCGTGTTGCCGAGGATGAGGTCGACCGACTTCTCCGCGGTCATCATCACCGGCGCGTAGATGTTCCCGTTGGTCACGTACGGGAACACCGAGGCGTCGACCACGCTCAGGCCCTCCAGGCCGTGCACCTTCATCGTGAGCGGGTCGACCACCGCCATGTCGTCGGTACCCATCCGGCAGGTGCACGACGGGTGCAGCGCGGTCTCTGCGTCCTTCGCGACCCAGTCGAGGATCTGCTCGTCGGTCTCGACCTCCGGGCCGGGCGACAGCTCGCCGCCGCTGAACGGCTCGAAGGCCGCCGCGCCGAGGATCTTGCGGGTCACCCGGACCGCCTCGATCCACTCGCGCCGGTCGTTGCCCGTCGACAGGTAGTTGAACAGCAGCGCCGGGTGCTTGCGCGGATCGCTCGACACCGCCTTGCAGGTCCCGCGCACGTCGGAGTACATGGGGCCCACGTGGACCTGGTAGCCGTGGCCGCCGCCGCCCTCGGGCACCGTGCCGTCGTAGCGGATCGCGATCGGCAGGAAGTGGTACATGAGGTTGGGCCACTTCACCTCGTCGTTGCTGCGCACGAAGCCGCCCGCCTCGAAGTGGTTCGTGGCGCCGGGCCCGGTCTTGCGCAGCAGCCACTCGAGCCCCACCTTGGGCCGGTTGTGCATCTTGAAGTACGGCGCCATCGACACCGGCTGGGTCGACCCGTGCTGGATGTAGACCTCGAGGTGGTCCTGCAGGTTGTCGCCGACGCCCGGCAGGTCGGCCACCACGTCCACGCCGATGCTTCGCAGGTGGTCGGCGGCGCCCACGCCCGAGAGCTGGAGCAGCTGCGGCGAGTTGATCGCGCCGCCGCACAGGATCACCTCGCCGCCCATCGCCCGGCGGGTGGCGCGCCCTCGCCTGGCCCACTCCACCCCCACGGCGCGGTTGCCCTCGAACAGGACCTTCGTGACGAACGCGAACGTCTCCACGTCGAGGTTCGGCCGGTCCATCACCGGATGCAGGTAGGCGCGCGAGGCCGACAGGCGGCGGCCCTCGTGCACGTTGCGGTCGAACTTCGCGAAGCCCTCCTGCCTATAGCCGTTCACGTCGTCGGTGAGCGGATAGCCCGCCTCCTGCACCGCGGCGAAGAACGCGTCGAACAGCGGGCCCTCCGCCGGGCCGCGCTCCAGCACGAGCGGGCCGTCGTGGCCCCGGAACGGGTCGTCCGGGTCCGCCGCCAAGGCGTTCTCCATCTTCTTGAAGTAGGGCAGGCAGTGGGCGTAGTCCCACGTCTCCATGCCCTCCCCCGACGCCCAGCGCTCGTAGTCCATCGGGTTCCCGCGCTGGAAGATCATCCCGTTGATGCTGCTCGAGCCGCCCAGCACCTTCCCGCGCGCGTGGTACACCCGCCGGCCGCCCATGTAGGGCTCTGGCTCGGACTCGTACTTCCAGTCGTAGAAGCGGCTGCCGATCGGGAAGGCGAGCGCGGCGGGCATGTGGATGAAGACGTCGAACCACCAGTCGGGACGGCCCGCCTCCAGCACGAGCACGCTGTTGGACGGATCCTCCGACAGCCTGGCGGCGAGCGCGCATCCGGCGGACCCGCCGCCCACGATCACGAAGTCGTGCCGCTTGGTCGTCATACCGGCTCCTCCTCTCGGCGCAGTGCCGTTCCGTCGGCCATCGACCGGAACCATTCGAGTGGAACCTGCGGCGCCCGTCCGTCCAGGTCGGGGGCCCCGCGGCCGCGCGCGATGTCGTCGACGTTGACCGTCCGAAGCTCCACGCTGCAGCGTGTCTCGGCCGTCGCGTTCGGGACGCTCGCGTGCAGGTGCGCCCCGGAGAAGCAGAGCAGGTCGCCGGGCTCGATCACGATGCGGAGCTCCGACTCCGTGTCCACCGGCTCCGTCGGCTCGGGCACGATCGGGATGTCCTCGTCCCGTTCCCCGCTTCGCCGGCGGGCGCGGATCTCGTCGAGGTCCCAGCTCGCGCTGTTGTTCTCGATCGGGCGCGACCAGTAGCTCGGGTAGATGGCGATACTGCGCTCCGACGCCAGCGGGCGGATCGGCGTCCACCAGTTGATCTGCTGCAGCAGGTTGGACCCCCACGTGTCGCGGTGGAACCCGATCCTCCCGATCTGGCGCCGCTCGGCCTCACCTCCGACCGGCGGAACGACACGCACGGCGATCGAGTCCCAGTAGGTGCGCTCGCGATCGACGCCTACACGCTCCAGGGCGGCGCTCACGAGCGGCCTCGTCCGGGCGTCGTCCTTCACCTGCCTCTTCAGCTCGTCGATCGCCGGCTGGTCCGGCGGGTCGGGACCGGGCCGGTGTTCCTGGCCGCGGGCGCCGAGGTCGACCCGGCGGCCCTGCTCGCCGGTCCGGTGGTGCTGGACGCCGGCGCCCGGGTCGACGCCGGCGCGGTCGTGACCAGGGCCGTGGTCGGGCCGGGCGCGCTAGTCGGCGCCGGCGCCCGGGTCGTCGGGTCGATCGTCGGCCCCGGCGCCCGGGTCGGGCCCGGCGCGGTGGCCACGGCCGCCCTGATCCCTGGACCTTCGGTGAAAGAGGCTCGTTCCCGGGACCGCCGGTGATGCAGGCTCGATCCTGGGACCGCCCGTGATGCGGCCCCGATCCCGGGCCCGCCTGCCCGATCGGCCACCGC
>Ga0081538_10001029_pt1 | contig 29765 bp, 31 predicted proteins | sample TabmetS5T2R1_FD_71022 | JGI IMG/M metagenome (GOLD analysis project Ga0081538, IMG submission 71022) | Tabebuia heterophylla rhizosphere microbial communities from the University of Puerto Rico - S5T2R1 | ecosystem: Host-associated > Plants > Roots > Rhizosphere ...
AGGCGGCTGAGCTCGCCCACGGCCTGGGCCGACACGCCGCTCGTCCCTTCACAGGTCAGGACGGCTCCGGCGCCTGGCCGCCAAGCCGGCTCGACTCCACCCACGGCCGGCCGCCAACGCCGCAGCGGAGCCGGGAGCCCCCGGGTCCCGGCCACTCCCAGATGCCCTCGCGCGTCGGCGTCCGTCACCGGCGCCAGCCCCGCTGGCACCGGACCCGCCAGCAGCCGATGCCCGACCCTCGGTCGCACCCCAGCCAACGTCTCGACCTCGGCGACCGCCTCGGCGATGCCGTCCAGCCAACGCATCGCTCCGGGTGCCCGGAGGAGCAGCAGCGCCTGCATCCCCGCCTCCCAATCAGGGGCCTCGGGGTCGGCCAGGTCCGGGGCCGCCGGTCCCGGCCAGAGCGACCCGCCTCGCGGGTCCTGGGATTCCGGCTGGAGCGGTCGCTCGATCGCGAGCGCGGCCTCGACCGCCCACGACGGCAGCTCGGCAGGTCCGGTGACCCGGTAGGCGTACCACCCGGGCCGTGGGCTCGAGATGTCCGCGGACGCGCCCAGCTGGGGCGGCCGGACGGTCCCGGGCGCGCCCGGGGCGGGGCGCCGGGCGCGTTCCCGGCGGGCCGCCCTCACCTCGGCCCGCCGCCGTCCAGGTGGCGCGCGGCGAGCGCTCGCGCCCTGGCGGGACTCAACTCGACCCGCCGGCATCGATCTGGCGGACGGTGAGTCCCTTCGGGCCGGCAGCGAGCTCGACGCGAACCGGAACGACGTAGCCGGCGGATCCCGCCGGCGGCCGGACCCGGACCGCCACCTGCGCGACGGGCGCTCCAGGCATCCCGGTCACCTCGGCATCGCCGACCCGCGTCGCCCGCCAGCCGGACGGGAGGGGGCGGATCGCCGGCGGCCGGCCGCCACCCAGCCGGGCGAGGGTGGTCTCGTCCCCGGTGACCAGCGCGGCCACGGCTTGGCGGGCCATGCGGCCGGCCAGCCGCGACGCGGTCGCCGGCGCTGCCCGCGGGCGGGGCAGCGCGAGCCCCGAGGCGATGGGCGGGGCGGTGGGTCGCGGCCGGCCAGCCACCGCGACCTTCCCGCCCCGCACGGCCAAGGGAACCACGAACGCCAGGGTCCCACCGTCCCGGTAGGCGCCCGAGCGGACCTGGAGGACATGGGCGAGAACGGTGACCTCCATCCCTCCGGCGACCGGGCGCCGGCCGGCCGGCACCACCTGGTCGGCGTACTGGGCCGTCCCCGCTGGCAGCCAGACCGACCCGCCCGGATCGAGGCCAGCGACGGCGAGCTGGCCGAGCCGCTGGGCCCGCCCCAGCCGGTCGTCGCCAACGGTCAGGTATTCGCGCAGGAAGGCCGCCGCCACCGCCTCTGCTCGGCGGTCATCGGAGGGCTCGACCGCCACCGTCGGGACCGCGGCCCGGGCCTGGGACGGATCGGACGGGGTCGGCGGCCGGCCCCGGACCGGGACCCGAGCGGCCAGCGCGTCGAGCGGTCCGATCGCCTGGGCGGCGCCGACGCCCAGCACCCGCCATCCGGAGGGCACAGGATGGGCTGGTGGCGTCCGGCCAGGGACGAGGCGGTTGAGGGTCGCCCTGTTCCCGGTCGCGAGGGCGACCACCACCTGGCGGGCGACGCGCCGGGCCGCCGGCCACAGCTCCGCCGGTGCCGTCTGCGGATGGGGAGACTGCACCTTGGAGGCGACCGGCAGGGCGGTGGGGCGGGGTCGACCAGTGACCGCGATCCGTCCCCGGCGGGCAGCCAGGGGGACGACGAACGCCAGGGTCCCGCCGTCGCGGTAGGCGCCCGAACGGACCTGGAGGACATGGGCGAGCACGGTGACCTCGATCCCGCCCGCTACCGACCTGGCATCGGCCGGCACCACCAGATCGGCGTACTGGGTCTCACCGGCGGGGATGGAGACCGACCGGCGCAGGTCGACGCCGGCGGCGGTGAACCGGCTGAGCCGTTCGACCCGGGCCACCCGGTCGTCCCCGACGGTCAGGTACTCGCGCAGGAAGGCCGTTGCCACCGCCGCGGCCAGGCGGCCGTTCGGGGGTTCGGCCGCCGCCGCAGGGGCCGGACGCTCCGGAGCCGGCACCACTCCTCGGAAGGCGCCGACCGCGATCAGCGACCAGAGCAGCACTCGGGCCGCCGTACGGCGCAGCCGTGACCCACGCGGACGCGCCGAAGGGGCTGGCTCGGACGTCTCGAGCAACTCGGGGAACGGCACGCCAGAGGGAAACGTGCCAGTGGGGAACGGCACGCCAGTGGAGGACGGCGCGCCAGCGCGGGACGGCACGCCGGGAGGGAAGGGCACCCCGGCGGACGAGGGACCGGCGGGGGACGGGGGACCGGCGGGCGTCCTCATCGCTGGTCGCGGCGGAATGGTGGCAGGTCCAGGCGGGTCCCGGGGTGGATCAGGCCGGGATCGGCCCCGATGACGGACCGGTTCGCCCGGTAGACCTGGCGCCAGTACCGGTCGGTGCTCGCCACCGTCCGATCCGCCGGCGTGAGATGGGCCGCCGCGATGTCCCACAGCGTGTCGCCCGCCTCGACGGTGTGCGCCGGTGCCGGAGTGGACGGCCCGCCCCCCAGCCAGGGCGGGAGCGGCACCGCTGACCGGCGGGGGGTGGGCCGCGCTCGGGCCGGTTCCGTCCCGCCCACCGCCGTCCGCCGGTGCCACGCCGCTCCGACGCGGGCCGGAACCGGTTCGGCCCCTGGGGCTGGACCGACGGGTCCCCTCGGGCATGTCCCCGCGGTCGCCGCCGGCCGCGGGGACGCCGCCGTTGACGGCGGCTGTGGGACTTCCCGTGAGTCCAGCTGTGGGACATCGCGCGGCGCAAGGTGGACGACGTCCCTCGGATGACCGGATGGTGCGCTCGGTGTCGCCACCAGGGCCGCCTGGGCGAGCATCGTTCCGCCGACCAGCAGGTCGAGCACACGCCGGAGCACGACCGGGGTGACCAGCTGCGCGAGCCGGTGGGCGAGCCGACCCACGGACCCCGGCAGCACGCACAGGGACCGGAGCGCCAGCACGACCAGGACGTAGCCGGCCAGCGCCTCGGCCAGCAGCGCCATGAGGGCCAGCAGCGACGCCACCGGACCGCTCCAGGCGTCACCGAGGTCCAGCAGCGTCCGCAGGAGCGGCAACGGCAGGCCCACCTCGTTCATCAGCAGGCGCTCGATCAGCAGCAGGCCGACCGCGACCGCCGGTAGCCGCGCCCACCGCCACCGCCCGACGCGCCGACCCCATCCACCCATGCGCTTCACCACATTCTCCTCGGGCAACCTAACTTATCCTCCACTTGCATCTGTTTCCTACCACCACCGAGTGACGCCGACAATGGCGGTCGGCGAGGTTGTGGAGAAGCTGGCCCGCGAACTAGGCTCCCTCGTATGTACGAACCGGAGGAACCGGACGAGTCAACGTCGCCGACGATGCGGCGGGTGTTCGACGAGCTGGAGGCGGAGTTCGACGCCGGGCTCCGCCGAGAGGCCGAACAGGAGTCGATGGCCGCGGTCCGCGCCGAGCTCGGGACGACCGTCCTGTGGGAGCAGCTTGCCCGCCGGATCGACAGTGAGGCGTCGGTGTTCGCCGGCCCCCGCGCCTTCCGCGGCCGGGTCGTCGCCAGCTACCCGGAGTTCCTTGTCCTGCGTGCCGACGACGGGACCGAGCATCTGGTCCGCTATGGCCCCGCGGTCTCGGTCGCGATGCCCGCCGAGCCGGCCGCGCTACGGCCGGCACCGGCCGCGGCCACGCGCCGGTACCACCTCGGGCTTGCCCTTCGCGAGCTCGCCCGGCGGCGGGAGCCCGTCAGGGTGGAGCTGGTCGACACGACCAGGTGCGACGGCACCATCGAAGCGGTCGGCAGCGACTACCTCGAGGTCGCCGAGCACGAGCTGGGCGAGCCGCGTCGCCGGGCAGCGGTGCGGGCCCGCCGGTTCGTGGGATTCGCCGCGGTCGTCGCCGTCACGCTTCCTCCGGGGGACCGATGAGCGGGTGCTTGCGCGCCCAGTCGGCCGTCTCGTTGTGCATCCGCTCGATGTACGCCTCGAGCTGCAGCCGGTCCACCCGCCAGACGCCACGACCGCCCAGCTTGACGGCCGGAAGCTCGCCACTGCGCACGAGCGCGTAGACCTGCGCCCCACGGACGTTGAGGATCGTGGCCACATCCTCCAGCGTGTAGAACCGGGGCTCGACGCCGGGCGTGGGCATGTGGTCCTCCTGGGAGTGATGCGGCGCCAGGTCACCGGCCGACTCCGGCCGCTTGCGACCGCTCGTCCTTGAGTTATCCACAGTACCAGAACTCCTGTTTGCCTCCAAATGACTCCGGAGCCATCCTGATGGCCCGATATCCGCCGTCATAGCGAGGCTAACGTGTCGCTAATCACAACCTTGATCGGAGACGCCCGGATCAGGCATCTTCTGCCGACGCTGCTCCATCCCCCACGGAGCGTCGACCCTGTCCAACCTGAACCCCGGGCCGCCACCGGCGGCCCCTGCCCACCGCCTGCGCTCGGCGACCTGGCTGAACGGTCGCACCGCGCTCGGCGCTGGCCTCGTGCTGCTCGCGGTCCTGGGCGGCGCGCTGTTCCTCGACCGATCCCAGCGGCTGGTCCCGGTGTACGCGGCCGCCCGAGACCTGCCCGCCGGTTCGCCTCTGCGGGAGGGGGATCTCGTGGCCATCCGGGTCCGGCTGCCGGCCACGGCCCTCCGGCACTACCTGCAACCCAGCCCCGACCGCCGGGTGGCCGGCCGGGTCCTCACCGCCCCCGTCCGGCGCGACACGCTCGTCCCGGCCGGGATCGTCCTCGCGTCCAGCCTGGAGGCCGACCTGGTCGAGCTGCCGCTTCAGGTCGACCCGGGCGACATGGCCCAGGGCCTGCGGCCCGGCGACCGGGTGCAGGTGCTGGCGGCCTACACCGAGGGCGCCCGCCGGGGCCAGGCGGTCGTCCTGCTTCCCACCGCCGAGGTCATCCAGGTTCTCGAGGATCCCGCCGGGCTCACCGGCGCCGGGCAGGAACGGGGCGTCCAGCTCCGCATGCCGAGCGACCGGGCCCCGATCGTGGTCGCCGCCATCGCCACCGCCCGGATCTTCGTGATCAAGGCCCCGGGCCTGCCCCCCGAACCGGAGGGCACCGAGCCGGTGGTTCCCGGGTCGGACGAGTCTGGGTCGGCCGATCCCGGGTCGGCCGATCCCGGGTCGGGGGATCCCGCACCGACGTATCCCGCGCCGGGTGCTCCCGGGTCGGGCGCTCCTGGGTTGGTGGATCCCGGGTCGGGCGCTTCCGGGTCGGGTGCTCCCGGGTCGGGCGATGCCGCGGCGGACGAGGACGCCGTGCCCTCCGACCCAGGAGGTGGGTCGGGCTGATGTGGGCGGCGGTGACGGCATGAAGGTCCGCGTGGTGACCGCGGGGGTTGGGGCTGCCTGGGAGGCGGCACTGGTGCAGGCCTGTCAGGCGGGACAGGTCGGGGCTCAGGTGCTGCACCGCTGCTACGACCTGGGCGACCTGCTCGCCGTGGCCGCCGCCGGGCAGGCCGAGGTGGCGGTCGTGGCCGCGGGCACCCGCTGGCTGGACCGCGACGCCCTTGCCCGACTGGCCGCCGCCGGGCTGGCCGTCGTCGGCGTGGCCGCGGCCGGCGACGAGGACGGCGAACGCCGGCTCCGCCAGCTCGGCCTCCTGCACATCGCCTCCGACACCGACCCGCCGGACACCCTGGTGGAGCGGGCCCGCGCCGCGCTGGCCGCCGAACCCGACCCGGACGACGAGCCGCAGGTGGCCGACGAGGCCCCGCCCCTGCCGGACGGCGACACGCGACGGGTCCTGGTCGCCGTCTGGGGGCCGAAGGGTGGTCCGGGTCGCACCACGGTCGCCGTCAACCTCGCCTTCGAGGCGGCCGCCGGCGGCGCCGAGGTCCTGCTGGTCGACGCGGACACCTACGGTGGCGCCGTCGCTCAGACGTTGGGGTTCATCGAGGACGCCCCGGGCCTGGCCTGGGCGGCCCGGACGGCCGGGCGGGGCGAGCTCGACGTCCTCCGTCTCCGGCAGTCGGTCCGGCGGGCCGCTCCGGGTGGTCCTCGCGTGCTGCCCGGGCTGCCGCGGGCCGAGCTGTGGACGGAGGTCCGCCCCGGCACCTGGGAGGCGCTGCTGGAGCTGTTCCAGGTCGCCTTCCCGGTCACCGTGATCGATGCCGGCTTCTGCCTCGAGGAGGACGAGGAGCTCCTCTACGACCAGGTCCGCCTGCGCCGCAACGCCGTGACCCGGCTGGCCGTCCAGCGGGCCGACCTGGTCGTGGCGGTAGGCAGGGCGGACCCGGTTGGGCTGCACGCCTTCATCCGCGGCTACCACGAGCTGCGCGACCTCGGAGTCCCGCCCAGCCGGGTCAGGGTCGTGGTCAACCAGCTGCGACCCGGCATGTTCGGCGGTGACCGACCGGCCGAGCAGGTCCGGGCGGCCCTCGGCCGCTACGTCGGCATCGAGCCGACCGCGGTCGTGCCCCACGACCGCCAGGGCCTCGACGCCGCGCTCCTCGCCGGGCAGGCGCTCCGGGAGGCACGTCCCGGCTCCCCGGCCCAGCTCGCCCTGGCCAGGCTGGCCAGGGCCCTGTTCCCCCCGCAGCCCGTCCAGGGTCGCCGGGCCCGCCGCCGGCCCCGCGCTTCCGGTCAGGTCACCGTCGGCTCCGGGTCAGGGCCATGACGGCGACGGGCCAGCCGACCGCCGACCAGATCGTCGAGGACGAGGTCCGCGAGCTGGTCCGGCGGCGCGGGCTCGACCCCGGCGACGGCGACGCGGTGGCCGTGCGCCAGCTGATCGACGAGGTGGTCACCGACTATGCCGAACGGCGGCTGGTGGCGAGCATGCCGCCGCTCGCGGATGCCGGCCAGGTGGCCAAGGCGGTGGCCGACCGGGTGATCGGCATGGGCCCGCTCCAGCCCTTCTTCGACGACCCGGACGTCGAGGAGATCTGGGTCAACGAGCCGGGCAAGGTCTTCGTGGCCAAGGCCGGGCGGCCCCAGCTGACCACGACCGTGCTCACCGAGGAGCACGTCCACGACCTGGTCGAGCTCATGCTCCGGGCCAGCGGGCGCCGGGTCGACCTCTCCAGCCCGTTCGTCGACGCGACCCTGAGCGACGGCTCCCGGCTCCACGTCGTCATCCCCGACATCACCCGGCGCCACTGGGCGGTCAACATCCGGCGGTTCGTGCTCCGCGCCCACTCGCTCGGCGAGCTGGTCCGCCTGGGCACGATGAGCGGTCAGTGCGCCCGGTTCCTCGAGGCGGCGGTGGTCGCCGGGCTCAACATCGTCGTCGCCGGCGCCACCCAGTCCGGGAAGACCACCACCCTCAACTGCCTGGCCGCGGCCATCCCACCCCGCGAACGGGTGATCACCTGCGAGGAGGTCTTCGAGCTCCAGGTGGACCTGCCCGACACGGTCGCCATGCAGACCAGGCAGCCCAACCTCGAGGGCGAAGGCGAGATCCGCCAGCGTCGCCTCATCAAGAAGGCGCTGCGCATGCGGCCCGACCGCCTGCTCGTCGGCGAGGTCCGCCAGGAGGAGTGCCTCGATCTGCTGATCGCGTTCAACTCCGGGATCCCCGGCATGACCTCGGTGCACGCCAACTCGGCCAGGGAGGCGCTGGTCAAGCTGACCACGCTGCCCCTGCTGGCCGGCGAGAACGTCTCCCACCGCTTCATCCTGCCGACCGTCGCGGCCACCATCGACCTGATCGTGTTCCTGCGCGGCGACGGCTGGGGTCGGCGCCGGGTCGAGGAGGTCCTGGCCGTCTCCGGCCGGGTCGAGGAGGACCAGGTCGAGGCGAGCCTGGTGTTCCGCCGCGCCGGCGACCGGCTGCTCTGGACCGGCGAGTACCCGCCCCACGCCGAGCGGTTCCGCAGCCACGGCTACGAGCTCGTCGAGGTCCTGGCCACATGAGCGTCGCTGACCTGGCCGTGCTGGCCATCCCGGCGGTGCTGGTGACCGGGCTGGTGCTGCTCGGCCTGGAGCTCGACGGACGGCCGCGGAACGCCCGGCCGCGGCGGTGGGCGGGGCGGTTCCAGGACTGGTCGGCCCAGGCCGGGGTCCGCGGGGTCCGGCCGTGGCAGGTGGCCGCGGTGTGTGGGGGGTCGGGGCTGGCCGCCGGGCTTGCGGTGCTGGCATTGACCCGGTCGCCGTGGCTCGGCCTGGCCTTCGGGGGCCTGGCCGGGTGGCTGCCCCTCGGGGCGCTGCGGGCCCGACGACGCCGGCGCCTCCGGGAACTCCGCGAGGTCTGGCCGGACGCCATCGACAACCTGGCCTCCGGCGTCCGGGCCGGCCTGTCACTGCCTGAGGCGGTCGCCGGCCTGGCCGAGCGGGGACCGGAGACCCTGCGAGCACCGTTCGCCCGCTTCGCCGACGACTACCACGCCACCGGTCGGTTCGGCACCGCCCTGGACCGGCTCAAGGACGAGCTGGCCGACCCGACCGCCGACCGGGTCATCGAGGCGCTGCGGCTGGCCAGGGAGGTCGGGGGCAGCGAGCTCGGCCGGATGCTGCGCACCCTGTCGGGGTTCCTCCGCGACGAGCAGCGTGTGCGCAAGGAGCTGGAGGCGCGCCAGACCTGGGTGGTGGTCGCGGCCCGCATGGCGTTCGCGACCCCGTGGGCGGTCCTGCTGCTGCTCGCCACCAAGCCCGAGGCGGTCGCCGCCTACCGCGGCCGCGGCGGCGCCATGGTCCTGGCGATCGGGGCGGCCATGGCGGTGGCCGGCTACCGGGCGATGCTCGCCATCGGCCGCCTCCCGACCGAGGAGCGGGTGCTGCGATGAGGACCGGTGGAGAGGGAGGCCGTGGGATGGGCCTGGCCGAGGAGCGGGTGCTGTGATGAGTCCCGCGGCGGTGGTGGTGAGCCTTGGGCTGGCGGCCGGGGTGGGGCTGGTGGTCCTGGGGGCGCCGAGGGTGCGGCGGCCTCGGCTTGCCGCCCGGCTGGATCCGTACCTGCGAGGGCTCGAGCCGGCGACGACCCGCCTGCTCGACGGCGCCGAGCGGCCGCTGACCCCGGTTCCGGCCCTCGAGCGGCTGCTCGGGCCGCTGCTCCACGACGGCGCCCGGCTGGTCGAGCGGTGGCTGGGCGGCTCCGCCGCCGTGGCCGGGCGCCTACGTGAGGCGGGGGTGCCCGACGGCGTGGCCCGGTTCCGGGCCGAGCAGGTGCTCTGGGGGCTGGCCGGGTTCGTCGCCGCCGTCCTGGTGACCCTCGGCCTTCCCCTGCTGACCGGGCGATCGGTCTCGGCCATGGCCGTGGTCGGCGGCGCCGTGCTGGGCGTGAGTGGAGGGGTGTTCGGCCGCGACGGGTGGCTGGGGCGCCAGATCGGCCGCCGTCAGGCCCGGATCCTCCGAGAGCTGCCCACCCTGGCCGACCTGCTGTGCCTGGCCGTGACGGCTGGCGAGGGCCCGAGAGCGGCCCTGGAGCGGACCGTCGCCCGGTCCCACGGCGCCCTGAGCCGGGAGCTCGACCTGGTGCTGGGCGACCTGCGTGCCGGAGAGCCGTTCACCACCGCGATGGAGCGGCTCGCCGTCCGGGTGCCGGTCCCCGCCGTGGTCCGCTTCGTCGACGGGCTGGTGGTGGCCGTGGAGCGCGGCACACCCCTCGGGGACGTGCTCCGGGCCCAGGCCGCCGACGTCCGTGAGCAGCACAAGCGGGACCTGATCGAGGCCGGTGGCCGCCGCGAGGTGCTGATGCTCGTTCCCGTCGTGTTCCTCGAGCTTCCGGTGGTGATCCTGTTCGCCCTCTACCCAGGCCTGTTCTCGCTGTCCCAGCTCGCCCGCTGACCGAAGGGAGCTGCCGTCATGCCCTGGCCCGACTGGCCTCCGGAGGCTGGCCCGCCTCGGGCCGGAACGAGGCGACGTGCCCGGCTGGGTCCTCATTACGGCCATGACGGTCGCGCTTATCATCTGCTTAAATACTCCCACATCTTCTCGATGGCGGAGGTGCGGGGGATGCGGTTGGGCCTTTACCTGCGGATCAGCTCTGACCCGGACGGACGATCACCCAGCATCGCCAGGCAGGAGACGGACGCTCGTAGGCTGGCCGAGGTCCGCGGCGACGAGGTCGTGAAGGTTTATACCGACCGGGACCTGAGCGCGTACACCGGCGTCGACAGGCCAGGGTTTGAGGAGCTCCTGGCCGACGCCGACGCCGGGCTGATCGACGGCATCCTGGTGTGGAAGCTGGACCGTCTCACCCGCCGGTTCTCGGACCTGGAGCGGATCTGGTGGCTCATCGAGAAGCGCCAGGTGACGCTGCTGTCAGTCAACGACTTGATCGACACCACCACAGCGGCCGGCCAGTTCATGCTCCGCACCATGGTGGGGATCGCGGAGATGGAGTCAGCGAACACCTCGCTGCGGGTGCGGGCAGCCAAAGCTGACGACGCCCGCAACGGCAAGCCGAACCCCGGCGGGATGCGCGCCTTCGGCTACTCGGCCGACAAGCGTCAGCTGGTCCCCGGGGAGGCCGCGGCGATCCGGGAAGCCGCCGAGCGGCTCCTGGCCGGTCAGAGCCTCCGGTCGATCGTCAACGACCTGAACGTCAGAGAGATCCGCACACCCCAGGGCAGGACCTGGCTGCCGGGGACGCTGGCGGCGGTATTGGTGAACCCGAGGATCGCCGGGCTCAGGTCCTACAAGGGGCAGATCGTCGGCGACGCCACCTGGCCGGCCATCATCACCCGCGAACAGCACGAGCGGCTGGTCGCGCTCCGCAAAGACCCCTCCCGCCGGTGGGTGCCGAGAGGCCGCCCAGCCCAGCATCTCCTCGCCGGCCTGGTCGAGTGCGCCCGTTGTGGTGAAAAGGCGAACCGGATGGTGAACCGCCCGGAGCGGGGCCGGGACTACTACCAGTGCCGGCGGCCACCCCTGGGTCGGGGCTGTGGGGCGCTGGTGTCCGGCCGCCAGCTCGACGGCCTGGTGGTCGAGCGCATGTTCGTCGCCCTCGACAGCCCGGAATTCACCGAGGCGTTGAAGGCGCCCCGGCCCGCCGATGTGGGACTGGCGCGGCAACTCGAGAAGGACGAGGACAAGCTGAAGTGGCTCGGCCACGAGTACGCCGCCGACCGCCTTCCCGAGCCGGCGTTCCTGGCCGCTGCGCGGGATCTGGAGCAGCGCATCAAGCAGAACCGGGCCCGGATCGCTCGCCAGAACCGATCTGCGGCGATGGCCGCGCTCCCGGAGGACCTGGAGCAGCTGAAGCACCTGTGGGAGCACGAGTGGGACCTTGACCGGAAGCGGGCCCTGATCGACACGCTGGTCGAGCGGGTGATCGTCAGGCCATCGACGCTGGGGAGCAAAACGGGACGTCGGTTCGACCGGAGCCGGGCCCGGATCGTGTGGAGGGCCTGAGCCATTCAAACTCGCACTCGGACCATCCGGTGTAGAGTGGAGAAACGTGCTCCTTCCCGCATACTGGTCTTACCGGCCGTGGCGGAGGAGATGGGCGTCCCGATTAGAACCTCGGTCGGGACGCCCCGCGGCCTCTCCGCCCCTGGTGGAGTGGCCGGTGACGTACCCGGTCGGGCTCCTGGACATCACCGACCCCGCCGAGTTCTGGCGGCGGTACAGGCACATGTTGCACCGCAAGACGCCGCGGGTCCTGGCCGAGCTTCAGGAGCTGCCGGAGGCGTACGCGCCCCTGGGCCTGGTGTTGCTGTGCTACGAGGACCTGTCCAAGCCCGGCGCCTGGTGCCATCGAACAATGTTGGGGGAGTGGATCAGCCAGAAGCTCGACCTGGAGGTTCCGGAGCTTGCTTCACCTGGCGGCGTTCGGTGAGCTTGCGGACCAGCTCCAGGGTAGGCAGACACGCCGGGAACCGGTCGCAGCCTTCCCCGCATGTGACGTTGTTAGGCAGCTTCTCCGCCCACCAGCAGCAGGTCTGGAGCGACACCTATGCCTCAGCTTCGGAGGCCTCGACCACGGCGGCGATCGGCTGGGCGAGGTCGTCGTCCACCCTGTACCGTTCCGGCAGCCGTGGCCGGTCCAGGATCGACGGGGCGCGCTGCTGGCAGACCAGGGCCCGGAGGGTGAGCGCAACGGCCGAGCCGGGCACGACGGCGGCCAGGTACGGCACCAGCGCCCCTTGGGCAGCCAGCATCGCCACGGCGGCCAGCAACCAGGCGACCACCAGGAACAGCGCTGCTCGGCCGGCCGAGGTCACGGCCGCCGCTCCGGCACGGTCAGCGCCGACCGCTCCCGCCACCAGCGGCCCGTAGGGTCGGCGGGGGGCCGGGTGCCCCGGTGCCTCTCGATGGTGCGGCGAATCGCGTACCACTCGGCTACCAGCACCACGACCAGGGCGCCGATGCAGGCCAAGGCGGCAAGGACGCTCACAATGGCGGCGAAGATCGTGCTCAGGGTGTCCATCCAGGTGTCTCCGTTCTTTGCGGAGAGCGGCCCGGGGCCGGCTGTCGGCCGACGCCCGGACCGCTCCGGCCCTTGCCCTTCCCCTTTGCTGGCAAGGCCCGGATGAGATGCGTCTAGGCGCTGACCGCCTGCGGGCTGGCCTCGGCCACCACGCCTCGGTCACTGAGCACGTCCAGCTCGGCCACCTTGAACGCCGGGGCCACCTTGTTCTTGGTGACCTCGACATGGACCCGGCTGCCGATCACCTGGCCGCCGTCGCGGACCTGGCCCAGCGAGCGCAGCTCCAGACGCACCGAGGCGTAGTAGCCGAGCGCCCGGCCCCCGGAGGTGTAGACGGGCGTGCCGGGTGTCCCGGCCCGCTGGCGGAGCTGGTTGGTGACCATCACCGCGGTGCCGGCGCGGCCGATCCGGCCGCAGAGTTTGCGCAAGGCCAGGCTGAGCAGGTTGGCCTGCACGCCCGGGTGACGCTCGCCCATCTCCCCGTCCAGCTCGGCCCGGGGGACCAGGGCGGCGATGGAGTCGAGCACCAACACGTCCAGCGCCCCGGAGCCGATCAGCACATCGGCCACTTCCAGGGCCTGCTCACCGTCCTCGGGCCGGCACAGCACCAGCCGGTCGGTGTCCACGCCAACGGTGGCCGCCCAGGCGAGGTCAAGGGCGTGCTCGGTGTCGATGAAGCAGGCGGTCCCGCCGGCCTGCTGGGCTTTGGCGATGAGCGCCAGGGCGAGGGTGGTCTTGCCGGCGCCGTCAGGACCAATGACCTCGGTGATCCGGCCCCGGGGCACCCCGCCGACTCCGATGGCCTGGTCGAGGGTGGGGCTGCCGGTGGAGACGACGGCCACGGGCGGCGCACCGTCAGGGTGCCCGGCCACGTCGGGGCCGAAGCGGCGATGGAGCTGCCCAAGGGCAGCATGGAGGGTCGGATCGTGGGCTGCCTTATCGGGTGGCGAGGCGAGTCGAACGGTGGTGGGCATGGCTGCTCCCTTCCGGGGAGATGGTGTAAACGGCAACCCAGGCGAGAGAAGGGAGCCGGGCTGCCGCTCCAGGCCGGTTCGGCGGGGCTCTGCGGGCACCACCTCCTCGGGGCACGGGACCAGGAGTCCAGTTGGCGAGGGCCGGGCCACCAACCGCCCTCACTCGGCCGATGACCCAGCCCGTGGCCCGAGGGTGGCGGTTGGGCGGCGCAGCCAGAAGGGCGGCAGGTAGGCACTTGCTAGGCACTTCGGCACCCAAGCGTGGGGGAGCGTCGTAGGATGCCCGAGGCAGTCGAAAGGCGCCCGATGGGACCTGACAGGCACAGGACACCGCTCCAGCGGGAGCGGCAGCGGCGAGGGTGGACGCTGGAGTACGTCGCCGAGCAGCTCGGGCGGCTCGGCTGGAAGAGCGCCGACCCCAACGCGGTCAGCCGCCATGAACGCGGCGTCATCAGACGCCCACGGGCGCCGGTCCCGGATCTGTACGCCAAGCTGTACGGCAAGCCGGTCGCGGCGCTCTGGCCGGACGATGGTTTTGTCGCCTGGCTGGAGGTCGGCGACGCCACCGAGGAGTTGCCCGAGCTGGCCGTGCGGCATGTTGGAGAGGCCGACATTGACCGCATCCGCGCCGACACTGACACCTTCGGGGTGATGGATCAGCGGCACGGCGGCGGCCATGTCCGCTGGATAGTGGTCGAATACCTGCGCCGCGAGGTCGCCCCCCTCCTGCACGGCACTTACAGCGACCGCGTTGGCCGCGAGCTGTTCGCCACCGCGGCCATGCTGACCCGCCGCGCCGGGATGATGGCCTACGACGCCGGCAGCCACGGCCCGGCCCGCAGCCACCTCCACCAGGCGCTACAGCTGGCCCGCCACGCCGGCCACCGCACGCTGAGCGCGCACGTGCTGACCAGCATGAGCCACCACGCCCTCGACCTCGGCCGCACCCGGGAGGCCATGCAGCTCCTGCATGCCGCCCGCCAGGATGCCCAGGACGCCCCGCCGCTGCTCGCCAAGGCCGCGGCGATGGAAGCCCGCCTCCACGCCCACCTCGGCGACCCCAGCGCCTGCGAGAAGGCGCTGACGCTGGCCAGCCGGGCGTTCGACCGCTCCGACCCGGCGCACGACCCGGAGTGGATCGCCAACGCCAACGAGGCGTACCTGGCCGGCCAGTTCGGCAACTGCTACCTCGACCTCGGCCGGGCTGACCGGGCAGATTCCTACCTCCGGTCGGCGCTGGACGGCTACCGGCCCGACTACGTTCGGCGGCGGGCCATGGCCACCGCCCTCCTCGCCCGTGCTCAGCTCGAGCGGGGGGAACTGGAGCAGGCATGCCTGGCCGGGGTCGAGGCGATCGACCTGGCCGTCCGGCTGAAGTCCCGCCGGGCTCTGGCCGGCATCAGCGACCTCCAGCAGCGCCTCGAGCCGCACCACCGGGAACGACCCGTGAGGGAGTTCACCGAGCACGCTGCCACCCTCCTGTAGCGGCCCGGTGCACACGCGGGGCTTGCCGACCGCGACCAGGTACAGGACGCTGTGACAGCATCCGGGTACAGCAGCCGGACACAGGAGGACGCGCATGCGGCCGCGGCTGGTCCTCTGGGACATCGACCGCACCCTGATCTTCGCCGGCGGCGTCGACAAGGGCGTATGGGTCGAGGTCTGCACGGAGCTGGTTGGACGGCCGGTCACCGAGCTTGTTGGCACCTCGGGCCGCACCGACCCGCAGATCCTCCTGGACGCCCTCCTCCGCGCCGGGGTGGGGGAGGCCAGGGCCCGGGAGCTGCTGCCTAAGGCGCTGCACATGGAGGTCGGCCGGCTGGCCGCCAAGCAGGCGGAGCTGCGCGCCAGGGGCCACATGATGCCCGGCGCCAATACCGCCCTCGCCGCTCTCGCCGGCACGCCCGGGGTCGTCCAATCGGTCTTGACCGGCAACGTCAAGCCGAACGCGATCCTGAAGTTGGCCACCTTCGGGCTCGACGGCTACATCAACTTCGAGATCGGCGCCTACGGGTCCGATGACGGCAACCGGCCCAACCTCGTCCGCCTCGCCCGGCAGCGGGCCAGCAGCCTGCTCAACCTGGAGGTGGACGAGTTCACCACCGTGATCGTCGGCGACTCCCTCCGGGACGTGGAAGCCGGCCGGGTCGGCGGCGCCCGGGTGGTCGCGGTCGCCACCGGCCGCACCGACGCCGACGCCCTCCAGGAGGCCGGCGCCGAGACGGTCCTAGCTAACTTGGCCGACGCCGACGCGGTGCTGCGGGCTGTCCTGGCGGAGCATCCGGCCCGCGCCTGACCCGTTACTGGCCGATGACCGGCGGTTGGCTAGCGTCCTCCTGATGGAGCTGCCGACAGGTAGGACAGCCGTGCACAATTTCGCACCTCTATTAGCAATCACCCCTGGTGATGCTGGTCTGGGGAGTGGCCAGCGAGGCCCTGCGGGACATCATCACCGGCTTCCTGGACCAGGTCCGCTTTGACTGAGCCGCGGGCGGGCGACCGGGCCACCGAGGATGGGGCCGCGGTGGTGGAGTTCGTCCTGGTGACGGTGGTGGCGGTGGTGCTGGCCCTGTCACTGGCGCAGCTGGGGCTGTTCCTGTGGGAGCGGAACGCGCTGATGGGGTCGCTGTCGGAGGGGGCGAGGGTGGCGGCGACCGAGGGCCGGACGGTGGCCGACGGCCGCCGCCTGGCGACCGAGCTGCTGCGACGGTCGGCCGGTGGGCGGGTCGCGGGCGCGGTGCCCATCCGGGGGGTCGAGGCCGGCGGGGTGGTGGTGCTGTCGGCCGAGGGGACGCTGCCGTCGTTCGTTCCTGGCGTGCCCGGCCTGCCGGTCCGTATGACGGCGCGCATGCACGTGGAGGAGGCGCTGTGACCCACGGGGCAGAACCTGAGCCCGCCGGCCGGAGCATGACGGGGGCGCAGCGGAGCGGGGAGCGGCCGGGAGTGCAGCGTGCGGCCGTGGGAGCGGGGGCAGCGGCAGCGGAGCCGGAGCCATGGGTGACGGAGCGCGGGGCGGCGGTGGTGGAGCTGTTGGTGGTGTTCCTCACGCTGTTGCTGCCGCTGGTGTACGTGATGGTGGTGATGGCCGACGTGCAGCGGGCGTTGCTGGCGACGTCGAGTGCGGCTCGGGAGGCCGGGCGGGTGTATGTGACCGGGTCGGACAGGGTGGATGCCGAGCGGCGGGCGGCGGTGGCGTACCGGGACGTGCTGGGGGCCTATGGGATTGGGGCCGGGGACTCGGGGGCCGGGATGCGGTTGCAGGTCGGGTGCCCGGCTGGGGCTCCGTCGTCGGTGGGTCCCGCTCCACGCCCGTCGCTGGCTCCCGCTCCACGCCCGTCGTCGGTGGGTCCCGGTCCGCTCCCGCCGGGTTCGCTCCGCCTCCGCTCGGCATCCGGGTGCGCCGGCGGGTTCGGGCCGGGGGCGGAGGTGCGGGTGGTCGTGACCTACCGGGTGCCGGTGGCCCGGCTGCCGTTCCTCGGTGCCGTCGCCGGCCCCGGCCTGACGGTCGGGGCCACCCATCACACCCGGGTCGACCGCTACCGCGGGCTGAGCGGATGAGCCGACAAGGGCGGCCCTTCCGGCCAGGGCTCCGGGCACGGCGGGATCCTTCCGGCGTGGTTGGGGCCGGGTGGCGGAGGCCGGCGGGGGGCTGCCGGCCGGCCGGGGAGGAGGGCGGCCAGGCGCTGGTGCTGCTGATCGGGCTGGTGGTGCTGGTGCTGATGGTGCTGGCGCTGGGATGGGACACCTCGAACTGGTTCCTGGGCCATCGCGCGCTGGCCAACCTGGCCGATGGGGCGGCGGTGGCCGCGGCCAACGACGTCGACACCCGCACCTGGTACCTGAGCGGGGGGCGGAGCGTCCGGGTGGCCGAGGAGCGGGCCCGGGCGACGGTGGTGGCGTACCTGGCCGGGTCGGCGGGCGACTCGGGGGTCGCCGGGGCGCGGCTGGGGTCGGTCGAGGTGGTCCCCGCGGCGGGCGGCCCGGAGGTGACGGTCCGCCTCACCGCCCCCGCCCGGGCGGGCCTGCTGCGCCTGCTGCACCTGATCCCTCCGGAGATGGAGGGCCGCGCGGCGGCCACGGCCCGTCTGGTGCCGCCGTAGCGGACGCAGGCACGTCGCGGCGGGCCGGTGGTTGTGTGATGCTTCGTCCTGCGATGGCGGCCGCCTACTCCCCAGAGCTCTGGCACGACTTCTTCATCGGTGTGGCCGGGGCGGCGGCGGCGCTCACGGGGCTGCTGTTCGTGTCGCTGTCGATCAACCTGCGGCAGATCCTCGGGCAGGTGTGGCTGCCTCGGCGGGCGGGGCTGGCGCTGATGCTGCTGTTCGAGACCCTCGTCATCGCGATCCTGGGGCTGGTGCCCGGGCGGTCGCCGGGGATCCTCGGTGTGGAGTACCTCTGCCTGGGCGGGGTCATGTGGCTGTTCGCCACCGGGGTGTTCACGGTGCGGCGGCCGGCCGTCGGCGACTACCGGGCGCCGATCGTGCTGAGCGCGGTGACGTCCCAGCTGGCGACGCTGCCGGTGCTTGTTGCCGGGGCGAGCCTGGTCGCCCGGAGCGGTGGCGGCCTGTTCTGGCTGGTGCCGGCGATCGTGCTGCTGCTGGGCGTCGGGGTCATGCACGCCTGGGTCCTGCTGGTCGAGATCCTGCGGTAGCGGCCGGGCGGCCGCGACGGTGCGGCGGAGAGGCGCTGGAGGACCCAGGCGCGGACGGCGGCGGCGCTCTCGGCGACGCTGTGGGCGGTGGTGTCCAGCAACTCCATCGGTGGCGTGGTGGTCGCAGACCAGGGCCAGGTGGTGGATGTCGCCGACCAGCGGCCGCTCCGGGCAGGCCTCGAGCTGGCCGGGGACGACCGTGCCGCACAGCAGCACCGGGCGGCCGTTCTGGTGCAGGGCGGCGACCAGCCGCAGCCAGAGCCGGCGGAACTGCCGGTGCTCGTCAGCCCTGGGCGGCGCGGGCCGGAAGGGTCGGAGATGAATCGAGCGGCCGGGTGGGGGAGGGTCCTCCGCCCGGCCGCTCGTTCGCTACGCGCTAACGCCTCGGTCATGGGACCGGGGCGCTCCCATGGCAGGTGCCAGGGACCACCTCCTTCCTCGGCCTGCGGTTGGACCGGCCCGCCTGGTGGGCGGGGCGGAGAACGGTTGCAGGCTGCAGTTTGTGTGGGAACTCCGCGGATGTCCGGCGGATTCCCACGAACTTCGGCCGGGCATCTACGTAGATCACAGGATGATCTCGACGTGTATACGATTTGACTCCAACAGGGCGGTGCCGTACAGTCCGACCCGCTACCCCCATGGCACTGCAACAAAGAGCCTCCCCCCAGGCTCAGCGACATCAAGCAGCATCGCTCTGAATTCGCCGTTCGCGGTTCGGTCCGAGCTTCCCCTTTCCTGTCGCCCCCACGACAGGGACTGCTCGAGGCGCTCCCCCCAGCGCTTGCCGCGAACTCGTGAATTCCGAGTTGCAGGACTGACGCACGGCTTGCCAGGAACGGCAAGGTAATTCCCGGCAGGTTCGTGATCCCCCCGTCGGCCGCGTGGCCGTCTGGTCGCGCTGTGAAATAAATGAGGTGGCTGCAATGGCGGCCTGGTTCTCCCTGTGCCTCCCCCAAGGCGCCCCCCCTGCACGGTTCTCCCGGACCACCGCTTCGGAAGGGGGGCCCTCGTGACCCAACTCCACGACGACGTCAACGACCTGGGCGACGCCTGGTACGCCGGACGGCTGGACGGCGAGCCCGAGGCGGAGGACCGGGAGCGGTCCGGGGAGCCGCTGTTCGAGCAGCTCCGCAGCACCTACCTGCACGCCGACGACAGCGGCGAGTGGGCGCGCGACACCGACACCGGCGGCTGGGCCGCCGACGACTCGGGCGGCTGGGAGGCGGGCACCGCCACCGCCTACGAGGACGACGACGACCGCTACCGGTGGGTGGACTCGCCGGCGTCCTGGGAGTCGGGGGCCGAGGCCGGCTGGGACGCCGGCTGGGACGACGAGGAGCTCGACGACCTCGACGACGAGGAGGACGACGAGCTGGAGGCGGAGCCGCTGGTACCGCGGGCCCGTGGGGGCCGGCGGTCGCGGTCCTCGGCGGGCCGGGTGGGGCTGCGCCGCACCAGCACGCTGCTGAACACCTCCACCATCCTGCTGTTCGTGGTCGGGGCGCTGGCCACCGCCGCGCTCAGCGGCTGGATCCTCTCGGCCCGCCTGCTCACCACCCGCCAGCTGTTCTTCCTCACCCACTCGACCCTGGGGATCATCATCGTCCACGCCTTCGGCGGCGGGCTGGGGACGCTGCTCACCAGCGGCGACTCGCGGATGAAGGACCGGATCCGCAAGCTCTCCACGGCCGCCCTGGCGGTGGTGGCCTGGCTGGCCTCGGGCATCGGGACCTGGTTCGGGTACGCCGGCTACCGGGCCAAGATGCCGCCCGGGGGCAACATCGAGATGTACCCGCGCGAGTACCTGCTGCACAGCCCGCAGCTCGCGTTCTGGGAGACCTTCGCCATGGAGTGGAAGGTCCACATCGGTTGGACCACACCCTTCCTGGCGACGGCGGTGGCCTTCACCGCCCTGCGGTACCGGCGCCGGCTGGTCGCCGACCGGCTGGTGCGCAAGGTCATGACCATCATGCTGCTGCTCGCCTTCGCCGGGGCGCTCGTCGCCGCGGGGCTCGGGGCGGTGGTCAACGTGACCGCCCCCAACGACTTCATGCACCGGGGCTGGAGTCCCTGACCGCCGCGGCCAGAAGAGATGGTGATGAGCTGATGCGCGAGGAAGCGAGCCACGCGGCCGTGGCGGCACCCCGGACGCGGGCCGTCGGCCGCCACGAGCGGCGCCCCCACCTGGTCGCCGCGCCCACCCACGACGCCCGGCCGGTCTCCCGGGCGACCCGGGCCAGGCGCTCGCGGCACGCCGCCCCCACCGGCTGGGCGCTGTGGGCCGAACGGGCCGGGCGGGCCGCCGCCCAGGGCCGGACGTGGTGGGCCGAGGGGACCGAGCGGTTGGCCACCCGGGCCCGGGAGCGGTGGAGCGAGCAGGCCGCCACCGCCCAGCGGGCCACGACCATCCGGGCCGTGGCCCCTGCCAGGGCCGGCAGCGGCGCCGGGCACGACGCCGGGCGCGGCGCCGCCGCCGGCCGGGCCCGGCGGTCCGACCCCACCCCGCGGCACCTGGCCGGGGCCCCGCCGAGCCGGCGGGCCAGCTGGCGTGAGGACGTCATGACCGGCTGGTGCTCGCTGCTGCTGGTCCTGGGCCTGTACCTGGACGGCTGGAACCACGTCAACCTGCTCGACGACGAGCTGGGCCCGTTCCTGACCCCCTGGCACGGGGTGCTGTACCTGGGGTTCGCGGTCACGGCGGGATGGATCCTGACCCGGAACCAGCGCCGCGGCGCCTGGTCGCTGCAGGCGGTGCCTCCCGGGTACCGGCTGGCCCTGGTCGGGATGGGGCTGGCCATGGTGGCCGTGGCCGGCGACGCCGTCTGGCACACCCTCTACGGGGAGGAGCAGGGGCTGGCCCGGCTGATCTCGCCGTTCCACCTGGTGCTGTTCACCGGGGCCTGCCTGCTGGTCAGCTCGGCCCTGCGGGCCGCCTGGTCGGGGCCGACCTCGGCGGCGGTGCCGGGGCTGCGGGTGTTCTGGCCCGTGGTCCTGTCGACCACCCTGGTGGTGGCCATGGCGGCGTTCTTCTTCCAGTACGTGTCGCCGGTGGTGGCCTGGCGGCGGCCCGGGCTTCTCGGGCTGCCGGCCGACTCCCCGTTCGCCGAGACGGTGCAGGTGTACGACCTGCTCGGCCTGCTGGTGCACAACCTCCTGTTCGTGGCCCCGGTGCTGCTGCTCCTGCTGCGCTGGCAGACCCCGCTCGGGACCTTCACGGTGATGGCCGGGTCGGTGGCCCTGCTGCTGGCCACCCAGACCGAGCTCGGGCTGGTCGGCCTGGTCGGGGCGGCGGTGCTGGGCGGGGCCGCGGCGGATGTGGCCGTGACCCTGCTGCGGCCGTCGCCGCAGCGGCGGTGGGCGGCCAGAGCGGTGGCCGTGATCGCCCCGGCCGTCTACTGGACCGCGCACTTCGCGCTGCTCAAGGCCGGCTACGGGGTGACCTGGGAGCTGGAGATCTGGCTCGGCTCGGTGGTCTGGGCGTCGCTGTCCGGGCTCAGCCTGGCCCTGCTGATGTGGCCGCCGCCGGTGCCGCTGACCGCCTGGAACCGCGGCCGCACGGCAGCCACCCGGTCCCACGCAACGCCGACGGCAATGCCCGCGCGAATGGTCGGGAGGTGACCTGGATGCCAACGACGACTGAGACCGCCGCCTCGATCCACGAGCGGTTCGAGGCCACGGCGCTGCCCCTGCACGACTCGATCTACCGGGCGAATCTGCGCATGACCGGTGACCCGGTGATGGCCCAGGACCTCACCCAGGAAACCTACCTGCGTGCATTCCGCGCCTTCGACTCCTTCCAGGCCGGCACCAATTGCCGGGCCTGGATGCTGCAGATCTCCCACAACCTGTTCTGCCGTGACTACCGCGGGCGCAAGCGCATCACCTACCGGACCGCGGCCGACGACGACGTCGACGTGCTGGCCCAGTTCCGGGCCGACGTGCCCAACCCGGAGGAGGAGGCGCTGCGTCAGCTCGACCGGGAGGCGTTGCGGCGGGCCATCTCCAAGCTGCCCGAGCCGTACCGGGTCGCGGTGACCCTGGTCGAGCTCCAGGGTCTCTCCTGCGAGGAGGCGGCCGAGGTGATGGGCACGCCCAAGGGCACCGTCCTCTCGCGGCTGTTCCGGGCCAGGGAGCGGCTGCGCCGGCTGCTGCTGTCGGAGTTCGGCCGTGCCCGCACCCGTGTCCCCGTCACCATCCAAAATTCTTGAGAGATATTGGGAATCCGATGGCACAGACAAGAGTTCCCAGGTGGCAATGGAAATTCTCGGACCGAAGGACCGCGATGCCGCGACGCCGTCTGCTCCTGACCGTCTCGACCCTGGTCGCGGTGGCGCTGGCCGTCACCGGCTGCACCATCCCGACCACCAAGGACGGCGGAGGATACGGTCCCTCCAACCAGAGCGCGCGTAAGCCCGCGAAGCCGGCCCCGGTCGAATTGCACAGCGGGGCCACCCAGAAGCTGAAAAGCGTCGACGCCTCCTGGAACCCGGCCCTGTACGTGGCCGCGACCGGGACCAAGGTCGTGCTGGACATCTCCAACGCCGACCCGACCCAGCACAATTTCACCCTCGGCGACCTCGAGATCTCCAAGAACATTCCCCCCGACACGAGCGCCCAGATCCGTTTCACGGCACCCAAACCGGGTCGCTACCGGTTCTACTGCAAATACCACCAGCAGGAGATGCAGGGCTGGCTGACGGTCACCTGAGCCGTCGCCGGCAACCCCCCCGGCATCCCCGCACCTCGACGACTCCTGACAAGGAGGGAGCCATCGTGTCCTCGTTCCGTCCCCCACGCCGTTCCGGCCTGCGGGCTCCGTGGGTCGCCGGCGTTCTGGCGGTGCTGATCGCCGCCGCCCTGGCCGGCGCGGGCGCCGCCGCCGGCGCCCAGGAGGCCCCGGACGACGCGGCCGCCACCCAGCAGGCACCCGACCCGACCGCCACGACCGTCGACGACGGCCAGTCCACCGATTCGACCGACCCGGCCGAGGAGACGACCACCACCGCGGCCGCCGACGACCAGACCTCCACCAGCGAGCCGGCCGCCGACGAGGAGACCACCACCACGGCCGCCGACGACGGCGGGCAGGGCGCGGGCGTCGACAACAGCAACTTCAAGAACCTGGATCCCAACACCGGGGTTCAGACCGGCACCGTGTTCAACGACACGCCCTACGGCGAGGTCCCCGGCAACACCCCGCAGGTGCTGATCACGCGTCCGGGCAGCGGCCGCATCGTCCCGCTCAACCGGGAGCTCACCGTCCGGGCCCGCTTCGACAACTTCGTCCCCGGCTTCTTCTCCGACCCCAAGGCCGAGTACGGCGTCGGCACCCAGCGCCTCGACGACAACGGCAACGTCCAGGGCCACAACCACGCCTGCTTCCAGCGGGTCGCCCGTGACGGCAGCGTGCCCGACGAGACCTGCAACTCGTTCGTGGTCATGTCCCAGGAAGGCACCTCCGACGTCCTCACCGGCATCGCGCCGCCGCTGACCGAGCCGGGTCGCTACCGCCTCTGCGTCGACGCCGCCGCCGGCAACCACTACCCCGCCACCCGGGCGTTCGCCCAGCGCGGCGGCCCGGTCGACTGCGTCCGCGTCCTGGCCATGGACTTCGGCCAGCTCCGCAACGCCCAGCCCGCCGCCAACCAGTAGCCCCGTCCGCCACCGACACGACACGTCAGGAGGAGCATCCTTCATGCTCAGGAGAGTCACGATGGCGGCCGCGGTCGCCGTCGTAACCGCCGCGATCATCGGGCCAGCCGCCCTGGCCCAGAGCAGCGACGACTACACGACCAAGCAGGTCGAGTACGGCGACGACGTCTACGGCGGCACCGACAGCGGGTCCGCGTCCGGCAGCGGCGGGAGCAGCCAGTCGGGCGGCGCCTGGACCAAGCTCTCGGCCAAGCTGTCCGGCTCCAACGAGGTCGGCGGAGGCGACCCCAACGGCAGCGGCACCGCCGCGGTCAAGGTGCGCGGCACCGAGGTCTGCTTCGACCTGAAGTGGAGCGGCTTCGAGGCCATCATGGCCCACATCCACAAGGGCGGCGCCGGCACCAACGGCGACGTGCTGGTGCCCTTCTTCACCAGCGAGAGCCCGCTGGCCAACAGCAAGAGCGGCTGCGTCAGCGCCAAGGCGTCCGTGGTCAAGAACATCGCCGCCAACCCGAGCAACTACTACGTCAACGTCCACTCGCAAGAGTTCCCCAAGGGCGCGGCCCGCGGGCAGCTGGTGGCGGCCGGTGCCAACGACCAGCTCGCCTTCACCGGCGGTCCCATGTCCAAGGGCCTGATGCTGCTCGGGCTGTGCGTCATCGCGGCCGGGTCGACGCTGCTGGCGGTCGGCCAGCGGCGGCGGGTCGCCTACCACCGTCCCCGCCACTGACCGACGACCACTGACCACCCAACAACATGCAGCACCTTGGCGATCCGGTGGACGGCCGTCCGTCCAGGAGGGAGCGGACGGTCCGGGGGTCCGAAGGCGGCGTCGGCAGCAACGACGCGAACCTGGGGACGCGGGCCACTCGCACCGGCCGCCAGGCAGGCAGGGAGGGGCAGGCTACGGGAGACCTGCCCCTCCCGCCGCCACCCGCACCAGCACCGGTGGCCACCGGCGTCATCGACGGAATGCTCATCGGGGTGCTGGTCTGGGCGATCGTCGTCCTCACGCTGCTACCGGCGCTTGGCGCGTCGGTGGCAGCGCTGTTCCCGGCCCTGCTCGGCGCGCTCTGTGCCGGCGGCGTGGTCGGCCCGGGCGTGCAGGCGGCGCTGCGGGCCGGCCGGTCCAGGCGGCTGCCGGTGCCGGCCGCGGCCGGACCCGTTCGGCGGCGGGTCGTCATTCTCGGCGGCGGGTTCGGGGGCGTCAGCGCCGCCAAGCGCTTCGAGCAGCTCCTCCCCTGGACCCCCTGGCTGGACGTGACCCTGGTCAGCCAGCGCAACTACCTGCTGTTCACGCCGATGCTGGCCGAGGTCGCGGCCGGGTCGGTCGAGGCCGGCAACGTCGGGGTGCCGCTGCGGGCGGCCTGCCCGCGGACCCGGTTCCGGCGGGCCGAGGTGCTCGGTGTCGACCCCGACGGCAAGGTCGTCCACCTTCGCCGCGGCGACGCCCTGGAGACCCTTCCCTACGACCATCTGGTGCTGGCCCTCGGAGCCGTGCCCAACTTCCGCAACCTGCCCGGCGTGGCCGCCAACGCCCTCACCGTGGCCACCCTTGAGGACGCCCGGCGGCTGCGGGACCACGTGCTCGGGCGGCTCGAGCAGGCCGACCACGAGCGCGACCCGGCCGAACGGCGCCGCTGGCTCACCTTCGTCGTCGCCGGTGGCGGCTTCGCCGGCACCGAGACCGTGGCCAGCCTCTTCGACCTGGTCCACAGCGTGCTCCGCTACTTCCCCAACGTCAGGGCCAGCGAGCCCCGCTTCGTGCTCGTCCACTCCCGCGACCGCCTCCTGCCCGAGCTGGGCGACCGGCTGGCCGAGCACGCCAGCGGCAAGCTGGTCGGCCGCGGCGTCGAGCTGCGGCTCGGGGTGATGGTGGCCGCCGCCGACGCCGACGGGGTCGAGCTCAGCGACGGCGAGCGCCTGGCCGCCCGCACCCTGGTCTGGGCCGCCGGCAACCGGCCCAGCCCGGTCCCGGTGGTGGGTCCGGACGGGCCGTGGCGGCGAGCCGATCCCGGGCAGGAGCCGGTACCGGTCGACCGGACCCTGAGGGTGCGGGGCCGTGAGGACATCTGGGCCGTCGGGGACTGCGCCCGCGTCCCCGACCTGACCCTCGGCCGGGGCGCCAGCTGCCCGCCGACCGCCCAGCACGCGGTCCGCCAGGGCCGGGCCGTGGCCGACAACGTCGTCGCCGCCCTGACCGGCCAGGCGCCCGAGCCCTTCCGCTTCCGGAGCCTCGGGTTCCTGGTCCCTCTCGGCCGCCAGAGCGCCGCCGCCGAGCTGCGCGGGATGCGCTTCTCCGGCCTGCCCGCCTGGCTGTTGTGGCGCGGCATCTACCTGTGGAAGCTGCCCGGGCCACAGAAGCGCCTCCGGGTCCTGCTCGACTGGACGATCGAGCTACTGTTCCCCAGAGACATCGCCCTGACCACCTCCGAGCGGCACCCGGCCACCAAGAGCGTCCCATGAGCGTGGCCAGTCTCTCGACCGCCAGGGGGGACGGTCACCGCTCGGCCGCGCGCGCGGTGGCCGCCGGCGCCCCCGCCGGCATCGTCGGCGGGCTCGCCTTCGGCGCCGCCATGGCCCAGCTGGGTGTCCTGCCCACGGTGGCCACGCTGGTCGGGCTGGGCTCCTCCCGGGCCGGGTTCGCCGTCCACATGACCATCTCGGCGGTGGTCGGGGCCGGGTTCGGGCTGATGGTCCGCCGCCAGCGCTGCGGCCCCAGCGAGACGATGTTCCTCGGCGCCGCCTACGGCGCCCTGTGGTGGTGCATCGGGCCGCTGACCCTGCTGCCCCTGGCCCTCGGCCAGGCCCCGGCCTGGGACGTGGCCGCCGCCCAGAAGGAGTTCCCCAGCCTGGTCGGCCACCTGCTGTTCGGGGTGGGGACAGCTCTGGTCTTCGTGCTCCTGCACGGCCCCGGCGAGGCCGGGCGGGCCAGGCAGCCGATCGGGGCCGGGGCCCTGGCGCGCGGGCTGGCCGCCGGGGCCCTGGCCGCCCTCGCCCTCGGCGCGGTCCTGGAGAACCGGGCCCCGGCCGTGGCCGCCGGGGCCGCCCTCGGGCTCCTCCAGGCGATCCTGTCGCCACGGTCCGACCAGGGGATCGGGGCCGCCCTGGTCCGCGGGCAGGGCTACGGGTTCGTGGCCTGGGTGGTGGGGGAGCTGACCCTGCTGCCCATGCTGGCCGACGAGGGGCTGCGCTGGTCGCTGGCCGAGGCCCGCGACAGCTTCCCCGGCCTGCCCGGCTGGCTGCTCCTGGGCGCGCTCGCCGCCGTGACCCGCACCCTGCTGGACCGCCTCGCCCCGCTGCTGTCCTCTGAGCACCTGCGGGCCTACCACGGCACCACCGCGGGCAGCGGCGTGCTGGCCGCGGCCCTGCGCGGGGCGGTGGCCGGGCTGCTGGGCGGCGCCGTCATCAGCCAGCTGATGCTCCGCGGGGCCGTGCCCGAGGTCGCCGAGCGCCTCACCGGCTCCAACGGGCCCGTGGCCGGGATCGCGGTCAACCTGGCCATCGGGGTCGCCATCGGCGTGTCATATGGGCTGCTGTTCCGGCGCCTCGGCCAGGACGTCACCTGCGCCCTCGGCTGGGGGCTGTCGTACGGGTTCCTGTGGTGGGTCCTCGGCCCGCTCACCCTGCTGCCGGCCCTGCTCGGCGGGGACCCGGAGTGGACCGCGGCCGCGGCCGGCGGGTCGATGTCGGCCCTGGCCGGCCACCTGGTCTACGGCGGCTGCCTCGGGGTCGGCTTCCATCTCCTGGAGGCGCCGTTCGGGGTGCCGTGGCTGGCCCGCACCCGGGCCGAGGCCCTCCGGGCCCTGCGCCGCCGCGAGGAGCTCCTGGCCGCCACCCCCGCCCTCGGGGCGGTGCTGCTGGCCATGCTGCTGACGCTGCTGGTCGTCACCATCGGCGCCTGAGCGCCGCCGAGCGTCCGGGGCCTAGGAACCGGCCCGTTCCCTGGCCTCGGCCAGCGCGGCGTCCAGATCGATGCCGTTCTCGCCGTCGACCCGGGCCCGCCGCGGCCCGCCCTCGGCCGGGTCGCCGAGCCAGTTGAACCCCCAGCGCCACTCCGACCCCGGCGGGTGCCGTTCGGCCAGGACGTCGAGCACCGGCCCGAGCTCGGCCTCGGTGACCTCGATGCGGCGAAGACCGCGCCAGGGCCGATACGCCGGCGGGTCGACCTCCGGCACCCGGACGCCGCGCCGGGCCAGCGCCTCCAAGAGGTCCCGCTGGGACGAGCCGAGGTGGTGGAGCAGCGAGGCGAGGCTGGCGTGCTCGGAGTAGACCATCGAGACGAGGAAGTCCTCCGGCTCGGGCCGTCTCCGCCCCGAGGCCAGCGCCAGCCCCTTGGCGCAGCCGGTGAGCTTGTACCAGGCGGGGTTGGGCGACAGGCCCTTGTCGGGGTCGTAGGGCGGCGGGGGCGGGTCGCTGCGGGCGAGGGCGCGGGCCTCCTCCTCGACCCGTTCCCGGGTGACCCCCAGCTCCTCGAGGGTCTCGATGGCCGTGGACGGCTCATCGAACAGGGCCAGCAGCACGTGCTCGGTGCCGATCCAGCTGTGCTCCAGGCGTTGCGCCACCGCGCCCGCGCGGTAGGCGGCCGTGGCCGGTTCCTGGCTCGGTGCCATGGGCCAAGGGTAGGGCCCTGGCCCTGGGGAGGGAAGGGCGTCAGCTGGCCCGCTCGAACAGCTGGTAGAAGGGCGGGAAGGTGCCGACCAGGCCGATCATGAGCAGGAACATGGTCAGCAGGAAGCCCTTGGAGAGGCTGAGCTCGCGGTCGCGGAGGCGGAAGTGGAGGTTGATCCAGACGATCACGTAGATGATCGAGGCCACCGTCGCCTTGCCGGTGAGGGGGCCGGAGGGGGCGTAGAGGTTGAGCAGGTCGGCGAACTCGGTCGAGGCGGCCGCCCCCACGGTGAGCAGGCCGAGGGCGGCGCAGCCGGCGCCGGCGGCGACAGTCGCGGCGACAATGCCGCCGTTGGGCTCGGTCTCGCTGGCCTGCATCATGCGCCTCCTGGTAGGTCGGGATCGTCAACAGGAAATGGACGGCGGGAGCTCGGCCAGGGCAGCACCGTGGCCGAGGTCGAGCTGGACCTGGGAGCGGCGGCGGCTCCTTGCGGGCGCCGGCTGGCCCGGCCGCCAACCACGTGCAGCTCCGGGCCCTGCGCTGCCGCATACCGCTCGTCGGGCAGCGCCGCGTCGTCCCAGCCCTCGAGGTCCGCGTCGTCCCAGTCCCAGAGCTGGGTGCCCCCGAGCCCAGAACCCGAGGCGCCCTCGGACCCGGAGCCCGAGGCGTCCTCGAACCCGGAGCCGGGAGCACCGTCGAACCTGGAGCCCGGGCCGCCCTCGAACCCGAGGCCCGGGGCGCGGCCCCCCCGGTGGGGGAGCGTAGCCGACCCCGAGAAGGGGTGCTCGGCGTTGTCCACAGCCCACGTGGCGGAGCCCTCGGCGGCCCGACCCTGGGCGGCGAGCAGGGCTCGAAGGTGGAGGGCGGCGGCGGTCACGGCGCCGGCCCCGAGGCCGAGCTTGACGGTGACCGCGGCCCGGACCGTCCAGTCGGGGAGGTCGCTGGCCAGCTGGGAGCGGAGCAGGAATCCGAGGTCGCCGAGGCCGCTGACCACGGTGAGGAGGCCGGCGGCGAGCAGGAGCTGGAACAGGCCGCTCTCCAGTCGCCGTCGGAGCAGCTGGCGGACGGCCAGGCCGGCCAGGGCCCAGCCGGCGGCCGAGGCGCCGAGCGTGAGGAGCTTGGCGGCCAGCGGCGGCCGTGCCCCCAGCCAGGCGCCGGCCAGCTGGACCACGTCGAGGGCCACCACCAGGGCGAGAGCGGCGACCAGGACGCCGAGCCGGCGGCGGCCCCGGCTGCCCGCCACCACCGCCATGGCCAGCAGTGCGGCCCCGGCCAGCCATGGCAGCGGCGACGGCCCCGGCACCCAGCGGACCTCGCCGACCACGTCGGCGAGGCGCCGGCCGGTGCGGAGCTGCACGGTCCACTCGGGGACGGCCACATGGACCGAGGACGGGGACCGGCGGACCTGCTCGGGCGGCTCGTCGGCCGCCCAGTGGGCGCGGTGGTCGTGCCAGGGGACGGACTTGCCGGGCCCGACC
>Ga0081538_10001030_pt1 | contig 29756 bp, 24 predicted proteins | sample TabmetS5T2R1_FD_71022 | JGI IMG/M metagenome (GOLD analysis project Ga0081538, IMG submission 71022) | Tabebuia heterophylla rhizosphere microbial communities from the University of Puerto Rico - S5T2R1 | ecosystem: Host-associated > Plants > Roots > Rhizosphere ...
CGTCCTAGACCCGCGTGATAGTTCCTGGCGCTGACCCCCGGAACAGGAGAGCGCGCGTCAGCCGAGCGAGGCCGTACTCGTACAGCGCCGCCCGGAGGTTCGCGCCGGCGAGGAAGATCAGCGCATCGTTCGACGAGACCGAGTCGCTCAGCACCGCCGCGCCGAACGCGCCCGCGTAGTACGGGACCTCCTTCGCGACCTCGGTCATGACGTAGCCGGCTCCCGCCGCGATCGTGCGCGCGCGGCGGCTGCGCGCCCGCAGTCCGACGAGGTCGTAGGCGGCCTTCGAGAGCGCGTTGGTGCTCGTCCCCGTGCGGTCGAGCAGCGCCATGTTCGCGCGAAGGTTCTCCCACAGGCCCGCTCCCCAGGCGAAGTAGGTCGAGGCGAGGAACGCCAACACGAGCGCGTGATCGAGGCCGCGCAGCAGGTGTGAAGCGACCAGTGCGACGCCCGCCGCGGTGGCGACGGCGTCGAGCGCATAGGTCGACAGCGCCGTGGCCGTCAATGTGACGGCCCATCGCTTCGGCGCTGTCGAAACCGTGGGACGGCTCGCTGTGGGCGCTGTGGCTCCGTACGGCGTCTTGAGCGAGCGGATCGCCGGCCCGAGCATGGAGGAGCACGTCCAGTGGGTGGCGCGGCTGGTCGAGGTCTTCGCGGGCGCGCTCGAGCACTTCGGCGCGCGCCTCCGGCCGGGCACGACGGTCGACGACCTCGCGGCGGCGAGCGCCGGCCTGATCGAGGGCGTCTGGCTCAACCAGTGCCTCACCACGCGCGATCCGTTCGACGTGGAGCAGCCGATCGCGGCTGCGCTCGGCCGTGCGGGCCTGCTCCTGTGGCGGGGGCGCGGTCGAGCCCGCTTGACACCGGCGCTATCTTCAACCAATCGGTTCATCAACCAGTCGGATGACTACGGATCGGCTCAGCACCACGTTCGCCGCCCTCGCGGATCCGACCCGGCGTGCGATCCTTGCGCGGCTCGCACAGAGCGACGCGACCGTGAACCAGCTGGCGGAGCCGTTCCCGATCACGCTGCAGGCGGTGTCCAAGCACCTGAAGGTGCTCGAGCGCGCCGGCCTGATCGCGCGCGGCCGCAGCGCGCAGCTGCGCCCGTCGCGCCTGCAGGGCGAGGCGCTCAAGGAGGCGGCCGTGTGGCTGGCCGACTACCGCGGCTTCTGGGAGGAGAGCTTCGACAAGCTCGAGGAGCAGCTGGGCGGATGAGCGCGACCGCGCAGGACATCAGCATCACGCGCGTCTTCGCCGCCGCGCGCGAGGAGGTCTGGAAGGCGTGGACGGAGCCCGACCGGATCGCCGGCTGGTGGGGCAAGCGCGGCTGGAGCACGCCGCCCGAGTCCGTCACGCTCGACGTCCGGCCCGGCGGCGTATTCCGGCTCGACTCGATCGAGGAAGCGACCGGGCGCTCGATGCCGCTCGAGGCCACCTACCGCGAGGTCGTCGCGCCCGAGCGCCTGAGCTGGGGCGACGGCGAGCGCTTTGCCGTCGTCACCCTGCGCGACCTCGGCGACGGCCGCACCGAGATGAAGTTCCGCGCGACGATGCGTGCGAGCGACGAGCTGCGCGCCCGCGCCGAGGGCGGCCTGCGCAGCGCGTTCGACCGCCTCGCCGCGCTGCTCGACCAACCCGACGACAAAGGAGCATCCGCATGAGCACCACCACTTCGATCGTCACCGGCGTCGACTTCGTCAGCATCCCGAGCAGGGACCTCGAGGCCGCGGCGGAGTTCTACGGCAACGTGCTCGGGCTCGAGGAGTCCAGCCGCTGGCAGGGCCCCCGCGAGGCGCCGCTCGGGATCGAGTTCGAGACCGGTACGGTGACGCTCGCGCTGGTCGCGTCCGAGCGGCTCGACCTCGAGTTCCAGCCGCACAAGGTCCCGGTCGCGCTCCAGGTCGCCGACGTGCACGCCGCGCGTGCCGAGCTCGAGTCGCGCGGCGTCGAGTTCAAGGGCGAGACGATCGACAGCGGCGTCTGCCACCAGGCGATCTTCGAGGACCCGGACGGCAACCTGCTCGACCTGCACCACCGCTACGCGCCCAGAAAGCGCCGTAGCTGAGCGCCGGGGTGCCACACTGAGGCACCATGACCTCGACGCTCCAGACCGCTCCAGCCCCGCCGATCGACGCGCTGGACTTCCTCCGCCTCGCCGACGGGCTCTCCGACGAGGAGCGGATGATCCGCGACAACGTGCGCGCGTTCGTGCGCGAGCGGCTGATCCCGCAGGTCGGCGACTGGTTCGAGCGAGGGATGCTCCCGCGCGAGCTCGCCGGTGAGCTCGGGGCGCTCGGCGTGCTCGGCATGCACCTGGAGGGCTACGGCTGCGCGGGCGCGAGCGCGACGGCGTACGGGATCGTCTGCCAGGAGCTCGAGGCAGGCGACTCCGGCCTGCGTTCGTTCGTGTCGGTCCAGGGCTCGCTGGCGATGTTCGCGATCTGGCGCTTCGGCTCGGAGGAGCAGAAGCAGGAGTGGCTGCCGCGGATGGCGGCGGGCGAGGCGATCGGCTGCTTCGGGCTGACCGAACCCGACGCCGGCTCCGACCCTGCCTCGATGCGCACGACCGCCAAGCGCGACGGTGACGACTGGGTGCTGAACGGCACGAAGATGTGGATCACGAACGGATCGCTCGCCGACGTCGCGGTCGTGTGGGCGCGCACCGACGACGGGATCCGCGGCTTCCTCGTCCCGCGCGACACCGCCGGGTTCACCAGGCAGGACATTCACCAGAAGCTGTCGCTGCGCGCGTCGGTGACGTCCGAGCTGATCCTCGACGACGTGCGCCTGCCGGCCGCCGCGCAGCTGCCCGAGGCGGACGGCCTGCGGGCGCCGCTGGCGTGCCTGAGCGAGGCGCGCTTCGGGATCGTGTTCGGCGCGGTCGGTGCGGCGCGCGCCTGCTACGAGGCGGCGCTGGAGTACGCCGGCAGCCGCGTCCAGTTCGGCAAGCCGATCGCGGCGTTCCAGCTCACGCAGGCGAAGCTCGCGCAGATGCTCCTCAAGGTCAACCAGGGCGCGCTGCTCGCGCTGCATCTCGGGCGCATGAAGGACGCCGGCACGCTGCGGCCGGAGCATGTCTCGTTCGGCAAGCTCGCGAACGTGAATGCGGCGCTCGAGGTGTGCCGTGAGGCGCGCCAGGTGCTCGGCGCGAACGGCATCACGCTCGAGTATCCGGTGATCCGGCACATGAACAACCTCGAGTCGGTCGTGACCTACGAAGGCACGGCCGAGGTGCACTCGCTCGTGCTCGGCCAGGCCCTGACGGGCCACGCCGCCTACCGTTGATCGCCGTCGACGCGCAGCCGCTCTGAGCCCGAATCCACCGATCCACGGGTGATCGGTGGATCCGGGCTAGACTGTTCGTTGCATCGAAGGACCGGATGCCGCATCGCCGCCACGCGGTGCGCCCGGAGAAAGGAGGTCCGCATGATGCGGATCAGATGCCTGCGCTGCCTGCGGTTGTGGACCGCTGAGCGCGTCGGAGACCGGGCAACGTGCCCGTTCTGCGGCGGAGCGCTCGACCACGACTCGTAAGGCGGCGATCGGATGCCCGGCGGCTCGGACAGCCGCCCGGGCTCCGGTCACAGGCCCTGCAGCGACGCTTCGAGCGCGTACAGACGTTGCTCGTAATCGCGCATCATGCGCGTCGCCGAGAACGCCGGACCGTTCGTCTTGAGCGACGCGCGCACGCGCGCGAGCCACGCGCGCGGGATGCCGGCGTCGTCGCGGTCGTAGAACTCGCGCGAGACCTCCTCCTCCAGCAGCCGGTGCAGCTCGGCGCCGTCGCGGCGGTCCTGCGCGCCGTGGTCGGAGTCCTCGTCGCCGGGCAGCGCCCAGCCGTTGCGGCCGTCGTAGCCCTCGGCCCACCAGCCGTCGAGCACGCTCAGCTGCAGCCCGCCGTTGACGGCCGACTTCATCCCGCTCGTGCCGCTCGCCTCGAGCGGCGGGCGCGGCAGGTTCAGCCAGACGTCGCAGCCGCGCACCATCCGCGCGGCGCTCGAGAGGTCGTAGTCGTCGAGGTAGACGACGCGGCCGCCGATCTCCGGCGCCCACTTGAACGTGAACAGGTGCTGGACCATCCGCTTGCCCTCATCGTCGCGCGGGTGCGCCTTGCCGGCGAGCACCAGCTGGACCGGGCGGCCGTTGCCCAGGAGTGCCAGAGCGCGATCCGCGTCCTGGACGAGCAGGTGCAGCCGTTTGTAGGTGGCCAGCCGGCGCGCGAAGCCGATCGTGAGCGCATCGGGGTCGAACGAGGTCGCGGCCGCCTCGACGTAGCCGCGCGGCTCGTCGCGCCCGAGCCGGTCCGTGACGCTCTTGGCGCGCACGTAGTCGACCAGCGCCGCGCGCTGCCGGCAGCGGACGGCCCACAGCTCGTCGTCGGGGATGCCGTCGACGCCCGCCCAGGTCTCCGGGTCGGCGGCGCGATCGAGCCACCCGTCGCCGAGGTGGCGGTCGAGCAGCTCGCGCATCGGAGCGCCGATCCAGGTCGGGATGTGGACGCCGTTGGTCACGTGCCCGATCGGAACGTCGTCGAGCGCGCTGCCCGGCCACAGGTCGCGCCACATCCGCCGCGCGACCTCGCCGTGGCGGCGGCTGACGCCGTTCGCCGCGCGGCTCGTGCGCAGCGCGAACTGGCTGACGCCGAACGGTTCGCCGTCATCCTCGGGCCGCGTGCGGCCGAGCCGGATGATCTCCATCGGGTCGACGCCCATCGACGCGGTCAGGCCGCCGAGTGCCTCGACGACCTGTCCGGCGGGATACGTGTCGTTGCCGGCGGGGACCGGCGTGTGAGTGGTGAAGATCGTGCGCGAGCGCGACGCGGCGATGCCGTCGGCGAGCGCGCCGCCGTGCGCGCGCGCCGCCTCGAGCGAGATGAACGCCGCGTGACCCTCGTTGAGGTGCAGCAGGCTCGGCTCGATGCCCATCGCGGCGAGCGCGCGCACGCCGCCGACGCCGAGCAGCACGTACTGTGCCAGCCGTGCGTCGGGCTCGCCGATGTAGAGCCGCGACGTGATCCAGTTCGCGCTGATGTCGTTCTCGGGCCGCTCGGTGTCGAGCAGGTAGAGCGGGACGCGGCCGACGTCGACGCGCCAGATCTGCGCGGTGACCTCGACCCCGCGAACCGGCACCGTGATCGTGATCGGCGCGCCGTCCGCGCCCGTCACGAGCGCAGCGGGGAGCCGCTCCGGGTCGGTGTCGACCCAGTACTCGTGCTGCCAGCCGCCGGCGTCGATGCGCTGGCGGAAGTAGCCCTGGCGGTACATCAGCCCGACGGCGACGAGCGGCAACGCGCGGTCGGAGGACTCCTTGAGGATGTCGCCGGCGAGCGCGCCGAGGCCGCCCGAGTAGACCGGCAGCGAGCGGTGCACCCCGAACTCGGCGCAGAAGTAGGCGATCGGGTGCTCGGGCGTCGCAGTTCCCATGGCGGCGGGACGCGCGAGGTCGGCGCGTACGAGCTCCTCGACCTCGTCGACGCGCTCCAGCAGGTCGGGGTCGCTCGCAGCGCGGGCGAGCGCCTCGAGCCCAGTCTCGCCGAGCAGGCGGACCGGGTTCTCGCCACAGCGCTCCCAGCGCACCGGGTCGACGGAGGCGAACAGCTCGTGACCGCCCGGCGTCCAAGACCAGCGGTAGTTGTACGCGAGGCGCGCCAGGCCGGCGAGCGGCTGCGGCACGCGCGCCGCGAGGCTCTCGGCGGCGCGCAGGAGATCGTCGTCACCGGCTGACATAGCCGCGCCATGATAGGAAGGCATGGTCGGCGCCCGGACGCTCCCTTACTCGGCGGCCGGCCGGGCCTCCGGCGTCGCGCTCGCGGGCACCGCCGGCGCGCTGGCGATCGGGTGGCCCCGCCCGACGAGCCCGTGCACGGCTGCTGGCGAGCCGGTCGTGCCGCTCGGCGAGTCGTGCGGACCGGGCGAGCTACCGCGCGCGTACCGTGAAACTGACCCGCTCGCCGCGCGACCGCACCGTAAGGTCCGCGCGCCAGACCGCGAGCGAGCTCGTCGATGCGAACGGGCCCTGGAGGCGGATCTCGGCGCGGCGCGACGCCCGCGTGACCGCGACGGCGTCGGCGACGCCGCGGCGGAGCTGCACCGGCGCGCCGTCGGTGAGTGCGGAGTAGACGATCCGGTCGCCCTTGCGCGTCGCGACGGCGATCCGCGCGCCGCGCGCGGTCGGCGTGAAGCGGAAGCGGACGCCGCGCCGCACCCAGCGGCCGTCGCGTACCCAGCCGCCGCGCACCACGATCGCGCCGCCGCGCACGCGCATGCGCCTCCCGCGCGGCCGCGCCAGCTCGCCCGAGCGCAGCAGCAGCGCCGGACCGAGCGACCCGCGCGGCCGGCCTGGAACGGCGGGCGCCGCCGGCACGAGGTCGATCCAGCGCCCGCCCGGCGCGCGGCGCTTGAGCGCGCGGATGCCGAACGCCGCGCGGCCGTCGCGCTCCTGCGAGCGCTGCTTGACCGCCAGCCACACGCGGCCGCGGCGGACCGTGGCGAAGCGAGCGGACTCGAAGGGCAGCACGGCGCGGCCGCGGCCGCGGTCGCTCAGCAGGTTCCCGGGCCGGCAGCGCCGCGCGCGGCGCGCCGCCTCGGCCGCCCAGCCGAGCGCCGTGAGCGTGAGCCCGTTGTAGACGACCTCGCTCGCGTAGTCGTCGATCGCCGGCACGGTCGCCGGCCCGTTCGCCGACGGCACGATCGCCATCCCGCCGGCTCCGATCGGGTGGCGCGCGCCGAGCCGCGCGAGCGCGCGCTCGGCGACGGCGTGGAAGGCGCGCGCCCGGGGGTCGCACGCGCGGGTCGCGGCACGCGGGGCGGCGTAGGCGGCGAGCGCGAGCGTCCACGACTGCGCCTGGCTGCGGCCGAAGTAGGCGAGGTCGCCGTCGGGCGCCTGGAACGCCCACACCGTGCGGGCGCCGATCCGCAGCGCCGCGCGCGCCCGCTTCGAGGCCGGCCGCCCGGCGACGTCGATCGCGCGCGCGAGTAGCGCGAGCGTCAGGCTGTGATACGCAAGCGGCTGCTTGTAGCGGTCCGACAGCGCCGTGACGCGGTGCCCGCCCGCGCGGCCGCGACGGCTCCTGACCCGCTTGGGCACGAGCCGGTTGATCACGTCCAGCCCGCGCCGGCGCGCCTCGCCCGGGCGGTTCAGGACCGTGCCGGGAATCGGCGAAGTGAGCCCGCTGCGGGCGAGCTCGAGGTAGGCGACCGCCTCGACGAGGTACTTGTTCGATGGCAGCTGCGGGGCGTCGACGCGCGCGTTGTAGACCGGCGTGATCATGCGCAGGTAGTCCTCCCACACCGCGCGCCGGGCGGCGAACGCCGGCGTCGCCGGAGCGCGCCTGCGCAGCAGGTTGTAGCCCGAAGCGATCAGCATGCTCTCAAACACCGACAGGCGGTCGGGCGCCCTCGCGGCGGCGTAGGTTTGCGCCCGCGCGCCGCGCTCGACCCAGTCGGGGCGGCCGGCGCGGACGCCGGCGAGCATCAGGCCGTAGCCGACGCCCGCCTCGCCGTAGCGGCCCCAGTCGTGCGTGTCCGGCCGGATCGAGTCGGGGAACGTCGCGTCGGCGCGCTGCAATGCCGCCCAGCGCTCCGCGAGGCGGTCGGCGAGCGCGGCCGCCTCCGTGCTCGCGGCTGCCGGCGCCGGCGCGCCCAGCACGAAGAGGGCGGCCGCAAGCGCCGCGCTGCTGCGGAATGGAGGTCGGATTCGCTGGCCTCAGGTGCGTTGCTGACGGCGGCCCAGCGTAGCCGGGCGGGTAGCGTCACGGTCGTGGACGCGCCGCCGCTGATCCAGATCATCGTGGCCAGCACGCGCGACGGGCGACGCGGCGAGCGCGTCGCCGAGTGGTTCGAGCGGATCGCGCGCGAGCGCGACGACATGAGCTGTGAGCTCCTCGACCTGCTCGCATGGGACCTGCCGTGGTACCGCGACGCCGTCGTCCCGCCGCGCGGGCGGTACACCGCCGAGGCGACGATCCGCTGGGCGGCGAAGATCGCCGCCGGCGACGGCTACGTGCTGCTGACGCCCGAGTACAACCACGGCTATCCCGCCGCGCTCAAGAACGCGCTCGACCACCTCTACGCCGAGTGGAACCACAAGCCGGTGACGTTCGTCACGTACGGCGGCTCGGCCGGCGGCGTGCGCGCCGCCGAGCAGCTCGTCCAGGTGGCGGTCGAGCTGAAGATGGCGCCGCTGCGCCCGCAGGTGCACATCCCGATGATCGGCCGGATCTTCGGCCGCGAGGGCGGCGAGATCGACCGGCAGCACGTCGATGCCGCCAATGTGGCGCTGCGCGAGCTCGCCTGGTGGGCGCGGGCGCTCCGCGCCGCGCGGGCGCACGGGGTCCCGCCCGATCGCTGACAGCGGCGCTTGACAAGAGGTGAGTGAGTGCTAACTTCACCGCGTCATGTGCCATCACCGCCACCACCATCGCCGCCCGGCGATCCGTGAAGTGTCCGACGAGCCGCGCCGCTCCGAACCTCAGCTGCGTGCGTCCGACGCCGAGCGCGAGTCGATCGTCGCTCAGCTGCGCGAGCACGGCGTAGCGGGGCGGCTCGAGGTCGACGAGCTCGAGCAGCGCGTGGGCGCCGCTTACGCGGCACGTACGCACGGCGAGCTGGGCGAGCTGCTCGCCGACCTGCCGGCGCGGCGGCCCGCGCGAGCCCTAGCCGCGCCGCGCGTGCGCCATTGGCCGCGCCATGAATGGGCCGGCTTCCTGCAGGTGAACGCGCTGCTGATCGCGATCTGGGCGGTGACCGGAGCGGGCTACTTCTGGCCCGCGTGGGTGATGGTCTGGTGGGCGTTCGCGCTCGTGATGAAGTCTCACTCCCGGCTGCTCAGGCTGCGTTGAGCAGCCGTTCGACCAGCAGGTCGAACGCCGCGGCGATGCGCTCGACGTCGAAGCCGCGGACCGTGCGCCAGTAGTAGAACCCGTCAGCGGAGAGCGGCGTGAGCAGCAGGTCCGCGATCATCTCCGCGTCGGCGTCGGGGTCGGCCTCGCGGATCAGCATCATCGCGTGGACGCGCAGGAACACGTAGGGCGCCTTGCTGAAGCGCGCGCCGGCCGGGCCCGTGTCGGCCGCCGCCATCAGCGCGTGGTGCTCGTCCAGCAGCGCCAGCTGTGCGCGCGCCATCGCCGCCAGCCGCTCCTTCGGCGGCGCTCCGGGCCCGAGCGGCGCCGGTCCGCGGATGATCCCTTCCTGGAGCCGCGCGGTGTGCTCCTGGAGCAGTGCCAACGCGAGCCCGGCGCGGTCGCCGAAGCGGCGGAACAGCGTACCCTTGCCGACTCCCGCCTCGGCCGCGATCGCATCCATCGAGACGTTGTCGACGCCGTGGCAGGCGAACAGCTTCTCCGCCGCCGAGAGCACCTTCAGACGGTTGCGCTGGGCGTCGGCGCGCTCGCGCTGCTCGCCGTCGGCGAGCGGCAGCTCGATCGGGAGGATGTCGTCGGCGGTCCGTGCCATCGAATCGAGTATCGCAGCGCCCCGGGGCGCTCAGGCCGCGGCGGGCGCGGGCTGCGTACCCGCCTCCTCCGGCACGCCGGCGAGCTGGCCGCCGGGGCAGCGCTCCGCCGCCGTCGGCCGCATGCAGTTGCGCAGCAGCAGGCCGCCGAGCAGCCCGGCGAACGCGAGCATCGCCGCGCCGATGATCGCCGAGAGGTGGAACGCGTCGACGCCGGCGTCGGTCACGGCTGCCGTCACGACCTCGCGGTCGGCGGGCGGAAGCTCAGCGGGCATGATCGGGCTGAGCGCCCGCTCGCGCGCCTCGGCGACCTGCGCCTGCGCGGCGGGCGAGAGCGTCCGTCCTGCGAGCTCGCTGTCGAGCCGGTCGGCGTAGAACCCCGCGAGCGCGGCGCCGACGGCGGCCGTCGCGAGCAGCCCGGCCGTGCGCGCAATCGCGTTGTTGACTGCCGAGGCGATCCCGGCGTCGTGCTCGTCGGCGTCCGCGAGCACGGTCGCCGTCAGCGGCGACACCGTGACCGCGAGCCCGAGCGAGTAGACGAGCAGTGCGGGCATCAGGTCGAGCCAGTACGAGGTCGTCTCGTCCAGCCGCAGCATCAGCAGGAAGCCCGCCGCGACAAGCAGCGGCCCGAACGTCATGAACCAGCGCGGGCCGTAGCGGTCGGCGAGCGCGCCGAAGTGGCGCGAGAGCAGGAACATCACGACCGTCGGCGCGAGGTTCGCGGAGCCCGCCTCCAGTGCGCTGAAGCCCGCGACCTGCTGCAGGAACAGAACCAGGAAGAAGCCCTGCACGGCCATGCCGCCGTACATCAGGAGCGTCTCGACGTTCGCGACGGTGAAGTTGCGCCGCTTGAACAGGCCGAGCGGCAGCATCGGCGCGGGCGTACGCAGCTCGTACGCGATGAACGCCGCGAACACGAGCACGCCGCCGATCAGCGGCAGCCACACGAGCGGGTCGTCCCAGCCCAGCACCGGCTGCTCGATCAGGCCGAACGAGATCCCGGCCAGGCCGAGCGCGCACAGCAGCGCTCCGACCAGGTCGAGCTGCGCCGTGCGCTCTCCGCGTTCGCGGCCCGCCGGCACGTAGCGGCTCGCGAGCAACAGCGTGATCAGCACGAGCGGCACGTTGAGCGCGAACACCCAGCGCCACGAGAGCGAGTCGACGAGCTGGCCGCCGATCAGCGGTCCGGCGAGGTAGCCGATGCCGCTCCAGGCGGTCCACGAGCCGATTGCCGCGCCGCGCTCGCGCTCCGGGAAGACGGCGACGATGATCGCCAGCGACGCGGGCGTGAGCAGGGCTCCCGCGACGCCCTGGAGGGCGCGCGCCACGACGAGCAGCTCGACGGTCGGAGCGACCGCGCACAGGAACGACGCGACTCCGAATCCGGCGACGCCGAGCGTGAAGACGCGCCGCTCGCCGTAGATGTCGGCGAGCGAGCCGGACATGAGGATCAGCGACGAGAGGGTCAGGAGGTACGCGTTCGCGACCCACTGCTGGCCGGCCAGCCCGCCGCCGAGGTCGTTCGCGATCGTCGGCAGCGCGACGTGGACGACGGTCGCGTCGACCGCCACGACCGCGGAGCCCAGGATCGCTGCGACGAGTGCTCCGCGCTTCGTGTCCACCACCGTGGAGACTACGGATGCGTGTCAGCCGCCCAACTGCCGCTCGACCCACGCGACGAGGTCGTCGAGCACGCGCGAGCGATCCGGCTCGCGCTCGTTGAAGATCTCGTGGAAGAGGTCGTCGTAGATGCGGGCGGTCGCGCCGGCGGGCAGCGCCGCGGCCAGCTCGCGCGCGCCACGCGCGTCGACGATCCCGTCGTCGCCCGCTGCGAGCAGCAGCGTCGGCACGGTAAGCCGCGCGGCGTCGCGCCGCACCGCCGCGCCCGCGTCGGCGAGGAAGCCGTACATGCGCGGGGTTATGCGGTCGTGAACCAGCTCGTCCGAGCGGTACGCCGCGACCTCGGCGGGGTCGTGCGAGAGCTTGTCGACGGGCAGCGAGTTCGGCAGCGCGCGGTCGGGGATCAACCGCCGCGCGGCCTTCAGCACCGCCCGGCGCGCGGGATCGACGTGAAGCGCGAGGCCCGGCGAGGACAGGACCAGCGCGCGCGGGCGGACCCAGCCATCGGCGGTCGCGCGAGCGGCGAGCGTGCCGCCGAGGCTGTGGCCGAGCAGCAGCGGCGCGTGCTCGTCGCCCGCCGCGCGCCCGCGCTGATCGACGTGGTCGAACACGAAGCGCAGGTCGTCGAGCAGCGCGTCGTCGCTCGGGATCGAACCGCGTGGGCCGTCCGAGCGGCCGTGCCCGCGCAGGTCGTAGCCGTGGACCGCGAGCCCGATCGCGGTAAGGCGCGCCGCGACGTGGTCGTAGCGCCCGCTGTGCTCGCCGAGCCCGTGCACCAGCAGGATCGAGCCGCGCCGCGGGACCCCGTCCGCGGTCGCCCACTCGCGCGTGAACGTCGCGCTGCCGTCCGGAAGCTCGAGCACGTGCGCAGCGTACGCTTCGTCGCCGAAGGCCGATGCTGCGCCTCTACCGCTTCCGCTACTCCACCAACGTCGAGCGCGTCGCGCTGGCGCTGGCGCACAAGGGGATCGAGGTCGAGTCGGTCTGGATCGATCCCGCCGACCGCTCGCCGGTGCGCGAGCTCAGCGGTCAGGACCTCGTTCCGGTGCTTGTCGACGGCAACGCGGTGATCGCCGACTCGACGCGCATCCTGCACCACCTCGAGGAGCGCTTCCCGGAGCCGCCGCTGTTCCCGGCCGCACCTGCGGAGCGGGCGCAGGTCGAGGTCTTCATCGACTGGTTCAACCGCGCCTGGAAGCGCGAGCCGAACCTGATCGCCGACGCGATCTCGCGCGGCGCCGGCGACGGCGCGGACGTCGCGCGCTGGAGCGCCAGGCTGCAGCGCCGGCTCGATCTCTTCGAGGGCCTGCTGACCGATCGCGAGCACCTGTTCGGCGCGTTCGGCGCCGCCGACTGCGCCGCCTGGCCGTTCCTCCGCTACGCCGTTGCGATCGAGCCCGACGACGACGATCCGTTCCACCGCGTGCTGCACGAGCGCATGACGCTTGGAGATCGCCACCCCGGCCTGAGCGCCTGGATCGAGCGGGTGCGCACGCGACCGCGCGCATAGCCCGCTTGGCAACCAGCCGCGCCGTCGGATAACTTCGCCGGATGGAGGCGCAGTCGGCCGGACGTCGCGCGCGGGCGCGCGCGATCGGGTGGCTCATCGCGGGCGGCGCCGCAATGGTGCTGATCTGGGTCGCGCTGCCGCATCCCGAGCGCGCCAGCGACGGCTGGGTGGTCGCGCTGGTCGTGGCGACGTGGATCGTCGCCGCGTTCCTGCTGGCGGGCAGGTTCGACCGCGCGTCGCCGCGCGCCACCGCGGGCGTGATGGCGGTCGCGGCGCTGCTGATCACGGCGACGCTGCTCGCGATCGGCGACCCCGCCAGCGGCTTCGCGCTCTTCTACGTCTGCCTCGCGCCGTACGCGTTCGCGACCGGCCGCCCGCGCCACGCGGTCGGGCTCGTGGCGCTGATCGCGGTGCTCTACGGAGCGGTGCTGGCGGCGCTCGTCGCCGACGAGCCGGACGCCGTCGTGGCCGACGCGATCGCCGGCCGCTGGCTCGTCGTCGTCTGCGGCAGCGTCGCGCTGGGCCTGTTCGCGCGCCACATGGGGCTGCTGCGCAGGGCGAGTGAGGACCGCTTCCGGCGCGGCTTCGCGGACTCGCCCGTCGGCATGGCGATCATCAGCGCCGACTGGCGCTGGCTGGAAGTCAACGACGCGCTGTGCGAGATCCTCGGCCGCAAGCGCGAGGACCTCATCGGCCGCACGCCGGCCGAGGTCACGCACCCCGAGGACATCGCCGCGAGCCGCGCCGTCGTCGATCACGCCCGCTTGGGAGACGGGCGCCAGGAGTTCGTCAAGCGCTACCTGCGGCCCGACGGAGAGGTCGTGTGGGCCGCGGTCGACTCGGTCTTCGTCCCCGTGCGCCGCGGCGACGGCTGGATCTACGCGCACGTGCAGGACATCACCGAGCAGCGCGCGGCGCAGGAGGCCGTCGCGCGCCAGACGCGCCAGCAGGCCGCCGTCGCCGAGCTCGGCCGCTTCGCGCTCGAGGAGCAGGACCTCGAGGCGATGATGGACCGCGTCGCCCGCACGGTCGGGGACACGCTCGCGATCGACCTGTGCTCCGTGTTCGAGGTCACGCCGCGCGGCACCGCGCTGCGGCTGGTCGCGGGCAGCGGCTGGCCCGAGGGCCAGGTGCGCCGAGCGCTCGTCCCGTCAGGGCCCGAGACGCAGATCGGCTACACGATCTCCGAGCAGCTTCCCGTCGTGACGACCGACGTCGCGGCCGACGGCCGCTTCGGCTTCCCCGCCCCGCTCGCCGACGCCGGCGCACGTGCCGGCGTGACCGTCGCGATCGCCGCGCGCGGCGAGGTCTGGGGCGTGCTCGGCGCGCACTCGCGCACCACGCGGCGGTTCGCGCCCGACGAGGCCGACTTCCTCGGCGCGGTCGCGAACGTGATCTCGAGCGCGGTCGACCGCAACCTGGTCGAGGCCGAGGTGCGCCACCGCGCGCTGCACGACCCGCTCACGGCGCTGCCGAACCGCGCGCTCGCGCTCGACCGGCTCGAGGGCGCGCTCGCGCGGCGACGGCGCGACGGCCGCGCGGTCGCGGTATTGCTCGCGGACCTCGACCAGTTCAAGCTGGTGAACGATTCGATGGGGCACGCCGCCGGCGACGATCTGCTGGTGGCGCTCGCGCCGCGCCTGCACGACGCGGTGCGGCCGTCCGACACTGTCGCGCGGCTCGGCGGCGACGAGTTCCTGGTCGTCTGCGAGCAGCTCGACGGGGCGCACGAGGCGATCCGCGTCGCCGAGCGCGTCGCGCAGGCGATCAGCCAGCCGATCGTGCTGGCCGACGGCGAGCACTTCATCACGGCGAGCATCGGGATCGCGGTCGCCGAGAGCGCCGACGCGCTGCCCGAGGACCTGCTGCGCGACGCCGATGCCGCGATGTACCGCGCGAAGGAGCGCGGCCGCGGCCGCTACGAGCTGTTCGACGACCTGCTGCGCAAGCGCGTGCTGCTGCGGCTGCGGACCGAGAACGAGCTCCGGCGCGGGCTCGAGCACGGCGAGCTGCGCGTCGTCTACCAGCCCGTCGTCGACCTCGACAGCGGCGGCGTGACGGCCGTCGAGGCGCTCGTGCGCTGGCAGCATCCGAAGCGCGGGCTGCTCGATCCGGTCGACTTCATCCCGGTCGCCGAGGACTCGGGCCTGATCAGCGCGCTGGGCGACTGGGTGCTGGCGGCGGCGTGCCGCGACGGCGCCGAATGGCAGCGGCGCTTCCCGCGCTCCGAGCCGCTGCTGATGTGCGTCAACGCCAGCCCGCGGCAGCTCGCGAACGCCGCGTTCCCCGCGCGCGTGGCCGACGCGATGGGCCGCCACGGGCTCGCGCCCGGCTCGCTCGCGCTCGAGATCACCGAGAGCGTGCTCATGGAGGAGGCGCACGCGCCCGTGACGGTGCTCGCGTCGCTCCGCGAGTACGGCCTGCGGCTGATGCTCGACGACTTCGGCACGGGCTACTCGTCGCTCGCGTATCTCAAGCGCTTCCCGCTCGACGTGCTCAAGATCGACCGCTCGTTCGTCGCCGGCCTCGGGCGCGACGAGGAGGACTCGGCGATCGTGGCCGCGATCGTGCAGATGGCGCGCACGCTCGGGCTCACTGTCGTGGCCGAGGGCGTCGAGCGGCCCGAGCAGCTCGAGCGCCTGCGCGAGCTCGATTGCGACCGCGTGCAGGGCCGCCTGATCGCCGAGCCGATGCCCGCCGCCGAGGTCGAGCGGCTGATGGGCTCGGCGACGGCTTAGCCTGGTCCACCGATCATCGCGCCGCGAGAATCGGAGATCCAGGCTTAGTGCGCGTCTTCGACGGCCACAACGACTCGCTCTCGCGCATGTGGAAGTCCGGGCCGGACGCCGTCGGCGGCTTCGTCGGCGGTGACGGGGAGGGCCATCTGGATCTGCCGCGCGCGCGGGCGGGCGGGCTCGCCGGCGGGGGCTTAGCGGGGTTCACGTGCAGCCCGGGCGAGGACGCGTACGACTCGGGCGCGTACTTCGCTCTTGTAGATCAACGGCGGGCATTGAAGGAGGCACTGGGGCAGATCGCGCTGCTACAGCGGTTGGTGCGGAGGTCCGAGGGCGCTGTGCGTGTCGCCCGCTCGGTAACGGAGCTCGACGGCGCCGGGCTCGCTGTCGTGCTGCATGTGGAGGGCGCCGAACCGATCGGGCCGGAGCTCGACGAGCTCGAGGTGCTGCACGCCGCAGGCATGCGCTCGCTCGGGCTGGTGTGGAGCCGCCCGAACCAGTTCGCGACCGGCGTTCCGTTCGCGTTCCCCGGCTCGCCCGACCAGGGGCCGGGGCTGACCGACGCGGGGCGGACGCTCGTGCGCGCCTGCGGCGAGCTGCGCGTGCTCGTCGACCTCTCGCACCTCAACGCGCGCGGCTTCTGGGACGTCGCCGCGCTCAGCGACGCGCCGCTTGTTGCGTCGCACTGCGGCGCGCATGCGCTGTGCCCGTCGCCGCGCAACCTGACCGACGACCAGCTGCGGGCGATCGGGGAGAGCGGCGGACTCGTCGGCATCAACTTCCACGTCGGCTTCCTGCGCCACGACGGGGCCGATGACGCGGACACGCCGGTGGCGCTGATCGCTCGCCACGCCGCTCACGTCGCCGACGTCGCGGGCGTCGGCGCGGTCGCACTCGGGTCGGACTTCGACGGCGCGACCATGCCGGCCGCGCTCGGCGACGTCACCGGGCTGCCGCAGGTATTGGAAACGCTGCGCGCAACGGGCTTCTCCGACGCCGACGTCGAGCGGATCGCCTGGGGCAACTGGATGCGCGTCTTCGCCCACTCCTGCACATAAGCGTCGATATCACGCTTATGTGCATGACCGTCAGACGCGGCCGGCCTCGTGCGCCGCTGCCTCGGCCGCGGCGAGCTGGCGCTCGACGAGGTCGAGGCCGCGATCCCAGAACCCGGGGTCGGCGAGGTCGATGCCGACGATCCGGCCGAGGTCCTCCGGCGGCATCGAGCCGCCCGCCGACAGCAGCCGCAGGTAGTCGGGCACGAAGTCCGCCCCGACCTCCTCATAGCGGCCGTAGACCGCGAGCGCCAGCAGCTGCCCGTACGCGTACGCGTAGACGTAGCCGGGCGTGTTGATGAAGTGCGGCACGTAGGACCACCAGCTGCGGTAGCCGTCGGTCACCTCGACGGCGTCGCCGAGCAGCTCCTCCTGCGACTCCGCCCAGAGCGCGCCGATCTTGTCGAGCGACAGCTCGCCCTCGCCGCGCCGCGCGGTGTGCGCGAGGTGCTCGAAGCGGTTCATCGCGACCTGCCGGAACACGGTCGCGATCGAGCCCTCGATGCTCTCCGCCAGCAGCCCGAGCCGCGATGCGGGCGTCGGCGCCTCGTCGAGCAGGCGGCCGAAGACGAGCGTCTCGCCGAACACGCTCGCGGTCTCGGCGAGCGTCAGCGGGGTGGCGAAGTGGAACACGCCCTGGTGACGCGCCAGCGCCGCGTGGACGCCGTGGCCGAGCTCGTGCGCGAGCGTCAGCACGTCGCGGCGGCGCGCGGTGTAGTTGAGCATGACGTACGGCGCGGCGCTCGGCACGGTGTAGGAGCAGAACGCGCCGCCGCGCTTGCCCGGCCGCACCGGCGCGTCGATCCGGCGGTCGTCGAAGAACGCGCGCGCGGTGTCGGCGAGCTCGGGCGCGAAGCCGGCGAACGAGTCGAGCACCATCTCCTTGGCGTCGGTCCAGCCGATCGACTCGTCCTCGTCGGTCACGGCCGCCATCCGGTCGTAGTCCGCGAGCCGGTCGACGCCCAGCAGCTGCGCCTTGAGCCGGTACCAGCGGCGCGGCAGCTCGTAGCGGCCGCGGACCGCCGCGATCAACGCCTCCACCGACTCGTCGGACGCCTCGTTGGCGAGGTTGCGGCTCGCCAGCCAGTGCGAGTAGGAGCGCAGCCGGTCGTCGATCATCTTCTCCGCCAGCAACGTGTTGAGCACATAGCCGCGCACGCGCAGCCCGGGCTGCAGCGCCGCGGTGACGGCCTCGGCGGCCGTCCGCCGCTCGTCGCGGTCGGGGGAGTACAGGCGCGCGAGCGCAACCTCGAGCGCGACCGGTTCCTCCGCGCCGGGCAGCGCGACCTCGATCGCGGCGGCCTGCTCCTCGAACAGCCGCGACCAAGCGCTGTTGCTGGTCAGCGCCTTCTCGGCGAGGATCCGCTCCTCGGGCTCGGACAGCAGATGCGGCCGGTAGCGGCGCGCCGCGCGCAGGTGGTGGCGACAGAAGTCGAGCCCGTCGTGGGCCAGTAGCGCCTCGGCGCGCTCGTCGTCGAGCGCCGCCCACTCGAGCTCGAAGAAGATCAGCAGCGTCTCGACCTGCGTGCCGCGCTCCTGCACGCGCTGGAGCAGCGCGCCGCGCTCCGGGTCGGCGGTGGCGGTCGCGAAGCGCAGCATCGCGTAGGAGCCCGCGCGGCCGACGAGCTCCTGGAGCGCGCCGAGCTCCTTCATCGCCTCCGCAAGGCCGGGGCCGTCGAGCTCGGCGATCTTGCCGGAGTGCGCGGCGGCGAACGCCTCCGCGCGGCGCTGCGCGTCGTCGAGCAGGGCCTGGACGCCCTCTGCTCCCTCGCCGGCGCCATCGAGCAGCGGATCCAGATCCCAGGCGACCCCCTCGACCTCGGGATCGGCGACTTCGTGTGCGGCCATGGCCGCAGAGACTACGACGCCCGCAGCCCGTCCAGCATCAGGTCGATGTAGCGGCGCCAGGCGTCGGTGGAGAGCCGCATCACCGCGGTGGCGCCGACCATCAGGATCGCGACGTCGTCCTCCGTGGCGTCGGCGCGCATCCGCCCTTCCGCCTTCGCCCGCGCGATCAGCTCGCCGGTGGTGCGCCGCAGGCCGATCTCCTCGATGATCGAGCTCTTGTCGCTCGACGCGATCGCCTCGCAGAACGCGAGGTCGTTCGCGTTGTACTCGGCGCCGCGCCACATCAGCTCGCAGAAGGCCTCCCACGCGTCGTCGCGCTCGAGCGCCTCGCGAGCGAACGCGGCGATCTCCTCGAAGTGCTCGCGCACGAGCGCGTCGAGCAGCGCCTCCTTCGTCGGGAAGTGCCGGTAGACGGTCCCGACGCCGACCTTCGCCCGCTTGGCGACGTCGTCCATCTGGGAGTGCAGCCCGCTGTCCGCGAACACCCGCCGGGCCGCCTTCAGGATGCGCTGCCGGTTGCGCCGCGCATCGGCCCGCAGGGGCCTTCCGGAGGCGGGGACGACGGCGGCGGGCGAGGGGGTCATGGGAGTGAGGATAGCCCCACTTGTATCCGGAGTCCAGGTTCCATATCGTGCGTATCCGAAACCGGAACTCCAGTTCCTTTTCTGCCCAAAGTTTCCTCCCCAGGAGTCCCCACCTGATGTCACCCCAGCAGCTCCCGCAGGACAAGAAATGGCTGGCGCTGGCGTTGCTCGCGCTGGCCCAGTTCGTGGTCGTGCTCGACGCGTCGATCGTCAACGTCGCGCTGCCGTCGATCGGCCGCGAGCTCGAGTTCTCGCAGGACGACCTGTCATGGGTCGTGAACGGCTACACGCTCTTCTTCGGCGGCTTCCTCCTGCTCGGCGGCCGCCTCGCGGACCTGATCGGTCGACGGCGGATGTTCGTCGGGGGCCTGATCCTGTTCGCACTCGCCTCGCTCGCCGGCGGTCTTGCCACTTCATCGGGCATGCTGATCGCCGCACGGGCGGTGCAGGGCCTCGGCGCCGCGCTGCTCTCGCCGGCCGCGCTGTCGCTCATCACCGTGATCTTCTCCGAGGGCGCCGAGCGCAACAAGGCGCTGGGCGTCTGGGGCGCGGTCGCCGGCTCCGGCGGCGCTGCCGGCGTGCTGCTCGGCGGCATCCTGACCGAGTACGCCGGCTGGGAGTGGGTCCTGTTCGTCAACGTGCCCGTCGGCATCGTCGCCGCGGTGCTCGCCGCGCGGCTACTGCCCGAGAGCCGCAACGAGGGCGCGCGCCACTTCGACATCGCCGGCGCGGTCTCCGTGACGGCCGGCCTGTCGCTGCTCGTATACACGATCGTCGACGCCAACAACGCGGGCTGGACCTCCGGCCAGACGCTCGGCCTCGCCGCAGTCGCGGTCGCGCTGCTCGGCGCGTTCATCGCGATCGAGCTGCGCTCGAAGGCGCCGCTCGTGCCGTTCGGCATCTTCCGCAAGCGCACGATCACCGGCACCAACATCGTCGGCCTGCTCGTGGCGATGGCGCTGTTCTCGATGTTCTTCTTCATCTCGCTGTACATGCAGCAGGTGCTCGGCTACAGCGCGATCAAGTCCGGGCTCTCGTACCTGCCGCTGGCGGGCGGGATCATCGTGTCGGCCGGCATCGCGTCCAGCCTCGTGACGAAGTTCGGCTTCAAGCCGATCCTCATCACGGGCCTGCTCCTGACGGCGATCGGGCTCGTCTGGTTCGCGCAGGTCGACGTCGACGGCTCGTACCTCGGCGACATCCTGTTCCCGTCGCTGGTCGCCGCAGTCGGGCTCGGGTTCGCGTTCGTGCCGATGACGATCGCCGCCGTGAGCGGGGTCGAGGCGCACGAGTCCGGGCTCGCCTCCGGCCTGATCAACACGTCGCAGCAGGTCGGTGGCGCGCTCGGCCTGGCGATCCTGGCGTCGATCGCGAACTCGCGCACCGACGACCTGATGGCGGCCGCCAACGGGGCCCAGTCGGCGCTGCCGCACGCGCTGACCGAGGGGTTCCAGATCGCGTTCATCGTCGGCGCCGCGTTCGCGGTCGTCGGAGCGATCCTCGCCGCGACGCTGATCTCGGGTAAGGAGAGCCGCCGTCACGCCGAGGCGGCGCAGCGCGGCGAGGTCGCGCCCGCGCCGGCCGCCGCCTAGCGGCACCGGTCGCGCCGCCGCCCTCCAGGCCCTTCGGGATTGCGGCCTGGAGGGCGCGGCGCGCCGTCGAGCCTCTTCCTCCGGGCCCTTCGGGAATGCGGCCTGGAGGGCGGGGCGCGCCGGCCCGCCCGCTCAATCGCGGGGCACGAACAGGCGCGCGTTTCGATCCTCGCGCGCCCCCGCGAAGCCCTCCGGCCGGCCTCCCTGGGCGTCGAGGAACGCGAGCTCGCGCGCAGTGCCCGCAAGCCCCCGGCCGTCGTGATCGAGCATCCAGGTCTCGAGCGCGTAACCGGCGGCCGTGCGGCGGACGCACAGCGCGCGCGCCTGCTGCGGGTGGTCGGCCAGCGAGGACGTGCCGATCTGCCAGTAGCCGCTGCGGGTGGTCGCGCGCGGCCGGATGGAGTTGCGGTGCGAGTTGCCGGCGACGACGGCGATCACGCCCGGCGTCGCGTCCAGCGCCGCGAGCGCCGCCTCGCCGCGCACCGTGTCATCGAGCGGGTTGTGGCTGAAGACGAGAAGCGGCCGGCCGCGCGCCGCGCGCAGCTCGGCGCGTAACCAGCGCAGCTGGGCGGCGTCGAGGAAGCCGCGCGAGCCGCCGCGGCGGTCGACGGTGTCGAGCACCAGCGCGCGCACGGCGCCGGCGTCGAACCCGTAGTGCAGCCGCGTTCGCGTTCCGGCGTCGCCCAGCGGTTCTGGCGCCCGGTCGCGCTGGGCGAGCCGGGCGATGACCTCCTCCGGCCGCAGATGGCGCCGGCGGGCATCGGCCGGGACCTCGATGCTGCGGCCGGGCACGCCGGCGGCGAGCAGCTCGTCGACCACCCGAGCGGTGTCGAGGCCCGGCTGCGGGCGCAGCCCCGGGTCGAGCCCGACGACCATCCGCGTGCCGGTCGCGACGGCGTCGATCCGGTCCGTCGGCGGCGTCTCGCCTTGCGCCAGCAGGTCGTGGTTGCCGAGCGCCGGATACCACGGCGCGTGCAGGCCGGACGAGCGGAACGGCCGCGCGGCGTCCTCCAGCATGCCGGGGTGCCGCGGCGCGTCGAGGTCGGGGCGGTAGAACAGCGCGTCGGGCTGGTCGGCCGCCTGCACGCCGTCGTAGCCCGGCGCGCCCGTGTCGGGATCGACCGCGCCGCCGTCGAGCACGGCGAGCGCCTGCTCGAGCTCCGCCTGCTGCGCGGAGTCGACGATGTCGCCTGTGACGACCGTCGCGTCCGGCGCGAGCCGGTTGACGGAGCGGACGGCGGCCGCGAGCACCTGCGTGCTGAGCGCCTCGTGCGGCCGGAACGTGGAGGAGAACGGAGGGCCGAGCCGGTCGAGGAACAGGACGCGCGCGGGCGCCTCCTCGTCGCGCACGTGCGCGTCCGTGATCTGGGCGAACGTCGCGAGCGTCTCGCGCGGCTCCGCGGCGCCCCCGAGCTCCGTCCGGTCTACGAGCGGCTCGCCGGGCCCGTGCTCGAGCGCGCCGTCGCCGTCGGGATCGACGAGCGTGGCCTCGAGCGTCGAGGAGGCGGCGCCGGTGGCCGCTCGGCCGCCGCCGTCGCCGTCGCCGCAGGACGAGAACGCGATGACGGTGACGAGCGCGAGGCTCGCGGCGCCCAGGCACCGGGCCGAGCGGCCGGCGAGCGTGTCCGCGGCGCTCATCATTCCTCCCTCAGGCCGGCGACGACCGGCTCTCGCATCGTGCGCCGCGCCACGACCGCGGTCGCGGCCGCGGCCAGGAGGGCGAGGCCGCCGAGGACGAGCGCGACCTGGCCGGCGGACGGCGCGAGCGGGAGCGCCGCGAAGCCGGCCGCGAAGCGCGCGACGAGCGGTCCCAGCACGAGCCACTCGAGCAGCACGCCCGCGACCGCGGCCGGAAGGGCGACGGCGAGCGCCGCGCCGGCGAGCACGGTCGCGACGGTGCGCGCGTCGCCGCCGCACGCGCGCAGCAGCGCAACGGCGCCGCGCCGCTCGCGCGCGGTGATCGCGAGCGCCTGGATCAGCGCGTAGAGGCAGACGAGCCCGACCGCGAGGCCGACCGCGCGCAGCACGGTCGCGAGCACGCCGAGGAACGCGGCGTTGCGGGTGGTCGCGGCGCCGGCGGGCTGCGGCGGCGCGCCGAGCGCCTCGAGCTCGCGCTCGACTTGCTCGCGGTCGGCGCCCGGCTCGAGCCGGACCGAGATCGTCGAGCGGACGTCGGGTTGCGCGTCGAGCAGCCGGCGCGGCCGCACGTATGCGACGCGGCCGTCGTGCTCGAGCGCGCGCACGACGCCGCTGACGCGGAACCGCACCTCCTCGCCGCCCTCGGTCTGGACGGCGAGCATTGCGCCCGGTCGCAGCCCGAGCGCGTCGGCGAGGCCGACGCCGACCTCGGCCTCGCCGTCGCCGCGCAGCCGCCGCCCGTCCGCCAGCGGCGGCGCCTCGAAGCGCGTGTGGTTGCCCGGGTAGGCGATCATCCGCAGCGGCTCGCCGAGCCGGAACGAATCGGCGACCGCGGCCTCGTAGCGCTCGGCCGCGTCCGCGACGCCGGGGATCGCCCTGACGGCGCCGACGTCGAGCGGGTTCAGGCGGACGGTGAGCTCGTACCGCTTGCCGACGGTCCCGGGATCGTCGCGCAGCCGCTCGAGCAGCGCCGCGAGCGCGAGCATCAACGTCACGACGCCGGCGCAGACCGCGATCGTCGCGACGGAAGCGACGAAGCGGCCGCGCGCGGCGACGGCGAACCGCGCGCCGGTGGCGAGCAACCCGCCGCCCGGCGGCGGTGAGGCGGCGGCGGTCCGCGATGAGGAGGCGGGCGTTGCGGCGGCGGTGGTCCGCGGTGAGGCGGCGGGCGGTGACGCGGCAGCGGTCCGCGGCGGCGCCGGGCGCTCCGGCCGCCTGAACCAGGCGCGCGCGGGTGGGAGGCCGCGGAGGATCTCCGCCGGCGGGCGGCGCGCCGCCCGGTATGCGGGCCAGGTCGACGCGGCCACGACCAGCGCGGTGATCGCGACCACGCAGAGCGCGAGGACGGCGAGCAGGTCGGCGCCCGGCGGCTGCTCGTTGAGCTGCGCCAGCAGCGCCGCCGACGGCCCCGCCACGACCAGCGCTCCCGCGCCGAGCCCGAGCGCCGCCGCCGGCGCCGCGAACAGCGCCGTCTCGCCTGCCTGTCGCGCGGCAAGGCGGCCCGGCGCGAACCCCAGCGCCCGCTGCACGCCGAGCCCGGGCAGCCGCCGCTGCACCTCGGCGTGCGCACCCGCGGCGAGCATCGTGCCCGCGGCGACGAGCGCGACGAGCGAGAACGCCACGAGCAGCGAGATCACGATCCCCGCCGCCTGCCCGAGCAACAGCTCGATCCCACTGCGCGTGATGAACGAGAGCCCGCCGATGCCGAACGAGTTGGCGCGCGCCTGCGCGAGCGTGATGTCGGCCCGGTCGCGGTCGACGAGCCAGAGCTGCGCGATGTTCGCCGTGACGGGGACGTCCCAGTCGCGCTCCGACGCATAGATCCGCGGCGTCACCGTGAGCGGGAACGCGACGTTGTCGGGCGCGAGCGCGATGCCGGCCACGCGCACGTCCCAGCCGCCGAACACCTCCATGCGGTCGCCCGGCGCGAGGTCCCACTCGCGCGCCAGCCCGCGCTCGATCACGACCTCGTCGTCGCGGCCGACGTCGCGTCCCTCGATCACCGCGTAGCCGCGCCGCCCGCCGAGCACGACGTGCAGCACGCCCTTGCCGGTGCTGCGCCCGTTCGCCCGCAGCTCGACGTTCGTCAGCTCGTGCCGGTACGACCGCGCGGCGAGGTTCGGCAGCGCCCGCACGCGCTCGTCGACGGTCGCGCGCGGCTCCCTGTCGAAGCGCGCGACGACGTCGGGCAGATCCGCCTGCTCGGCCGCGCGCTCGAAACCCGTCGCCAGCCCGTAGCCGACGGTCGCCGCCGTGCCGACGACGAGCGCTGCCGCGAAGATCCCGAGCAGGCCGAGGACCGTACGCCCGCGCCGTGGCCGAGCGAGCGCCGCGCGGATCACGCGGCCACCAGCCGGCCGTCCGCGAGCCGCAGCACGCGATCGGCGATCGCCGCCGCGCTCGCCTCGTGCGTCACGACCACCACGGCGCGGCCCTCGGATGCCAGCTCCCGCAGCAGCGCGAGGACGCCCGCGCCGGCCTCCACGTCGAGGTTGCCGGTCGGCTCGTCCGCCAGCAGCAGCGAAGGGTCGTTGACGAGCGCGCGAGCGATCGCGAAGCGCTGCTGCTCGCCACCCGACAGCTGGTGCGGGAACGACGCCGCGACGTCACGCAGCCCGAGCCGGTCGACCAGCGCGTGGCCGCGGGCCGCCGCGCCCGGATCGGCCCCGCGCACGCGCGCGGCGAGCAGCACGTTGGACTCGCCGCTCAGCTCGGGCAGCAGGTGAAAGAACTGGAAGACGAAGCCGACGTGCCGGCGCCGCAGCGCCGACAGCCGCCGCTCGCCGGCACCGGTGACCGGCTCGCCCGCCAACTCCACCGTCCCGGCGTCGGGCCGGTCGAGCCCGCCGAGCAGGTGCAGCAGCGTCGACTTGCCCGAGCCTGAGCGCCCGAGCACCGCGACGATCTCACCCGCCTCGACGGACAGGTCCGCGCCGTCGAGCACGCGCCGCGCCGAACGCCCTTCCCCGAACGTCCGGACCAGCCCGCGCGCGACGACGACGGCCATCGGCCTCACGGTAGGGCCTACGCGGTGGCGGCCCTACCGGGTCGGCTCAGCCTGGATCTCCGATTCCCGCGGCGCCTCGCCGCCGTGGATCACCGCCAGGAACGATCGGCCGAGCTCCAAAGGGACCCATCCTGAGGATGCTCGGCCGATCGCCCCTGACGGCGCCCACGACGCCGAGGCCTCCACGGTTGATCGGAGATCCAGGCTCAGCGCCGCTCGAGGTCGAGCGAGCAGGAGTTGATGCAGTAGCGCAGCCCGCCCGCCTCGGGCGGCCCGTCGTCGAAGACGTGGCCGAGGTGCCCGCCGCAGCGCCGGCACACGACCTCGGTCCGGCGCATCAGGAACGAGTTGTCGGGCCGCAGCTCGACGGCCTCGGCGACCTTCGGCTCGGTGAAGCTCGGCCAGCCGCTGCCGGAGTCGAACTTGGTGTCGGAGTCGAACAGCTCGGCGCCGCAGCCCGCGCAGCGGTAGGTGCCGTCGTCATGGCAGTCCCAGAGCGCGCCGGTGAACGGCCGCTCGGTCCCGCCTTCGCGCAGCACGTGGTAGCGCTCGGGCGACAGCTCGGCGCGCCATTCGGCGTCGGTCTTTGAGATCTCTGTAGCCATGCAGGACAGCGTATGACGGCGCGGCCATGAGATCCTACGCAGCCATTACGGAGCGGATCTCGGAAGCGGACGTCGAGCGGCTCGTCGGCGAGCTGGTGGCGATCGACTCGGTCAATCCGGCGCTCGTGGCGGGCGGTGCCGGGGAGGAGCAGATCGCGCGCTTCACGGCCGGCTGGATGGAGCAAGCGAGTCTCGACGTCGAGCTCGTCGAGGCCGCGCCCGGGCGGCCGTCCGTCGTCGGCAGCGCGCGCGGCAAGGGCGGCGGGCGCTCGCTGCTGCTCTGCGGCCACCTCGACACGGTCGGCGTCGAGGGCATGGAGGACCCGCACGTGCCGCGCGTGCGCGACGGCCGGCTCTACGGCCGCGGCGGCTACGACATGAAGGGCGGCGTCGCGGCCTGCATGCTCGCGGCCGCGGCGCTCGCGGACGACAGGCTCGCCGGCGACGTGGTGGTCGCGGCCGTCGCCGACGAGGAGCACTCGAGCATCGGGATCCAGGCCGTGCTCGAGCGCCTGCGAGCCGATGCGGCGATCGTGACCGAGCCGACGAGCCTCGATGTCGTCGTCGCGCACAAGGGCTTCGCGTGGTGGGAGATCAGCGCCGCCGGCCGCGCGGCGCACGGCTCGCAGCCGCACCTCGGCGTCGATGCGATCGCCGCGATGGGGCCGGTGCTGACGGAGCTCGCGGAGCTCGAGCGGTCACTGGCCGGCGGCCGGCACGACCTGCTCGGCCGCGGCTCGGTGCACGCGTCGCTGATCCAGGGAGGACGCGAGCTGTCGAGCTATCCCGACCGCTGCACGCTCTCGATCGAGCGCCGCACGCTGCCCGGCGAGGACGCGGCGCAGCTCGACGCCGAGCTCGCGCGGCTCGTCGCCGCCGGCGACGGCGCGGCGCAGGTCACCGGCCGTACGACGCTCGCGCGGTCCCCGTTCGAGGTCTCGCCCCACGAGCCGATCGTCGCGCTGCTGCGCGCGACCGTCGCCGCGCTGCTCGGCCGCGAGCCGGATGTCCGCGGCCACAGCGCGTGGATGGACGCCGCGTTCATCGCCGCCGCCGGCATCCCGACCGTGGTGTTCGGGCCCGACGGCGCGGGCGCGCACGCGCTCGACGAGTGGGTCGATCTCGCCAGCGTGCGGGCGTGCGCGGAGACGCTGATCGCGACCGCGCGCGCGTTCTGCGTGTGACCGCGAGTGCGGCCGCTCAAGCGCGCGCGGCGCCCGTCAGCCCCAGCCTGTGCGCGACCGCCGCGGCCTCAACGCGGCCCGTCACGCCGAGCTTGGCGAGGATCCGCGACACGTGCACCGACGCAGTCTTCTCGCTCATGAACAGCGCCTCGCCGATCGCCCTGTTCGTGCGCCCCTCGGCGACGAGCAGCAGCACCTCGAGCTCGCGCGGCGTCAGGCCGAGGCGCGCCGCCGGCGAGTCGTCGGGCGCGGCCGCCGGCGCCACCGCCGGCTCGGCGAGATCGATCCGCGCGCGCCGCGCCAGCGCCGCGACGTCGCCGCCGATCAGTGCCGCGCCGGTCTCGTCCGCGATCGCCGCCGCGGCGCGCAGCGGCGCCGCTGCGCCCGCGCGGTCGCCGGCCGCGACGAGCGCCTCGCCGGCGCGAAAGAGCGCATAGGCGGCGGACAGCGGCAGCGAGAGCGCCTCGAACGCCCTCGCCGCCCGCTCGAAGCCGCCCGGATCGGCGGGAGCCTCGCCCAGCAGCGCCCGGCGGCGCGCGAGCTCGGCGTCGGCGATCGCCGCCAGCGCGCCGGCCTCCCCGTTGCGTGTCGCGCCCGCGCGCTCGCGCAGCTCGGCCGCGACGCCGTCGAGCGCCGGCGCGTAGGTCTCGCCCAGCGCCCGGGCGCGGCCCGCCGCGTCCGCCTCGACGCGCTGAGCCAGCCACGCCATCCGCAGCAGCCGTGAGCTCTCGTCGGCGTGGATTATCAGCGGCGCCGCGCGGCGCAGCGCGGAGCGAGCGTCGTCGAGCCGGTCGTCGCGCAGCGCCAGCTCGACGTCGATCTCGGTCCGCGGCTCGATCCACTGCGGCTCGACAAGGTGCGTGCTGACCCCCAACAGCGCGCGCAGCGCGTCGCGCGCCGCGTCGAGGTCGCCGCCCACGAGCGCCAGGCGGGCGCGCATGTCGCGCCAGAAAATGCCCGCGTAGGAGACCGCCTCGCCCGGGATCCGCACCGGCAGCGCGGCGCGCGCGGCGGCGAGCCGGCCGAGCCGGAACAGCAGCCACGACTCCTGCACGGCGAGGAACGCGTCGAAGCTCGTGCGCTCGGGGCGCTCGCGGGCGCGGGCGAGCTCGGCGCGCGCGACCTCCAGCCCCTCCTCCCTCCGGCCGACGATGTCGAGCAGCTCGGACAGGTTGACCGCGGCGCGGCCCTGATCGGCCGGCGAGGCGAGCGCACCGCCGCGCTCGTAGGACTCGCGCAGGTCGGCGATCCCCTGGTCCTCCTCGCCGAGCATCGCGCGCGTGAAGCCGAGCGTCGCGAGCGCGCGCACCTCGGTGAGCTCGGCGCCGACCGAGCGCGCGTCGGCGAGCGCGCGCGTGATGGTCGCCAGCGTCTGCTCGTAGTCGCCGAGCAGCATCTCGACGCGGGCGCGCGACTCCAGCACGCGGGCCCGCTCGGCGACCGCATCCGGCGGCAGCAGCGCGACCGCGCGGTCGAACGCCGGCAGGGCGTCGCGGCCGGCGCCTCCCTGGCGCAGGTAGGCGCCGAGCCGTAGGTGAAGCTCCGAAGCACGCAGCGGCGCGGCCTGTTCGTCGAGGGCGGCGAGCGCCTCGCGGATCAGCGCCACCGCGCGCGACGACTCCCCGCGCGCGGTGGCGCAGGTCGCCGCGTGGCGCAGGACCTCGACGCGATCCATGCCGGCGCGCTCCTCGGCGTCCGGTACGCGCGGCCACAGCTCGAGCGCGCGCTCGAACTGGCGCCCCGCCTCCTCGTAGGCGTAGACGCGCTTAGCGGCCAGGCCGGCGTGGATGCTCGCGCCGAGCGAGCGACTCAGCTCGTGCGCGGCGAGCCAGTGGCACGCCAGCTCGGCGGCGATCGTGGCCGGCGGCACCTCGCCGAGCAGCTCCGGGCAGTCCTCCAGCGCGGTCGCGATGCGCGAGTGCAGCGCGGTGTCCTCGCCGGGCAGCAGGTCGGTGTGGACCGCCTCGCCGACGAGCGCGTGGCGGAAGCGGTACATGCCGTCCGCGTCGGTCACCAGCACCTGGTGGGCGACGGCCTCGCGCGCGCCCTCCATCACCTCGGCGGGCGAGAGCCCCGCGATCGCCTCGAGCAGCCCGTGCGTGATCGGGCGGTCGAGCACGGCCGCGGCGCGCACGACCGCCTGTGTGGCGGGAGCCAGCCGCTCGACGCGCGCCAGCAGCGCGTCGCGCAGCGTCGCGGGCAGCAGCCAGCCGTCGCCGTCCTCGGCGTTCGCGAGCAGCTCCTCCGTGAACAGCGGGTTGCCCTGTGAGCGGCCGAACAGCCGCTCGACCAGCGCATCGGGCGCCGGCTCCTGGAGAATGCCCGCAAGCTGCTCCGCCACCTCTCCGCGGTCGAAGCGGTCGAGCGCGATCCGGTCGACGCCCGGCGCGCGCTCGAGCTCGGCGAGCAGCGGGCGCAGCGGGTGACGCCGGTGCAGCTCGTCGGAGCGGTAGCTCACGACAAGGCAGACCGGTTCCTCGCGCGCGCTGCGCACGAGGAACGTGATGAAGTCGCGCGTCGCGCCGTCGGCCCAGTGGATGTCCTCCAGCGCGAGCAGCACGGGACAGGACTCGCCGAGCCGCACGAGCAGCGCCAGCATCGCCTCGAACAGGCGGCCCTGGCGCGCGCTCGGCTCCTCGTCGGCGCGCGTGCCGGTGCCGCCGAGCTCCGGCAGCAGCTCCGCCAGCGCGTTGCGCGCGCCGCTCGGCAGCTCGTCCGGCTCGCCGGCGCCCATGCCGCGCGCGAGCGGCCGCAGCGCGGCGACCAGCGGCGCGTACGGGATCTGCGCGCCGCCGAGCTCGAGGCAGTGGCCGAGCAGCACGCGCGCGTTGCGCGCCTGCGCGCGCGACTCGAACTCCCGCCGCAGGCGCGGCTTGCCCACCCCCCCCCCCCCCCCCCCGAACACCAAACCCCGCCCGGCCCGCC
>Ga0081538_10001031_pt1 | contig 29729 bp, 27 predicted proteins | sample TabmetS5T2R1_FD_71022 | JGI IMG/M metagenome (GOLD analysis project Ga0081538, IMG submission 71022) | Tabebuia heterophylla rhizosphere microbial communities from the University of Puerto Rico - S5T2R1 | ecosystem: Host-associated > Plants > Roots > Rhizosphere ...
TCGCCGGCAGGACAACGCCGGGCGAGCCAGGACGCGACCGTGCCGAGGCCGGCCCCGATCTCCAGGCACCGCCAGTCCGGCCGGGGCCGCAGCGCGGACAGCAACTCGATGGTCCCCGCGTCCAGCGCCTCGGCCAGGCTCCGCAACCGCTCACCCTCGTCATCGACGATATGGTGGGCAAACACGCTCGAGTACCGTCCAGGGGTGTCCGCGGCGCGCACCTCGGCCATGACAGCTCCTCACCTTCGAGTCGATCCGGGTATCGCATGCGTCATGCTCACCTCGGGGTGGGTGCGTGTCACTGCCATCCGGCGCACAGGGTTTCTGGATCCGTGCACGATCCCTCACCGGGGCTGTCACCCGCGGTCGGAGCGGTTGCAACCCGTGTCCAGCCGGACTTCGTGATGTTCATGGCCACTGGGCGGCTTGTCGCTGGTAGTGGGCTCGGCGGGCGCGTGCTTGATGTCGTCGTCGCCCACCCGCGTCCAGGCGTACAGCCGCCGGCCACGCCGGTCCGGGTGGTCGTGCTCGACCTGTCGTTCACGCCCGAGCTGGACATCACGAGCCTGGACGTGCTCGCCTCGCTCCACGCCGAGCTGGACCGGCAGGGGGTGGCGCTGTGGCTGGCCGGCGTCCACGCCAAGGTGCTCGGCATGCTGGTGCGCAGCGGCCTGGCCGACCGCATCGGCCGCCGGCACCTGTACCGCGGCGTCGAGGACGCCGTCGCTGCCGCCCGGGCCGCGCCGACCCCGCCCGACGGCCCCGGGTCAGCCTGAGGCGCCGGTCAGCACCGCCGGGCGGCAGCACCGAGCAGACCGTCCGGCGCAGCCGGGGCCGTCGGCGACCATGGTCCGGGTCGTCGGGGACCCGGCCTCACCCTCACGGGGTGATTTCCGGGTCGGCTGGCGGGTCGGGGAGCCGGCGGATCTCGACCAGCTCCAGCCCGAGCGACTGGATGCGCTCCAGCAGCCCGTACAGGGCGGCCTGGTCCTGGACCGGGCCGTGCAGCACCGTCTCCACCGGCTCGACCGACGCGCGCATGCCCTCGAAGGCGGCCACCAGCGAGTCGCTCAGGCGTCCCCGCACGCGGATCTCGTAGCTCCCTCCCGCACGAGGCACGCGCTCCCTCCTCGACGACCGGCCCCAGCGGCCCCCCTACCCGGCATGGTGGGGCCGGCCGGGGTGATCGGGCTTCACCCGAACGGGGTGATTCACCCGGCGAGGGTGACGACGGATCATCCGGTCGGGTGCCACCGTGGCCACGACGAGAGGAGGCGAGGCATGGGCGCGGCCATCGGCGACGTCCTCGGGCTGGCGGCCGGGGTCGCGGTCAGCCCCCTGCCCATCGTGGCCATGATCCTGCTGCTGGCCACCCCGCGCGGCCGGGCCAACGGCAGCCTGTTCGCCGTTGGCTGGCTGGCCGGCCTGGCCGGCCTCGGCACCCTGGTCCTGGCCCTGGCCGGGCCGGCCGACGCCTCCTCCGGGGGGGAGCCGGCCGCCTGGACGGGCTGGCTGAAGCTGGTCCTGGGCGTGCTGGCCCTGCTGCTGGCGGTGCGGCAGTGGCGCGGCCGCCCGGCCGCCGGGGCCGAGCCGGAGATGCCGAAGTGGATGGCGAGCCTGGACCGGATGCGGCCCGGCGGGGCGCTGGGCCTGGGCGCCCTGCTGTCGGCGGTCAACCCCAAGAACGGCGGCCTGACCATCGCCGCCGCCGCCTCCATCGCCGCCGCCGGGCTGGCCGGCAGGTCCAGGCGGTCGTCCTGGCCGTCTTCGTGCTGGTCGGGTCCCTCGGGGTGCTCGCCCCCCTGGTTGTCGACCTGGCCGCCGGGGACCGGGCGGCGCGGACCCTCGATACCTGGAAGATCTGGGCCGCCGACCACAACGCGGCCGTGATGGCCGTACTCTTCGTGATATTCGGGTTCAAGCTCGTCGGTGACGGCATCGCCGTCCTGTCCTGAAAGGGGAAGTTGGCCATGAGCGACCTGCCGATGTCCGACCGGGTGGCCGGCCTCGGGTCCCGCGACGCCCTCCGCGGGGTCACCCGCGCCTGGTGGCTGTTCCTGCTCCTGGGGGTGCTCTGGATCCTGTTCGGGATGTTCGTGCTGTCCTACAACGTGGGCAGCCTGGTCGCCCTGGCCGTGTTCGCCGGCGTCACCTTCATCATGACCGGCATCAACCAGATCCTGGCCGCCGGCCGGGTCGAGGGCTGGGGCTGGCTGTACCTGCTCGGCGGCGTCCTGTCGATCATCGCCGGGATCATCGCCTTCGTCTGGCCGGGCAAGACCCTGCTGGTCCTCTCGGTGATCCTGGCCTGGTTCCTGGTCTTCAAGGGCATCGTCGACATCGTCGCCGCCCTCTCCAACCACGGCCGTCCCTGGTGGTGGGTGACGCTGATCCTGGGGATCCTGGAGCTGCTGCTCGGCATGTGGGCCGCCGGCTACCCGGGCCGGGCCCTGGTGGTGTTCGTCAACCTGGTCGGCATCTACGCCATCTTCTACGGCTTCACCGAGCTGTTCGCCGCCTTCGACCTGCGCGGCCTCGGCCGGCGGCTGGACCAGGTGCCGCCGGAGCGGCCGGCCGTGTGAACCTCAGAGCAGCTGGAGCTGGCGGGCCCGCTTGACCGCGTCCCAGCGCCGGTTGGTGTCGAGCTTGCGGTAGATGCTCTTGATGTGGGTCTTCACCGTGTTCATAGAGACGTACAGCTCGTCGGCGATCTCGCCCGCCGACAGCCGGCTGGACAGGTACCGCAGCACCACCTGCTCGCGCTCGCTGAGCGGCACCACCAGCGGCCCCGGCGCGGCCGGCCGCCCGGCGGGTGGGCCGGCCGCGGCGGCGGACCGGAGCCGTTCCAGCAGCGACCCGACCAGCAGGTGGTGGGTGTTGTCCCAGTGCAGGTGGTCGGCGAGCAGCACCCGCACCGGGGCCCCGCCCTCCACGAACACGCGGCGGTAGCCCTCGGGGGCGGCCAGGTCGAGGGCGCGGCGCAGCGAGCGGGCGGCGGCCGGGTTGTCGGCCAGCTCCTGGGTGGCCAGGGCGTCCAGCAGGTGGGCGGCGATGGCCAGGGGGAGCTCGGGCGGCGGGTGGTCCGGCCCGCCGGCCAGCAGCGGGGCCAGGACGCGCCCGGCGGTCGCCGGGTCGCCCCTGGCCAGCTGGAGCCGGGCCAGGGCCAGCGCCTGGACCGGCGGCCGGGGGTCGGCGTGGTCGAGGGCGGCCAGGGCCGCGTCCTCGTCGCCGGTCGCGGCCAGCAGCCTGGCCCTGGCCGCCCCGGCCGCGGCCGCCAGCAGGCGCGGCGGCCGCCCGCCGGTCGCGGCCACGGCGCCGTCCAGGCGGACCAGCGCCTCCTGGGCGGCCTCGGGGCCCGTCCCGGCGGCCAGAAAGGCCCCGAGGACGGCCGCGGCCAGCCGCAGCGGACGGTCGCCGGCCTGGGCCGACCGGGCGGCCCGGTCCAGGGCGGTCGTGGCCGCGGCCAGGTCGTCGCGGTGGTAGGCGGCCACGGCGACGGCCAGGTGGGCCGGGGCCAGCCGGGGGCTCGCCGTCCAGTCGATCCGTCCGGCCCGCTCGGTGGCCTGCCGGGCCAGCTCGGTGGCGCGGTCGAGGCGGCCCCGGACGCCTTCGAGCAGGGCCAGGTTGGCGGTGGCGGCGACGGCGACGACCGGCCGGCCGGTCTGGTCGGCGTCGGCCCGGGCCTGCTCGAGGCTGGCCGCGGCCTGCTCGAGCTGGCCGCTCCAGAGCTGGGCGGCGCCGAGCAGGGCGTGGGCCAGCGTCCGCTGGTCGTCGTCGTCGCCGGCGGCGTCGCCGGTGGGGTCCGGGGCCAGCCGCGCCGCCGGCCCGGCGTCGGCGACGTCGCCCACCAGCCGGGCCCGCAGCAGCCTGGCCATGCGCATCGCCGCCCCGGGCCGGGGCCGGCGGGCCCCGGGGCCGGGCCGGCCGGCCGGGCCCTCGGCGGCCGCCCACGGCTCGGCGGCCGCGGCCAGCCCCAGCCAGGCGTCGGCCTCCTCCAGCCGCCCCAGGGCGAGCCGGCTCAGGGCGGCCACCACGGCCAGCTCCGGGGTGGTCCGCACCCGCTCGCCGGGCAGCCGCGACACCAGCTCGGCCAGCGCGTCCGCCTGGCCCTGGGCCAGCATGGCCGCCCAGCCGGTGGCCAGCAGGTGGGCCGCCTGGTCGAGGTCGCCGCCGGCCAGGGCGTGGCGGACGGCCCGCACCGGCTGGCCGTCGCCGGCGTACCAGGCGGCCGCCCGCCGGTGCAGGTCCGGCAGCTCGGCGGCGTGCTCATAGCCCAGCTCGGCCCGGAGCAGCTCGGCGAACAGCGGGTGGTAGCGGTACCAGGTCCGGTTGGGGCCGGTGGCCGAGGTGAACACGTGCTCGCGCTCCAGCCGGGCCAGGACCCTGGCCCCGTCCGAGCCGCCGGTCAGGGCGTCGGCCAGGTCCCCGCTGAGCCGGTCGGCGACCGCGGTCCGCAGCAGGAACCGCCGTAGCTCGGGCGGCTGGGCGGCCAGCACCTCCTCGACCAGGTAGCCGGCGATGGCCCGGTCGTCGCCGGCCAGGTCGTCCACGAACCGCCCGGGCTGGGCCTGGCCGCGCATCGACAGGGCGGCCAGCCGCAGCCCGGCCGCCCAGCCCTCGGTCCGCCGCCACAGCGTCTCCAGCTCCTTGGCCGACAGCGCCACCCCGTGGTCGGCCAGCAGGGCGCCCGCCTCCTCCAGGGTGAAGGCCAAGTCGGCCTCGCGGACCTCGGTGAGCTGGCCGGCCACCCGCAGCCGGTGCAGGTGAAGCGGCGGGTCGGCGCGGGTGGCCACGACCAGCCGGAGCTGGGAGGGGGCGTGCCGGAGCAGGAACCGGAGCTGGCCGGCCACGGCCAGGCCGCTCGCCTCGTGCAGGTCGTCCAGGATCAGCACCACCGGCGCCGGCAGCTCGGACAGGCCGGCGACCAGCGCGTGGAGGAACTCGTCGCCCACCTCGTCCTGGGCGTGGAGGGCGGCCAGGCGCCCGTCCGGCGCCGCCTCGGCGCCGCGCAGGGCGGCCAGCACATGGGACCAGAACCGTGGCGGCTGGTGGTCGCCGGGGCCGACCCGGACCCAGGCCACCGGGCCGGGCGGGTGGGCCTCGGTCGCCCAGGAGGTCAGCAGCAGGGTCTTGCCGTAGCCGGCCGGGGCGGCCAGGAGGGTGAGCGGCCCGCTGGTGCCCTCGTCCAGCAGCCCGAGCAGCCGCGGCCTGGCCACCGGCCGCCAGCGCGGCACCGGCACCATCAGCTTGGTGGTGAGCAGCGCCGCAGTGTCCGTCGGATCCGTCGATCGCTCCCGGCTCGCCCGAACCCCCCCGCCCGCCTTGCTGTTGACAACCCGGGACACTGTAGAAGGAGAGGCGCAAGCAGGACGCAACCCTGCCGCAATCCGATGCCGCTGGAGATCACCCTCACCGGCCAGCTGGCGGCCGAGGCCGACGGCAACCGGGCCGACGCCACCGACCTGCCGGGACGGCAGGCGTCGGTGGTCTTCGCCTACCTGGTGGCCGAGCGGGACCGGCCGGTGCCGACCGAGGAGCTGGCCGAGGCCGTCTGGGGCGGGTCCCTCCCGCCGACCTGGCGGCCGGCCCTGCGCGGGGTGGTCAGCAAGGTCAGGGACTTCCTGGGCCTGCTCGGCCTGCCTGGGGCCGACGCCCTGACCAGCGCGGCCGGCTGCTACCGGCTGGTGCTGCCCGGCGACACGGCCGTCGACGTCGAGCAGGCCGAGGGCCAGGCCGAGCAGGCCCGGCGGGCGCTGACCGCCGGCCGGCCGGCCGAGGCGGCGGCCGCGGCCGCGCGGGCCCGGGCGATCGCCGGGCGGCCGCTGCTGCCCGGCCACGACGGCGCCTGGCTCCAGGACCGCCGCGCCGCGCTCCACCAGGTCCGGGTCAGGAGCCTGGAGCTGCTCGTCGAGGCCCACCTGGCCGCCGGGCAGGCCGCCGAGGCGGTCGGCCCGGCCGGCGACCTGGTCGCCCTGGAGCCGTTCCGGGACTCGGCCTACCGGCGGCTGCTGGCGGCCCACGCCGCCGCCGGCGACCGGGGCGAGGCCCTGCGGGCCTACGACCGCTACCGCCGGGTCCTGGCCGAGGAGCTGGGGGTGGGGCCGTCCCCCGACCTGGAGGCCGCCTACCTGGAGCTGCTCCACGCCGAGCCGGCCGACGAGGCGCCGGCCGGGCCGCTCGGTGGCCCGGCCCCGGGCGCCTTCGTGGGTCGCGGGCCGGAGCTGCGCCGGCTGCGCGACGCCTGGGCCGACGCCCGGCGGGGCCGGTGCCGGACCGTGCTGGTGGCCGGCGAGGCCGGCATCGGCAAGACCCGGCTGGCCGCCGAGCTGGCCGGCCTGGCCGAGGCCGACGGGGCGGTCGTGCTCGCCGGCCGCTGCGACCAGCACCTGGGCGTCCCCTACCTGCCGTTGCGGGAGGCGGTCGGCCGCCACCTGGCCACCTACCCGGCGGACCGGCTCCGGGCCGTGCTCGGCCCCAGGGCGGCCCAGCTGGTCCGGTTCTGGCCCGAGCTGGCCTGGCGGCTGCCCGGCCTGCCGGCCCCCGCCCCCGCCGGCCCCGACGCCGACCCCTATCTCCTCTTCGAGGCGCTCACCGGGCTGCTGGAGGCGGTCGCCGTCGCCGACCCGCTGCTGCTGGTGGTCGACGACCTGCACGGCGCCGACGAGGCCAGCCTGCTGCTGCTGCGCCGCCTGGCCCGCACCGGCCGGCCGGCCCGGCTGCTGACCGTCCTGACCTACCGGGACGACGACCGCGCCCCCCGGGCCAGCCTGACCGCCGCCCTCGGCGACCTGGTCCGCGCCCCCGGGGCCGAGCTGCTGACCCTGGAGGGCCTGGGCGACGGCGAGGTGGCCGCGCTGGCCGCGGCGGCCACCGCCCGGCCGCCCGGCCCGGGCGCGGCCGCCCTGGCCCACGTGCTGCGCGAGCGCACCGCCGGCAACCCCTTCCTGGTCGGCGAGCTGCTGCGGCACCTGGTCGAGACCGGCGCCCTGGACGGCGGGGACCTCACCGCGGTGGCCGCCGGCCCGGCCGTCGACGACGTGCCCGAGAGCGTGCGCTGGGTCGTCGGCCAGCGCCTGGGCCGCCTGGGCGGGCCGGTCGAGCACGTGCTCGGGGCCGCGGCCGTGATCGGCTACCACGCCGACCTGGCCCTGCTCGGCCGGGTGGCCGGGCTCGGCCACGACAGCCTGCTGTCGGCCCTGGACACCGCCGTGGCGGCCCGGCTGCTGGAGGAGCGGCCGGGCGGCGGCTACGCCTTCCACCACCCGATCGTCCGCGACCTGCTCTACCGGCGGCTGCCGGCCGGCGAGCGGGCCCGCGCCCACCGCCGGGTCGCCGAGGCCCTGGAGGGCCTCGCCGGCGGCGGCGGCCGCCTGGGGGAGCTGGCCGACCACTTCGCCCTGGCCGGCGGGCCCCTGGCCCCCGAGCTCGGCGACTAGCACCTCGCCGCCCGGACGAGCCGGGCCCGGGCGGGCGCGCTGCTGACGACCGGCCGGGTGACCGCCGACGGTCCCCTACGACACGACCGGCCGCTCCCCGGACGCCGCCGGTGACGGGGCGGCCGCCGGCGCCGCCGGCGGCGGCGCCGGCCTCGCGGCCGGGCGCGGCGCCTCGACGGCCACGATGATGCGGGCGTGGCGGTCGTAGGTCAGGTAGCTCCAGATCCAGTTGACCAGCACGGCCACCCGGCTGCGGAACCCGATGATGTAGGCCAGGTGCAGGGCCAGCCACATGTACCAGGCGAGCGCCCCCTTGAACCTGGCCCCGCTGGGCAGCTCGGTCACGGCCGCGTTGCGGCCGATGGTGGCCATGATCCCCTTGTCCTTGTACACGAACCCGGTCCGGGGCTCGCCCTTGAGCGTCCGCTCGATGTTCTGGGCGGCGTGCCTGGCCTCCTGGATGGCCGGCTGGGCGACCTGGGGCTGCAGCCCGCCCTTGCCGTCGGGCGCCCCGGCCAGGTCGCCGACCACGAACACCTCGGGCCGCCCGGGCACGCTCAGGTCCTCGCCGACCACGATCCGGCCCCCGCGGGTCTGCTCCAGGCCGAGGACGTCGGCCAGCGGGTGGGCCCGCACCCCGGCCCCCCAGATCAGCGTCCGGGTCGGGATCACGGTGCCGTCCTTGAGGATGACCTCGTTCGGGGTGGCCCGCTCCAGCGCCTGCCCGAGGCGCACCTCCACCCCCCGCTTGGACAGGATCTTCAGGGCGTGCCCGCGCGAGCTGGGGTGGAACGGGGCCAGCAGGTGGTCCATGGCCTCCAGCAGGACCACCCTGGCCTGGTGGACGTCCAGGTCGGGGAAGTCGTGGACGAGCACGTGCTTGAACAGCTCGTGGAGGGCGCCGGCCATCTCCACCCCGGTGGGCCCGCCGCCGACCACGACCACGGTCAGGGCGCCCTGGCCGATCTGGGAGGGGTCGTTCTCGGCCAGCTCGAACTGGTGCAGCAGGTGGGCCCGCAGCCGCAGCGCGTCGGGCATGCTCTTGAGCGGGAAGCTGTGCTCCTCGACCCCCGGGATCCCGAAGGTGGCCGTGGTCGCCCCGGCGGCCAGGACCAGGAAATCGTAGGGGAACCGCCCGCCCTCCTCGGTCAGCACCTGCCTGGCCTCGAGGTCCACCCCCGAGACCGTGGCCATCCGCACCGAGGTGCGCCGGTGGCGGCGCACGATGGCCCGGACCGGGTGGGCGATGTCGGCCGGCTGGACCAGGCCGGTGGCCAGCTGGTACAGCAGGGGCTGGAACAGGTGGTAGTTGTGCTGCTCCAGCAGCGTGACCCGCACCGGCGGTTTGACCTTGGCGAGCGCCTTGACGGCCTGCAGCCCGGCGAACCCGGCGCCGACGACGACGACGTGGGGGGACCCGTTGCGGTGCCTGCGCTTCGTCATCGGTCCGCCCTCCCTCGGCCTGATCGTTCAAGCTCGAGTATGCCCGGTATCGTCGTCCCCGGAACAGTTCGGGGGAGGTTGTGATGACCGGAACGGCAGACGAGGGCGTCGGCGCCCACCCCTTCGGGGAGATCGCCCGGGCCACCGTGGCCGCCCAGGAGCGGAGCCTGGAGCTCGCCCAGGCGTGGTCGGACTCGCTGGCCGAGCTGGTGGCCGACCAGGCCCAGGGCGGCCGGGCCGCCCTGGAGGCGCTGACCACCACCCTGGCCGCGACCGAGCGGGCCCTGGCCGGCCAGGAGGAGGCCAACCGGGCCCTGCGCCAGAGCCTGGAGGCCTACCGGGAGGTGGTCGAGCGGGCCGGCGCCACCCAGGAGCGCAGCTCCCGCCTGGTCCAGGCCGCCCTGGAGAGCTTCGCCGCCACCACCCAGGCGCAGCTGGAGCTGACCAGGGCCTTCCTGGTCCCCATGGGCGGCGCCCCGCCCGAGGCCTTCGGCAGCCTGGTCCAGGGCTGGAACGACGCCTTCCTGCGGCTGCTGGAGGCCGCCCCGGGCGTCCAGCCGCGACGCCGGCAACAGGACTGAGGTCAGCCCGGGTCGCGGTCCCGGTCGGGGTCGCGGGCGGCCTGGTCGCGGCCGTTGCCCGCCTCGGGGAGGAAGGTGACCTGGACCCGCTGCTCGGGCCGGCGCTCCTCGGTGCGGGCCAGGGCGGTCAGCACCCGCCGGTCGGGCTCGGTCAGCGGCGGCTGGAGCAGGCTGCGCGGCCACAGCCGCCGGGCCAGGACCACGTTGACCTCGGCCGCGTACAGCACCAGCTGGGAGCTCAGGTACAGCCAGCCCAGCAGCACGAGCACCACCGCGAACACCCCGTAGAGCAGGTTGGCCCGCTCCAGCTGGTGGTTGACCAGCTGCACGCCGACGGTCTGGAGGACGCTCCAGCCGAGCGCTCCCACGGCCGCGCCGGGCAGCAGCCAGCGCCAGCGCAGCCGCGTCCCGGTCAGGAGCTGGAACATCACCAGCAGCAGCAGGAGGTTGAGCAGGAACGACCCGGCCAGCAGGTCGGCCCGGCCGAGCAGCCCCGGCCCGGCGATGCCCAGCTGGGCCAGGACGGTGGCCGCCACCAGCTCGCCGGCCACCAGCAGCAGCGCGGCCAGGCCCCTGCCCAGCCGCCACCAGAAGTTGGGGCGCTGGCGGCGGGGGACGTTCCAGAGGTCGTTCATGGCGTCCTGGAAGCTCTGGGTGATCCCCAGGCCGCCCCAGAGGGTGCCGAGGACGCCGATGGCCAGGGCCACCCCGGAGCCCTTGATGGTCGAGATGCTCTTCTCGACCTGGGGCCCGAGGACCGGGAACTGCCTGGCCAGGGTGTCGATCACGGCGTCCTGGAGCCGCTGGTCGTTGGCCAGGGCGTAGCCGAGCAGGGTCAGGAAGACCAGCAGCAGCGGGAACAGCGACAGGAAGCCGTAGTGGGCCAGCAGGGCGGCCTTCTTGCCCCCCTGGTCGTCGCCGTACTTCTTGAGCACCCCGAAGGGGAACCCGAGCACGCTGTGCCGCTGCTGGAACCGGTCGATGGCCCGCAGCAGGCCTTCGATGCGCTTCACCCAGCCCTCCGATCGGCCCTCGCCCAGGGTGGCAGCGGGACAGGCGGGCGGCAACCGCGGGTATTGAGCCGAGGAGGGGCAGGGATTTAGCCTTCCACGCGTGGCGCCGTCGTTCGAGCTCCAGGAGTCCAAGCTCCATCCGCCGTGGCCCGGCCGTGGCATGGTGCCGAGGACGGCCCTGCTGAAGCGGCTCGAGACCGCACCCACGACCCGGCTGCTGTGCGTGACCGCCCCGCCCGGGTACGGCAAGACCACCCTGCTGGCCCAGTGGGCCGAGCGCCGCGGCGGCGTCGCCTGGGTGTCGCTGGACCGGCGCGACAACGACCCGGTGGTCCTGCTCAGCTACCTGGCCGTGGCCCTGGACCGGGTGGAGCCGGTCGACCCGGGGCTGTTCCGCACCCTGGCCTCGCCGGGCGCCGCGTCGGCGGCCAGCCTGGTCCCCAGGTTCGTCGCCGGCCTGTCGTCCATGGCCCGGCCGGTCGCGGTCGTGCTCGACAACCTCGAGCAGCTGGCCAACCGGGACTGCCTGGACGCCGTGGCCGAGGTGGCGCTTCGGCTGCCCGCCGGGTCGCAGCTGGCCCTGGCCTCCCGGGCCCGGCCGGCGCTGCCCGAGGCGCTGACCCGGCCGAGCGGCCAGCTGCTGGAGGTCGGGCCCGAGGAGCTGGCCATGGACGGCCAGGAGGCCAGGGCGCTGCTGGAGCACGCCGGGGTGCGGCCGAGCGACGCCCAGGTGGCCGAGCTGCTGGAGCGGACCGAGGGCTGGCCGGTGGGGCTGTACCTGGCCTCCTCGGCCGCGGGCGGCCTGCTGGACCGACTCTCGGAGCCGACCGTGACCTTCCTCACCCGCACGGCCGTGCTCGACCAGCTGTCGGGGCCCCTGTGCGACGCGGTCCTCGGCGTCAGCGGGTCGGAGCGGGTGCTGGCCTCGCTGGCCGAATCGGAGCTGCTGCTGGTCGAGGTGGACCGCCGCAACCGCTGGTACCGCTACCACCAGCTGCTCCGGGAGCTACTCCTGGAGGAGCTGGAGCGGCGCGAGCCCAAGCGGGTGCCGGAGCTCCACCGGCGGGCCGCCGACTGGTACGAGGGCCAGGGCCTGGCCGAGCTGGCCGTCGACCACGGCCAGGCCGCCGGGGACGCCGACCGGGTGTCCCGGCTGGTGGCCACCCTGGCCTTCCCCGCCTACGCCGGCGGGCGGGTGGAGACCGTGCGCCGCTGGTTCGGGTGGTTCGAGGACCGCGGCCTGGTCGAGCGCTACCCGCACCTGGCCGTCCTCGGGGCGCAGCTGGAGGCGCTGCTGGGCGACCCCGCCGGCGCCGAGCGGTGGGCGGCCGCGGCCGAGCGCGGCCGTTCCTCGGCGCCGTCCGACGGCACCCTGGACGCCTCCATGGCCCTGCTGCGGACCCTGCTGTGCCGCGACGGCATGGCCGGGATGCGGACCGACGCCGCCGCCGCCTTCACCGGGCTGGCCCCCGACAGCCCCTGGCGGGCCACGGCGCTGCTCATGGAGGGGATCGGCCACCTGCTGGACGGCCAGGCGGAGCTGGCCGAGCCGATCCTGGCCCGGGTGGGCGGGGTGGCCGAGCAGCACGGCGCCATGCCCGCGGCCTCGGCCGCCCTGGGCGAGCGGGCCATCATCGCCATGGAGCGCCGCCAGTGGGAGGAGGCCGGACGGCTGGCCGGGCGGGCCCTGGCCGCGCTGGAGGACGGGCACCTGGACGGCTACGTCGTCGCCGCCTTCGTGCACGCCGTGGCCGCCCGGGCGGCGCTGGGCCAGGGCGACGCCGCCCGGGCCCGGGAGCACCTGGCCCGGGCCGTCCGCCTACGCCCGCTGCTCACCTCGGCCATGCCCCACCGGGCGGTCCAGACCCTGGTCGAGCTGGCCCAGGCCTACCTGGCCCTCGACGACGTGGCCGGGGCCAGGACGGCCCTGCGGCAGGCCGACGAGATCCTCCGCCGGCGCCCCAACCTGGGCGTCCTCCCCGGCCAGGCCGCCGACCTGCGGGCGGCCCTCGACCGGGTCGGGCAGGGGACGCCCGGGGCCTCCTCGCTCACCGGGGCCGAGCTGCGCCTGCTGCCGCTGCTGTCGACCCACCTCACCCTGCTGGAGATCGGCGAGCGGCTGCACCTGTCCCGCAACACGGTCAAGACCCAGGCGGTCTCGATCTACCGCAAGCTCGGGGTGTCCTCGCGCAGCGAGGCCATGCAGCGGGTGCGGGAGCTGGGCCTGCTCGGCTAGCCGGGCCGGTCGCCGTCGGCCGCGGGAGGCCGCTGGAGGGCGTCGGCGTAGGTCCGGAGCACCCGCACCACCACCGCGAACAGCGGCGTCGGGTCGACGCCCATCTCGGCGGCCCGGTTGGCCTGGGGCAGGACCTCGGCCTTGAGGAAGCCGAGCAGCTGGCGGTTCAGCTTGGCGCCGATCCCCTCGGCCACCGACATGTGGTCCAGGAACTCGTCCAGGCTCTCGGCGACCTCGGCGGCCAGGAGCTCGGCGTCCAACCTGGGGCCGGGGTCGGCATCACCAGTGGCCATGGCCTGAGCCTACCCAGCCGCTCCTCCGCTCAAGCAGGTCAGGCGTCACCCGCTCTGGGTGAGCGGCAGCAGCACCTGGAAACGGGTGTCGCCGGGGGTGGAGGTGAAGCGCAGGTCGCCGTGGTGGCGCTGGACGACGATCCGCCAGCAGATGTCGAGCCCCAGGCCGGTGCCCTTGCCGACCGGCTTGGTGGTGTAGAAGGGCTCCAGGATGTGGGCGGCGGCGGCCTCGGGGATGCCGGGGCCGTTGTCGCCGATCTCGACCAGCACCCGGTCGCCGTCGCGGGCGGTGCGCACACTCAGCCGGCCCCGGCCGCCCATGCCAGCAGAACGCGATGCCCAGCGGTCCGCCTCGGCTGGTTGGTCGTGGACAGGGGCAGCACAAAGCCCTCTGTCATGCGGGATCGGCGGTCCGCAGGATTTGACCGTTGCTTGCCTGAGGGGTATTACCTCCGCGGCCGCAGTGCTTGTTCCGCTCGGCCCACCTCGACAAGGAGGACACTGTGATCGTCGCTGATGTCTCGTTCGGTGACATTTTCTGGTCGGTGTTGTGGTTCTTCTTCCTGTTCATCTGGATCATGGTCTTGTTCCATGTCTTGACCGACCTGTTCCGTGACCACTCGGTGTCGGGCGTGCAAAAGACGCTGTGGGTGCTGTTCCTGGTGTTCCTGCCCTTCCTGGCCGTGTTCATCTACTTGATCGTTAGGGGCAAGGGGATGGGCGAGCGGGCCGCGGCCCAGCATCAGCGGGCCCAGCAGCAGTTTGAAGGCTATGTGCGCAACGTCGCTGCCACCGGCGAGACGACGCCCCACCGAGCAGATTGCCCGGGCCAAGGAGCTGCTGGACGCGGGCGCAATCGATCAGTCGGAGTTTGAGCGGCTGAAGGCCAGAGCCCTCGCCTGAGGGCCAAGGCCGGCGGCCGCGCCAAGCAGCAGGTAGCTACCGCGCCGGGCACGCCCCAGTAAGCTTCATGCTGGACTGCGACGACCGCCGGCGGGCGCTGCGCCACTTCGGGACCGGCTCATACAGAGGTCGTGGCAGAAGCCCTTGGCCGCCATGAGCTGGTCGTGGCTGCCCACGTCGACAACGCGACCGTCGGCGATGGCCATGATGATGGGGGAGCGCTCATGGGCCATCCTCGGCCGATGCGCTTCACCAGGAAGCCAACGATTACTAGCGGGCTGCGCGGCGTTCCACGCGGCGCCGGTGACGACGCATCACGCCCAACCCGAACCACACCAGCGCCCCGAACAGCGCCGTCATGATGGTGTACCACCACAGCGGCCAGATGAAATCCCAGAAGAGGAACTGGAATCTGATCCTGTCGGTGTTCTGGATGATGAAGATCAGGAGGACCCCGACGCCGGTCAGCAAAGCGATCGCCCCGCCACTCAGTTTGCGCCCGTCCGGCTGTTGCCCATCCGGCTGTTGCCCACCCGGTTGAACTGTCATCACGTCCTCCTCATGTCGCGGTCGGGGGGAGGTTTCGGCGCCATCGTTTGCCATCTGGGAGGGCGGCTGCTTTGCCGGTGGCCGCAGGCAGCAAGCCCAACGTGGACACGAGCATGCCTACGACCGACCGATCAGCGCGCTTGTACGTACCCGCATGACCACCCTGGTCGTCAATGCACCGTTGGGCACGAGGGTAGCTGCCGACACCGTCCCAGAGTAGGGCCAAGTCCCAGGATGGCTGCTCGCCGGCGTCCGGCACCCTGCGCCGCATTCACGCTGCCGAGGCATCTATCGCGCGAAACGCACCACACGGCGCAGCCGCTCCACTCCCCGCGGCGCGGCCGTTTCGGCAACCGACCTCGCCCGCAAGGTCGAGCTGGCCGGACAGGCCATGCTGCAGCCTGCCCATCCACCTCGCCTCTTGGGGTCTTTCCTCCGCAGAAAGGTGCGCACCATTAGGAACAGAAAGAGCACGATGACCAGCCAGTCGATCACGGTCTTGACCGTGCCCTGCCCGCTCGGGCCGGCGGCCCCGCCTCAGTAGGCTGGTCACCCAGTAGGCGACCATGGTCCCGGGCGGTGATGGCCAGGGCCGCGCCGGCAAGGAAGGCCAGGTGAGGGTGAAGCACCCTGACTGGGGTGATTCCTGCCGGCAGGGCACTTGTTCGCTGACCCCAGCGGGGCAACCACGGCCCCGGCCGGTCGTCACGCCACGCGGCCAACAGCTCCTGGTCCCCCAGGACCGTGCGGAATGTGCGGAATATGGCGGCCGGCGCCGACGTCAGCCTGGAGGACCGGCAGGTACCTCCTCAAGGACATCGACAGCGGCTCATAGCTCCTCGCCATCGCAGGATCCTGAGCAAGCTGGCGTCATCGATGGCTCACCTGACCATCTGCCAGCCGCCGTGGCGCTGCACCGGTACCGCGAAAGGGATGTGGTCTCCGACCGCTGTGCGGCCGAGCACGCCGCCATGGGAACGCCCAGCCGACCTGCGAACGTGCTGGTCAGGCCGGTACTCGGGCTCGTAGGCTTCGGACCCGGTACACCTCATCCCTAATCGGATGATCCAAGCCTGCCCGAACCTCAACGACGGCCCACCGGCGTTCTTGCTGGTCAAAGGCCGTTGGTGGGCCTGCCAGGACTTGAACCTGGGACCTCATCCTTATCAGGTATCGAGGGCTAAGCGCTGTGCGGAGCGGCGTTTCCCCAGGTCGCGCGCGAGCGTCGGGGGCGAAGGGATGCGTTCTAACAACCTCGTCCGGACCGGCGCACCGACGTAGTGCCATGGGCGCGGTCAAGGCAAGCCGGCAACCCGTCGCCGGCAAGGTGATGAGGCTGCCGGGTGGGCGCGGCAGCCCCATCGGGCGGTGTGACCGTGACGGTGGTCAGGCCGCGGGCCTGACCCGGGCTCTGCGGCCCGCTCGCTTGGCGGCCAGCACGGCCAGCCCGCCCGCCAGCGCCAGGCCGGCAGCCAAGCCACCGAGGGACGCGAGGAGCCAGCTGAGCTGCATGTTGGGTTCGGCAGGCGCTGGGGTGGTCACCTGGCCGGTGGCCCGGTGGAGACGGAGAAGCGCTCTCGGGACAGCACCCGCTGGAGGGCGGCATCCGCGGCGGCCGGCTGCTGTGCTGTGAGCGGAGGCTCGCGCCAGGTCTCCCCAACTTGGCGTTCGGTGGCCGGCCGCCGGCCTTGCTTACCGTCTGGGTCGTGGGCCTGGGCGTGGGCGACGGCGGTCAGGCCGGCGAGGTTCATCGCTACCAGCGTGGCCCCGAGGATGAGTGTGCGCGTGTGAGTTTGGACATGGTTGCCTCCGATCGATCGACTGACGCTGTGCGGGCGGCGCGGTTGGCGGGCGGCAAGCTTCAGCCGCTGGCGGGTGGCGTGATCGCGCAGTCCGGTGATGTGCTGGTCGGCCAGGGTCTGGCTGAGTCCCGCGTGCTGGTTGTTCATGGTGTCCCTCCCTTGTGCGTCCCGGCCTGGTCTTCCTGCGACCGGGACCATCGGCCGGGCCTACTGGGCCAGTTGGTTCCCGTCTGGCGGGCTGATCTGGATCGGCGATGTTGGGGGCGGTGGCGGCTGGGAGCCGAGCTCAAGCGCGGTCCTCCCGTCCAGCCGGCGAAGCTCGCCACGGACGGACGGAACGACCTCGGGCAGCTCGGCCAGGCAGTCGTGGTGGCTGGTCCAGGGGGCAGAGCAGAGGGCACAGATGTGCCGGCGGGGACGGTGCCTGACGGTTTGGGGCCCTTCGAACAGCCAGTTGGGAAGCATTGGGATCACGAACATGGCGACCAGGGCGGCCAGGCCGACCCAGGGTGTTGGTGCGTCCGGCATGGTGCTGCTCCTCGTGCAGGATGGGCGAGCGTTGTGGTGATGGGGGGCGTGCCGCGGCCTACCAGCAAGGGGAGTCGTCGGAGTCGCCGAGCTTGTCGCCGACCTCGCAGGCGATGTCGACGCCGTCCTCGACGTCGCCCGAGCTGGGACCGTTCCACTCGCCCTGGCGTCCGGCCTTCGTGCCCCCGCGGGCGGCATCGTCGGCGGACCTAGTGCCTGCGCGGGCGGTGTCGTCGGCATACTTCGTGCCCACTCGGGCGGCGTCGTCGACGTACTGTGCGCCCCGGCAGCCGGCGGCGGCGGTCAGCGCCAGCGCGGTGGCGGCGATGCACACGGCCCGGCGAACTGTGGTAGTCGCCTTCATGGTGGTCCCTCCCTGTCGGCGCGGTGCCTGCTGTCGGGAACAGGCTGGGGCCGGCCGCTTCAGGGCCTCTTCAGGAACGCTTAAAGCACTGGTCGCAGCGTGCTATCGTGCCGTGACCACTGAGCGTGGGGGGGTGGCGGTGGAGTTCCGGATCCTCGGGCCGCTCGAAGTGCTCGACGACCACGGCCGGCCGCTGGTGCTCGGTGGGGCCAAGCAGCGGGCCCTGCTGGCGGCGTTGCTGCTACACGCCGGCCAGGTCGTATCGGCCGAGCGGCTGATCGACGAACTCTGGGGCGAGGACCCGCCTGAGACCGCCCGCAGCGTGCTGCAGGTCTATGTGGCCAACCTGCGCAAGGTGCTGGAGCCGGGCCGTCCCAGGCGGGTAGCCGGTGCGGTGCTGCGCACCCAAGCGCCCGGCTACCTGGTCGACCTTGGCCCTGACGAACTTGACCTGCTCCGCTTTGAGCGGCTGGCCGCCGAGGGTCGGACCGCACTGGCCGCCGATGACCTAGCCCAGACGGCACGCCGGTTGCGCGACGCCGAAGCGCTGTGGCGAGGGCCAGCGCTCGCCGACGTCACCTTGTCTGGCAGCGGCCAAGGGGAGCTGATCCGGCTCCAGGAGCGCCGCCTGGCCGCCATGGAGGATCGGATCGAGGCCGAGCTTGCCCTGGGCCGCCATTCCGAACTCGTCGCCGAACTACAGGCGCTGGTCACGACCCATCAGCTTCGGGAGCGTCTCCACGGCCAGCTCATGCTGGCCCTGTATCGCTCGGGCCGGCAGGGCGAAGCCCTGGAGGCCTACCGACGGACCCGGGAGACCCTAGCCGAGGAGCTCGGCATCGATCCCAGCCCACCCCTCCAGAAGCTGGAACAGGCGATGCTCGCCCAAGACCCGAGCCTTGTGCCGGCCGCCCCAGGTCCACCACGCACCCAGCTACCACCGATCGTCCGAGACGGCGCACAAGGCGATGCCGCAGAAGCCTTGGCACCGGGTCGACCGGTCAGCCGGGAGGAGCGCAAGGTCGTCACCGTGCTGGCGTGCGAGCTGGTGGACCTGGGTGCGCCGGACGATAGGGCCGACCCGGAGGACCTGCGGGCGGGCCTGCGTCCCTATCAAGCTCGGGTGCGTGGGGAGCTGGAGCGCTTCGGCGGGCGCGTGGAGCGCAGCGTCGGCGCCCAATTAATGGCCGTGTTCGGGGCCCCGGTCGCCCACGAGGACGACCCGGAGCGGGCCGTACGGGCCGCCCTGGCCATCCGGGACACGGTGGCTGAGCTCAACCGGACACGCCAAACGCCGACGCTGGAGGTCCAGCTCGGGATCGCGACCGGCGAGGCACTGGTTGTCGTCGGCGCCACGTCGGATGCGGGTGAGGCCGCCATCACCGGTGGCCTGATCGCTAACGCCGCGCGGCTCCAGCAGGCCGCCTTGCCTGGGACGGTCCTGGTCGATGAGGCCACCTGGCGGGCCACGAGCGACGCCGTCACCTACCAGCGGGGCAAGCCGGTCCAGGCTGGCGGCACGGGCGAGCCGCTGGCGAGCTGGCCGGCGACGGCGGCCAGCAGCGTTCCTGGGGCGGAGTTCACCCGCCAGCCTCGGACCCCGTTCATTGGCCGCAAAGACGAGCTCGACCTGCTCAAGCAGATCCAGGCACGCGCGGTGCGGGAGTCCGCGGTGCAGCTGGTGACCATCACCGGCGAGCCCGGAGTGGGCAAGAGCCGGCTCGTCCGGGAGTTCGCGGCCTTGCTCGACGCCCAAGAGCAGCTGGTGTCCTGGCGGCAGGGGCGTTGCCTGCCGTACGGGGAGGAAATCAGCTTCTGGGCGCTGGGGGAGGTGGTCAAGGCCGAGGCCGGGATCCTGGAGTCCGACGATCCCCAGACCGCAACGGCCAAGCTGGCGGCCGCGGTCACCGCGGTGGTCGAGGAACCAGCCGAGCGGGACTGGGTCACCTCCAGGCTTGCCCCGCTGGTCGGGCTGGCCGGTCAGGCGGGCAGGGCGGTGGAGCGTAGTGAGGCCTTTGCCGCCTGGCGGGGCTTCCTGGAGGCGCTGGCCGCCCGCCGGCCTCTGGTGCTGGTCGTCGAGGATCTACACTGGGCCGATGAGGCGTTGCTGGCATTCCTAGAGCACCTGCTCGATTGGGCAAGCGCGGTGCCGCTGCTGCTGGTGTGCACCGCCCGACCCGAGCTGTACGACCAAGCACCCGGCTGGGGTGGGGGGACGCGCAACGCCACCACCATCGCCCTCTCACCTTTGAGTGATGAGGAGACGGCACGGCTGCTGTCGGCCCTGCTTGCCCAGTCGGTGCTACCGGCCGAGCTCCAGCGCCGGCTCGTGCTCCGAGCAGAAGGTAACCCGCTGTATGCCGAGGAGTTCATCCGCCTGCTCACCGACCGCCAGCTGCTCGAGCGCCGAGGCCGCAGCCTGCAGCTGGCCGAAGGGAGCGAGCTTGCTGTGCCCCAGACCCTACAGGCCTTGATCGCCGCCCGCCTGGACATCCTGCCGCCCGAGCAGAAGGCGCTGCTCCAAGATGCGGCCGTGGTCGGCGAGGTGTTCTGGTCAGGAGCCCTGGCCGCCATGAGCAAGGTCGATGACCAGCCGGTCAACCACGGGCTGCGCGCGCTGGCCCGCAAGGAACTCGTCCGCCCGGTGCGGCGTTCATCGGTTGCCGGACAGGCCGAGTATGCCTTCTGGCATGTGCTGGTGCGGGACGTGGCCTACGGTCAACTCCCGCGGGCGGGCCGGGCGGACAAGCACCGGGGGGCGGCCGAGTGGCTGGAGGCCCTCTCCCCGGACCGGACCAAGGACCGCGCCGAGCTGCTGGCTCACCACTGGCAGGCCGCCCTCCAGTTTGCCCGGGCGGCCGGCCAAGACACTGCGACCCTGGTCGAGCGAGCCCGCCTGGCCCTGCGTGAGGCCGGTGACCGAGCCCTTTCACTTCATGTGTTCGCCGCAGCGGTGCGCTGGTATGAGGCCGCGCTGGAACTCTCCGATCCCAACGACCCGGCGCGGCCGCGGCTGCTCTTTCGGCTGGGGCGGGCCCGCTTTCACGCCGACCAGGCAGGCGATGACCTGCTCGCCGAGGCCCGCGATGCACTGTTGGCCGACGGAGACCGGGAGTCGGCCGCCGAAGCCGAGGCGATGCTCGGCAAGCTGGCATGGTGGCGGGGAGACGGAGAGCGAGGGGTCGAGCACGACCAGCGAGCAGCCGAACTCCTCAAGGACGCCCCCCCGTCGCGCTCCAAGGCCGCCGTCCTCGTGGAGCTCGCCGGGCTGCTCATGGTGGCGGGAAAACACCAGGAAGCGATCCGGGTCGGGCGGGAAGGGCTAGATATTGCCGAGCGACTCGGGCTGGAGGACATCCGGGCCGACGCCCTCAACCACCTTGGGGCCGCTCGGGTCAGCAACCAAGACGCCGACGGGCTAGCCGACATGGAACAGGCGGTCACGCTGGCCGTCCAGGCCAACTCACCGGTCAGCGTGATCGCCTACATCAACCTCGCAAGCTTCCTCGTGGAACAAGGTGACCTGGCGCGCGGCATTGAGCTACAGGCGGAAGGCCGCCGGGTGGCTGAGCGCTTCGGCTTCACCGCCTGGCTGCGCCACCTACAGGGCGAACGGATCTTCGAGGACTACTGGAGCGGCCGCTGGGACGCGGCCCTTCGTCACGCCGACGAGTTCATAGCCGAGTCCGAGGCCGGCTCACGCCACTACATGGAAACAGCGTGTCGGCTCATCCGTGGTCGGATCCGGCTTGCCCGGAGCGACCAGCCTGCCGCCTTGGAGGACGCCACCAAGGGGCTGGAGGCTGCTCGAGTGATCCAGGATCCCCAGGTCCTCAACCCAGCGATTGCCTTCGCGGCCACTGTTGCCCTCGCAGCTGGAACCGCCGACCAGGCGGCCACATTGGCCAGCGAGCTACTCACCCGCTTGGCGAAGCAGGCTGGTGCGCTGTTGGGCGCCGATTGGCCGGTCGACCTCGCCATCGTCCTGGCCGAATTGGGACGCGGCCAGCAGCTGGTCAAGCTTGCCGCTAGAAGCAGGCTGCCTACGGCCTGGCTGGACGCCGCGGCGGCGTTCGCGGCTGGTGAATTCCAGCAGGCCGCCGACCGCTACGCCGCCATCGGATCGCTTCCCGACGAGGCGTTCGCCCGCCTACAGGCGGCAAAGCGCCTGCTCGCTGAGGGGCGGCGGCCTGAGGCCACCGCGCAGCTGCGGCATGCTCTGGCTTTCTACCACCAAGTCCAGGCGAGCGCCTACCTGGCCGAGGGCGAGGCACTACTGGCCGCATCCGCCTAGACCACAGGAGAAGCGTGCTCAAGCCCGACCGTGCATCGAACCGAGGCGTTGGGGCTGATCGCCCCAGGCCACAACACCACCGTGATCGCCCAGCGGCTGCAGTGCAGGGATGCGTTCTGAGACCGCCGTGCGCAGTCGACCCACGACAGTGGCCGCGACCAAGAGAGGCAACGGACGAGCGTTATTGCAGCTCAACCCCGGTGTGGTGGGCCTGGCTGGACTTGAACCAGCGGCCTCATCCTTATCAGCAATCACGCGCTTACCGCTGTGCGACCCTGCGTTTTTGCAGGTCGTGCGCGACCGTAGGGGGCGAAGTAATGCGCTCTAGCAACGCATCCCGGTCGAGCTCGGCCGACCAATCCTAATCAAGTGTCGGCCGAGCAGTCGATCAGTACGCCAGCGGCGTGCTGGCATCTAAGGACGCTGGCCGAGCGCCGCGCGCTGACTCAAGCGCGCAGGCGATGCGGCGGCACGCCGTCGGGTGGGCGCTCGTGCGGGCCGGTGGCGCGTAGCGACGCCGGTAGGCGCGCCAGCGCGTCGCGCAGCGCCTGTAGGGTGGCCCGGTCCAGGGCGAGGAAGTCGGCGGGCGGCTCGTGCAGCCGCGTAAACAGCTCGGCCTTGGTGCTGGCTCCCAGCGGGGTGAGGGCCACGGTCTTCACGCGCCGGTCGCTGGGTGGCGTCCGGCGCTCGACCAGGCCGCGGCTCTCCAGCCGGTCGACGATCCAGGTCACGTTGGAGGCGTCGCACGCCCAGGCCCGGGCCAGGGTGCGCATCGGGCGAGGGGTTTCCTGGTCGAGGGCGAACAGCGCGCGCAGGTCGCCGGGGGTGAGGCCGGATTCCTGCAGGACGCGGAAGAAGCGGGTGCGCTGGCCCATGGTCAGGTCCAGCAGCGCGCCCCAGGCCTCGGCCGCGATCTCGGCTTTGGTGTCGCCACGCTTGTCGCTCACCCCGTCATCGTAAGCGGTCGCCACAGGTGTTTCCAGTATCTCAATCATCGGGGCACTCGGATACTTGATCTTCTTGAAGTATCGTGCGACTATCGGCGGTCATGAGCAACACCGCCATCCTCGTGGAGGGCCTGGCCAAGCGCTTCGGCGAGGTCGTCGCCCTCGACGGCATCGACTTCCAGGCGTCGGCCGGCACCGTGTTCGGGCTGCTCGGCCCCAACGGCGCCGGCAAGACCACCGCCATCCGCATCCTCACCACCATCCTGCGCCCCGACGGCGGCCACGCCGAGGTCCTTGGCCTGGACGTCGTCGGCCAGGCTGACGAGGTGCGTTACCGGATCGGGCTCGCCGGCCAGTACGCCGCGATCGACCCCAACCTGACTGGTCGGGAGAACTTGCGGCTGACCGGCCGGCTGGCGCAGCTGCCGACCGCCGACGCGCAGGCACGCGCGGACGAGCTGCTGGGCCGCTTCGGGTTGACCGAGGCCGCCGACCGGCCTGCGCGCACCTACTCCGGCGGGATGCGCCGCCGCCTGGACGTCGCCGCCGCGTTGGTGCAGCGCCCGCCGGTGGTGTTCCTGGACGAGCCGACCACCGGGCTGGACATCTACAGCCGCAACGCGCTGTGGGTGATGATCCGCGAGCTGGTTGCCGAGGGGACCACGGTGCTGCTGACCACGCAGTACCTGGAGGAGGCCGACCGGCTGGCGCACCGCATCGCGGTCGTGGACGGCGGGCGGGTCATCGCCGACGACACGCCGACGGCGCTCAAGGCCCAGCTCGGCAGCACCGTGATCGAGCTGGGGATGGGCGAGGCGGCCCGCGCCCTGCAGGCGGGCGATCTGCTCGCCGAGCGCCTACGCGCGCGGCCCGAGCGGGACGGCGCCACCGTCCGGCTGGCCTCCGGCGACGGCTCCCGCTTGCTGATCGACGTGCTGCGCCTGCTCGACGACCACCAGCTCGCGCCGGCGACCCTGGCCGTGCGCGAGCCCAGCATGGACGACGTGTTCCTGGCCCTCACCGGCCACCGCGCCGAGGGCGAGGCCGTCCCCAATGGCGAGGCCGCCACCGAGGGCGAGGCCGCCGCCAGGGACGCGCGCCGCGCCGGCAGGGGCCCTGGCCGCCGAGGTGGCCCGTGAGCGCCACCGCCGCCACCGCCACCGGGGTCCGCCGCGTGCCGCGCGGCCCGCTGCGGCCCCTCCGCGACGCGCTGGCGGTCGCGGGGCGCAACCTGATCGCCTACCGCCGCGTGCCGCAGTTGCTGGTCTTCTCCACCATCCAGCCGGTCATCTTCGTGCTGCTGTTCCGCTACGTGTTCGGCGGCGCGGTGCAGACCCCCCCGGGCGTGCCCTACGTCGACTACCTGATGCCGGGGATCTTCGTCCAGACGACCGTGTTCGGCGCCATCGGCACCGCGGTTGGGCTGGCGACCGACCTCAAGAGCGGGCTGCTGGAGCGGTTCCGGTCGCTGCCCATGGCACGCTCGGCGGTCCTGGCCGGTCGGACCACGGCCGACTTGGCTCGCAACGTCTTCGTCGCCGCGCTGATGGCCGCGGTCGGCTTCCTGGTTGGCTTCCGCGTCCACACCGGTGCGCTGGCGTTCCTGGCCGGGATGCTGCTGGTGCTGCTGTTCGGCTACGTGCTGTCGTGGGTCTTCGCAACAGTCGGGCTGGCGGTCGGGGACCCCGAGACGGCGCAGGCAGCGGCGTTCCCCGTGATGGCCCCGCTGGTGTTCGCCTCCTCGGCGTTCGTGCCGGTCAGCACCATGCCTTCCTGGCTACAGCCGTTCGCCGAGCACCAGCCGGTGTCGGTGACCGCCTCGGCGGTCCGGGCGCTGATGATCGGCGGGCCCACCACCTCCTACGTGCTGCAGTCACTGGCATGGTGCGTGGGGATCCTGCTGGTGTTCGTGCCGGTCGCCGTGCGCCGCTACCGCCGCACCGTGTAGCCGGAGGGCTCATGAGCTGCACCACGCCGGCTTCCACGGCGAGCCGCTCGTCGAGCGGCACGAGCTGCGGGCCAAGCTCCAGCGGGCTCGCGCCGCGAAGGGAGACCTCCACCGTCCCGTAGCGCCCACGCCTTAGAGATAGGCTTTCGCAAGGAGGCTCTTGGTGAGCGTCTTCACCGACGAAGAGCGTGACTACCTGGCATCCGGCGTCCCCCTGGGGCGTCTTGCGACCGTCGGTCCAGACGAAACACCGCATGTGGTCCCGACGGGCTTCCGCTACAACCCCGACACCGACACCATCGACGTCGGTGGCCACGATTTCTCCACCCGCAAGAAGTACCGGGACGTCCTCAGGCACCCCAAGGTCGCCTTCGTCATCGACGACCTCGTCTCGGTGAGCCCCTGGCGTGTCCGGGGCATCGAGATAAGAGGCGAGGCGGAAGTCCTGGACACCGGCGGCAGCGAGCTGGGGCGGGGCTTTGCCCCAGAGATGTTCAGGATCACGCCCAAGCGCATCGTGAGCTGGGGGCTGAGCGAACCGATGTCGTTCAACGCAAGATCCGTCCCTTGACGATGACTCCAAGGGACGGCTCACCAGTCGGGCTCGCCACCGTAGCCGAGCGGGAGAGGAGGCCACATGAGCTTCGATACACCTGCTGGAACCCGCGGCGGCCGTCAGCCCGGCAGCGGGGGCGCGGTCGGCCGGTGGATGCAGAAGCGAGTCATGAACCGGATCCGCAGCGAGCGCAAGATGCCCGGCTTGGGCTTTAATGCCCTGGTCCTGACGACCATCGGCCGCAAGAGCGGAGCCGAGCGCCAGACTCCGGTCGGCTGGTTTCCCGGCCATCCCGACAACGTCCAGATCGAGCTGCCCGGCCGCAAGCTCGCCGTATGAAGGCCCCTAAGCTCGGACCCGGTACAGCTCGTCCCTGATTGGGATGCATCCCAGCCTGCCGGGACCGGAACGGCGAGCGGTGAGCGTTTATGCTGGTCAGAGACCATTTTGGTGGGCCTGGGAGGACTTGAACCTCCGCCCTCATCCTTATCAGCAAACTGCAGGGAACCGCTGTGCTATACGCCGTTCTCGCAGGTCGCGCTCGACCGTACAGGCTGAAGTTATGTGCGCTCATCCGGCGCCCGATCGCCCGGCTTTCGAGCAACTCTTCGGCGCTCTGTGTATGACCATCATGAAGTTCACCACTATCTACCTGCATCGTTGCTGCGAGTTCGGCAACTCGGCCTTCTCATTAGGCTTCGCCTTGGCACCAACAATGGATCATGGCGGACGTCGTGACGTCAGCCATGCGCACAAGCCACAGATCACATCCCTCCTGACCAGACTGGCTGCCGAACTGGACCTGGCCGTGCTTTCCGAGGCGTTCAACCAAAGCTGGCCGTCATGATCGGGACGTTGGACCTGATGAATTCGAGCTTCTGGATTTGTCTGATGGGCACCTGGATCGTGCTACCCCACGCGGTCCCGCCCGGCCGAGCGGTGAATGGGCGCAGCACCAACCGGCGTCCGTCGGTGGTCAGCAGGCGGACGTCATAGCGACCCTGGGGGGGCGCCGACCTGAACGTGACATAGATCCAGGAAGGCGAACCTTGATAGGCGAAGACGGTCCCGGTCTCGGCGCCCCCCGCGACCAGCAGCGGCGCTGCGCTCAGATCGTGGCCATGCGCGACCGTGAGCGTATGGCGGTAGTTGCTCGCGAGTTCGCGGTCGTCGGCCGTCTGCCACCACACCGCGCCAGCGGCGAGGATCCCGGCGGCCACGATCGATGCCGCCCACAGCAGCCGAGGATGTGGACGGCGGCGGCGTGGAGCCGCGGGTGTGAGGCGTGCCAGCACGGAGGACTCGAAGCCCGCCGGGGGGTCATGCTCCGGCACCAGCCAGAGCAGCTCGTCGATGACCTCCGCGGTTCCGGCGAACTCACGCCGGCACGCTGGGCAGCCGCTGAGGTGACCCAGGGCGCGCGCCCGCTCATCGCCGGCAGCCACGCCGGCGGCCAGCTCCGGGAACAGCTCCCGGGCCTCGGCGCACTCCAGCCGCTCAGCCACCGCTCACCTCCAGCGCCTCACGGAGCTTGGCAATCCCCCGGCGGATCCGCGTCTTCGCGGTGCCGAGAGGTACGCCCTCCAGGTCCGCGGTCTCCTGGGCGGTCAGGCCATAGACAACGAACAGCACGATCAGCCTGCCCTGTTCCGGCGGAAGCGCCCGCAGCGCGCTCCTGAGCTGCTCCCTGTCCTCGACATGCGTACTCCTGGATTCGCGCCCTTCGCGCGACAGCAACGCTTCCATGAGCGCTTGGGGCTCGATCGGCTGTTCATGGTTACCGCGAAGTCGCAGCGCATCGATGGCGAGGTTGCGGGTGATCGTCAGCACCCAGGTCCCCACCTGCCCCCGCCGCGCGTCGTAGGCGGCGGCGCTTCGCCAGATCCGCAGGAATGCCTCCTGCGCCACCTCCTCGGCGACCGCGGTGGATCCCACGATGGTGAGCGCCAGCCCGTAGACCCGTGGCTGGTAGCGGCGGACGAACGCGGCAGCGGCGGCCGGGTCACCCATCGCCATCCCCGCCAGCAGGGAGTCGTCCGACAGGTTCATACCTATTGAACCTACATCGCCCAGTGCCGCTTCCAAATCACTGATGTCGAATCGCGCAGGCGATCGGCGCCGTAGTACCCAATGGAGCAAACGCCTCCGGTCGTCCGAGGTCAAGACAGGGAGATCGGACCCGTGAAGGTCAGCCTTCAGCCACCACGACGGAACCGTAGCCGTCGTCGCCCCGGAGCTGCGTACGTTTCGGCCATCGACGGGGGCATTACGCCCAGGCACCGGATCGTACGCACCGGTCAAGTGATCGGATTCCTCTCGCATGGTTGCGAAGCATGAACCTGGGTGAGCACATGAGCGACGACCTGATCAGGCCCCATGGCGGCAGGCTGGTCAACCTGCTGGTCGGAACGGAACGAGCGCAGGAGTTAGCTGAACGGGCGACTCACTGGCAGTCCTGGGAACTGTCCAAGCGGCAGCTTTGCGACCTGGAACTGCTGGTGTCGGGTGCCTTCTCCCCGCTGCAGGGGTTCCTCGGCCGATCCGACTACGAGTCGGTCTGCGCCTCCATGCGGCTCGCCGACGGCACGCTCTGGCCGATCCCGGTCATGCTTGACGTGCCGGAATCCATCGTCGGCCACCTCGGTGACGGGTCGCTTGCCCTGCGCGACCCAGAGGGTGTCCTACTGGCTGTGCTGCACGTCCAGGAGATCTGGCGACCTGACCGCACGGCCGAGGCTCGCATGGTCCTCGGCACAGACGACGACGCCCACCCGGGAGCCGCCTACCTACAGCACGAGACGCATCCCTGGTATGTCAGCGGGATCCTCGAGGGCGTGCAGCCGCCCGTGCACTACGACTTCCGCCAACTCCGTCACACTCCGGCCGAGCTCAGAGCGGCGCTCGCACGCAAGGGATGGCGCAGCGTTGTCGCCTTCCAGACACGAAACCCGCTGCACCGGGCGCATCTGGAACTGACCATGCGCGCGACCAGCGAGACGCATGCCAAGCTCCTCATCCACCCGGTGATCGGCATGACCAGGCCAGGAGACATCGACGCCCACACCAGGGTGCGGTGCTACCAAGCGGTCATGCCAAGCTACCCGCCTGGAACCGCCATGCTCTCGCTGCTGCCACTCGCGATGCGCATGGGGGGACCCCGCGAGGCGCTCTGGCACGCCATCATCCGCAAGAACCACGGGGCCAGTCACCTGATCGTCGGGCGCGACCACGCCGGGCCGGGCATCGATCCGACGGGCCGGCCCTTCTATGCCCGCTATGGAGCCCAGGAGCTCCTGCAACGACATGAAGACGAGCTCGGAGTCCATACGGTGCCGTACAGAGAGATGGTCTACGTTGTTGAACACGAGGGATATGCACCTAATGATGAGATACCCGCCGGCGCCCACACACTGCACCTCTCCGGGACGGAGCAGCGCCGACTCCTCAGTCAGGGGCAACGGCTGCCGTCGTGGTTCACCCCGCCAAAGGTGGCCGAGGAGCTGTACCGTCAGCACCCACCGCGGTCCCGCCAGGGATTTGTCGTCTTCCTTACCGGACTTCCCGGCGCGGGCAAGTCGACGGTCGCCAACGTCTTGGTCATCAAGCTGCTCGAGCTCGGTGGTCGGCGGGTCACACTCCTCGATGGCGATCTGGTACGCAAGCACCTCTCGCTTGGGCTCGGGTACTCGAAGGAGGACCGTGACCGCAACGTCCGCCGGATCGGATTTGTGGCTGCCGAGGTCGCCAAGCACGGCGGGGTCGCCGTCTGCGCCCCGATCGCGCCCTACGACGCTACCCGGAGGGAGGTGCGGTCCCTGGTGGAAGGCGGCGGTGGCTTCCTGCTTGTGTACGTCGCCACGCCCCTGGAGGTCTGTGAGGCACGAGACCGAAAGGGACTCTACGCCAAGGCTCGTGAGGGACTGCTCCCCGCGTTCACCGGTCTCACGGATCCCTATGAACCGCCTAGCGATGCCGATCTTGTCATCGACATGACGTCCTGCAGCTCCGAGCAGGCGGCGACCACCATCCTCCGCCGTCTGAGGAACGACGGCTATCTGGCAGCAATGCCGGACGGCTTCGGAGAGACCGAAGGGCCAGAGCATCTCTCAGCTATGGCATGAGGTGACCATCCGGCATACAGCCACCGAACCGAGCGCGAACGCGAGGATGGCATGCCGAGGCTGCTGTGGCGGCGTTGCCGCTTGTGGACGACCTCCAGATGCTCACGGCAGGTGCTCGACGGCTCCAGGATCCCGCTCCCGCGCGTCGAAGTGTCGCTGGCACGGCCGCTGCCGGCGCGCGTCACGCACCATGTAGGTCCCGAGGACGAGTTGGACGACGCTGCGCGTGAGATCCTCCCATCGGTCGCGGAGCCACAGGTAGGCCAGCGGCGCCCGGCGGGGACGGCGGGAGCCGTCGCGCGGCGCGAGCAGGCAGGGTCCGCGGTTCGGCATCGAGCGGGTGTGGGATGCCGATGTGGACAGCGCGAAGCGCTTCAGCGTCTCGCGGGCGGCGACCCGCATGGTGATCGGCGCCAGCCGCCATGCCGGACACGGACGGTTGGAGGCCACTCCGAACGGGATGTGGTTGGCGTCTCGCACGGTAAGGTCCTCCCACCGCGAGGGGTCGAAGCGGTCAGGATCCTCGAAGCCGACGCGGTGGAACGCAGGGTAGTTGAAGCACAGCACCGAGCCACTCGGGAGGGTGACACCATCGCTGACCGTGATCTCCCCGGTCGTGATGCGGTGGGCGATCCCGAAGAGCGGGTAGAGGCGGAACGTCTCCTCGATGACCTGGTCGAGGTAGCGGTCGTCGCGCACGGCCCGGGTCTGCGCC